>Ga0066710_100007860_pt1 | contig 10260 bp, 10 predicted proteins | sample GraSoiAngelo_159_FD_79666 | JGI IMG/M metagenome (GOLD analysis project Ga0066710, IMG submission 79666) | Grasslands soil microbial communities from the Angelo Coastal Reserve, California, USA - 14_1009_16_40cm | ecosystem: Environmental > Terrestrial > Soil > Grasslands | place: USA...
CCAAGCAGATAGCCGAATTTTTCGCGTGCCTTGTGGCTGACTTCAGGGCTCGGGGCGTTCACTTTTGGGAACTTGTCCCTCCATTCAAAGGGGCGGGTGGCATCGATGACAGCACGGGAGTTGGTGAGGTCCCCAGTGCGTCGCCGCTCTTCCGTGAGCAGCGGATCGGCGGGAGTTGTCCGCATCCGGCGTAAAATGTCTATGGAGGTGGCCGGATCGGAGCGGGTTACCATCGCCCACATCAGCTGCTCGAAGTTCGAGACGTCGATGTCGTCATCGACGACGATGACAAACTTGCATCCGTAGACGGTCGAGCCACAGCTCGCCGCCAGCACGCCGACTTGTTTGGCATGGCCGGGATAGCGCTGCTTGATGGCGATGCCGTGTAACATACGGGAGGCCCCGATCTCATGGCACCAGATCTGTGTAACGTCCGGCACCCCGGCTGCGGCGAGCTCCTGATTGAGCATCGCCGAGCGGATGATCGCCCGGTAGCGGGCCATCTCGTCGGAGCCGCCGCCAAGCGGCGGCACGCCCAGGAGGACGGGGTCGTTACGATGATAGATGGCTTGGATGTCGATCACGGGCTGCGGGCTGGTGCCTCCTGCGTAGTATCCCATCCACTCGCCGAACGGCCCCTCGCGCTTGCGGATCTTCGGGTCCAGGTAGCCTTCCAGAACAATTTCGGCGTTTGCCGGGAAAGGGAGCCCCGTCACTTTTCCCCTCACTAGCTGGACCGGCTTTCCCCGCATGCCACCGACGATGTCGAACTCGGAGACGCCATAGGGGAACTCGGTGCCCGCGATAAAGAAGAACAGCGGATCGCCTCCTACGACCAAGGCGACGGGCATTCGCTCACCCCGGCTGAAATACTTTTCGCGATGGATGTGGCCGTGTTTTCCCGGCACCATGAGCAGGCTCACGGATTTGCGATCCTGAATCATGGCACGATAGCAGCCCGCATTGACCCATCTCTCGTCAGGATCCATCGTCACGGTGAAGCAACCTGTGCCGATGTAGCGGCCGCCGTCATCGGCGTGCCAGATCGGCGTCGGAAACTTGGTGACGTCAATCTCGTCTGCCGTCAGGATGTTTTCGAAGACCGGACCAGTCTCGACAATGTCAGGGGTGGTGCGCCGCGGGTTCTTGAGGTAGTGCTCGAAGAAAACCTGGCTGAGCTCCTGTTTCGAGAGATGATCGGGAAAGCCGAGGGTCATGTTGCGGCGCTTTCCTGCAAAGACATTGATAATCAGGCGAAATCCTTTGGCACAGCCTGGCACTTCGTCAAAAACAACCGCCGGCCCGTCGTCACGCGGGATGACCACGTCCGCGGCAAGGCCGATCTCCTCCTGCCAGGATGCCCCTAAAACTGTACGGAGTTCGCCGAGACGCTCCGCCTCATGCATCCACTCGCGCAGGTCATTGTAGCGCCACGCGGGTTCGACTTGGCACTCGCTCATAATCACTCCTTAGTCTCCATTGGTTACGTGTCCCTTTTCATCAAGAATTCAGGTTTCTGTCAACAAAGACCCTTTTGCCTTCGTCCTGCTTCATCCTCTGTGTTTCTGTATCATGGCCGGGGCTGGTTCGCCCATCCGTTTTTTTCAACATGAGCCCTTTTTACTCAAACCGTTGATGTCCACCCGTACGGTGAACCGATTCCACGTTGACATAGCGTGTCATTTGACGGATAGTTCGCATGTATCGTATGAGTGCGGTTTCACACCGAGAAGTGGTTCTCATCCACAGCTCGGATTTGCATCTAAGCGCCGAGTCGGATGTTGGCCCGTCAGGCCCCTTCGGCACATTGTCAACTCTCCACAAGGTTCTGACCGCCGCCACTGTGGCGCACGCAGATCTCGTTGTCCTGGCCGGCGATACGTTCGACCACAATCGCCAACCGTCCGAGTTTATTGATAGAGCCACGCGAACCATGGGCGAATACGGCATGCAGATCGTGATTCTGCCCGGCAACCACGATCCCCTTACTCCCGACTCGGTCTATCGGCGCGCCGAGCTGACCGCCGCTTCGAACGTCTGTGTACTCGGGCTCACAGTCGACGAAGTGGCGATCTTTCCTGGCCTCGGGCTGGAGATTTGGGGCAGGGCGCACCGGGACTATTTTGACATGTCGCCGCTGCCCAAGCCACCTGCTCGTTCCACACGCTGGCGGCTCACTGCTGCCCACGGTCACTATGTCGAAGAGCCGGATGAACCGGGCCGCTTGCTCGGTTCGTGGCTAATCCGTCGTGAGGATCTTGCCGGAACCGGCGCTGACTATGTCGCGCTCGGACACTGGAATCGCGCCGCGCGCGTGGGCGACCAGCGGATCAATGCCTATTATTCGGGCTCTCCCGACTATGCCGGTACGGTCAATCTCGTCCGGCTCCGGCGGGACGGCGAGGTCGAAGTAACTCAGGCTCCCTTGAGTGCCTGGGGAGCGCGGGCGGGAGAGAAATAGAAAGAAACTTGATGACCCATTGGCGGAGGAGCATTCCATAACCAGCCATCGGGATGCCATGTCGTTAAGACGGCGTACGTGCTGGAGTGCTGGCAGCACGAACCGGACTTTTTCTACTCCGGTTGGATCTCATTAGCTCTTCCGTGTGGGCTTTCTGGCGTACAAGTTTAGCTCTGAAACTACAATTTTGGACAACACCCGTTTCCCTCGCCTTTGATACGAGACAGAACATTATTCTCGTCCGGCCCGGAATTCACAGAAAAGGCCAAAATTTGGGGAAAGACTTTGTGCGTGAGGCTGGATCGAGCAGCTTCAGCTCTGGACGAATCTCTAAGTGCCGCCTAGCTGAACAGTGGCACTTGTTTTGCTTCATAACTGTCCTCGGCTACTGGTAAAAATCAGTGTCAGGGGGCTTATTGAATTCTCAAAACAGGAGGTTTTATGGCGCTTTGGAAAGAGTCGACGCAGACAGAATCGTTGGATGAGCGAAATGAACGGCCGCCGCAGGATTTGGCGCGTGTCACCCAGATGCCTCAGCGGAAGGAGAGTCGTCCGAAGGATAGTCAAGAATCTGTTTTTGGTGCCGGGCTGACTATCGAAGGGAAAATTGAGGGGGACGGGGACGTTCGCATTGCCGGTCAGTTCAAGGGGGACGCTCATGTGAAGGGCGACTTGAGCATTGAAAAGGGCGCTCATATCACAGGAAAAATCCACGCGGACACCGTCATCATTGGCGGCGAGTTGGACGGAAATATCGTCGCAAGCTCTCAAGTGAAGCTGTTGGAGTCCGGCCAGTTGATCGGAGATCTCAAGGCCACAACGTTGACTGTTGCCGCCGGGTCTCGGATGCGCGGCAATGTTGAATTTGGATGGGATGATTTAGGGACCGGGAAGGTTGGAATCAGTAAAGCCCATGAGAAAGGGGGAAATGGGTCTGCTCTATGAGAGCGAGCCATATCTCTGTTGCCGGCGAGTCCCGGGTCTGCCCTCACTGTAAGGCGACGATCCTCAAGAGCTCACCGTCGTGTCCTCTGTGTCACCACGTTCTAAGATTCGTTCCAGTGGGTGTAGCCCCCTCTCCCTCCCCGACTAAATGTCCGCTCTTGGTCGAGGGCACAATTAACCATCCTGGAAACGGGCAGGTGTTCGAGTATTCTGTCCTCATGGAGGTCCATGACGAAACGGGGAAATTGATCTCGCGATCCACCGTGGGGATTGGTGCCCTCGAGGAAACACAAAAGAGGACCTTTTGTCTGCGAGTAGAGATCTCTCCGACCACGCCCGGTTCTTGAGGGAATCTATTCTCAGAGTCCGCCGGTCACGTTTCGTGGACCACGAACACCAGCGCGAACCAGAGACCGTTTTTTGATTGACAGTCAGTCGTCCCGAGGGAAACAAGCGTAGTGCCGTAGATCCTCGCCATTCCCGAGGTGAGGAAGAGCACGGGCTGGTTTATTTAGTCCACAGCTTACCCCATCCACGTAGCCATCTTGAGATCTGCCTTCCAATGAGGGGGCTTGGTCAGGTTTGCCTTCCGCCCAAAGCTGTTGTACAAGGTCGGGCATTGTAATAACCCCCTTCTCGATCAGGAGCTTCGCGAGGATCTTCGCCAGAGGGTCTGGCTGGCCTAGAATTGATTTAATCAGCTTATCCAGGGTAACGACATCTTCCTTGGCTAGCGGTAGCATCGTAAGGAGCCCTCCTACGGCAGGATGAAGAATCTTTATCGCTATCTCGAAAAAGAGTCAAGATGGCTTGCGACGCACGCCCCAAACTGCTTCCCTGGTCTTCGAACCAAACTAAATGAATCGCTGATTGCACTTGGCGGTTAAGCTTCTTTGCAACTGAATGCGTCGAAACATGGCAACTCACTTGCCATAGTCATTTATAGGTGTAGTAGTAATAGCATGAGGTCAAGGTGCATCGTGTCGGGGGAATCATTATCGCTAGTTTTTAGCTGCGGGACCCGGGCGGCAAAGGAGAGCTTATGCTGTTTTGTCGCACTCAGAGAAATGGGTGGGGTTACTTTAGCGGAGAAGGGAGTCAACAGTAATGGACGCAAACGCCAAAAAGACTGCGCTGCGGATGATTCCGTACGGTTTGTATGTTCTCACGGCCCAAGGGAAGGATGGTCGGGTTGCGGCCGCGACTGTTAACTGGGTCACTCAGACCGCTTTCGAGCCCCCTTTACTTGTTGTGGGCGTCAAGGCAGACTCCGGCGCTCACAGTCTCATCAAGGAATCCAAAGCGTTTGCTCTCAATATCCTGGGTAAAGATCATAAAGACGTGGCATTCACCTTCTTCAAGCCACTCGAACGGGAAGGGAATACCATCGGCGGTCAACCGTTCCGTACGGGCAGCTTGGGGGCTCCTATTCTTGAAAAAGTTCCGGCCTTCGTTGAGTGTGCGTTGGTTGAAACGATCGAGAAAGGCGACCACTCAATCTTCGTGGGAGAGGTCAAGAATGCGGGTGTATCGCAGCAACCTTCAGGGCGACCCGATGATGTCACTCTGACCCTCAAGGATCTTGGAGATAAGATATTCTACGGCGGCTAGCTCATAATGACAAAAGGTACTGAGTTGGGATGTGTTGAAATAAGAGAAAGGAAGGTCGATGAAAATGAAGCATGGGATCTTTTCCGGGGCTTGGCTCATGACGTTTGCCCTTGCTATGGGTATCACGCCCTCTCAAATAGCCTGGGCAGAGGAGTCCGTCTTGAATCAGCAGATCGCTCAAGCGGAAGCGTCGAAAGGAAAGCCCGTTACCATCCGGGGAAAAATCTCCGCCGTTGAACAGCAAACTCTGAAGGTGACAACTCCCAGCGGCGAGGTTTTAGTTCACTTGCCAGACGCTGTTAGGATCAACGGGGTGGCGCCGGCAAAACTCGCGGATATCAAGCGTGGCACCTATGTAGGCACGGCCGCTCAAAAGCAAGCGGATGGCAGCCTTCGCGCTCTTGAGGTCCACATTTTCCCTGAGGAAGGGCGCGGGACAGCGGAGGGGCAAAGACCATACGACCTACAACCCGGCTCTACCATGACAAACGCCAATGTCGAAAAGGTGGAGCAAGTAGCTGTTGAAAAAGTCCAGGGACAAATGCTGACCCTAAAATACAAAGGAGGCGAGGCTCAAGTCTTGGTTCCGCCCGAGACGCCTATCGTAAAGAACGTGCCGGGCGACCGCGCGTTGCTCAAGCCTGGGACCGGAGTGGTCATTCCCGCGGTTCGCAGTACTGACGGACTGATTACAGCAACACGGATTAGCGCAGGTGTGGATGGAGTCATGCCACCAATGTAGACGGCAAGTCGTCAGGGTTGTTGACTAGGCTAACGGTCAGTTATACGCTCTTGCATGCAAGGAGGAAGGTATGAAAAAAATTATCCTTTCTCTGTCGGCAGCAGTGCTTGTCTTGCTCTTCTATATCCCCAAGACAGAAGCTCGTCAGTTTCGTAGCGGTGTCGTGTCCCGTGCTGGAGCTCATCCTAGTTCCTTTACACGTTCCAGCTCTTCCTTCAGTAGGCCTTCCGTCGTTATCATCAATCAACGCCCCGTCTTCTTCCCTCAACGCCGCTTTATACGGTCCGGCAACACGTTCTTCTTTTTCCCTCACCATAACTTTGTCGGGAAGACGATCATCGTCTCAGAGCCTTTCTTCTGCTTTGAGGATAGCAGCGCCTTTATCAATGAAGCGAGTTTTTTTGAGCACCTGCACCGGTTCCATGGAATCGGGTTTGAAAGCATTCCGAGTGTCATCGTGCGGAGCGGCCCTCAGGTATTCTTCTTTGGGTGGTAATCGAAGTCTGCCTCCTGCTTAGTTGAGCATCAGTCCGTCACCATTAAATCTGTTCCTTCGAGCTTGTCGTTTTTAGGCAAATCTTACCGGCTATTTCTGGCGGGGACAGCCCGGCTTGCCTGGGAGCCGCGGAAGACTACCAAGCGACTGGGGTGACTTTGACAGGGCGTCTGCTAATAGCCCAAAGTAGGCCGCCAGCCGCGATGGCACAGACAGAGGCGCATGCCGCAAAGGTCCAATCGATTCCGATAATCGAAGCGGCGCCGCCCATCAGTAGCCCTCCCAAAGACCACAATCCTCTGTCCATAAAGAACAAACTCAGCACTCGTCCTAAAAGATTGGGCGGTGTCTCCACTTGAATGGCGGTGTTTGATGACGCGCGGGCCGCGATTTGGCAAAAGCCGACCAAGGCCAGGATCATCAACGAAAATATGAAAGAGTGAGAAAAGGCAAAAAGAGCGAGGAAGAACGCAAAGCCCAGCACGCAGAAGCAGATCCAGGCGATTCCCGGCCGGAGATTCCCCAGAGAGGCGAGGACTAGCGCCGCTCCGGTTGCGCCCAATCCCGGAGCAGCCATGAGCAGGCCAAAACCGGAAGGGCCGACGTGCAAGATGTTCGTCGCGAACATGGGAATGAAGCGATTATAAGGTGCTCCGGCGAGAGCGAGGATATAGGAAAGAGAAACGATGTAAAAAATGACTCGATTGCTCCTCAAATGAGTGTAACCCTCTTTGATGTCCTCCCACAGACCTTGCTTCACGCTTCGTCTTTCCCAAGGAGGCAGTTCCATAAGGTAAAGATTGAAAATCAGGGCTAAAAAGCTTAAGGCATTGAGAAAGAAGCAACCGGCGATGCCGATAAGGGAGATGATGAGTCCCCCAGCCGATGGTCCCAAAACTTTTGAGAGATTAAAAACCGAGGATTGAAGACCGATGGCATTGAGCAACTCTTCGCTGGGAACCATGCTGTTGACCAGGGACTGGCGCGCCGTTTGATTGACTGTGTTCACGGCTCCTAAGAAGAAGGTCAAAACGATGATGTGCCAAAGAAGAATGACTTTGAAATAAACCGCGAGCCAATAAATAATTGCCTGAACCATGGCCAAAGTTTGAGTGATCATCAACACTCGCCTGCGATCGAAACGATCTGCGATCGCTCCACCCACGGCCCCGATCAACAGCCGCGGGAGAGTGTCGAAGAATCCGACCAGGCCCAGAAAAAAAGGGGAACGGGTCAGCTCCCACACGAGCCAGCCCTGAGCGACGTTCTGCATAAAATCCCCGGAGCTCGAAATCAGGGCGCCCTCCAAGAGGAGGCGGAAATTCCGGTGTCTCAGGGAACGAAGGGTTCTGAGGCTCGAAAGGGTTCGCATAGGGTGCAGTCCGTGATTTGGAAACTAAAGAAGTGTTACGGTAAAAACGCTGGCAATGCAAAGAGCAAGAGCGATCGGGCGCATTTTTTAGCGGCACAAGTCCGGCTCGGGTAGGGCCTTCTCGTTACTTGACGCCTACCATGGTCTTCGTCTAACTTCAGAACAGTCGCTCGGCACATTCAGTTCGGAGGTGACTAAATGAAGAGATTGCCCAACGGTCGACGGATTATCGATGGCGACGGTCACGTGATGGAAGACATTCCTTCGATCTGGAAGTACTTGCCGCAGGAATATGTCGGTCGGAGCTTCTCGGACATTCGCGGCCGCAGCCCGTTTCCGCCCATCGACCACTTACACTCGGCTAACCGCCACTTCACTCCCAGAGGCGCGTTCGCCAATGTCGGGCCCGACGGCTGGGAAGGATTTCTCGATGAGGTCGGCATCGAATCGACCGTGTTGTACACCAGTGCGGGGCTTAGCTTCGGTAAAATCGTCAGCCGGGACTGGGCCATCGAGCTCGCGCGCGCCTACAATACCTGGATGTATGATACTTACTTGGCCAAGAGCCAGCGTTTTGGCGCCATGGGGCTGATTCCGCTGCAGGATCCTAAGGAGGCGGTGGTCGAGCTGCGACGGGTCGTGGTGGAGCTGGGAATGTGCGGGGCGATGCTACCTTCGACCGGGGCGAATATGCCTCACCTGGGCTCGGAGCAGTTCTGGCCCATTTACGAGGAGGCGGCACGCCTCGGATGTGCACTGGGCATTCACGGTGGCGCCCACGAAGGGATGCTCATGGACGATATGAGTCCTTATGCGCCGGTGAACGCTCTGGGACACCCATTTGGTCAGATGGTTAACTTCGCCGGTATCATCTTTAACGGTATTTTCGACAAGTTCCCCGGCGTGCGCGTCGGTTTTCTCGAGGCGGGATGCGCGTGGCTGCTGACGTGTATGGAGCGCTTCACCCGATCTTGGGCCAGCCATGTGCAATACGATCCGCGCGGTCGCTTCCTCAAGCTTAGCGAAGGGGAGCCGGTAAGCGACTACATCATCCGTCACATCAACGAGGGCCGAATTTTCGTCGGCGTCGAAGGGAACGAGCTCACCATCGGCGAGGCGGTTCGACAAGTAGGCAACAAACCCTTCATCTTCTCTTCCGATTATCCGCACGAGGTCGATGCGGGGACTTGCCAGGCCGAACTGGAAGAGTTACAGGAGAACCCAAGGCTTACGAGCGACGACAAAGAGGCGATTCTATTCCGCAACTCATGCCGCTTTTATAGGCTCACTGGAGAGTAGAGGGCGGGGCGGAGTAGGGGGTCAGGGAAATTCTTTAGCAGTTGTAAGAAGGAGTGAGTGATGGCTGAGTACAGAATCCTCGATGCCGATGGTCACGTGATGGAATTGGACGAGGAACTGCGGGAACACATCGGCCCCCCTTACCGGGACCTCGAATGGCACCGGAGCTATTCCTTCTGGCCCGGGCTCACCATGGACGGGTACCTGCGCTCGCTGAGAAAATCCGGCGGCTGGGCCGGGGGCGGGACCGGGCCGGACGCGAAACATTGGCTCGAGTTCCTCGACAAAAATGGAATTGAACTCACGGTTCTCTACCCCACTCAAGGGCTGACTCACGCGGCGATCCAGGACCGCGATTGGGCCATCGTTCTGGCCCGGGCGTACAATGATTGGCTCTATCACCGATTCATGAGCGTGAGCCCGCGGCTCGTGGGCGTTGCCCTATTGCCCGTGCAAGATACAGGGGAAGCGGTTCAAGAGCTGCGCCGCTGCGTCACGGAGCTGGGAATGGTAGGCGGCGTGCTTCCGGCGGTGGCCACCGGAGGAAAACTGTTCAGCGGGGCTGAATTCTATCCGCTGTGGGAAGAAGCCCAGAGGCTGGAGGTTCCGATCTCAACTCACGGCGGCCTCAGTTTTCCGAATCTAGGTCTTGACCTGGCGGCCAATTTCACCGTCGCGCATACGCTGGAGCATCCCTTCGCTCAGATGCGCCAGCTCGTCAGCATGATATTCGAAGGAGTGTTTGAGTCGTTTCCCCGACTCCGTTTTGGCTGTCTGGAATGTGGCGTCGGTTGGGTGCCATACATGATGGACCGGATGGACGAAGAGCAGGAACGGAAAGGGCAATACTCGCCGCGCTGCAAGCTCAAACCGAGCGAATATCTAAAAAAGGGAAATATCTTTTTTGCGGTCGAGGTCGGGGAGACGGCATTGCCTTTGGCGGCACAGGTGCTTGGACCTCAATCCTTGATTTGGGCCTCTGATTATCCGCATGAGCGGGATCAGAGGGACTTCACGCAAGACATTCCGACCTTGATCCGGCGGAAGGATATCACTAACGAACTGAAGCGGAGAATCTTCTTCGACAACCCGCTGGGATTTTATCCGCGGCTGCGAGCCCGAGTGGAAAAATCACCGCCGCTGTCAGCCGCCGTGAGCTGAATGACGCGCAATTCCAATCCTTGTGACTCTCAGTCAAGACGGATCTTGTCAAACTCCGTGATCTTAAATTTCTGCGCGGCGCCTCCAGGCAGGATCGTGAATTGGTGCAAAGTAAACTCGTGCTCGTATTCGCCGCGCGCGATCAGCCCGTCCACGGGAATGACGACATCATA
>Ga0066710_100007861_pt1 | contig 10259 bp, 8 predicted proteins | sample GraSoiAngelo_159_FD_79666 | JGI IMG/M metagenome (GOLD analysis project Ga0066710, IMG submission 79666) | Grasslands soil microbial communities from the Angelo Coastal Reserve, California, USA - 14_1009_16_40cm | ecosystem: Environmental > Terrestrial > Soil > Grasslands | place: USA...
GAGTCGAGCCGGGGTCTCGCCGCTCACGATCCACCCTCCTGGATGGCCAGGCGGACGCGCTCCGCGAACTCGAGGGCGGCCAGCCCTTCTCGTCCCGATACGAGGGGTTTCGTTCTCGTCGACACCGATTCCAGGAAGGCGGCCAACTCCACCCGGAGGGGCTCCTCCTTTTCCACCGCCAGCTGTTCGCGAACGATTCGGGCGGGCGCCCCTCCCTCCCGGGCGAGACGGTAATGGACCACCTCCTGCTCGGCCAGGTCGACGCCGACATAGCTGTCGAGCTGAAAGACCCGCAGCTTGCGGACTCGATCGACGCTGACTCGGCTGGCCGTGAGGTTCGCCACGCAACCCGATTCAAGCCGGATGCGGGCGTTGGCGATGTCCATTTTGTCCGTCAGGGCGTTTACGCCCACCGCCGCCACGGACACAACCGGACTCGGATCCAGGCTCGCGAGGAGGTCCAGATCATGAATCATCAGATCGAGGATGACATCCACATCCACGCTCCGGGAAGTAAAAGCTCCGAGACGGTGGGCCTCGATGAACCGAGGCCGGAGGATTCGCGAATGCGCGGCGCGGGCAGCGGGGTTATAGCGCTCCGTGTGCCCGACCTGGAGAATGGCGCCGGACCGGTCGGCCGCCTCCACGATCTCTTTCCCCTCGGCGGTGGACGCGGCCATGGGCTTTTCCACCAACACGTCGAGCCCCCTTTCCAGACAAGCCAGGGCGACCGACCTGTGGGCCGCGGTGGGGACCGCCACGATGACCGCCCGGATCTCCGGAGGCAGGGCGTCCAGGGAGGGGAAGGAGGCGGTATGGAACTCGGCGGCGACGGCGGTGGCTCTCGCAGGGTCCCTGTCCACCACCCCCGCCAAGCGAGCCTCCTTCAGAGAGGCCAGGAGCCGGACGTGGTGGCGCCCCAGGTACCCGACACCGATGACGGCGATCTGAACGGCCATCTCCCGAGGCTCCTGCACGCGGCGCCCGCCGTCACTACTTTACGATACCCCGTTCCGACGAGCGAACGAAAGCGGCGAGGTAGGCGACCTCGGGAAACCCGTCCAACTCCTTCTCCATGCGCTCCAGGGCCCGGAGCGTGGTGAGCTTGCTCTGGAAAAGGATGCGATACGCCCGGCGCAGAGAAGCGATGGTGGATTCGGGGAAGCTCCTCCGCTTGAGCCCTATGACGTTGATGCCGTAGGCCCTGGCCCGGTTTCCCACAGTCAGCACATAGGGCAGTGCGTCCTGGGTGATGACGGAGTAACCCCCGATGTAGGCGTGCGCGCCGATCCGACAGAACTGGTGAATGCCCGAGAAGGCACCGATGGCCGCAAAGTCTTCCACTCGCACGTGCCCGGCCAGGGTCGCGGCGTTCGCGAAGATCGTGTCATTTCCCACGTGGCAGTCATGGGCGATATGGGTGTAGGCCATGAACAGATTCCGATCCCCGATCGTGGTCACTCCGCCCCCTCCCTCGGTCCCCGAATGGACCGTCGCGCACTCGCGGAAGGTGTTTTCGGCGCCGATCCGGAGGCGGGTCGGCTCTCCCCGGTATTTCAGATCCTGGGGAACGAGGCCGATGGAGGAGAAGGGGAAGAAGCGACATGAATCTCCCACCACGGTGTCCCCGTCGATGACCACATGGGAAAGCACCTGGCAACGCGAGCCCAGCGTGACGCCCGCCCCGATCACCGAGTACGCGCCGATGAGCGTCCCATCACCGATCCGTGCGTCGGGGTGCACAATCGCGCTCGCGTGGGCTTCCGGACCCTTCACGGATTCCCCCCCAGGGAGGAGAGGATCTCCGCCTCGGCGACCAGGGTCTCGCCGACGAAGGCGGTTCCGCGCATGAGACATGTGCGGGATCGGAGCTTCAGGACCTCCACCTCCAGGCGGAGTTGATCTCCCGGAACGACCGGACGTCGGAACTTGGCCTTGTCTATCCCTGCGAAATAGACCACTTTTCCGCGACTTTCGGGTCGCGACGTCAACAACAGGACGGCCCCCGCTTGTGCCATGGCCTCTACGATAAGAACTCCAGGCATGATGGGATTTCCGGGGAAGTGCCCCTGGAAAAACGCCTCATTGAACGTCACATTCTTGAGCGCGATGATTCTCCGGCCTTCCTCCATCTCCAGGATCCGATCCACCAGCAGGAAAGGATAGCGATGGGGGATGATTCCCATGATCGCCCGAGAGTCCATAGGGTCCATTGGCTCCCCTCAGTCCTTCTTCCGGCCCGATAGCTTCGCCACTTGTTCCTCCAGCTCCGCGATCCTCCTGTTCAGGGAGGGGAGGTTCGCGAGGGCCGCCTGGGCTCTTTTCCATTCCCGATGATCGCGTGCGGGGTGCCCGATGACGTAGGACCGAGGGGGCAGGTCCTTGGTGACAGCCGACTTGGCCCCGACGCGCGTCCCTTCGCCGACCGTCACGTGGCCCACCGAGCCCGACTGACCGGCGAAGATCACGCCGCGTCCCAGCCTCACGCTCCCCGAGAGACCCACCTGCGCCACCAGAATCGAGTTCTCCCCGACGTCGCAGTTGTGCCCCACCTGCACCAAGTTGTCGATCTTGGTCCCCTTGCGGATCCGCGTGCTGCCGAACGTGGCGCGGTCCAGGGTGACGTTCGCCCCTATTTCCACGTCGTCCTCGACCACCACGTTGCCCACCTGGGGGATCTTCAGGTGGGCCCCTGCGTCTTCCGCGTAGCCGAATCCGTCGCTGCCCACCACGCTTCCGGCATGCACCACCACCCGCGCCCCGAGCACGCAACCGTCACCCACGGTCACCGAGGGGAACAGGATGGAATCCTCGCCGATCCTCACCGTCTCCCCCAGGGTCACTCCCGGCATCAGGATGACCCGGTCGCCGATGCGGCAGCCCTCCGCGATGGTCACGAAGGCGCCTATGCTCACGCCGCGGCCCATCTGGCAGTCGGGGGCCACCGAGGCTCTGGGGCTCACCCCCGACGGAGGGCGCCGTGGCGGGTGGAAGAACGCCATCACCTTCGCGAGCGCTACGTACGGACGGTCCACGACGACAAGACTCCTGTCCGGCATCTCCACCCCGGGCCCGACCAGAACGCCGCCAGCCCTGCAGCTTTCGAGCTGAGGGCGGTACCGGGGATGAGCCAAGAAGGACAGGTCCCCCGGAGCGGCGCTTTCGAGGGGCTGCACTCCCGTAATCACCCGATCCGGCCCGAGGAGGCGGCCCCCAAGCCTTTCGGCGATCTCGCGAAGAGTGAGACTGGGCATTCCCTCCATCGCTACCGTCCGCCGTCGCCCGGCTTCTTGGGAGGCTCCTGGGAGGGCTTCTTCGCCTCTGCGGCGGGTTTCGACTCTTTGGTCTTGCCGGCCGCCGGAGTTTCCAGTGTCCCCTTGTAGAGCTGGTTGAACTTGGTGACGACTTCGGGCGTGATGTCGACGGAGGAGTCGTTGTAAATCGTCAGGGTCTTCTCCAGCACCAGCAGGAACTTCCTTTCCTTGCCGAGCGCCTCGACCACCTGAAAGAGCTCCTTCTGGAACTGTTCCTGGGCATCGCTGAATTGCGCTTTCATTTCACGGGTCGAATCATCGTTCAGGCGCTTCAGATCGATCGACTTCTGGTCAATGTCCTTCAGGATCTGGTTCTTCTTTTCGTCGCTCAGGCTCACCTCCTGGTCGCGGAGCTTGTCCTTGAGCTTGTTGAGCTCGGCCTCCTTACCGTTGATGTCGGCCAGTTTGCCGTCGCGGAAGGAGGCCAGTTGGGCCTGCATCTTCTTCCCTTCTGCCGTCTGCTGCCAGACGAGGGTCGAGTCGAACACACCAATTCGATTGGACTCCTGCTGAGCCGCCGCGAATCCGACAGCGCCCCAGGTCAGCAGGGCGAGCACCAGGACGTTTCTGGCCATCCTTGCCGTCTCCTGTGTCAGGTAGGGCACCGAAGCCCTGTTTTCGTTCAAAAGGTCGTGCCGATGGAAAACTGGAAACTGTTGCCTTTTTCGCCTCTCCCCGGATTGGGAATGATGCCATAAATGAAGCGGAGCGGCGCCTGGAATACGGGGAGATAGAAACGCAGCTCCACGCCGTAGTCCGTGCGGAAATGCTGCAGGTCTATCTGTTGGTTGTCGTCAAACGCGTTGCCGCTGTCCAGGAATCCGACCAGCTCGAACGTGTCTCCCAGGGGAACGATGTACTCGACGTTGAACTGGGCGAACTTGTTTCCGCCCACCACGTCGTTCCGGCCCAGAATTCCGTCACCGTTCGTGTCCTCTCCCTTGTCCAGCGCGCCGTTGCCGTTGAGGTCCTCGTCCCCATCCAGGCGGCCGTCCCCATCCAGATCCTCCGTGTCCAGAAGACCGTTGTTATTGACGTCTTCGCCGGGATCCAGGACCCCGTTGTGGTTCAGATCCTCGGTGTCGAGGATTCCATTCTGATTGGTATCCTCGTTGACGTCCAAGACTCCGTCGCCGTCGCGATCCTCCGGAGCGTCGATCCGCCCGTTCCCATTGAGGTCGACGTCGTTCCGGACCGGCGCCACGCTGCGACTCTGGAAGGCCCTGAGGGACCGCTCCCCACCCAAGAAGAATCGCTCATAGGGAGGGACCACGCGGCTACCCAACCCGCGGACATAGCCCGCTTCGCCGTTAAGGCCGATGTAGGTCTTCCCGAACGACGGCAGGTAAAGGGTGGCCTGGGCGATGGGCTTGATGAAGTAGGTGTCCCCTCCCAGAGCGCCTCCGGCGTACTCGGTGGAGATCTGGAACCGGAACCCCCGGGTCGGGCGGAAGAAGCTGTTTCGGGTGTCGTAGGTGAACACCGGTGCAATGCTGCTCGTCCGGTTGTTGGTGTCCGGCAGGCCGCGCTGGTGGAAGTCCACCTTCTCCAAAACGTACGTCACGTCGAATCGGCTGAAGTCGCCCAGCAACCGGCCGACCTGGATGCTCCCCCCCTGCCCCGCGCGCTGAGAGCCCGCGAAATCGGTCGAGCGTTTGAACAGGCTGAAGCCGACGGTGTAGGGACGCTCCAGGAACCACGGCTCGATGAAGGAGATGCTGTGCCTCGAGGCCCTTCCTCCGATCTGGAGATACGCCTGGAGGATTTCGCCTCGACCCAGGAAATTCCGAGTGGCGTAGGACCCGGAGAAGAAGGCACCGTCCAGCCCGCTGACGCCGCCCCCCACCTGCACCTCGTTGCGGCTCTGCTCCTTCCCTTCGACGACGACGTCCACCTTGCTCTCACCCGTCCGGGGCCGGATGGCGGGATCGTCGCTGATCTGCCAATAGCCCAGCTGGGCTATCTTCCGCAGTCCCAGTCTGAAGCGCTTCAGGTCGAAAAGATCTTCTTCCGCCAGGCGCATCTCGCGTCGGAGGACCTTGTCCCGCGTGGTCGTGTTCCCCGAGAACTCGATGGTATTTACGTGATACTGCTTGTCCTCGTTGATCTCAATCTTGAGGTTGGCGACATGGTCCGCCGTCTTGTCCACGACCTGGTTGGCCGTGACGTAGAAGTACCCCTTCTCGCCGTAATCGAGCTGGATTCGGGCGAGCCCCGCCTTCACCACGCTGTCGTTGAGCACCTGGCCCGTGCTCAGTGGAACCCGCTGGAGGATCTCCTGTTCCGTGTAGACCTTGTTGCCCTCCGAGGAGAGGGTGCCGACCCGGTACTGCGGCCCTTCCTGGATGGGGACGGACACGAAGATCCACTTCTTGGGGGTTTTCGGTTCCCGGCTCTTCCCCTTCGCCGTTTTCGGTTCCTTGGGCGGCTTTCCTTTCCCCGCCCGCTCGCGCGCCTGCGCCTCCGCCTCGGCCTTCTTCTTCTCTTCGCGCTCCTGGCGCCTCGCCTTCTTGGCGATCGCTTTCGCCTCCACCTCCTGCGCCTTGCGGAGCGCCTTCGCTTCCCTTTGGGGCGAGGTCCCCCGCCGGGTCCCCGGAAGGGCCTCTACCACCTCGGGCTTCACCTCCACGTCCAGGTAACCGCGGTTCAGGTACGCTTGGCGGATCAACCGGGCGTCCTCATCGAACTTCCCTGGGTGGTAGAGATCCTTGGAGCTCGCCCACGTGAAAAATCCCCGCTGTCTCGTGAGCTTCATCATCTTCCGGAGCTGCCGATCCTTGAACACCGTATTCCCGGTAAAATCGATCTTCCGGATCTTGGTCTTCCCTCCCTGCCGCGCCTTGAAAGTGATGGACTGCTGCCCCGGGGCGATTTCCTTGACGTCCACTCGCACTTCGGCATCGAGGTATCCCTTCTGCTGGAGAAGCATGACCAGGGTTTCCTGGGCCTTCCGGATGCGGGTGTAGTCCATGGGAGCTCCCCGCTTGATGTCGGCCTTCTGGTCCTGCAGCTTCTCCTCGATCTGGGTCGTCGTGAAGGCCTTCAAATTCTCGTACTCCACGTCTCCTATCAGAGGCTTGTCGGAGACGTGCCAGAGGACGATCTTCCCTTTTTCGCCTTGCCGTACCTCGAGGGTGATGTTGTCGAAGAGGTTCAATTCCCACAGGCGCCCGAATTCCCGTCGGAGGGCGTCCTCGTCATAGGGATCGCCCTCCTTGATGCTGAGCTGGGTCATCACGGCAGCCGCGGAAATCCGGACATTACCGTCCACCACGATCTTTTCGATCATGTCGCCCTCGGCGCGCGCCTTCGGCCATGGGGTCGCGACGAGCAGCAGGGTCGCGACGATGAAAGAGCTCCCCCTTCGCAAGTCCGGAACTCCTCGAGCGCCTGACGGACGGCGCGGCGGAGGAACGGCCGTCGTCGGCTTCACTGAATGGTGTTGATCCCCATCGCTTCCCGGAAGGCCGGCTTCTCCCGGTCCAGGAAGATCTCGATCTCCCCCTGGCGGGGCAGGGTGCCGAGGATCAGGTTTTCGGACAGCGCATCCTCGATGTGTTTCTGGATGGCACGTCGGAGGGGACGGGCGCCGTACGACCGATCGCTGCAGGTCGTATCGATGAGCCAGCGGTAAACCTCGTCCTTCAGCGTGAGGGTGATCCCCTTGTGGGAAAGCCCTTCGTTCAGGTTCTTGATCATCAACCGCGCGATGCCGAGCAGATCCTCGTCGGAAAGAGCGTCGAATACGATGATCTCGTCGATTCGGTTCAGGAACTCCGGACTCAGACCGTGCTTGACCTCCCGCATGACCAGCTCCCTGCGGGTCCGGTAGCCTTCTCCCGGGTCGGCACCCAGGAACCCCAGCTTGGACCCCTTCTGGATCAGGGAGGAGCCGATGTTGGAGGTCATGATGATCAGGCAGTTCTTGAAGTCGATGGTGTCCCCGTACGCGTCGGTGACTTGTCCGTCTTCGAAAACCTGCAGGAGGATATTGAGAACGTCCGGGTGGGCCTTCTCAATTTCGTCAAGAAGAACCACCGAGTAGGGCTTCCGCTTCACCTTTTCCGTCAGCTGCCCTCCTTCCTCGTACCCGACGTAACCCGGAGGCGAGCCGATCATCTTCGCTACCGCGTGCTTCTCCATATACTCCGACATGTCGAACCGGATCATCGACTTCTCGTTGCCGAACAGGAATTCCGCAAGGCTCCTGGCCACTTCGGTCTTGCCGACGCCGGTGGGGCCCAAAAACATGAAGGAGCCGACCGGGCGCAGCGGACTCTTGAGGCCGGCGCGCGCGCGCCGTATGGCGCGGGAAAGGGCCGAGATCGCCTCGTTCTGGCCGATGATCCTCCGGTGAAGGTACTCCTCCATCTTGACGAGCTTCTCCATCTCCTCTTTCCTGACGGAGGCCAGCGGAATCCCGGTCCACTTGGAAATGACCTCCTCCACGTCGTCGCGCGTGACCTCTAGGACGATGCCGCTCTCCTCCTGCTCCCGCCGTCGGCATTCCTCATACTTCTTCCGCAGCGCGATCTCCTCGTCGTGGTGCTTGACGGCGTTCTCGAAATCCTTCCGGAAGAGGTAGTTTTTCATGCTCGACACGGCGCGTTCGATTTCCAGCTCCATCTCCCGCAACTCCCGGTACGAGGCGCTGCGATAGAGCTTCACCCGCGCCCCCGCCTCGTCGATCACATCGATGGCCTTATCCGGCAGAAACCGGTCGGTGATGTAGCGGCTGCTCTGGTACACCGCCTGATGGAGGGCTTCGTCGGTGTACTTCACCCGGTGGAATTTCTCGTAGCGGTCCCGGATGCCGAGGAGAATCCGGACCGTTTCCTCCTCCGTGGGAGGCGAAATCCTCACCGACTGGAACCGGCGAACTAGGGAGCGATCCTTCTCGATGTACCGGTGATACTCCTTCGGAGTGGTGGCCCCGATGCACTGTACTTCGCCCCGGGATAGCGCCGGTTTGATGATGCTGGCCGCGTCCAGGGACCCCTCGGCGGAGCCGGCACCGATGAGGCAATGAATCTCGTCGATGAAGATGATGATGTTCTCGTTCCCCATGAGCTCCGAGAGGATCCCCTTCAGCCGCTCCTCGAACTGGCCCCGATACTTGGTGCCGGCCACAACGAGGGAAAGGTCCAGGGCCAGGATCCGCTTGTTGGCCAGGGAAGCCGGCACATCCCCATGGGCGATTCGCGTCGCGAGACCCTCGACGATGGCGGTCTTTCCAACTCCCGGATCCCCCAGTAGGACGATGTTGTTCTTCCGCCTGCGCGAGAGGATCTGGACCATCCGCTGGATCTCGCTCTCGCGCCCGATCAGAGGATCGAAGAGCTGTCGGGCGGCCATTTCGCTGAGATCGCGGGAGAACTCGTTCAGGAAGGGCGTCTCCTTGATCTTCTTGGGCAGCGACCGCTCCTTCCAGACCGCGACGGTGTCCTCCCGGACCGAGTAGAGCTTCATCCCCTTCTCGTGGAGCGCGCGGCCCGCCGCCGATTCGTCGACCCGCAGCAGTCCCAGGAGCAAGTGCTCGTTTCCCACGTAAGGATGGAGCAGGCGTTCAGCTTCCTCCTCGGCATTGGCCAGGACCCGCTTAGTCTCTTCGCTGAAAGGAATCTCGATGGTGGTGGAGATCTTCTCGCCGGAGGGCCCTCGGGCCTCCAGCTCGGCCTGAAGAAGATCGACGTTCACGTTTGAGCGGCGGAAGATCTCACGGGTGACTTCGTCGCCCTCTTTCAGGAGGCCCAGGAGCAGGTGCTCGGAACCGATCACCTTGCTTCCCATCTGACTCGCCTCGTACCGGGCCAGGAAGAGGATCTTTTTCGCGCGCTCGGTGTACTTTTCGAACATCCTGGCCTTTCGGGGCCCGAACCTGAAGCGGGAAGGGCCGGTGTCTCAATATTATATCGGGATTGCCGGGGATTCCAAGCCGAATCTGTAGCTGCTGCCCGAGAGGTTCCTGAGGGCCCCCTCCTCCATCACGTAGACCCGGTCGCATCGGCGCGCCAGCCTCTCGCTGTGGGTGACCAGAACCGTGGTGGTCCCCCTCTTCGAAACCGCCTTCCGGATCAGATCGAACACCGCCTCGCTGGTTCTGAAATCGAGGTTCCCCGTGGGTTCGTCGGCCAGAAGGAAGGAGGGCTCCCCGACCAGGGCCCGTGCAATGGCCACTCGCTGCTGCTCTCCCCCCGAGAGTTGGGAGGGTCGATGGTTGGCGCGGTCCTGGAGTCCCAGTTCCTCCAGCAGCCCGCGGGCCTTCCTGCGGGCTTCACCCGCGGGCATCCTTCGGATCAGACAGGGAAGCATGGCGTTCTCTTCCGCGCTGAATTCCGGAAGAAGATGATGAAACTGGAAGACGAAACCGATCTGCCTGTTCCTGAATGCTGACCGCTTGTCCGGGCTGAGCTGACCCACTTCCTCTCCGCCGATCCAGATGCTTCCAGTATCGGGCCGATCCAAAGCACCCAACAGGTGAAGCAGGGTACTCTTGCCAACTCCCGACTCCCCCACAACGGCCACCATCCCTCCCCCATCGACCTCCAGCGAGAGACCCCTCAGAACCTCCAGCTTCCGTCCGGCCGACGGGTAGGACTTGCAGACGAGTCTCGCCCTAATCGCCTGCTCACTCATAGCGGAGTGCCTCTACGGCATCGAGACGTCCGGCCTGCCGGGAGGGATAAAGGGTGGCCAGGAACGAGGCCAGAACCGACAGCAGGCAGACCATCGAAACGTCGATAAGCCTGATTTTGAATGGCACGTAGGGGATGTAATAGACCTCGACCGGGAGCTTCAACACCTGATAGGCGTCCAGCCACCAGCAGAGGGCCAAGCCGAGCAGGCTCCCGATGAAGGTTCCGAGACCCCCGATGAGGGCCCCCTGATACATGAAGATACGGGTGATGCTGCCGGAGGCCTCCCCTAGGTCAACCAGCGTTCCCA
>Ga0066710_100007862_pt1 | contig 10259 bp, 7 predicted proteins | sample GraSoiAngelo_159_FD_79666 | JGI IMG/M metagenome (GOLD analysis project Ga0066710, IMG submission 79666) | Grasslands soil microbial communities from the Angelo Coastal Reserve, California, USA - 14_1009_16_40cm | ecosystem: Environmental > Terrestrial > Soil > Grasslands | place: USA...
ACAATCCGGCCGCTTCGAGCGACGGCTTGACCCGGACGCCGAGCTCGTCGGGCGGCAGCCGCGCGATGTGCTGTTGATTGAACCACTCGAGTTTGTCGGGATTGAACACGGCGTTGCCGCCGCTGATGCCCTCGAGCGCGAACGATCGGACGAGCTCGTCGCGCGTGTACAGCTCCACTCCCGCACTGCCGGGAGACCACCCAAGCAACGCGAGAAAGTTGACCATCGCTTCGGGAAGAAATCCCTGTCGTGAGTACTCCATCACCGATGTCGCGCCGTGACGCTTGCTGAGCCGTTTCTTGTCCGGACCCAGAATCAGCGGGACATGCGCGAACTGCGGCGCGTCGGCCCCAATCGCGCGGTAGAGGAGGATCTGTTTCGGCGTGTTCGAGATGTGATCGTCTCCGCGCACCACATGACTGATCTTCATCTCGGCATCGTCGACGACGACCGACAACTGGTACGTGGGATGACCGTCGGATCGCAGGATGACGAAGTCCTCGATGTTCGCACCGTCCATCTCGATCGCGCCGTGGACGAGATCGTCGAAGCGGATCGGACCGTCCGGCACCTTCACTCGAATCGCACGCGGAAGGCGAGTGCGCTCGCGCTCGGCGACGGCGTCGGCGGTCAATCGGCAGCAGGTTCGATCGTATTTCCACCCGCCGCTCGTCTGCTCGGCGGCTTCGCGCTTCGCCTTCAGCTCTTCGGCGGTGCAATAGCAGTAGTACGCGCTGCCCTGCGCGACGAGCCGCTCGGCCGTCGAGCGGTAATGCTCGCGTCGCTCTGATTGGAAGTACGGACCGTACGGACCGTCCACTTTCGGACCCTCATCCCAGTCGAGGCCGAGCCAGCGCAGTCCGTCGAGAATGCCCTCCACCATGTCCGACGACGATCGCTCGACGTCGGTGTCTTCGATGCGGAGCACGAACACACCGCGATGGCGGCGGGCGAACAGCCAGTTGAACAGCGCCGTGCGCGCCCCGCCGACGTGCAGATAACCGGTTGGAGATGGAGCGAACCGAACGCGGGGAACCATTGAAGTGGCGAAGTACTGGAGACGACTATCGCAACCGGTGACGTCCACCTTCGCGCTTCGCGCGACGGTGGACATCCTTGCGTAAGCTTGAAATCACTTGGCTTGCCGTCCGTAGCGCGCCGAAGGCGGGCGAAGGATGGCGGTGAGGCAGGGATTCGAACCCTGGATACAGCTTTTAGGCCGTATAACGGTTTAGCAAACCGCCGCCTTCAGCCTCTCGGCCACCTCACCTTTGCGGTCGTTGGTCGTCAGTCCTTGGTCGTCGATCGCCGGTCTTCGGGCATTCGTCGCGTCGCCGGTCGAGCTTCCGAGGACGAACGACCGACGACGAACGGCCGGCGACTTAACGACCAACGACCATTTTAGCGTTTCTTTCCGGCCTTGCGCTTGCCGCCGGCCTTGCGCGCGGCTTTACGCGCTGGCTTGCGAGCGCCGGCTTTCTTCGCGCGCTTCTTGCCGGCAGATTTCTTCGCGCCCTTGCGACCGCCGCCGCCACCACCCCCGCCTGCGGCCTTGCGAGCGCCGCCCGACTTGCGCGCGCCCGACGACTTGCGCGACCGCGCGCCGCCCGAGGTCCGTCCGCCCGGTTGCGTCCTGCCTTCGCCTTCGCCTTCACCAGCGCCGGCCTCGCCGATGTCCCCGGCGCCGCCGCCCAGTTCGTCGTCCGGCATACCCATTCCGCTGTCGAAATCGTCCTGCATATGCGCCCTCGTTGTGAATTGTTCGAGCGGCCTAGTCTTATTGAAGTCGGCTATACAAATCAAGAATGGCGTCGATCGCACGCCGGCACACGGCGCAGAACGGAACGGCGTCGCGCGTGAACATGACGCAGTCCGCCTGCGGACGGTAGTAGCCGCGCGCCTCGTAGTTCGCGCCCTCGAATGCGCCGACTTTTCCGGCGTACGGGCCGCTGTTCAGCAACGCGGTGTCGTGGCGCTGTTCCTCCCGAAACAGCGCGTCCATTTCAGCTTCGGGCCGGTTCGCCGCGCGAATGTCGCGCCGTTTCTGCTGCGCCTCTTTCGTGTAGCGCTCGAACTCTTCCTTCGCCCACGGCGTCGGCAGCGGCATTCGCGGCTCGACGAGATCTCCCCACTTCAAGGAAGCGGGATCGAGGAGCGCCGTGGCGTTCGGCTCCCACGGCTCGACGCGATCGGCCGCCGGAAGATATGCGACGTCGGACGTGTAGTACTCGTCCGCGAGCCCGGCGATGTGGTGACCGAACTCGTGCACGAAGACGTACGGCGCCCACGCGTTGTCCGCTGCGACCGTGCTGTACAGACCGTAGATGCCGCCGCCGCCGTACGTGGCGCTGTTGACGAGGATTTCGACGACGTCGTACGGCGCGTTCGCGGCGATCTCTCGAAAGGCCTTGTTCTCGAACGTCAGCACGTAGCGCTCGGTGTCGAAGGCGTCGAAGGTGGCGCCGAGCGGCGATCGCCGGTAGATGTGTTGCGAAGGTCGCGAGACGCCGGACTGCAACGCCGCAGGACACAATCCCCACACGTTGACGTCGCGGCGTCGCTCCTTGAAGGGGGACGTCTGAAACAGCACGTCGGCAAGACGACGCGCGTCGCGCTCGAACTTGCCGCGCTCGGCCCGCGTGTACCCGTCGCCGAGGATCAGGAGGTCGAGCTTTTCGGACGGATCGCCGCTTCGCTGGATCGCGAGAAGCGGTCCGGCGTCGGGCGATGCGGCATCGGGCACGATGAACTTGTCCGACGGATCGACAGTCAGGGTCCAGATGTCACGAAACGCGTTCTTCGGATCGCGTTTGCTGACGACGATGCGCACCGGTTTGTCAGGCGCCGGAAAGCGGAGCGACTCCGAGAACGTCCGATGGATGGACTTCGCTTCGGCCGTCGTCTCCCATTCTCCGTAAATTGAGCTGAAGCCGCGCGAATACACAATCCTTCCGGTCGCGGCGTCTGCGACTTCGAAAAAATATTTGCCGCGGTTCGTCTCGTCGATTGGCCGCGCCGGATTACCGGGCCAGGCCAGCGCCTCGGTGACGACGCGGTCGAGGCTGAAGCGCTCTTCTGTCGCGTTTCCCGTGTGGTAGAAGTCGACGCGCATCGTCTTCGGCGCGGCGACCGCCGCAGCCGGCACGACCAGCATCGACACGAAGAGGATCACCCTCAGGATCGATTTCATCGCTTGATGTGAGATCAGGCGGACGCCGATCGGCGACGGCCGATCAAGTAGATGACCGCACCGATGGCGACGAGCGCCAGCGACGACCCGACGACCTTCACGACGGCAAGCATCTTGTTCGGCTCGTCGTCGGCTGGAACGCACGCGAGCACGATCGACACCGCGGTCGTCACGAATCCGAGGGCCGCCAGCGCGATCGCCGCCGTCGATCCTCCGGGGACGCGGATCACATCCGGCCCGGCGGGCTCGCGCTGCAGCACGATCATTGCCGCAAACATGAAGAGAAACGGGATGAAATACGCGATGATCCCCATGCTGACCAGCGCGTCGTATGCGCCGCGCACCGACGTCCCGGCCTGGCCGATGAAGACGAAGAACGCCGCGATGAGCGCTTGCACGAGCAGCGCGACGTACGGCGTCCGCCACCGCGGATGGAGGCGGCCGAACATCGGCGGCAGAAACCGATCGATGCCTGCCACGAACGGCAGGCGCGCGGTCGCCGCGAACCATCCGCCAACGCCGCCGAGCGCGTTCAGGCTGACGAATGCCGCGACGATCGGCGCGAGCCACGACACGCCGACGCGACCCGTCATCGCCTGAATCGCCTGCATGATGCCCTGCAGGCCAGAGATCTGTTCCTTTGGTATCGCGAGCAGCACCATCAGCGTTCCTATGAGATAAAGAACGGTCATGATCGCGCCGGCCGCCAGAATCGCGCGCGGAATCGTCCGGCGTGGATGCTCGATCTCCTCGCCCATCGTCGATGCGCTCTCGACGCCGCCGAATGCAAACGCGATCGTCGACCAGAAAATGACGTCCTTGAGGGTGGTGTTCGGAACGAACGCACGCGCGGGCATCGGCGTTGCCGACCCGAAGCGCGACCACGACAGGATGCCGAGCACGAGGAGAAACAGCATCGGCACCCAGCTCGCGACCGCGCCGACGTTGTTCAGCCACTTGCCGACGTTCAACCCGACGACGTTCAGCGTGACGGCCAGAACGAGCCCGCTCATCGCGACGATGATGAAGTACGTGCTGTTCGACGACAGCGGCTGCGACGCCGCGCCGCCCCCGGGGAACATGTACAGCGCGTTCGCCGCCGCAAAGTACAAGAGCCCTGGCAAATACGGCAGGTTCGATCCCCAGTACGTCCATCCGGTCATGAACGCGGGAAACGGTCCGAAGGCCCGCTTGCTCCAGACGTAGACGCCGCCCTCCTCCGGATAGCGCGACGACAACTCGAGCACGGTGAACACGAGCGGGACGAACAGACCGAGCGCCGCGATGACCCAGATGACGAGCGCGCTCGGACCGGCAGCCGCGGCGGTCGCGATCCAGCGCAGGCTGAAGCCAGTGACCAGATAGAAAAGGAACAGGTCGCGAAACGTGAGGACCCGGCGTAACCCGTGTGAAGCTTCGACCGGCTCACGGTCGCCGCGAGCACCGCCGAGCGGCGACGAACTCGGCATCGTCATTTGTAGAGCGCCGCCGCCGTGTCGTGAAGGTACGCACGAGCCATTGGGAGCGCCTGCTGTTCGGTAATCTCACGCGCAGCGATCATTTCGGCCAGGGCGGCCGCAAGGGCGGTGCGCGAGGTGTGCACGCCCATCCAATACACCTCCTCGACGCCGAGCGCCGCGTTGTAGGGGTACGCGTCCGTGCCGAAGGTCACTTTTTCAGGGAACGTCTCGAGCCAGTGCTTCAACACGTTCTTGAACTCAGTCGGGTACAGGATCAACTCGGTGGCGGAGGAATCGAGGTAGACGTTCTTCATGAACGCCAGCAGGATTGCTTCGCGGTCGAACGGATACCCGCCGTGAATCAGCACGAACGTCGTCGACGCGTACCGCGGGTCGCGCAGCACGTTCTCGAGGTTCAGCACGTTCACGCCGCGCAGATTGAAGTAGTCGCCGCCGCCGACCGACGTGTGGATGTGCACCGGCAGCCGCAGCCGGCCGGCCTCCGAGACAATGTGTCTGAAGATGAAATCCTGAAACGTCTTGTATTCGTCGGCCGACGGCACGCCGCCGCGCCGGTACTCGTCGTAGATCGCCGCGGCCGCCTCGCGCGAAGGATCGTCGAACGACAACGACCGGAAGTACGCGGCCTCGAACTTCACCGCCGCGCCGCCGCGCGCCTGGTTCGCAGCGAGCGAGCGTGAGACGAACGACAGATAGCCGTCGAAGGTCGCCGGCAGCGCATCGAGGCCCAGCGCCTGCTCGTACTGACGCCGCAGCTTCGTTTGCAGCGGCATGTAGACCGCTTCGTCCGTGTTCTTCGCGGCGAGCGCCGAGTTGTCGAACGGAAACATGTAACAGTCGACGAAGAACACCCACTTGAAGCGTGCCGGATCGAGATAGGGGGCCATCGCGACGCGATTGGCCATCGACGTCTCGATTCCGAGCCGATCGAGCATTTCGTCGAAGTACTTCGCGCCCGCGTACTGCTTCTTCAGCGCGCTCTTCTTGTCGACCAGCCATTGCCCGTGCGCGCCCTTCATGTCGGCGAACGGGAACCCGAACAAGGCGCGGGCAGCGGCGCTCGTCTCGGGGTTGTCGTCGCGCATACGCAGAGGCGTTCCGCCGGGTGGCGGCGGCGCGATATCGACGTCCGCATCGTCGGGGAGCGCCGGATGCGCGTGGTGATCGAACAGCTTGATCGTCTCGATCTGCGGCAGCAGGCGAGCGTAGATGGCCGCCGCGGCCGGCGCAACGAGCGGACGCGACTGAGACTCCAGCACCGCAGCCGAACAGAGCGTTAGAAGCGCGGCAACGACTCGATTGCGCATGCTGTCGCCGCGATTCTACGTGCGGGCACGCTCGGGGCGCCAGCGGTCACCGGCGAAGACGAATCGCGTCTCGACCGGCGCGTCGCGCGGCGGCGGATCCGGATGCAGCGGATCGCCGGGTATGACGAGCATGCGCCGTCCCTGTTCTTCGAGGAGCTCCGGCTGGCGACGCACCACCTCACGGCGCCGCGCCCACGCAAGCGCAGCGTCGACGGACCGAAACGGCTCCAGTTCGCGCAGCGTCGTCCAGGTTGGCGGCGGCAGCACAATTGCGCCGGACTCCGATTGCCGAATCGCGCCCGACGGCGTCATCCAGCCGCTGTGCGTCGTTTCCGTTTCGTCGTGCGCCGGCGTTTGCTCGGGGGGAACGCGTGTGACGAAGAACCGCGTATCGAACTGGCGTGTGTCGATCGGCGGCGTCACCCAGTGTGCGAACAGCATCAGCGAATCCACCGCCAGCCGCAGCGTCTCGCGCTCGACAATGGCACGCAGCGTCGCCGCGCCCTTGTGGACATCCGAACGGTATTGCTTGAAGCGCGCGTGCGCGTCGGCGCCGGCGAGCGAGACGAATTGGCCGTTCGCGCTTCGCGCGAGCAGGACGCCCGCTTCTTCGAACAACTCGCGCGCCGCGGCCACGTGATACGCGCGTGCTTCATCAGCGGTCACCGAGGCCAGCTGCCGCTGCGCGTGCTCGAGACCGTCGCACCACGTCGTGTCCGCGTGATGGTCCGACGCGTCCACGCGTCCGCCAGGAAACACGTGAGCGCCGCCCATGAACGCCGTCCCTTCGTGGCGGCGCACCATGAATGCTTCAGGACCGGCAGAGGTATCGCGTAGGACGACGACCGTCGAAGCCGGACGGGGATCGACGGCGAACTGGGTCGGCACGTCGCACAATATTAGTTGATGGCCCGAAGCAGCTCAGGCATGGACACGAACGGCGTCATCGCGAGCCTCCTGCGCGATCTCGCGTCGGTGCAGAAGTCCACACAGAGCAAATGGGGATACAAGCGTGCCGCCGCCGCGATCATCAGCCTCGACGAGCCGATCGAAGCGTTTCTTCAACCCGATGGCACGCTGAAAAAGATTCCACAAATAGGTCCTTCCTCGTCGCGCGTCATACTCGAAGTGCTCCGCACCGGATCGTCGCCGACAGTCGAGCGGGCGATTGCCGAGAGTGGACGTACGGGCGATGTCGAGAAGAGCCGCGAGCTTCGCGGACACTACTTGAGCCGCGCGCAGGTCGTTGCGGCGTTGCGCAATCCAAAGCTGCGCGCCGTCAGACGCGACGAATATCGCGGCGATTTGCAGATGCACTCGGTGTGGAGCGACGGAAGCCAAACGCTCGAAGACATCGTCGAAGCGGGCCTGGCGCGCGGCTACGACTACTGCGCCGTCACCGATCACTCGTACGGACTGCCGATCGCGCGCGGCGTGTCGATGACGAAATTGTTCGAACAGCACCTGGAGATCGATCGTCTCAACGATCGCTATCGTGGGCGCTTTCGGCTGATCAAGGGGATCGAGGCCAACATCCGCGCCGACGGTTCGGTCGACATGCACGAGGCCGAACTGCGTCAGCTCGAGCTCGTCGTCGCGGCGCCGCACTCGGCGCTCCGATCGACAGCGGATCAGACCGCTCGCATGATCGCTGCGGTCCGGACGTCGGGCGTTCACATCCTGGGACATCCGCGAGGAAGAATGTACGGATCGCGTCCGGGTGTCTCTGCCGACTGGGACAAAGTGTTCGAGGCGGCGAAGCAGTCCGGCGTCGCGATCGAGATCGACGGCGACCCGGCGCGGCAGGACGTCGACTACGACCTCGCAAAACGCGCCGTGCGCGCCGGATGTTTCATCGCGCTCGACAGCGACGCCCATTCCACCGGCGAGCTGCGGTATTCAGAAACTGCGATTGCGCACGCGCGCCTCGCGGGCGTGCCGGCGGAGTCGGTCGTCAACACGTGGCCGATCGATCGATTAATGCAGTGGCTCTCGAACCGCTCGCGTGGCGTCCGACTTAAACCGGACTTAAGCCGGATTCTTTAGATGCGGACTCGCGAGTTCCGGGTTCATCGGTCCGGCAAAAGCCGGACACCACAGGGAACGTCCGGTGATCTCTCGATGATCGAGGCCAGCCGCGCGATCGAGCCTCGCGACGATTGCCGGCAACTCCGTGCGGAATCGCCACTCGTCGGCGCGTCCGCCGGCGGATTCGACCTCGCGCCGCCATCGATTCCACCAGCTCGCCGCGCTTCCGGCCACCGGTTCGACGATCAAGAGCGTGTCGCCACGTTTTACGCGCGCGATCAACTGCCCGAGCAGCGCCTCGCGTGCGCTCTCTGAAACCTCATTCAGCGTGAACGCCGCCAGTACTGCCGCCGGTTCGTTCGGAAGCCTCACCGACGCGATGTTGCCTTGTCGCATCCGCGCGGCAAGACCGAAGGCCCGATAGGTCGTTGCCGCTTCGCCGAGCGCCCACCGATTGCGATCGAAGCCCACGACGGATGGCCGCGCCGAACATGCCGATCCCCATGCTGCGCCGGAGGCGCCGGTGCCGCATCCCAAGTCGACGAGCGTCCGAAACGTGTCGGTCGCTCCAGGAATGGATCGGACAATGTGGTTGACTAGTAAGTAATGGAGCGGCCCGTAGAACAGAGCGAAGGCCGCGCGCTTGCCCCGGCCCGACAAGGCAGCCCCTTCACCCAGATGCCGGCGGCGCCTGATATACGTCGCCGACAGGGCACGCAGAGCGCGCGAGACCTCGGAGAACGTGAGCTCCTCGAGATGCCGCGCCTCGAGCGAATCGACCCACCCGGCGAATAAGCGATCCGTGGCGCGATCTTATCCGGTGGAAAGGCGCGCGGCTGATGAGCTTCACGCCCAACACTCAACGCTCATCGGTATCGGGATTGCTTCGACAGTCCAAGCCCGAAGGAGGGTGACGATGTCTATCGCTCGCAAGTCGCTCGTTTTCACATTGGTCATCATGACGGCGGTGCCTGCAGCCGCGCAGCACATCGTTCCGCCTCAGCAACTCGCCGCGACGATCGCCGAACAGATGACGCGGCAGGATGCCGATCGCGCAGCCGTGCGCGAGGCGCTCACGCGACCTGAAGTACGCGCCGTCGCCTCGTCCATGAAGATCGATATGGACAAAGTGAGAACGACCGTGGACACGCTGTCAGGCGTGGAACTCGCACAGGCAGCAGACGCGGCGCGAAAGGTCAACCAGCAACTCGTCGGCGGCGCCTCGACCGTGGTCATCTCGACGACGACGATCATCATCATCCTGCTGCTGCTGATCCTGCTCATCGTGATCATCAAGGCGTAGATGCTAGCGTCCATCGCTGTCGCGCTCGCGCTTGCGTCGCCGCTGATGCTCGACGTCCCGTATCTGCCGCAAAGCGATGCGCTCTGCGGCGGTGCGGCCGCGGCAATGGTTTTCCGCTATTGGGGCGACACGCACGCGAGCGTGCAGGAGTTCGCCGCGCTCGTCGATCGGCGCGCCGGAGGAATTGCCGACGACGTCCTCGCCAGCGATATCCGGCGGCGCGGCTGGAATGCCGAGCGATTCGAAGGGTCGATCGCGTTGCTGCGCGATCGACTCGAGTTGCGCGAACCGGTCGTCGTGCTGCTCGCGGATCGCGGCACGCGCTATCACTACGTTGTCGTCGTCGGTCTCACCGACGATGGTGTCATCGTCCATGATCCGTCGTGGGGACCGTCGCGGACGATCCGCGAGGCGGAGTTCGTGCGGCTCTGGGAGCCGTCACGTTTCTGGGCGCTCCTCGTTCGTCCCGGCGACAGCGTCATTGTGACGTCCGGCCCTTCGGCGCAGCTCGGGGCCGCCCTGAGCTCGTCGAACGGCGGCTTCGGCCGAACATCTCAGTCCGACGAGTCTTCAATCCCACAACGCAATGCATGCGACGCGCTTCTCGATCGCGCGATTGCCGACATCGCAGCCCGCGGACTCTCGGCCGCTGACGCCAGCCTTGCCACCGTCCGCGAGCAATGTCCTGAATCGCCGGCGCCGCTCCGCGAGCTCGCCGGCGTTCGGTTCGCCGAACGGCGCTGGAGCGAAGCGGAGTCGTTCGCGCTGCAGGCGCTCGCGCGGGATCCGCGCGACGCGTACGCGCTCGACGTGCTCGGCTCCGCGCGGTTCATGCGCGACGACCCTGTCGGCGCGCTGCAGGCGTGGAATCAGACTGGCAAGCCGCGTCTCGACCGCGTCCGCATCGAGGGGCTGCGCCACGCGCGATATCAGGCGATTGTCGAAGCGCT
>Ga0066710_100007863_pt1 | contig 10258 bp, 5 predicted proteins | sample GraSoiAngelo_159_FD_79666 | JGI IMG/M metagenome (GOLD analysis project Ga0066710, IMG submission 79666) | Grasslands soil microbial communities from the Angelo Coastal Reserve, California, USA - 14_1009_16_40cm | ecosystem: Environmental > Terrestrial > Soil > Grasslands | place: USA...
CACCTTCTAGGCCTTTACGCGACTTGGTACTCATGTTGCAGCTTCGTTGGCCGAAATGAGAATCAACGGGAGCCGACTCGCCCGGGCCTGGCTTTCCAGCTTCGGCATCGCCGTCATGCTGGCCGCGATGTGGCAGGCCGTCCTCCTGCCGCCGATGTCCGCGAATGCCCAGACCCAGGGCATCACCGGGCTCGATTTCCCGGGCTCGGCCGGCGTCTCGACGACCATGCGCTTCAAGTTTTCCAATCCCCAGAACAATGGTCTTCCAATTTACGGGCCGGGAGGAACCGGCGTCACCTATGTATGGCGCGCGTATCCGAGACAACAGTCCAGTTACTACACCGCGTTCTTCTGGGGCAATGACGACGGACGGGGTGATCTCAGTACTTTCTTGTGGACGGCGCGTGGAGACGCTGATAGCTACTATGGTGCTCATCCGTACCCGCAGAATCCCCCTAACGGAAATACGCATGATTGGGAGATTTCGATCGAGCAAGCCGATTTCGTCAATGGCGCTGTCGTCTATGACCGCTGGTACACCCAGGCGCTTCGCGTGTGGTCCGACGCCAGCGGCAAACATCACGAGTTCTACTGGGATCTGCCGAACACCGATGCCAGTCATCGGGTCACACGTGACAGCCCGACGAGTTGGGGTAACGTCAATCCGCCCGCGCCGGCACTGACCTGGGGTGATGCACCGTGGAACCCCGGGAGCGAGGTTTGGAGCGGCATCCTTCGAGGGTTTCAGATCTACGCGACCAAGCTGTCGATCGCCGATATTCAAAGCGAGGCGACGGCGCCCCTGTCCACATCCGCCGGCACCAGCAGCATCTGGTACCTGAATTCCAATCCGACGCCGACGGACATCTCGGACAAGAGCGGCAAGGGCCACAACCCGGCGTGGGTCGGGAGCCAGCGGCCGTCGCTCTATACGGCGTCGGCTGCGCCGCCACCGTCGCCGCCGACGAACCTACGGATCATGTTCCTGATCGGCTGCGCCGTCTACCGCGCACGCATCCGCCCTCGCGTGAACGGTGACGGCGACGACCTGCTGACCTAGTTCCCGATCCGCTCCACGCGCACCGCGTCGGCCACGACGTAGTTCCCCGAGGGAGTCCCCGAGTCCTTCAGCCGGACCACCAGGGTGTCTCCCTGGAGCGGGTAGGACCCGCCGAGGTTCTGCCACGCCTGTCCGCCCTCCGTGAACCCTGACGGCACCTGCTGCTGGTTTACCGTGACCGTCGCCAGCGGCGTGGTCCCGGCCAGGACCGTATACGACGCGTTGGTAACGCGGTTGCTGTAGGCCTGCCACGTCGCCGACACGCGGTACTGTCCCGGGACCAGGCCCGTGAACGTCCACGTCGCCGTGGCGTTGCCGTTGCCGGTCGCCTTGTAGGCAAAGTCGCCTTCGAAGCCCGCGCCGTTGTAGAGCCTCCAGGCACCCGTGGTGCTGAAGCCTGCCGCGCCGTTGTCTATGCTCCACACCTGCGGCGTCGCGAGCACCGACGTCGTCCCCGTGACCGTGAAGTCGAACGGATTGCGGCTCGGGTCGTTCGTGACGAAGCTGACCGTCCCCGAGTACGCGCCCACCGCGGCCGCGTTCATCTGCAGGGCGAAGCTGGTCGTCTGTCCCGGCGCCAGCGTGGTCGCGCCGAAGCCCGCCACCAGGCTGAATCCGGCCGGCACCGTGATGGCGCCAAGCGTGAGGTCGGCCCCGCCGCTGTTGCGCACTGTGAAGGTCCGGCTCACCGGAGCTCCGACGACCGTGCTGCCGAAGTCGACGCTGCCCGTGCCGTCGGCCACCGGCGCGCTGTTCACGACCACCTCGATGTCGGGCCCGCCCGTGAGACTGCCGACCCGCTCGACGCGCACGGCATCGGCCACGAGGTAGTTCCCGGCCGGAGTCGCCGAGTCGCTCAGGCGGACCACGAGGGTGTCACCGGAGAGCGCGTACGGCCCTCCGAGGTCCTCCCACGCCTGTCCGTCCGCGGTGAAGTCAGCCGGGGCCTGCTGCTGGTTCATCAGCACCGTTGCCAGCGTCGTGGTCCCGCCCAGCACCGTGTAGGGCGCGTTGGTGACGCGGTTGCTGTAAGCCTGCCACGTGGCCGACACGCGGTAGATGCCCGGCGTCAGGCCCGTGAAGGTCCACGTCGCCGTCCCGGCCCCGCTACCGCTGGCCTTGTAGTCGAAGTCGCCGCCGGCGCCCGAGCCGTTGTACGTGCTCCAGGTACCCGTGGTGCTGTATCCGGCCGTGCCGTCGTCGATGGTCCACACCTGCGGTGTCGCGCTCGACGACGCGGTTCCCGTGACGGTGAAGTCGAATGGGTTCCGGGCTAGGTCGTTGGTGACGAAGCTGAGCGAGCCCGCGAACGAGCCCGCCGCGGCCGCGTCGAGCCGCACCGCGAACGTGGTCGTCTGTCCGGACGTCAGTGTCGTCGCGCCAAAGCCGGTGACCAGGCTGAACCCGGCGGGAAGCGTGATGGCGCCCAGCGTGAGGTCGGCGGTGCCGCCGTTGCGGACCGTGATTGTCTTGCTCACCGGCGCCCCGACCGTCGTGGTGCCGAAGTCGACGCTGCCCGTACCGTCGGCCACCGCTGTCCCGTTCACGAGCACCTCGGCGCTGGGACCGGTCACGATGCTGCCGACCCGCTCGATGCGCACGGAGTCGGCTACGAGATAGTTCCCGGCCGGCGTCGCCAGATCGGTGAGCCGGACGGTGAGGGTATCGCCGTAGATCGGGTAGGGGCCGCCGAGATCCTGCCATAGCAGCCCGCCCTCGGTGAAGGTGGCGGGAGCCGCCTGCTGGTTCACCATCACCGTCGCCAGCGCCGTCGTGCCGCCCAGCACCGTGTACGGCGCGTCGATGACCCGATTGCTGAAAGCCTGCCACGTGGTCGACACGCGGTAGAGTCCCGAGGCCAGACCGGTGAAGGTCCAGGTCGCGGTCGCGGCCCCGCTGCCGGCCACCTTGTAGGCGAAGTCGCCGCTCGCGCCCGCGCCGTTATAGGTAGTCCACGTCCCCGTGGTGCTGTACCCGGCCCCGCTGTCGTCGATGATCCACACCTGCGGAGCGGAATTCGCCGTTGCCGTCCCCGTGACCGTGAAGTCGAACGGGGTCTTGGTCGTGTCGTTCGAGACGAAGCTGACCGGCCCGGCAAACGCGCCCACAGTGGCAGGGTCGAAGCGCACCACAAAGCTCGTCGTCTGTCCGGGCGCCACCGTCGTCGTGCCGAAGCCCGCGGACAGGCTGAAGCCGGCCGGCAGCGTGATCGTTCCGAGCGTGAGATTGGCGGTCCCGTCGTTGCGCACCGTGACGGTCTTGCTCACCGGCGCTCCGACGGTCGTGCTGCCGAAGGCCACGGTGCTCGTACCGTCCACCAGCGACGTCCCGTCGACGAGCACCGCGAGGGACGGCACCGGCACCGGCGCCGGGCCGCCGACCCGCTCGACGCGGACGGCGTCAGCCACGAGGTAGTTTCCGGACGGGCTCGCCGCATCACTCAGCTTGACGACGAGCGTGTTGCCCACGAGCGGGTAGGGACCGCCCAGGTCCTGCCACGACTGTCCATCCGCGACGTAGTCGGCCGGGGCCAGCTGCTGGTTCACGAGCACCGTCGCCAGCGCGGTGGTCCCGTCCAGCACCGTGTACGGCGCATTGGTGACACGGTTCGAGTAGGGCTCCCACGTGGCCGACACGCGATAGATCCCGGGAGTCAGGCTGCCGAAGGTCCACGTCACCGTGTCGCTGCCGGTACCCGCCTGCTTGTAATCGAAGCTGCCGCCGGAGCCGGCGCCGGTGTACGTGCTCCAGCCGGCAGTCGCGCTGTACCCGGCGGATCCGCGGTCAACGGTCGAGATCGAAGGGGGCGGGATCTGACGGAAGACGACGCTGAAGCGGTCATCGACTGCCTCTCCGGCGACGCCGTCGCGATCCTGGTCCATGGCGTGACCGACGGTGTCGGTGATGGCCGGACCGACGGCGAGCTGGTAATTGCCGGCCGCCGTCTGCACGGGGAAGACCACGTCGAAGACAGAGGCGGAGACCTGGTTCACGCTCGTGGGCGCAATCGGGCCGGCGGGCCCGGCCATGCTCACGTCAGCGGTCGTGAACGTGCTCGCCGTGATCGAACGATCGAACGTCAGGGTCACTCGATCCGTCGGCGTGGCGACGTCACCGATGGGACTCGCCGAGAGGATGCGGGGACCGGCGGTGTTCGTCGTGTTGATCGCCGAGAACGCCTCGAGCATGCCGCCCGTGGTCGTCTTGCCGGCCAGACCGGGAAGCGGCCGCACCGTCGAGAGCGTGCGATCGACGAGCCACTGCGCCGACGCGTTGGGGAAGAGGCCGGCCAGCAGCGACACGACGCCGGTCACGTGGGCGGTCGCCATGGACGTTCCGTTCCACATCGCATAGCCACTGCCGGGGGCCGCCCCGAGGATGTTCTCGCCGGGCGCGCCCAGATGCACCTTGGTCAAGCCGTAGTTGGAAAAGCCGGACAGGTTTCCGTTGATATCGACCGACGCCACGCTGATCAGGTTGGTCAGGCTGTAGGCGGCCGGATAGTACGCGACCTGCGGGTTGTCGATGTTGCTCGAGCCGTTGCCGGCGGCCGCGACGACCACCACACCCTGCTGCCCCGCCCAGTCGACCGCGTCTCGAAGCGCAGGATTGTTGACGGTCGTGCCCCAGCTGCTGTTGATCACCTTGGCGCCCTGCGCGACGGCGTGGTTGATCGCCCGGATCGCATCCGAGATCGTGCCCCCGTCGCCGGCGTGAAAGCGCTCGGGCAGAATGCGAACCCGCCAGTTGACGCCCGCGATCCCGGTTCCGTTGTTGCCCCGCGCGCCGATGGTGCTCGCGACGTGGGTCCCGTGACCGAAGGTGTCCATCGGGTTGTTGCTGTTACCCAGGTGATCCCAGCCGACGATGTCGTCGACGAGCCCGTTGCCATCGTTATCGGTGCCGTCGGTCCAGGGAGGAAACATCAGGTCACCGGCGTCGATGTAGCTGTTCCCGTTGTGGTCGGTGACCAGGGCCCGGTTGTACTTCTGTCCCGAGCTGTCGAGGACGACGTTACCGTTGGCGTCGAGCGAGTTGAGGTCGTAGAAGTCGACCAGGCCGTTGCCGTTCGTGTCGACGATCTGGCTCTTCAGCGAGGCCGGGATCTCACCCTGATTGATGGCGATCGAGAGGTAGAGGTCCGGGTGCCGGTAATCGATGCCCGTGTCCATCACGGCGACCAGGGTCGTCGAGTTACCCGTCGTCTGATCCCAGGCACGCGTCGCGTCGATGTCGACACCCGCGGTGTTCTTGAGCGCCCACTGCGCCGCGAACTGCGGATCGTTCGGGAGGAACACCGCCAGGCTCACCACGTCGTCGGGCACGGCGTACCGGACTCCGGGCAACGCGCGCAGCCTGTCGAGAGCAGCCGCGGCATCGACTTCGGATGCTAGCGTGACGAGGATCAGGCGCCCGTCACAGCAGAGGCTTGAGACCTTGGCGCCGAGCGAAGCGAGGACTGCCTGAGCTTCTTGCGACAGTGGCATTGAAGATCCGGCTGAATCCAAGCGAACGATCACGCGCTGAGAGCTGATCCGGCGAAGGTCGCGCTGGGCGTTGTCGTGGGGGTGATCGGCAGTCGCGAGAAGCGCAGTCTGATCCGGGTGGGATCCAGCAGGGGGGGCCGACATCGAGGACGGGAGGTTGGAGCTCAGCAGGGCGGAAGCAAAGACGAGAAGCAGCGCGCCGATCACGGTTGAGCGCTTCATTTTCCTCCTAATCGCACGAGCATCGAAATAGACAAACCTGCTAATCGCCCTTCGTGATGCGCAAACTCATCGTTACGACGCAATCACGCGATAAAACACTGGGCAAACTCGCTGCCAAATGATGAGAGGCGAGGAATCAACTTCTTTTCAGGTGTTTACCTGACCCGCGGATACCGGAATCAGGAGAGCAAACTCCACAGCTAGAAACTTCCGTGCACATTTCCCGCAGCGCCGGTCAGAGGGGGGCCAAGGTACCGGAGATCAAAGGCGCCTTTGGCGTTGCGCGCCGGGTGCTACGATGGGAGCGAAGGTCTTCAACCTCCTCGGGCACTGGCGGATAGCTCAGCTGGGAGAGCGCGGCCCCTACAAGGCCGAGGTCGGAGGTTCGATCCCTCCTCCGCCTACCAACCGAACTCGCGAGATACCCACATTTCCACCGCTGTCCACACGCTGAAAATCGGCCGTGTAGACGCGCCTACACAGGCCAAGCTCCGAGCGTTAGCCCCTGTTCATACGTGGAAATGCACGTCGAGCGAAGTTTCAGCGGGTAATTCGCCTGAGTGACGAAGGACACCCGCTTGCGACGCGCCTTTCGCGCGGTAAAACGGAGCGTGGAGCCCAAAAAAGATGCTCTTGACGACCCCTTAGCGATCGCCTAGGCTCCTGGCCCATCCAGTGTAAAAAGTGCCGCGGCGTCCCGGGTACCAGGCCCGAGATACCGCGGGGGTGGCCCGGGCCAGTCGAACTGGCGCACGTGGACCGGGGAGGGTGCGATGCAGACTCTGGACAGGCCGACCAGGGGCGCGTTGAGCGTTCTTCAGACCCCCAGAATTCGAGGCCTTGTCGCGACCGCGCAGCAGGCGGACCCGGGGACGCCCTTGCTCATCTGCGGCGAGCCGGGCGTCGGTAAGGACGTCTTGGCGCGCCTCGTTCACGCCGTCTCGCCTCGCCAGGCCTATCCGTTCATCAAGGTGAATTGCCGCGACCAGGCGCTGCAGCGCGGCGGCCCAGACCTGTTCGGCCACGAGCGCGGGGTCGATCCCCTGGAGCGTCGCCGGCGGCTGGGAAGCTTCGAGCTGGCGAACCACGGCACGATCTACCTCGACGAGATCGGCGCGTTGCCGCAAAACCTCGTCGCCGCGCTGATTCAAGTCCTGAAAACCGGAGAGGTCTCCCGGGCGGGGGGGCGCGAAGCGACCCGGGTCGATATGCGCGTCATCGCCTCCGCCGTGGCTCCCGCGGAGAGGGACAACCAGGACCATCTCTGGCGCGAGCTTCGCCGGCTCGACACGACCGAGGTCCGGATTCCGCCCCTACGGCAGCGGGCCGACGAGATTCCGGACTTCGCGTCGTTCTTCGCCGCGCGGTTCAGCCGTCAGTACCATCGGGACGTCCGCCTCTGCCCCGAGACGATCGCCGCCTTCGGAGCGGGCGAGTGGCGCGGCAACGTCCGCGAGCTCGAGGAGGCGGTGCACGAGCTGGTCCGCGGGCGAGCCTAGCGCGCGCCGCTCGTCGCGGCCCCTCGTCACTCTCGCGTTCCCAGAAAATCCCGGCCCAGCGCGCGCTGGACCAGCGCCACCGTCGCGAAGGTCATCGCGAGCATGACGAGGCCGAGCACGGCGATGGCCCCGAATTGCCCTTCTTCCTTCAGGTCGAAGATCACCACCGAAATCACCTTGGTCGCCGGCGTGAACAGGATGATGGAGGCCGACAGCTCGCGAATCACGCCGATGAAGATGAAGCACCACGCCGCGATGACGCCGCTCCGGGCCAGGGGCGCGGTGATGTCGCGCAGCACGCGCAGTCGCCCGCCGCCCAGGATCCGCCCGGCGTCCTCGAGGTCCGGCGGGATCGCTCGAAACGTCGCGTCCGACTGTGCGTAGCCGACCGGCATCTCCTTGGTGAGGTATGCGAGGAACAGGATCCAGAGCGTGCCGTACAGGAGGAGCGGCGGTCGCGTGTAGGCGATGAAGAGGCCGACCGCCAGGACCACGCCGGGAATGACCACCGGGGCGAGAGCCAGGAATGCCACGAGCTGGTGACCGACGACGAGCCGCCGGCTGGTGACGTACGAGAGCAGCACGACGAGCCCGGCCCCCACGCAGGCCGTCATCACGCCGAGCTCGAGCGTGTTCAGGATGGCCGCCTGCGTCGCGCTGTACTCGAAGAACGTGAACGAGAAGTTGGCCAGCGTGAAATTGTCCCAGGTGAGCGGCTGGGCCCACGCGCGAGAAAAGGCCGCCTTCGCCAGAATCGCGTAGGGCAGGAAGATGGGGCAGGCCATGACGGCGAGCACGGCGAGGAGCGCAGGCCAGCGCCACGGGCCGAGCGTGATCGTCCGCCGCTGGCCGCCCTTGCCGCCGACGGCCGCGTAGCCGCGCCGGCCCAGGAGCTTCTTCTGGAGCAACAGGAGGAGCGCCGTCGCGAGGAGCAGCGGCATCGAGAAGGCCGCCGCCATCTCGGTCTTGGGCGGAAAGTGGAAGAACGACCAGATCTGCGTCGTGATCGTGTGGAAGCCGGCCGGCAGCGAGAGGATCGCCGGCGAGCCGAACAGGGCGAGCGCCTGCAGGACGGACAGGATGAAGCCGCTCAACAGCGCGGGCGCCACCATCGGCAGGGTGACCGTGCAGGCGACGACGAGTCGCCCGGCGCCGAGAATCGCCGCCGCCTCCTCGAGGTCGGAGGCGATCAGGGCGAGCGTGTTGGCGATCATGATGTAGACGTACGGAAAGGTGTAGATCGTGACGACGAAGACGAGCCCCGGCATGGAGAAGATATTGAAGAGGCCCTCGTCGGCGCCGGTGAGGCTCCGCCACAGCTTGTTGATGTAGCCCGCGTTGGGGCCGGCCAGCATCACCCAGGCGAACGCGCCCAGAAACGGGGGCGTCACGAACGAGGCCATGACGAGCCCGCGGATCAGGCCGCGGCCCGGCACGTCGGTGCGCGCCGTCAGCCACGCCAGCGGAGCGCCGACGGCGACCGAGGCGAGCCCCACCCAGAAGGCGAGAACGCAGGTGTTCCAGAGCGCCTTCTGCAGCGCCGGGTCGGCGAACACCCGACGGTAGTGGACCAGCGTCGGACCGGCCTCGCCGCCGACGCTGAGCGCGGCCAGCCAGCCGATCGGGAGCGCCATCAGCAGCACCAGCGCCAGCGCGGACGCGACCCAGACGGGAAGCGAGCGGTCGATGCCCTGCAGACGTCCGGTGCTCATCGCCGGCTCAGGCGCCGAAGAACTCGACGAAGCGGCTCTTGATCTCCTCGTTCCGTTTTTCCAGCTCCTCGGCCTCGACGTTCAGGAGCTTGAGCTCGGACAGCTTGGGCTTGTCGCTCGGGTACTTCACCTCGGGGTGGCCGGTGTAGAGGCCCTCACTGTCCGCCATCACCTGCTGCAGCTCGCGCGTGAACGTGAAGTCGGTGAAGAGCTTGGCCGCGTTCGGATGCGGCGCGAAGCTCGCGATGGCGGTCGGGGACACCACCAGGGGAACCCCTTCCTTCGGGTAGACGACCTCGATCGGGTTCCCTTTCTTCTTCATCTGGTAGTAGTAGTAGTCGCCGCCGTCCACCGCCACCATACGCTCGCCCGAGGCGACCACGCCCGCCGGGTCGACGGCCGACTGGACGAGCATGAGCTTGTTCTGGGCGAGCTGCTTGAAGTAGTCCCAGCCGTACAGCTGGACGAGCGCCAACACGTGGGTCGAGATGACCCCGCTGTAGCCGGGGTGCGCGGTGACGAGCTTGCCCTTCCACTTCGGATCGAGAAGGTCCTTCCACGTTCGCGGCGCCTCGGCGCTCGATACGAGCTTCGTGTTGTAGGCGATCACGTTGACGGTGGCGCGCAGCGTGAAGTAGTAGCCGTCCCTGTCCTTGAAGCCCGCCGGGAAGGCGTCCACGCCGGCCGGCGTGTACTTCATCAGCAGCTTCTTCTCTTTGAGCAGAACGAAGTGGCCGGCGTCGGAGGTGTGGATGACGTCGACGAGCTTGAGGTTGGCCTGCATCTCCTGCATCACGCGCTGGAGGAGGCGCTGGGAGCCGGTACGCTGAACCTCGACCTTGATGCCGGGGTACGCGGCCTCGAACAGCTTTCCAATCTTCTCCGCGGTCGGCAGGGCGAGGGACGTGTACCAGACGACCTTGCCTTCCTTCTTCGCGGCCTCGACGCGCGCGTCCTGGGCGAAGGCAGGGGCAGACCCGAGCGCGAGAATCGACACGAGCGTACCCATGAGGCCGATCCATCTTTTCATGACCTTAGTCCTCAAGAGGTGAGTGATTCCATGAGACTGCGGAGGCCCGGCGCCTCGGCCAGCGCGTCGATCGTCCCGATCACGCGCGACGCCTGGTCGTCCGACATGACGAGGCTCGCGTTGCCCCGGAACTTCGACTCGATCTCGCCGCGCGTCATCGGAGAATCGGGACCGCCCCGCGGATGGTCCTGCGACTCCTCGATGACCCGGCCGTCCCGGAGGCGCACCCGGACGTGGCCGACGAACTG
>Ga0066710_100007864_pt1 | contig 10258 bp, 7 predicted proteins | sample GraSoiAngelo_159_FD_79666 | JGI IMG/M metagenome (GOLD analysis project Ga0066710, IMG submission 79666) | Grasslands soil microbial communities from the Angelo Coastal Reserve, California, USA - 14_1009_16_40cm | ecosystem: Environmental > Terrestrial > Soil > Grasslands | place: USA...
CGCGTCGTCGACGCCAGGCAGCCCTCCGGCGAGCTTCGTGACCTGGCCGCCCGCGATCTCGAACACCGCGCTCGCGTTCTCATCGGAGATGAGATAGCCGCCGCTGCTCGGCTCCGGCCACGACCCGGCGGGGCGGCTGAAGCCGGTGAATCGCTTCGTGACGTGGCCGGCGGTGTCGATGAGCAGCACCACGCCGTGCGGGCTGTCCGGGACGACGAGCCCGGCACCGTCGGTAGTGGCCGATATGCCGTCGAGGTTCTCGCCGCTCGACACTGGCTGCAGCTGCAGCACGGTGCGCACTCCCGTGTCGGTGAGCGCCACGACGCGGGCGTTGAGCTGGTCCGCGACGTAAGTCGTGCCGCCGACCATGGCGATGCCCTCGGCCTCGGGCACGACCTGCGGCAGGCGCTGGACCTTGCCCGGCGCAACGACGCGGGCGATGTGGCCGTCGCCGTGCTCGCCCACGAGCACGCTGCCGTCGTCGGGGATGTAGAGAAGATCGTCGGGAACGTTCATGCCCGTGGCGAGCAGGACAACCGGATCACCGGACGAGATGCCGGGCGCGCGCGTCAGGGGCGACGGCTGAGCGCAAGGACGCGCGCTGGGCGTAGGGATCGGGCTCGCAGACGGCGAAGGACGAGACTGCGCCGTGCTCGATGAGCACGCCACGAGCATGAGCAGGAGGGCCGCGGCGGCGAGCCGGCTTACTTCTCTTCCGACTCTTCCAGCAGCTCCGCCGGGCGCAGCTCCATCTGGTCGATGCCGCTCTGCAGGAACGCCGCGCGAACGAAATCCCTGAACAGCGGGTGCGCGCGGTTCGGGCGCGAGCGGAACTCCGGGTGGAACTGGCTCGCCACGAACCACGGGTGGTCTGCCAGCTCGATGATCTCCACCAGGCGGCCGTTCGGCGACATGCCGCTGAACACCATGCCCGCGTCCCCCAGCACCTCGCGGTACTCGTTGTTGAACTCGAAGCGGTGGCGGTGCCGCTCGTACACGACCTCCTCGCCGTAAGCCTTGTGCGCGAGCGAGCCGGGCGCGAGCTTGCACGGGTAGAGCCCAAGCCGCATCGAGCCGCCCATCTGGTCGACGTTGCGCTGCTCGGGCATCAGGTCGATGACCGGCGTCGAGGTGAATGCCGCGAACTCCGTGGAGTTGGCGTCGGGCGCATCGAGCGCTTCGCGCGCGACGTCAATGACCGCGCACTGCATACCGAGGCACAGCCCGAGGTACGGGATGCGGTTGTGGCGCGCGTAACGCGAAGCGATGACCTTGCCCTCGATACCGCGGTAGCCGAATCCACCTGGAACCACGATGCCGGCGACGCCCATCAGCGGCGACGTGTCGCCCGCGTCGAGCTTTTCGGATGAGACCCAGCGGATGTCGATCGCGAGCCCGTGGTGGATGCCCGCGTGCTTCAGGGATTCGATGACGCTCAGGTATGCGTCCGGCAGCGCCACGTACTTGCCGACCAGAGCTATGGGCACGCTCGCGCGCGGGTGCTTGATGCGGTCGACGAGCTCGATCCACGGCCCGTTGTCCGGCGCGTGAGTGTTTTCGTCCAGCTCGAAGTGCCTGGCCATCACCTTGCCGAGGCCCGAAGCCTCGAGCATGAGCGGCACCTCGTAGATCGAGTCGACGTCCGGCACCGACACCACCGCCTCGCGCGGCACGTCGCAGAACAGCGCGATCTTCTCCTTGAGGTCCGCGTCGATCTCCTTCTCGGAACGGCAGATGATCGCGTCCGGCTGGATGCCGATGGCGCGGAGCGCATGCACCGAGTGCTGCGTGGGCTTGGTCTTCATCTCCTGGCCGTGAACGACCGGCACAAGCGAGCAGTGCACGTAGAACACGTTCTGGCGCCCGAGGTCGTTCTTCAGCTGGCGGATCGCTTCGAGGAAGGGAAGGCCCTCGATGTCGCCGACGGTCCCACCAACCTCGACCACCACGGCATCCACCTGCGGGTCGCGCGAGGCGCGGAGGATCTTCTCCTTGATGACGTTGGTCACGTGCGGGATGACCTGCACGGTCGCGCCGAGGTAGTCGCCTCGCCGCTCGCGCGAGATGACCTCCTGGTAGATCTTTCCCGTGGTCACGTTGGACGCGACGGTCAGGTTCTCGTCGACGAACCGCTCGTAGTGCCCGAGGTCGAGGTCGGTCTCTGCGCCGTCGTCGGTGACGAAGACCTCACCGTGCTGGTAGGGGCTCATCGTGCCGGGGTCGACGTTGAGGTAGGGGTCGAGCTTCTGGAGGGAGACGCTCAGGCGCCGGGCCTTCAGGATGTTCCCGAGCGAGGCCGCGGTGATGCCTTTGCCTAGGGAGGAGACGACACCCCCGGTCACGAAAACGTACTTCGACATAGACGACCTCCAGGGCGGTTTTACGGAGTTTACCGGAAAGCGGACCCGACGCCCCCACCTGGCCTCCCCACTGGGTGGGGAGGGACATCCTTCACCGAGGTTCGGCTTTCGGCTCCAGCACGACGACCTTCGTCTCCCATTCCGAGGACGACGTCGCCTGCACCGACAGCTTCGGCTGCGGCTCCGACGATGTGACGGCCATCTCCTTGAGGAACCGCTCGACGCCGTCGAGCTGAACCTTCAGGCCCGGCACCGCGTAATGCATTGGCACCACGAAGCGCGGCTCGAGCTGGCGCACGACCTCGGCCGCCTCGACCGCGTTGATGGCGGTGCGTCCTCCGACCGGCACCAGGAGAACGTCGACCGACGAGACGATCTCGGCGTCCGTGTCGTCGAGCGGATGCCCGAGGTCGCCGAGGTGGCACACGCTCACGTCGTCGATCTCGATCAGGTAGACGGTGTTGCGCCCTCGCTTGGCGCCCTTCTCCGAGTCGTGATACGTCGGAAAACCGATGACTGACACGCCGGCAACTTCGTACTCCCCGGGTCCCTTGATCTCGTAGGCGCCGTCGCGCACCGCCTGCGCGTAGGCGTGGTTCTCGTGGTCGTGGCTGATCGTCAGCAGGTCAGCTTCCTGGCGCGGCAGGCGCAGGCCGATGGCCGGCGGGTACGGGTCGGTGATCACGGCCGCGCTCTTGCCTCGCAGCCGGAAGCATCCATGTCCTAGCCAGGTGACATCCATATGGGTTTCTCTACATCCTTTCAGGGGCTGAGACGCCGATCAAATCGAGCGCCGTCTTCAAAGTGTGACGCGCCGCGCGGCACAGCTCCAGCCTCGCCCTTGTCAACAACGGATCGTCGACGACGACGCGATGCGCGCCGTCCTCATTGCCCGCGTGGTAGAAGCGATGCACCGCGGTCGCGAGGTCGTGCACGTAGTAAGGGACGCGATGCGGCTCCATCAGCCGTGTCGCGTCCTCGACCACCTCGGGCCAGAACGCGAGCTGGCGCGCGACGTCGAGCTCCCACGGCTGAGTCAGCAGTGAAGCGTCGGCGGTCTCGCGCAGTCGCGGATGTTTCTCGGCGGCGGTCAGCTCGACGTTGAACAGGCGCGCGTGCGCGTACTGCGCGTAGTAGACCGGGTTCTCGTTGCTCTGCGACAGCGCGAGCTCGAGGTCGAACTCGATGGTCGTGTCGGGCGAGCGCAGCAGATAGAAGTAGCGGACGGCGTCGCTGCCCACGCGATCCACGAGCTCGTCGAGCGTGACGAAGCGGCCGGCGCGCTTCGACATCTTTCCTTCTTTGAGGTTCACGAGCTGGTTGAGGATGATCACGAGCCTCTCGGGGTCGTAGCCGAGTGCCGCGACCGCGGCCTTCATGCGCGGCACGTAGCCGTGATGGTCCGCGCCCCACACCTCGACCACGCGGTTGAAGTGGCGGCGCTCGAAACGGCTCAGCAGGTAGCCGAGGTCCGAGGCGAAGTAGGTGGGCTCGCCTGTCGAGCGGATGACGACGCGGCTCTCGTCCTCCGCGATCACCTGCTCGCCGAGGCCGTCCTCCTCCTCCAGCGCGGGCCCGAACCACAGCGCGCCTTCGCGCTCCTTGAGGTAGCCGCCCTCGCGCAGGCGCTCGATCGCCAGTTGCGGAAGACCTTCCGCCCACAGCTGCGACTCGGGAAACCACTCGTCGTAGCGCACGTTGAGCCGGCCGACGCTCGCGCGGATGCGGTCGACCATTGCGGCAATCGCAAAGGCGCGGAGCTTCGGCTCGGCCTCGTCATGCGGCAGCTTCTCGATGCCGGTCAGCTCACGCCGCGACATTTCTGCAAGCTCGGACACATACTCGCCCGTGTAGCCGCGCTCTGGAGGCGGATCGCCGTGCAGCCGGGCGTACACCGACTCGCCGAACATTCGCGCCTGCGTGTTCTGATCGTTGACGTAGTACTCGCGCTCGATGTCATGGTTGGTGAACTCGAGCAGCCGCGCAAGGGAGTCGCCGAGGATGGCGCCGCGTCCGTGGCCGATGTGCAGCGGACCCGTCGGGTTGACGCTGAGGAACTCGACCTGGATCCGCTCCCGACGGCCGATGTCGGAGGCGCCGTAGCCAGGGCCGCCTGTGGCCACTCTCTCGACCAGGCCCTGCAGCCAGGCCTCGCTCAGGCGGAAGTTCACGTAGCCGCCGATCGCCTGCGGCGTCGCCGCTCCGTCCGGTATCTCGATGACCTCCGCGAGCCTGGCCGCGATCTGGTTCGGCGGCTGCCGCAGCCCGCGCGCCAGCTTCAGGCCGGCCGAGCTCGCGTAATCGCCGTGGTCGGGGTTCTTGGCGCGGCCGAGCTCCAGGTCCGGCACGTCCGTGACGCCGATCGCTTTCGATGCCGCCCGCAGCGCGGTCTCGAGGTCTGCCCTGACCGCCATCAGCAGGTCGGGTGCCGGCCGACCAGCGCCAGCTGCACCTGCGATGAAGATCCACCCCGCGTGTAGGTGACAGTGACCCGCTGGTTGACGCGGAACTGCGAGCGCAGCAGCAGCGTCAGCGGGTGCGCGGAGTCCACCGTCACCTCGTCGAGCTGGGTGATGACATCGCCGATCGCGAGGCCGGCGGTGCCGGCGGGGCCGCCTTCGGTGACAGCCTCGATTTGCGCACCCTCCGGCAACTGCTTCAGCGCGCCGAGCGCGCCGATGTCCACAGTGGATGCGCCCAGCGACGGCACCATCACCCGCCCCGTCTGGAGGATCTGCTGCACGTCGTCCTGGATGTCGGTTGCGTTCAGCGCGTATCCGCTCTGGCCCGTCGCGCCAGGCATGGCGACGCCGATGACCTGCCCGCCCACGTTGAGAACGGGACCGCCTCCGGTGCCTGAGTCGATGACAGCGTCGGTCTGCAGCGTGTCGCTGAGCTGGACGGTGCTGTCAGGCGCCGATGGGTTGGTCATCGAGGCCGGCCTGTGCAGCGCGCTGATGATGCCGCGCGTGACGGCGTTGCCCTGAACAGGGCCCGCCACCGCCACGAACACCTGGCCGGCGACGACCGCGGAGGAGTCGCCGAACGCGAGCGTCGGTAGGCCGCTGACCTGATCGATCTTCACCACCGCGACCGCCGTGTCGCAGTCGTAGTCGATGAGGCGCGCGTCGTGCAGCCTGGCGTCGCCGGGCACGAGCACGGTGATGGACGTGGCGCCGGCGAGGACGCCGATGCTCGTCACGATGTAGCCGTCGCTGGTGACCAGGTAGCCGGACCCCGTCGACAGCTCGGGCTGCTGCGTGGTGACGATGCTGACCACGGCCGGCTTGGCGCGAGTCGCGGCCTGGACGATGGCCGAGTCCTCGGAGATGGTCACGCCCGAGCGGATGTCGACGCTCTGCGGGTTGGTTCGAGCCTGCAGCTTCAGGATCGCCAGCGTCACGCCGCCTGCCACCGTGGCAGCAAGCAGGGCGACGCCGATGGCCGCGAGGAGAGACCTGGCTCGGATCACTTCGACCTGAGTTTAATTACGAGGGTTAGCTGGTGAGGTTCGCCTCAGTCGGGTACCAGGTGAGGACGAGCTGGCGGCTGCGCTCGAAACCGGCCGACTCGTATAGATGGACGGCGGCCTCGTTGTCGGGTCGCGTCCAGACGTAACCGAGCGTGACGCCACGCTCGCGGAAGAGTCGCGTGGCCTGGTCGATGAGGACCTCGCCGACCCCATGGCCGCGGTGCTCAGGCGCCACGTACACCTCCGCGACCTCGCCCTCGAGGCCGGTGCCCGGGTCGAAAAGCACGACCCAGCAAAAGCCGATGACCTGGCCGCTGTCGTCGCGAACGGCGAACACGACGTTCTCTCCAGAGAAGGTTGACGGCACGCTCGAGAGGTGACCCTCGATCTCCCCGCGGCTCAACTGCGGATGGTCTTCGTAGTGCTCCTGCTCGGCGACGTGGAGATCGACCAGCAGGGGTCTGATCAGGCTGAAATCGCCCTCAGCGAGGCGTTCGACAACAAGTGTCCCCATCCCGCTCGATGGTAGCGTAGGGGCTCGCGGAAATTGGTCAGCGATCCGCGAAAACATTTCGTGACACGCCGACGTAGCTCAGCTGGCAGAGCAGCCGCCTCGTAAGTGGCAGGTCGTGGGTTCGAATCCCACCGTCGGCTCCAGCTAGTCCCGCGCGTTTGGCGCCATACGGGTGATTGGCGGCGCGTCGAGGGGCGCGTTTGGCGCCAGACGGGTGGAATCGGGCGCGTGGTAGATGAGCGACGCCAGGAGCAGGACCTCCGCCGCGAGGATCGGCACCGCCAGCACCGTCAGCACAAGCTGCAGCAGCGCGAAGCCCACCACCAGCAGCGCGACCTGCCACGGCGTTGGATGCGTGCGCGCGACCAGCCAGCCGGCGAGCACGAGCATCGCGAAGTCCTGGAAGCCGACGTATGGAGTGAACAGCAACGAGCCGGTAATGCCGGCGACGATTGGAATCGCCGTCCCGTGGCCTCGCCACCGCCACGCGGCCGTCAGCGTCGCGACCGCGACGATCGCTTGGGCCACGTATAGCTGCGGTCCCGCGCCGATGAGCCCTGACACCGCGTAGCTACGCGTGATCTCCCACTGTGAGGCGACGGCCAGCGCCTCGCGAAAGCCTGTCACCCCGTCATGTCCGAGTAGGGCGAGAGAGATCAGGACCATGAAGACCGTAGCGACAAGCCAGGCCGCGAAGACTCGCGCGTGGCCGGAGACCGCCAGGCACAGGGGTACGAACAGCGCGAGCTGGGGCTTGAACACGATGAGGCTCAATGCCATGCCGGCCCAGACCGGATGGTCGTGCTCGGCCAGCCACCACGCCGTCGCGACGGCGGCCGCGACCAGCACCACCGACTGACCGACGCCGATACCGAACGAGACCGGCACCACCCCAAGCCACATCAGCCCGAGGCCGGCCTTGGCGAGGCCGGCTCCTGGAGCGGCGAGATACCAGGTCAGAGCTGCTGACGCGAGCAGCAGGATCGTCCAGAGGATGATCGCGACAGAGATCGGGAACGCGGCGAAAGGCGTGGCCAGCCACACCAGCGGCGGCGGGTTTAGGAATAGCGACCAGTAGAAGCCCGGTCCGAGGCCTTCGACAGCGGCCTTCTGCGCGATCGGGTCGTAGAGGTGCGAGTAGCCGTCCTGAAACGTGGTCACCACGGCCCCGTACAGCAGGCGAAAGTCGTTGCGGAAGCGGTACTGGGGCACGTACACGTAGGCCGCGTCAGCGATCGCGCGGATCACGAGGAGCGCGCCGACGAGCATGGCGACCAGGCTCCAGAGGCGCTTGCGGCTTGCGACGTAAGAAATCAACCTGGGCAAAAAATAAGGGCTCGGACCTCAGTTCGAGCCCTTACGCCCTCACCCTGACCCTCTCCCGCGAGCGGGAGAGGGGATCGTGAGGTCAGTTCACTTCCTTGTAGTCCGCGTCGACTACGTCGTCCTTTTTCTCCTCGCCGCCGCCCGTTGCCGCGCCTGCCTGCTGGTAGATGTGCTGGCCGATCTTCTGCAGCGCCTCGTTGAACTCGTCCATCTGCCGTCGCAGCAGCGCCACGTCGGAGCCCTTCGCGGCCGACTTCAGCGACTCGAGCTTGCCCGTGACCTCCGACTTGACGTCCTCGGGGATCTTTTCCTCATTCTCTTTGATGATCTTCTCGGCCTGGTGGATCATGTGATCCGCCTGGTTGCGGAGCTCGACCTCTTCCCGCTTCGCGCGGTCCTCGGACGAGTGCGCCTCGGCCTCCTTGACCATCCGCTCGACCTCGTCTTTCGACAGGGTCGATGACGCGGTGATCGTCACCGACTGCTCGCGACCGGTGCCTTTGTCCTGGGCCTTCACGTTGAGGATCCCGTTCGCGTCGATGTCATAGGTGACCTCGATCTGCGGCATTCCCCGCGGCGCGGGTGCGATGCCGTCGAGGTGGAAGCGTCCCAACGTCCTGTTGTCGCGAGCCATGTCGCGCTCGCCCTGCAGGATGTGGACCTCGACCGACGTCTGGTTGTCAGCCGCCGTCGAGAACACCTGCGAGCGGGACGTGGGGATGGTGGTGTTGCGGTCGATGATCTTGGTCGTCACGCCGCCGAGCGTCTCGACGCCGAGCGAAAGCGGCGTCACGTCCAGCAGCAGGATGTCCTTGACCTCGCCCTTGAGCACGCCGGCCTGGATCGCAGCGCCGACCGCCACGACCTCGTCGGGGTTGACGCCCTTGTGAGGCTCCTTGCCGCCGGTCAGGTTCTTGACCAGCTGCTGGATGACGGGCATGCGCGTTGACCCACCGACCAGCACGACCTCGTCGATCTGCTGCGGCGTCAGGTTCGCGTCCTTGAGCGCGGCCAGGAATGGGCCGCGGCACCGCTCGGTCAGGTCGGCCGTCAGCGACTCGAACTTGGCGCGGGTGAGCGTCATCTCGAGATGCTTCGGACCAGTCTGGTCAGCGGTGATGAACGGCAGGTTGACGCTCGTCTCGAGCCGGCTCGAAAGCTCGATCTTGGCTCTCTCCGCGGCCTCGGTGAGCCGCTGCAGCGCCTGTCGGTCGGACTTCAGGTCGATTCCGTTGGACTTCTTGAACTCTTCGGCGAGCCAGTCCACGACCCGGCGGTCGTAGTCGTCGCCGCCGAGGTGCGTGTCGCCCGCGACGGACTTGACCTCGAACACGCCGTCGCCCACGTCGAGCACCGACACGTCATACGTGCCACCACCCAGGTCGAAGACCAGGATGGTCTCGTTGGCCTTCTTGTCGAGGCCGTACGCGAGTGATGCGGCGGTCGGCTCGTTGATGATGCGGAGCACGTTGAGGCCCGCAATCTGGCCGGCGTTCTTGGTCGCCTGCCGCTGCGAGTCGTTGAAGTACGCGGGCACCGTGATGACCGCGTCGGTGACCTTCTCGCCGAGGTAGGACTCGGCGTCGGCCTTGAGCTTCTGCAGGATCATGGCCGAGATCTCTTCGGGCGTGAAGTCCTTGTCCACGTTCAGGACGTGCACGACCGCCCGGTCGTCCTTGCCAGGCTTGACGTCGTACGGAACGATCTTCCGCTCCGAGTCAACCTCGCCGAACTTGCGGCCCATGAATCGCTTGATCGAATAGACGGTGTTCTCGGGGTTCACCGCAGCCTGCCGTCGGGCGAGCTGCCCGACCAGGCGCTCTCCGGACTTCGTGAAGGCGACGACCGAAGGCGTGGTGCGAGAACCCTCGGAGTTAGGAATGACAACCGGCTCGCCGCCCTCCATGACGGCGATTACGGAGTTGGTCGTTCCCAGGTCGATTCCTACGGTTTTCGGCATCTTGTCAGCTGTTCCTCCCAGGCGCGGGTGCGCCCGTTTCAAATTTCATCTCGTGTTCTGTTCCCCAGGGAGGCAGGCTCAAAACCCGTAGCTACCCCGTTCAACTCTTAGGCTAGACGTCGAATGATCTACGAGCTCGACCCGGTCGAGGCGATCGCCCTGGCGGCGGTCGGAGAGCCCGGTCACCGCCAGTTCTTCCTCATGGCTTCGGGCCAGGGCCGGACGCTGACACTGTCCTGCGAGAAGGCGCAGATCCAGGCCCTGATCGTGCGGCTGCACCAGATGATGGACGCGCAGGGCATCGAGGTCGAGGGCCAGGAGGCCTCCGTCGGGCGCCTGCAGCCAGGCGAGCCCGAGTGGCAGGTGGCCGAGATGGGCCTGGGCTACCACGCCGAGCGCCAGATGTTCGTGCTGGTGGCGAGCGAGGCCGCGGGGACCGAGGAGTCGACTCCGACGCCGGGCGACGACTCGCCCTCGGTCAGGTTCTGGCTCAGCCACCGCCAGGTCGCAGATTTCTCGAAGCAGGCGGAGGAGGTGCTTTCGGCCGGCCGGCCGCTGTGCCCGCGATGCGGCCTGCCCATGGATCCTGCCGGTCACCCCTGCCCCGTCTCCAACGGTGCCCGCCC
>Ga0066710_100007865_pt1 | contig 10258 bp, 8 predicted proteins | sample GraSoiAngelo_159_FD_79666 | JGI IMG/M metagenome (GOLD analysis project Ga0066710, IMG submission 79666) | Grasslands soil microbial communities from the Angelo Coastal Reserve, California, USA - 14_1009_16_40cm | ecosystem: Environmental > Terrestrial > Soil > Grasslands | place: USA...
AGAGGGGGCTACTCGGGGACGGCGTCGAGGATCTCGTCCCAGTTCGCGTCCAGCGTGATGCAGGTCTTGAACTGGGCCACGACGTCTGGGGAGGCCAGCGGGGCCAATCCCCACCAGCGGCTCCAGGTCCTGGTGGCCACGATCCGCCAGCCGTGGGGCAGCCCGGTCCCGTCGTAGTAGACGATCTCGGAGCCCACGCCGACGTCGCGCAGAGGCGTGAAGGGCCCCGGGTTGTGGCCGATGAAGTAGAGGCGGCCGCCCAGGCAGGTGTCGATGGCGGCGGCGGCGTGGGTGAGCTCGGTCATGCCGCTGCAGTCCCCGTAGACGCCGACCGGCACGTCGAGCGCGCCGCCCGGCGTGCGCAGCCGGTCGCGCGGGGCCGGCGGCGGCTGCCGGAGCTGGGCGTTGAGCTCGGCCGACTCGCCGCCCATCAGGCGGATGGCGTGGGCCGCGGGCGACTTCGCGGGCAGGTTCTGGAGCTGGGCCGGATGGACGTGCTGAGCCTGGCCGAAGAGCGTGAGGAGGAAGAAGGGCAGGGTCAGCAGCCAGCGGCCCACCACGAAAGCGCTGGGCACGGCGAGGCACGCTACTGGCGGCCAGGCAACCCTCCGACCGCCTTGTAGTTAACCGTCGTAAAGGCGCCTGTAACCGCGAAGGGCCGGGCCGACCGCCGCCCGAAGGGCGGGGGCAAGCCCCGCCCCTACTTCTGGCAGCCCCGGCAGAAGTTGGTCGGTTCCCGGTTCGACCCCAGCTGGCTGATCACGTGGCCGCAGCGCGGGCACTTCTTGCCGCCCTTCATGTGCACCGACATGAAGGAGCGGTCCTGCTTCGACTCCTCGTATTTGGGGTTGGCCAGGATGGCCTCCGTGGCTCGCCGGAGAACCGCGGGGATCGACTCGAACAGCGCCTGCTCCTCTTCGGGCTTTAGTGAGGCCCGGCGGCGCAGGGGCAGGAGCCTGGCTTCGAAGAGGATCTCGTCGGAGTAGGCGTTGCCGACGCCGGCCAGGAAAGCCTGGTTGCGGAGCAGGTCCTTGAGCTCGTCCCGATAGCGCCGCAGGCGCTTGCGGAACTCATCCAGCCCGGCCTCGGCGACCGCGTCAGCCTCGGGCCCCTGCTCGCTCCAGCCGGGGACCAGGGCCAGGTCCTCGACCCAGTAGAGCCGCCCCATGTCCCGGAAGTCCAGGTACCGGAACTCGTCGCCGCCGGCGAGCCGGAGCGTGAAGACCCAGGTCGCCGGCCGCGGCTCGTCCCCGGAGGCGACCTGGAAGCGGCCTCCGAGCATGGGGTTGATGACCAGGTGCCTGGCGGCGCCGCCGCCCGCGAGCTCGAGGTCGAAGCCGAGGTGCTTGCCTCGCCGCCAGACGCCGGTGAAGCGGCGCACGGGGAGCTCGCGTTCGAACTCCTCGACGGGGTAGCGGAGCATGAAGCCCTTCTTGGGGTTGGTCTCAGCCGTGGTGACGAGCGCCCCTTCCAGGCGGGGTCCCAGGCGCAGCCGCAGCGCTTCCAGCTCGGGCAGTTCCGGCATGCCAGTAAATCATCACCACCGCCGGTTTGGGAAAAACCAGGGCTGGAAAAAACAAATTCACATGCCACGTTTCGAAAAGCTCACAGAGAAGTCCCAGGAGGCGCTCCAGGCCGCCGCCTCGCTGGCCGCCGACCTCGGCCAGCAGGCCGTCGAGGCCGAGCACCTCGCCCTCTCCTTGCTCCGCCAGGAGGGCGGTCTGACAAGGCCCCTCCTCGAAGGGGCCGGCGTCTCGCTGCCCGCGCTCGAGGCGGCGCTGGTGTCGGACGTCGAGCGCTTCCCGCGCGTCTCCGGCGGCCAGCCCTTCATCGCCGGCGCCCTTTCCCAGGTCCTCGACCGCGCCGAGCGTGAGGCCGAGCGCCTGAAGGACGAGTACGTCTCCACCGAGCACCTGCTGCTGGCCCTGGCCGAGCTCCGGCAGCTGAAGGACGCGGGCGTCAGCCGCGACTCGCTGCTCCAGGCGCTGCGCCGGGTGCGCGGCAGCCAGCGCGTCACCGACCAGAACCCCGAATCCAAGTACCAGGCGCTGGAGCGCTACGGCCGAGACCTCACCGTGCTGGCGGCGCAGGGAAAGCTCGACCCCGTCATCGGCCGCGACGAGGAGATCCGGCGCGTCATCCAGGTGCTCTCCAGACGGACCAAGAACAACCCCGTCCTGATCGGTGAGCCGGGCGTGGGCAAGACCGCGATCGCCGAGGGTCTGGCCCAGCGCATCGTGGCCGGGGATGTGCCCGAGAGCCTGAAGAACAAGCGGGTCGTGGCGCTCGACCTGGGCGCGCTCGTGGCGGGCACCAAGTACCGGGGCGAGTTCGAGGACCGGCTCAAGGCGGTCCTCAAGGAGATCACCGGCTCGGACGGCCAGATCGTGCTCTTCATCGACGAGCTGCACACGCTGGTGGGCGCGGGCGCCGCCGAGGGCGCGATCGACGCCGCCAACCTGCTGAAGCCGGCCCTGGCCCGCGGCGAGCTGCGCGCCATCGGCGCCACGACCCTGGACGAATACCGCAAGCACATCGAGAAGGACGCCGCCCTCGAGCGCCGCTTCCAGCCCGTGATCGTCGACCAGCCGAGCGTGGAGGACACCATCAGCATCCTTCGCGGCCTCCGCGAGCGGTACGAGGTCCACCACGGCGTCCGCATCAAGGACTCGGCCCTGGTCGCCGCCGCCATGCTCTCGAACCGCTACATCAGCGACCGCTTCCTGCCCGACAAGGCGATCGACCTGGTCGACGAAGCCGCCGCCCGCCTCCGAATGGAGATCGACTCCATGCCGGCCGAGCTGGACGAGCTCGAGCGCGGCATGCGCCAGCTCGAGATCGAGCGCCAGGCCCTGAGGAAGGAGCCGGACGCCGCCTCCAGGGAGCGCCTGGCGGCGCTCGACAGGGTGCTCGCCGAGCAGGGGGAGCGGCGCACCGGGCTCCGCAGCCGCTGGGAGCAGGAGAAGGAGCTGATCCAGGGCGTGCGCGAGCTCAAAGGCAAGATCGAGGAGGCGCGCCACGAGGCGGAGCGTGCCGAGCGGGCGGCCGACTTCGAGAAGGCCGCCAGGCTCCGCTACGGGGAGGTCGTGGAGCTGCAGAGCAGGCTCGACGCCGCCAGCGACAAGCTCCGCGGCGTCCAGACCCCGGGCGCGCTGCTCAAGGAGGAGGTCGACGAGGAGGACATCGCCCAGATCGTCTCCAAGTGGACCGGCGTCCCGGTCTCGCGGCTGATGGAGGGCGAGATCCAGAAGCTGCTCCGGATGGAGGAGGAGCTGCACCGGCGCGTGGTCGGGCAGGAGGAGGCGGTCGAGGCCGTCGCCAACGCCGTCCGGCGCTCGCGCTCGGGGCTCGCCGACCCCAACCGACCGGTCGGCTCCTTCATCTTCCTGGGCCCGACCGGGGTGGGCAAGACCGAGCTGGCCCGAGCGCTGGCCGAATACCTCTTCGACGATGAGCGGGCCCTGATCCGGCTCGACATGTCCGAGTACCAGGAGAAGCACACGGTCGCCCGCCTGATCGGGGCCCCGCCGGGCTACGTCGGCTACGACGAGGGCGGCCAGCTCACGGAAGCGGTCCGGCGCCGGCCCTATTCGGTCGTCCTTTTCGACGAGATCGAGAAGGCGCACCCGGACGTCTTCAACGTCCTGCTCCAGATCCTGGACGACGGCCGCCTGACGGACGGCCAGGGCCGCACCGTCGACTTCCGGAACGTGGTCCTGATCATGACCTCCAATCTGGGCAGCCAGATCATCCAGGACATGAGCCGGCGCGATTTCGAGTACGTGCGCGAAGCGGTGCTGGGAGTGCTGCGGGAGCACTTCCGGCCGGAGTTCCTGAACCGGGTGGACGAGGTCATCGTCTTCCGGCCCCTGACCGAAGGCCAGCTGGCGGCGATCGTCGAGATCCAGCTGGCGCGCCTGGAGAGGCGGCTGGCCGAGCGGGGCATGTCTTTGCTGGTGACCGACGCCGCGCGCAAGCTGCTGGCCGAGCGGGGCTGGGACCCGGTCTACGGCGCCCGGCCGCTGAAGCGGACGATCCAGCGCCTGGTCCAGGACCGGCTGGCCATGCTCGTCCTCGAGGGCGCGTTCGGTAAAGGCGACACGGTGGCGGTCGACGCCGCCGACGGAGAGCTGGTCTTCGAGCGGGCCGACGAGACCGCCGCGGCGCTAGCCGGGCAGTAATCCGACCGGCTGGCCCTTGCTGATCAGGGTGGCGCCGCCGCCCGGACTGACCACGTAGGTGCCCGGGTTGGGCCCGGCCGAGTAGTCGGGCACCGCCAGCAGCAGCGACCCGTCGGGGAGCCAGGCCCACGGTCCCGGCGCCGGCCGCGAGTTGGGCGGGCCGACGCGTTTCAAGCTTCCCGTCGCCAGATCGACCAGGTCGGTTTCCAGCTGCTCGCCCGGAGGCCCGAGTCCGGGCGAGCCCCCGACGACCAGGTGAGCCGATGAGAAGGGATTGAAGTAGGCGGCCCCCGCGAGCTTGAAGGCCGGCTGTGGCAGCGGGATCGAGCGCTCCTGCGCGCCCCTGTAGATCTTCAGCAGGTGGCCCTCCTGGCTGACGCAGGCGTACGAGCCGTCCTTCGCCGCGTCGCTGAAAGCGCAGTCTCCGGCGTCGAAGCAGCACGACGCCCCCCCGATGCCGCCCTCGACCAGGGCCACCGGCCCGCTGGCGTTGTAGAAGACGAAGTAGCCGCCCAGGCCTACCGCACCGTGCTCCACGACGGGGCCGCGCGCGGTCCAGCTGAACGGCCGCAGATCACGGCTCTTCTCATCCGAGCTGTCGACGGCGGTCCCCTGCTCGCCGACCGGGCCCAGGTAGGCGATCGAGTGGTAGATGCCAGTGGACTGGTCCCAGCGGTCGGCAGACCAGAGCCAGAGCTTGCCGTCAGGGCTGATGAGCGGGCTGGTCGCGGTGCTCGAGGGCAGGGTGCCGAGGTCGCGGACCGATCCGTCGGCGGTCAGACCCCGCACGTGGCCCTGGCCGTCGCGCAGGAGCACCAGGTTCCCGCCGGAGCTCACAGGCAGGAAGCCACTCGGCAGCGGGTAGCGGAGCTTCTCCCGGCCCTGGAGGGTGACCAGCGTGACCACGAAGTTGGGCTGCTTCCCCTCCAGGGCGACGACCAGCGGGCCGGCTGCCGGCGAGCGGGCGGGGCTCTGGCCGGGGCCCCGGCTCGGGCTGCCGCCCTGGCAGCCCACCAGCACGCTCAGGCAGGCGAGGGCAAGGGCGCGCCTCACCGGCTGCGCTGCAGGGACACGATCAGGAAGGTGGCCAGCAGCGTGGCCGCCGCAAGGGCCAGAAGCACCCAGAACACGGCGAAGAGGCCCTGCTCCAGGGCCTGGCGACCGGCGGCCGAGCTCTGCAGAGCGGCCGCGGCGCCTTCGCCGGCCCGCGCCTCCAGCAGGATCCCCATCAGCGAGACGCCAACCGCCCCGCCGATCGTGCGCGCGAACTGGTTGAGGGCCGTCGCCGAGCCCCGCTGGGCCCAGCCCACCGTGCTCTGGATCACGATCAGGAGCGGCGTCGAGAGGAGTCCCATGCCAAGCCCGGTCACGAACGAGCTGCCGGCGACCCACGCAAAGCCATAGCCGGCGGACAGTGCCAGGAGCGTGGCGCCGGCGACCAGCGCCAGTCCTCCGGCCACCGCCAGCCGCTCATAGCCGACCCTGAGCATGATCCGTCCCGACACGACCGAGCCGATCGGCCAGCCCAGCGACATCGGGGCCGCCGCCGCCCCGGCCTGGAAGACGGTGCCACCCAGCCCGCCCTGCACGAAGAGCGGGGCATAGGCGGTGACCCCGAACATCAGCGTGCCGGCCAGCATCGAGGCCAGGATCGCCGGCCCGATCACGGGATGCCGAAGCAGCTCCAGCGGCACCGTCGGGCTCTGGCTGCGCAGCTCGACGGCCAGGAACCCCGCCAGCAGGAGCGCCGCCACCACGAGGGCGACCCAGACCGGCTGGCCGCCTGCGCTGCCGCTGCCGAGCCCAAAGAGCAAAAGCGCCACTCCGGCTGTCAGCAGCAGCGAGCCCCAGTAGTCGATGTGGCCGCCGGACGCCTGCTGGCGCTGCTCCCGGAAGCCCAGGAGGAGCGCTGTCGAAACGATCCCGATCGGCAGGTTGACGTCGAAGATCCAGCGCCAGCCGACGGTGGAGACGAAGAGAGCGCCCAGCAGGGGCCCGACCACGGCCGCCACCGCCCAGACAGCGCTGAAGAGCCCTTGGATGCGGGCTCTCTGGCGGAGCGGGAAGAAGTCGCCGACGACTGTCAGCGTGATCGGCTGGATGCAGCCGGCGCCGATGCCCTGGAGCACCCGGAAGAGGATCAGCGACTCCATGTTCCAGGCGAAGCCACAGAGGATCGAGGCGCCGACGAAGATCGCCAGGCCCGCCATCAGGACGGGCTTGCGGCCGTGGAGGTCGGCCAGCCGGCCCCAGATCGGAACACTGGTGGTGCCGGTGATCAGGTAGCCGGCGAAGATCCACGGATAGAGGCTGAAGTGGCCGAGCTCACGAGCGATCGTGGGCAGCGCGGTGCCGACCACCGTCGTGTCCATCGCCGCGACGAAGAGCGAGAGCATGAGGCCGGCGGTGATGGCCACCCGCGCCGCCGACCAGGGGATCCGCTCCAGCTCGGGGCCGGGCTGGGCGACCTCGCTCGTGGTCACGGGACCACGCTAAAGCTTCTGCGGACCCTGCCTCCGCCGGAGGCTCAGTTGACCGTGATGCTGTAGGACTGGCTCACGGCGCAGTTGGTGGGCCCGGCTCCGCAGACGGCCTGGTCGGTCAGAGTGATCGTGAAGTCGTACTTCTGGCCCGCGCGCGAAGTCACCCGGCCCGAGAGCTGAACCGTGTTGTGCACGATCGAGACCCCAACTCCCGGGGGCAGCATCCCGCTCACCTGCCAGGCCACGGGCGCGTACGCGGTCGAAAAGGGGATCTGCTGGAGGTAGGTGCCGCCGGCGGTCGCGTTCGGCAGGCTCTCGGCCTGCAGCGTGATGTGCGGGGTGACCTTGAAGTTGGCGGCCACCGAGGCGCCTGCGCCCGCGGCGTCCGTGAGCTGAACGGTGAACGAGGGAGCCGGGTTGCCCGCCGGCCCGAACGTCCCGGCCAGCGAGAGGCCGCTGAGCGTCGTTCCCGCCGGCAGGGCGCCGCCGATGACCGCGTACTGGAAGGGGGCCGAACCGCCGGACAGAGTGCCGAAGGTGCCGCAGACGTCCTGGCAACCGGCCTCGACCGAGCAGGATTGGGCGCAGATCGGCGCGATCGAGGGCAGCTGGGAGATCGTGATCGCCAGCGTGGCCGCGGAGCCGGCGCCGCCGGCGTCGCTGACTCCGATCGAGAAGACATAGGACCCAAGCTGGCCCGGAGTGCCCGAGAGCAGGCCACTGGTGGCGAGGTTCAAGCCCGGCGGCAGCGTCCCGGACGTGAGCGACCAGCTGTAGGGTGCGGTCCCGCCCGAGACCGAGAACTGCTTCGGCGTGTAGGCGAACGCCAGATCCCCCGGGTGGACCGTCAGGTCGCCGAAAACCAGAGGCTGGGGCGGGGGCGAGGGACTCGGTGAGGGGCTGTCGCTGGGGCTGGGCGACTCCTGCGGCGAGGGTGACGGTGAGCCGGCGGGTGAGGGGGTGGCCTGGCCGGACGTCGACGGGCTCGCCACGACCGGTGAGGTGCGAGCGGTCGGGCTTGCGGACGTCGGAGCCCAGCGGGCGAGCACGAGGACGGCCCCGGCGAAGACGGCCACGAAAACCGCCACGCCGCCACCCACCACAACCGCGGTCCGCCTGCGCATGGCCCCGCTTTATCGCACGGCGCGCCGCAAAGCGCAACCCGCGCCGAGCCGCCCGCCAAGAGCTGTTCGCGTCACTCTCCGGGATGCTGAACGTCACAGTCGCGACCGGGGTTACGACGCGGCGACGAAACGGGTGCGGCGGGGCATACTGACGCCGATGCCGCGGCCGCAGGCGACATACGTCGACGTGGCCGGCTCGAGGGTGGCCTACACCGTCTCCGGCGAGGGTCCGCTGGACCTCCTCTACCTGACCACCTGGCTCTCGCACATCGACTACCGCTGGGAGCATCCGCGCTACGCCCACTGGTTCGGGACCATGCAGTCGTTCAGCCGCCTGGTGATGTTCGACCGCCGGGGGTCGGGCGCCTCCGACCCCTTCCCGACCAACACCACGCCGACCTGGGAGGACTGGCTGGATGACGCGCTCGCCGTGCTCGACGCGGCGGGGTCGAAGCGGTCGGCCCTGGTGGCGGTGGCCGACGGCGGGCCGGAGGCGATCCTGCTGGCGGCGACCTATCCGGAACGGGTCTCGGCGCTGGTGCTCGTCAACACGACGCCTTGCTTCAGCCGTTCCGACTCGTTCCCCGAGGGGTCCACGCCGGAGCAGATCCAGATGATCACCTCGATGATGGAGAAGACCTGGGGCGATGACGCGCTGGTCCAGCTGGCCATCCCGAGCATGGTCGGCGACCCCGAGTTCCTGGCCTTCTGGGCCCGCTACCAGAGGATGGCGATGTCGCCTCGCCAGGCCGGCGAGCAGGCCCGCCTCACCGTGCAGATGGACGTGAGGGGCGTGCTCTCGACGATCAACGTACCCACCCTCGTGGTCCAGCGCCGCGAGGTCCAGTTCCCGTTCTACAAGCGCGAAATGGGCCAGTACCTGGCGTCCCACATCGAGGGCGCCACCTACGTCGAGGTCGACGGGTCGGACGTCAACCCCGCGATCGGAAACGTCGACGAGATCCTGGAGGCCATCGAGGAGTTCCTGACCGGTCACCGGCCGGCGGGCCAGCCGGACCGGGTGCTGGCCACGGTCATGTTCACCGACATCGTCGGCTCCACCGAGAAGGCGTCGGAGATCGGCGACCGGCGCTGGAGGGCGCTCCTGGACCAGCACGACGCGACCGTCCGGAGCGCGGTGGAGCGGAACCGGGGCCGCCTGGTGAAGCACACCGGGGACGGGATCCTGGCCACGTTCGAAGGGCCCAACCGGGCCATCCGCTGCGGCTGGAAGCTGCGCGACGAGGTTCACCAGCACGGGATCGCCGTCCGCATCGGCGTGCACACCGGCGAGGTGGAACGCCGGAACGGCGACATCGGAGGCATCGCCGTCCACGTCGCGGCGCGCGTCATGGCGCTGGCCCAGGCCGAGGAGGTGCTGGTCTCCAGCACCGTCAAGGACCTGGTCGCGGGCTCGGGCATTGAGTTCGCGGACCGCGGGGAGCACGCCCTGAAGGGCCTGCCCGAGGAGTGGCGCCTGCTGGCGGTCCAGCGGGTGCCGGACTAGGCCGTTGGCCGGATGGGAGACGCTCGAGGTCGACGCCGGGTCGGCACGCCTGTAGGTGGCGCGGACGGCTGGTCAGGATGCCCCAGGCGTCGCGCTGTACCACGCCTGGTGGGGCCTCAACGAGGACGTCATCTCCTTCGCCGAACGCCTGGCGGCGGCCGGGTTCCATGTGCTGGCGCCGGACCTCTTTCGGGGCGAAGTCGCCGCCTCGATCGAGGAGGCCGAGCGCCTCTCCTCATCCATCGAGCAGGACGCCGGCGGGCGCGAGTCCCTGGCGGCGATCTCCCTGGCGGCGATCGACCGGCTCGCCGGGCGCGGGCAAGCCGGGACTCGAATCGGGACGGTCGGCTTCTCGTTCGGGGCAGCCTGGGCGGTCTGGACGGCGGGCCGCCGCGAGCAGGTCAGCGCGTCCGTCGTGTATTACGGCTCCATCACCGGCCCGACGCTGGCGGCGGGGCGCTCGGCGGTCCTCGGCCACTTCGCCGAGCAGGATCCGTACGAGACCGCCGAGAACGTCGCCGCGTTCGAGGAGGGCCTCCGGGAGGCCGGCCGCGAGGTCAGCATCCAGCGCTATCCGGGCACCGGCCACTGGTTCGCGGAGCCGTCTCGGGACGCGTACCGACCCGAGGCCGCCAACCTGGCCTTCGACCGGACGGTGGAGTTCCTGAGCCGGGAGCTGACCGCCAGAGCCTGACGGTTCGGGGATAACTAGGTGGGCGACCAGCGCTTGCTGTCGTCGACGGCTATTACGCAGAAGAGCTTGCCTTCCGGGTCGGCCAGGATCACGAAGTCATCGCCTGCGCCCGGAGCGCGATGAACAGTCGCTCCGAGCTGGAGCAATCTTTCCACCTCTGCCTTCTGGTCGTCGGCGAACAGGTCCAGGTGCATCCGGTTGCGACCGAACTTGAGCTCGTCCGTCTTCTGGATCGAGACGTTCGCACCGTTTTGGTCGGGGTTGCCTAG
>Ga0066710_100007866_pt1 | contig 10257 bp, 8 predicted proteins | sample GraSoiAngelo_159_FD_79666 | JGI IMG/M metagenome (GOLD analysis project Ga0066710, IMG submission 79666) | Grasslands soil microbial communities from the Angelo Coastal Reserve, California, USA - 14_1009_16_40cm | ecosystem: Environmental > Terrestrial > Soil > Grasslands | place: USA...
CCGGGCGAAGTGCCTGATGCCCACTTCTTGAGGTCGCCTTCCGGGTGATGGATCACCGAAACGGTGCTGCCTGCTCCGACCGGGTCGCTGCGCCACGCCGAAAAGAATGCGCCGGCAGGCGGCGCTGCGTTGAGACGAACGAGCGCCCAATCCCAGTCCTCGCTTCGCGCGAGCAGCGTCGCGCCCGTGGTCTGCTGGACGTACGCAGGAACCGTCGTGTGATTGCCGCACGCGACTGCGTCGAAGAAACAGAATGTGTTGATCATTCGCGCCGACGCTGCGCCGTGTGTCGATCGCAACTCGGGGTTGTCATCGTCAAGGCAATGATTGGCCGCAAAGAAATACGCCGTATTGCTCGACGTCGAGTCGTTCAACAACGTGCCCGTGCAAAGCCACGTGGAACCGTCCGCCCATGTCGTCAGCGTCTGCGTTACCGCCTTAGTGCTGTTGACGAATGCCGTCGTCTGCGGCACGCATGCGACGTCGATGTTGCACGCGCCGGAGGCACCGATGTCGCCGACCGCTTTTAGGCTCGGTGACTTGAGCGCCGCACCGGTGATCAGGTGATGCGCAATGCGCGGCACGATGAGCGTCACATTGCCGATCTTGGCGCCGACGTCCGCATGGAATTCGATTGTCGCGATATCACCATCGAGCGTCGGCGACCAAAACATGCCAAAGCGGGCCGTGTCATCTGCGATCGTGTTGGCGGGGACCGGTCCGAATACTTCGGCGTTGGGCGCATTACCCGAAAAGCGCACCGACAAGTCCGGATCGGTGGCGGAGACCTGCAGCGCGACGCGCAACGCAGCGGCATCGGGCGAGACGATTTGCAGTTTTGCGGCGCGTGTCCCGTCCGCAAGCGTTTGCCAGGGAAGCCACGCGATGGCAATCCTTTGCGATGCGGCCGGGATGCTGCGTCCGTACCCGATCGCGAGCGGACGACCCTTTGCGCCTTTGGCGAGCTCTTTCTGCGTGGTCGCCGACTTGGTGTTGCGCGCCTTGACGAGGCTTCGCTCGGCATCGGTTGGCGCAGGCAATGCGATACGCATCGCGGGCGCTGTCGAAGGCAGAACCAATGCAGCAGCGACTTTCTTTTCAGTCAGCGTCGTCTTATTTTCAGCCGGCGGTACTGAAGTGATGGCTGCGGCGCCGTGGGCAAGTCCCGAAACGACGAACGAGGACAACAACAGCGCGAGCATGTGAGCGCGCAGCCAGACATGAATCATGCTTTCTCCTGATTGCAAATGATGGGTGTCGTTGGTTTGCGACAGTGACGTCGCACTGCTGGGCCGCTACTGTAACGCGTAACCCCTGCGGGACGCCGACGAACCGACGGGCCGTGCCCGCGGACAGACTCAACGGCGCTATTGCGTGAACCCCCACGCTCGCGGCTGTCGCCGCTACGCTTTGCCCTCTGCCCCAGAGGAGAAATAACTCGCGCCTTGGCACGGCCCTGCGGCGCTCATCCGACTGCCGGTGAGTTCGGCGGTTCCGCCGGACTTGTTACGCAAGATTGCAAAGCCGTTTGCCAGTGCGGCAACGTCAGTCCGAAGGTCCGCTCGAACTTGCCTGTATTCAGCACGCCGTAGGCTGGCCTGCGCGAAGGCGTCGGATATTGGGCGGTTGTTATAGGAATAATGCGCGCCCTTGTTCCCTCGCCTACGATCGCCCGCGCAAATTCGTACCATGTCGTGTGGCCGCCGGCGCTCATGTGATAGAGGCCCGTTCGTTCGGCAAGATAAGGCATGCCTCGACCGACGAGGATTGCCGTCGCCTTTGCCAGCGATCGCGACCAATTCGGCACGCCGATCTGATCGGCAACGACGTGCAATTCGTCGCGCTCCGACGCGAGACGGCGGATCGTCAACAGAAAGTTGCTGCCGCGCAGGCCGTAGACCCAGCTGGTGCGCAGCACGATCGCCGCGGTGCCCGATGCGGCGATCGCGCGTTCGCCGGCGAGCTTGGTTTCGCCGTAAGCGTTCAGCGGATTCGGCGTCACGTTTTCATCGTAAGGTATTTGTTGCGCGCCATCGAAGACGTAGTCAGTCGAATAGTGAATCACGACGGCATTCAGGCGCTTTGCCTCTTGAGCGAGAATCGCCGGCGCATCGGCGTTGACGGCGAATGCGATGTCGCGCTCCTGCTCGGCGCGATCGACCGCGGTGTAAGCGGCCGCGTTGACGATCAAGGCCGGGGCAATCGCGCGAACCGTCTTGACGACGCTTTCGCGGTCGGCAAGGTCGAGCGCCGCACGGTCGAGCGCGACGACGTTGCCATGCGCGCCGAGCGCTGCCGCCAATTCGTAACCAAGCTGGCCACCCGCGCCGGTGACGAGAATCGTCGGTGCGTGCGTCACTTCACGGATACGTTTCGGCTGCGGCAAGCGGCGATCCCGCGGCATCGCGCGAAGTGATGACCGGCGCACCGGCGAGCGGCCAGCGAATGCGCAGCGCAGGATCGCTCCACAGCAGCGTGCGCTCGTGCTCGGCGTACCAGTAGTCGGTCGTCTTGTACACGAACTCGGCGTCCTCCGACACAACGATGAACCCATGCGCGAAGCCGGGCGGTATCCACAGCATTCTTTTGTTGTCTGCGGAGAGCTCGATCGCAACGTGTTCGCCAAACGTCGGCGATGCACGGCGCAGGTCGACGGCCACATCGAACACGGCGCCGGCGATGACCCGCACGAGCTTGCCTTGCGCATGCTGGATTTGGTAATGCAACCCGCGCAGCACGCCGCGATGCGAGCGTGAGTGATTATCCTGCACGAATTCGGCGTCGAGACCTGCGGTGGAGAAGGAGCGGCGGTTATAGCTTTCGAAGAAAAATCCGCGCGCGTCCCCGAAGACTTTCGGCTCGATCAGCTTGACGTCGGGAATTGTCGTCGGCGTGACTTGCATCGTCAACGCACGACCGGATCGCGCAGCAGCCCGAGCAGATAACGCCCATAGCCGTTACGCGCCAGCGCGCTGCCGAGTTTTTCGAGTCGCGCTGCATCGATGTAACCCATCCGATACGCAATCTCTTCGGGACACGCGATCTTGAGGCCCTGCCGGCGCTCGATCGTCTCGATGTATTGCGACGCTTCAAGCAACGATTCATGCGTGCCGGTGTCGAGCCACGCCATACCGCGGCCCATGACCTCGCAATCGAGCTCGCCCAGCTCGACATAATGGCGATTGACATCGGTGATCTCGAGCTCGCCGCGCGCCGACGGCTTGAGACTCGTCGCAATATCCGTTACTCGCTCATCGTAGAAGTACAAACCGGTTACTGCGTAGCGCGAGCGCGGCGCGCGTGGTTTCTCCTCAAGCGACAACACCCGGCCCTCGGCGTCGATCTCCGCAACGCCGTAACGCTCCGGATCGGCGACCGGATAAGCAAATACCGTCGCGCCCCGCGGCTTTTCGCGCGCACGATCGAGCTGCGACTGCAGATCGTGCCCGTAGAAAATGTTGTCGCCGAGAACCAATGCCGAATGGTCGCCGCCTAGAAAGTTGCGGCCGATGATGAACGCGTGCGCGAGCCCGTCCGGCGACGGTTGCACGGCGTACGACAGATTAAGCCCCCATTGTTCGCCGTCGCCGAGAAGCTGAATGAAGCGCGGCGTATCGTCCGGCGTAGAAATCAAGAGAATGTCGCGGATGCCGGCGAGCATCAGCGTAGACAGCGGATAGTAGATCATCGGCTTGTCGTACACGGGCAAAAGCTGCTTCGAGATCACTTGCGTGACCGGATACAACCGCGTCCCGGCTCCGCCGGCGAGGATGATGCCTTTTCGTCGGACAAGCCCCCCCACGCTTGCGGCTTTCGCCGGTACGCTATGCCCTCTGCCCCCGGAGGGGGAGTAATTCGCAGCCTGGGACGGCCCGGCGGCGCTCATGGGTTCCTGCTCATCTGTGTTAGGCAATCGCCGCATACTGCAGCGACACCCAATCGTGATACGCGCCGCTCATCACGGCGGCGAGCCAGTCCTCGTTGTCGAGGTACCAGCCGACCGTGCGCCGAATTCCCGACGCAAATGATTCGCCCGGCGTCCAGCCAAGCTCGCTGCGCATGCGCGTTGCGTCAATTGCATAGCGGCGATCATGACCGGGGCGGTCGCGGACAAACGTGATCTGCTGCAGGTAGTCCCGACCGGGTCTCCGTTCGCTCAACACCGTGCAGATACTGCGCACGACATCGACGTTCTTCATTTCGGCGTTTCCGCCGATGTTGTAGGTCGCGCCCGGCGTGCCTTGCGCGAGCACCTTGCGTATCGCAGCGCAATGGTCGGCGACGTAAAGCCAATCGCGAACGTTGTGTCCATCGCCATAAACCGGGAGTGGCCTGCCGCCGAGCGCGTTGACGATCGTCAGAGGGATCAATTTCTCAGGAAACTGACGAGGACCGTAGTTGTTCGAGCAATTGGTCGTGAGCGTCGGCAAACCATACGTGTGATGGTATGCGCGCACAAAATGATCGGACGCGGCCTTCGACGCCGAATAGGGGCTGTTCGGCTCGTACGCGGTCCTCTCGGTGAAGGGCGGCGCCGTTGCATCGAGCGAACCGTATACCTCGTCGGTCGACACGTGCAGAAAGCGAAATGTGCTTCGCCCCGCCATCGGCAGCGTCGTCCACCACGCCTTGACCGTTTCGAGCAGCGAGCACGTCGCGACGACATTGGTTTCGATGAACGGCACCGGTCCGACAATCGAACGGTCAACATGGGTTTCTGCGGCCAGATTCACGACTGCGCGCGGGCGATGCTGGGCGAGCAACGATGCCACGAGTGCCCGGTCACCGATGTCGCCGCGAACGAAAACATGTCGCGTATTACCCGCGGCCGCCGCGAGATTGCCCAAATTGCCGGCGTAAGTCAGTGCGTCAAGATTGACGACCGGCTCGCTTTCCTGTGCGAGCCAATCGAGAACGAAATTGGCGCCGATGAAGCCGGCGCCGCCAGTGACGAGAATCATGGTCGACGCGAGTGTTGAATGCGCCGCGATTCTAGCAGTAGAACCCCCGATACCACTCGACAAAGCGCGCGAGGCCCACATCAAGCGGCGTGTGTGGCGCAAATCCCGTCGCCGCGTGCAGTCGATCAATCGCCGCATAGGTGGCGACGAGGTCGCCGGCCTGCAACGGACGGTAGTCGCGCACCGCCATACGCCCGAGCAGCTGTTCCAACGTCGCAATGAACGTCTCGAGCGGCACCGGTTCGTGGTTGCCGATGTTGTAGATCGCATACGGCGCATCGCCGCTATGACCGGACACGGTCGGCGGTTGGCTTAGCACGTGCAATACCCCTTCGACGATATCGGCGACGTAAGTGAAATCGCGTTGCATCCGGCCATGGTTGAAGACAACGATTGGGTCGCCCGCCAAAATCGCCTTCGCAAACAACATCGGCGCCTGGTCGGGCCTGCCCCAAGGGCCATAAACAGTAAAGAAGCGCAGCCCCGTCGACGGCAGGCCGTACAGATGACTGTACGTATAGGCCATCAGCTCGTTCGCCTTTTTCGTCGCGGCGTAGAGGCTTAGCGGATGGTCGACGGATTGATCCTCCGAAAAAGGCAGCGTGTGGTTCGCGCCATAGACCGATGACGATGACGCATAGACCAAGTGCGCAATGTGCGCGTGGCGACAAGCCTCGAGCACGTGACCGAATGCGACGACATTGTTGCGCACATACGCGCCGGGATTGACAAGCGAATAGCGAACGCCGGGCTGTGCGGCAAGGTGCACGACGCTGTCGAAATTCCCATCGCCAAAGAGCTGCGCGGTTGCGCCCGCATCCGCCAAATCCACGCGGGCGAACATGAAGCCTGTGCGGCCGGCGAGCGTGCCGACGCGCGCCTCCTTGAGCCCGACGTCATAGTACGGATCGAAGTTGTCGGTGCCCGTGACCTCGGCGCCGACGTCGAGCAGCGCACTCGCCATATGCATTCCGATGAATCCGGCCGCGCCGGTGACGAGCACGCGTTGTCCGGCGAGCGATGCCTTCGTCATCGGCTGCGAGCTTCGGCGTCAAGCGCTCGCAATTTCGCATACTTGAGAAAGCTGGCGAAAAGGCCGATTGAGATATGCGCGAAACCCGCAGCGCCGTCGAGAAAGCCGAGCTTCAATACATAGAAGCGAACAAACCGTGCGAGCGGAGACAACGCGAGATGCATTGCGCCCGCCTTGCTGCCGTTCGCATGCAGCGCCGCGGCCTGCAGCGACGTATAGCGGTTTTGCTTCGCGATATAGGCGTCGAGCGATTCCGCCGATGCATGCATCAGGTCACGGGCAAGGCGCTTGACCGGACCCTTCGCAATAACACGTTCATGGACGACGTCGTCGGACCAATGCGCGCGCCGCCGATCAAACAGGCGGATCGTCCAATCGGGATAGCCTTCGCCGTGCGCAAGCCAGCAGCCGAGAAAGCGATTGCGCCGCGCGATCGCGTAGGCGCACGCGCGTGGCGATCCTGCGGCAAAGAGCGCGGCAATCGACGCGGCGAGTTCCGGCGACACGCGCTCATCGGCATCGATGCAGAGCACCCAGTCGTTCGCGGCCTCGGTGGTGGCAAACTGCTTCTGCGGCCCGAATCCCGTCCATTCGCGCTCGATGACCCGTGCGCCCGAGCGGCGGGCGAGTTCTACGGTATCATCGCGGCTGCCCGAATCGACGACCAGCACGTCGGCAGCGAACGACGCGGATGCAACGCAGTCGGCGATGTCGGCGGCGGCGTCGCGTGTGATCACGACCAGTGACAGAGGAAGCTTGGCTGACATTCGGGCTCGCGTCGGCTGATGTCGGGACGAATCCGCGCGCATCGTCCGGCCTTGGTGGGCCCGCTCGCGGTGCCGCAAGTTTACTTTAGATGAGCGCCATCCTCGTCGTCCGACCTTCGTCGCTCGGCGATATCGTCTACGCGCTCGCGATCGCGTCCGACATTCGGCGCCATAAGCCGGACCTTGCGATCGACTGGGTCGCCGAGCATGGCTTTGTGCCGCTGCTCGAGATGTGCCCGGACATACGCCGCGTTGTTCCCGTCGCGTTGCGGCGTTGGCGCCGCGCGCCGCTGTCGCGAGCGACGTGGCGCGAAATCGCTGTGTTTCGGCGCCAGATCAAAGCGGACCGGTACGCTGCAATCCTCGACTTGCAGGAGCAGATCAAAGGCGCACTGATTGCACGCGCGGCACGCGGACGCCGCCACGGTTTCGATCGGACTACTGTCCGCGAGCCCATCGCCACATTCGCACATGATGTCCATCATCGCGTGCCTCGTCACCTGCACTTCGTTGAGCGCTGCCGTCACTTGGCCGCGTCCGCCCTCGGCTACACGTTGGAAGGCTTGCCACGCTGGCATATCGTCCCGCCGAAGGCCGCGCCTGCAATTCCCGAGCGGCCTTATGCCGTTCTGCTGCATGCGACAAGTCGCGCGGAAAAACTGTGGCCCGAGGAACGCTGGCGCGCGCTCGTCGCGCATTTCAGCGGCGCAGGCTTTGCAGCCGTGCTGCCATGGGGGACACACGACGAAGAGGAGCGCAGCCGACGGTTAGCCGACGGCTACGATCGCGCAGTCATTCCGCCATGGCTCTCGTTGCCGGAGGCCGCGACAACGCTCGCGCGCGCCGATGTCGTCGTCGGCGTCGACACCGGCTTCACGCATCTCGCGGCCGCGCTCGGAACACCGACGGTCGGCTTGTTTCTCGCCACCGATCCAACCGTTCACGGTGTGAGTTGCGCGGGTGCCCATGCGCGCGATCTCGGCAGCGAGGGGAAAATACCTGCCGTCGAAACGGTGATCGCCGCGACAGGCGAGCTGATGCGCCGGCTGCCGTACTGTTGACGCTGCGCAATGGCGCGCACACTTTACACGCTGCTTTGGTGGATTGCGCTGCCGTTTCTGCCACTCCGATTGTGGTGGCGTGGGCGGCGCGAACCGGGCTATCGCGCGCGCATCGGTGAGCGCTTCGGATGGTATCGACGCCGTTCACCGCACGGTGGCGGCGACATCCTATGGATTCATGCGGTATCGTTGGGTGAAACGCGCGCTGCGGCGCCGCTGATGGAGCGCATTGCGCGCGAACGGCCCACTGCAACGGTGCTACTAACGAACATGACCGCCACAGGTCGCGATGCAGGGCGCGCGCTTTATGGCGACCGCGCGATCCAAATCTGGCTTCCCTACGACGTGCCGTTCGCCGTGCGCGCGTTTCTCGAGCGTTTCGCCCCGCGCGCCGGCGTGTTGATGGAAACGGAAATGTGGCCGAATCTCGCCGCCGAGTGCCGCCGTCGCGGTATACCGCTGTTTCTCGTCAATGCGCGCTTGTCCGCGCGCTCGGCCGCCGGATATGCGCGCATCGCGTCACTATCCCGGCCCATGCTGCAATCGTTCGCCGGCGTGGCGGCGCAAACATCGGCCGATGCGCAACGATTGACCGACCTGGGCGCACGCGACGTGGCGACAATCGGCAACTTGAAGTTCGATTTCGTCATTCCGGAGGCTGCGCGTTCGCTCGGTCGCGAGTTTCGTGCGCGTGCCGGCGAAGGTCGACCCGTATGGGTTGCCGGATCTACGCGCGAGGGCGAAGAGTCACTGATCTTGGACGCGCTTGCCGGACCGGCGGCGCGCGCACTGCCGGCCAACACGCTAACGATCATCGTCCCGCGCCATCCGCAGCGTTTTGAACCCGTCGCGCAGCTGCTTCGCTCCCGCCGCATTGCATTCGCCCGCCGCAGCGAAAACGCGCGCGTTTCTCCAGACAAGCGCGTCTTGCTCGGCGATACGATGGGCGAAATGTTTGCCTATTATGCTGCGGCAGACGTCGCGTTCGTCGGCGGCAGCCTCCTGCCGCTGGGGGGACAAAACCTGATCGAGCCGATCGCGCTCGGCGTGCCGACGTTGGTCGGTCCGCACATGTTCAACTTTGCCGAAGCCAGTTCGCAAGCGATCGAAGCCGGCGCGGCTTTGCGTGTCGCCGATGCGAACGAACTGATGGCCGAGATCGCACGACTGCTGAGCGATCCCCGCGCACGAGAGCAAATGCGGATGGCGGCCGACACGTTTTGTGGGAACCATCGGGGCGCCGCCGACCGGCTATGGGCGTGGCTTGCGCCGCGCTTGCCGCCTTAGCGACCTTAGCCTTGCAAACGGCGGTTGATTTCCTCGAGATCCTGCTCGCTCAACGTCCCGACCGCCGACTTGAGCCGCAAGACTCCGATCAAATAGTTGAAATACGCCTGCGCAAGGTCGCGCCGTGCCTGAAACACGTTCTGCTGCGTATTCAGCACGTCGAGATTCGTGCGCACGCCGACTTCCTGGCCCAATCGGTTCGATTCGTACGCGACCTGCGCCGAATTGACCGCCTGCTCGTTCGCCTTGACCGATGCGGCGGCGCTGTTGACCCCGGTGAAGCCGGTTTGCGCATTGAATAGCGCCGCGCGCCGCGCCACTTCGACATTCTGTCGCGCGTTTTCCTGCAACGCGATCGCTTCGCGAACCTTCGAATCGACGAAACCGCCCTGGTAGATCGGCACGTTCAATGCAACGCCGATTTGCGCCTGGCGAAGATCGAACGGCGACGAGATGTTGGTGGCGCCGGTCCCATATTGCGCGCTGTAGCTCGCGACGAGATCGAGCGTCGGATAATGGCCTGCTCTCTGCCGGTCGACTTCCAGCGTCGCGATATCGAAATTGTAGCCGGCGATTCTGACGGCGAGATTGTCCGCGAGTGCGCGGTCGACCCAGTAATCGAGCGAATTGGGCGACGGGAGCGGCGGCTCGAACCCACCGCCGAGCTTCTTGAGCGAATTCGGCGAGCGTCCGATAATCGCGCGAAGTGCGGTGCGCTTATTGTCGAGATCATTGCGGGCCGAAATTTCCTGCGCAACGATCGAATCGTACTTGGCTTGCGCCTCATTCGTGTCGGTGATCGTCGCGACGCCCACCTCGAAATTGCGCTTTGCCTGCGCAAGATTTTCCGACACCGCCGCCTTCTGGCTGACGGCCAGATCGACGTTGAACTCCGCCAGCAAAACGTCGAAATACGCTTGCGCGACGCGCAGGATCAGGTCCTGCTGTACCGATGAGAACTGGTAATCGGCTTGCGAGACCTGCTGTTTCGCTTGATCGTAGGCGACTCTGTTCTGCAGCCGATACAACGGCTGTGAAGCCGATACCCCCAGCGCGCCGATACGGAAGTTGCGGTCGATGGGGTTGGGGGTATCGGGAGGCAAGTCGTTGTCGTGAATCTTCTCGTGAAAATTGTTGAGATTGCCGGA
>Ga0066710_100007867_pt1 | contig 10256 bp, 10 predicted proteins | sample GraSoiAngelo_159_FD_79666 | JGI IMG/M metagenome (GOLD analysis project Ga0066710, IMG submission 79666) | Grasslands soil microbial communities from the Angelo Coastal Reserve, California, USA - 14_1009_16_40cm | ecosystem: Environmental > Terrestrial > Soil > Grasslands | place: USA...
GAACCACCCTTGGCCGCAGCGCCGGCGCCCGCCGCGAGCACACCGGCGAAGGCGCCGACGGCCGGCCGCGTCGTACCGCCGACGCTGAGACTGCGCATCGAAGAACGACGTCCCGATACACCGACACCGCCGCTACCGACCACGCCGGCGCCGCGTGTCGTCCTGCGGCCGAAGGCGCCGGAGCGGCCGGCGATTCCGATGGCCGCCCGTCCGGTGGCCGGAGGGGCGGCCGGACAGACCGGAACCGCGACGCCGCGTGCGGCGCCGCACGCCGCGCGTCCCGCCGCCGGCGCGTCACCAACGCGTCCGCCAATTCCGCGTCCGCCGCAAATGCCGGTTGGCGGTCCGCGTCCGCTGCCGTCGCAGCCGGTGCGCACGCAGCAGCCGGGCATGGCGCCGCGACCCGGACAACCGTACCCGCAGCGGCCCGGTATGCCGCAGCGTCCGGCTTATCAGGGTCCACGGCCTGGCGGCCAGGGCCGGCCGGCCGCCGGGCAGCGCCGCGAGCAGACTTCGCGTCCCGCGCCGCCGCCCATGCCGGCGACGCCGCCACCGGTCAGCCGCACGATCATGCTCGCCGAAGGCATGACCGTGCGCGATCTCGCAGACAAACTCGAAGTCCGCGTGAAGGACGTGCTCGCGAAGCTGTTGATGAAAGGCCTCCGCGTCACCATCAACAACACGCTCGACACCGAGACGGCCACGATGGTCGCGCGGGAGTTCGGCGCTGAAGTCCAGATGCGCAGCTTCGAAGAAGAGCTGCTCGTGGATACGGGCGAAGCGCGCGACGAAGACAAGAGGACGCGCGCGCCGGTCGTCACCGTGATGGGACACGTCGACCACGGCAAGACGAGCCTGCTCGATGCGATCCGCGAGACGCGCGTCGCCGAGCGCGAGGCCGGCGGCATCACGCAACACATCGGCGCGTATCAGGTCACGATCAACGGGCGCAACATCGTGTTTCTCGACACGCCGGGCCACGAGGCGTTCACGCTCATGCGCGCCCGCGGCGCGAAGGTCACCGACGTCGTCATTCTAGTGGTGGCGGCCGATGACGGCGTGATGCCGCAGACCAAAGAAGCGATCGATCACGCACGCGCCGCGAACGTGCCGATCATCGTCGCCATCAACAAGATCGACAAGCCGAACGCGAACCCGGAGCGCGTCAAGCGCGAGCTGACCGAGCTGAACCTGATGCCCGAGGAATGGGGCGGGCAGACGGTCACCGTTGAAGTGTCCGCGAAGAAGAAGCAGAACATCGAGCTGCTCCTCGAGATGGTGCTCCTCGTCAGCGACATCCTCGAGCTCAAGGCGAACCCGAAGCGCAGTGCGACCGGGACGGTCCTCGAATCGAAGCTGGACAAAGGGCGCGGTCCGGTGGCGACGGTGCTCGTTCAGGACGGCACGCTCAGCGTCGGCGACACGTTCATCGCCGGACCGATCGTCGGCCGCGTCCGCGCGCTCATCGACGATCGCGGCCGCCCGACGAAAGCGGCCGGGCCGGCGTCGCCGGTCGAAGTGCTCGGCCTCACCGGTCTGCCGCAGCCCGGCGACGTGTTCCAGGTCGCCGACGCGGCGAAGGCGCGCCAGATCGCCGCGTTCCGCGAGGAGCAGGCGAAGACGCGCGCGCTCGGCGCGAAAGGGGGACGGCTCACCCTCGAATCGCTGCAGGCGCAGATCGCCGAAGGCGGCATGAAGGAGCTGCCGATCATCATCAAGGCCGACGTGCAGGGCTCGGCCGAAGTGCTCGCCGACACGCTGACGAAGCTGTCGGACGAGAAGGTGAAGATCCGGATCATCCATTCCGGCGTCGGCGCTGTGAACGAGTCGGACGTGCTGCTGGCGTCGGCATCCAACGCCATCATCATCGCGTTCAACGTGCGGCCCGACCGAAACGCCGAAGACATCGCCGCACGCGAGCGCGTCGAGATCCGGCAGCATTCGGTCATCTACAACGTCACCGACGAGATGAAGAAGGCGATGACCGGGCTGCTCGAGCCGACCTTCAAAGAGACGCGAATCGGCATCGCCGAAGTGCGAGATACCTTCAAGGTGCCGAAGTACGGCACGATCGCGGGCTGCATGGTCACCGAGGGACGCATCACGCGCGCGGGCGACACGCAGGCGCGCCTGCTGCGCGACAACGTGGTCGTCTACGAGGGGAAGATCGGCTCGCTGCGGCGCTTCAAGGACGACGTGGGCGAGGTGAAGGCCGGCTTCGAGTGCGGCATCGGCTTCGAGCGCTTCAATGACATCAAGGTGGGCGACGTGATCGAAGTATTCGTGATGGAGCGTGTCGCCATCACGGCGTAGGCCACGAAGACACGAACCACGAAGACAGTCCGATCTTGGTCGAATGTGGTGACGTTCTGTTCTGGATATGCGCGAGGGCTACGGCCCGAGCGCGTCAGCGCGGCGGGGTGGGGCCCCGCCGCGAATAAGACAATGGTCGTCGGCCTGTTGACCGTCGAGATTCACGTGCCTGGCAGCCAGTCACTGAAGGACAAGCGGATGGTGCTGCGGCGGATCAAGGACCGCCTGAAGAAGTTCAACGTCGCAGTCTCGGAGGTCGAACACCAGGATCTGTGGCAGCGGGCCGGCCTCGCGGTCGTGACGGTGAGCACCGACGAGCCGCACGCGGATCGCGAGCTGGCGGCCGTCGCCGAAGAGATCGAGCGCGTCGAGCCCGGGCTCATCACGCGCACCGAGGTCGAGTTCCTCACTTAATAATTGACAATTTGCAATTTACAAACAGATAGTCCAAGTTTGCCTGACCTTTGTAAATTGTAAATTTCCCGATTGTAAATTGCATTACTGATGTCACAAGGATCGCGTCCCGATCGCGTCGCCGATCAGATTCGCGGCGAGCTGGGGAACCTGCTCGCGCGCGAGGTGCACGACCCCGGCATCGGGTTCGTGACGATCACTCGCGTCGAGGTGACCCCCGACCTGCAGCACGCGCGTGTGTTTTATACCGCGCTCGGCCCGACCGGCGCCGAAGCGACAACGCAAAAGACCTCGGGGCGCGCGCTCGAGCGCGCCGCGCCCTTCCTGCGCCGTCAGATCGGATCGCGCCTGCGGCTGCGGCGCGTACCGGATCTGAAGTTCATCTACGACGAATCGATCGCCGGCCAGGATCGCATCGAACAACTCCTCAACGAGCTGCACGCCGGCCAGACGCCGACCGATGATGGCAGTAAATCCTGATCTTCAGCGCATCGTCGACGCGATCCGCTCACGGCAGCGCTTCGTCCTTTCGTCGCACGCCCGCCCCGATGGCGATTCCATCGGATCGCAGCTCGCCATGGGCTACGCGCTCCGCGAGATGGGCAAAGCCTTCGACGTCGTCAACGCCGATCCGGCGCCCGGACCGCTGATGCAGTTCCCCGGCGTGCCGGAGATCCGCATCGCGCCGGCCGTCGAGGACGACTTCGACGCCGCGATCATCATGGAGTGCGGCGACCTCGCGCGCACCGGGGTCAGCGGCCTCGATCGCTTCCCGGTGATCAACATCGATCACCACCCGGGAAACACGGCGTACGGGTCGCTGAACTGGTTCGACGCGAGCGCGGCCGCGTGCGGCGAGATGGTATTCGAGCTGGTCCGCGCGCTCGGCGTTCCGCTCACCCCGGTGATCGCCACCCACGTCTACCTGGCGATTCTCACCGACACGGGATCGTTTCATTACTCGAATATTTCGCCCCGGACGTTCGACATTTGCCGTGAGTGCCTCGAGGCGGGCGTCGATCCGCTGCTCGTCGCGCGGAACGTGTACGACAGCAACAACATGGGACGGCTGAAGCTGTTTGGCACCGTGCTGAGCGCGATGCAGCTCGATGTCACCGGGCGCATCGCGATCGTCTATCTCGATCACGAGATGGCGCGCGCCGCCGGCGGCACGTACGAGGACACCGAAGGGCTCATCAACCTTCCGCTCACCGTGAAGGAGATCCAGGCCGTCGTCTTCTTCAAGCAGTCCGAGGGCGAGGAGTACCGCGTGAGCATGCGATCGAAGGGCGAGGTCGACATCGGCGCGGTCGCGAAGGAATTCAACGGCGGCGGGCACAAGAACGCCGCAGGCTGCACGGTGCGGGGCGGCATCGACGCGCTGCAGAAAATGTTCATCGAGAAGATCGAGCGGGCCATCGAGTCGCAGAACGGCAGGATGGCGGGTTTCGAGCATTGAGGAAGCGAGGTGTGACATGCGGGCGCAGGCAGGGCGAGTCTTTCAGGTGGTCATCATCGGCAGCATCCTCGCCGTCACCGCGTCGATGACGATCGGCGCGTCGGCGCAGGCGCCCGCCGCGAACGATCCTCTTACGGCGCTCCTGGCGGAGGTGCACGCGCTTCGCGTGACGATGGAGCAGCAGGCGGCGGTCGGTCCGCGCATGCAGTTGACGCTCGCACGGTTGACGATCGAGGAGCAGCGTGTCTCGCATTTGTCTACAGACCTGACCAGCGTGCGGTCGCAGCTCGCAGGCCAGGAGGCGGCGGTGCAGCGGACGTCGGCAGAGGCGGCCGACCTCGACAGGCAATTGCAGATGGAGACCGACCCGACAAGGCGCCGTGAGATGGAGGCGGGTCTGCGCAACGCGCAGCTCCAGATCCGTCAGTTTGCCGCCGAGCAGCAGCAGCTTCAGATACGTGAGAACGAAGCGGCGCAGGCGCTGGCCGCCGAACAGGCGCGCTGGACAGACTTGAACAGCCGGCTCGACGAGCTCGAGCGCCTGCTCTCCCCGGTGCGGTAAACGCGATGGACGGCTTGCTCGTCGTCGACAAGCCGTCCGGTCCCACGTCGCACGACGTGGTGGCGCGAATGCGGCGCATCCTGCGCGAGCGGCGGATCGGCCACACCGGCACGCTCGATCCGCTGGCGACGGGCGTGCTGCCGCTCGTCATCGGCCGCGCGACGCGGCTGGCGCGATTCCTGAGCGCCGGCGACAAGTCATACCAAGCGATCATCCGTCTCGGCTTCTCAACCGATACGGCAGACAAGGAAGGCACACAAGTCGGCGCGCGGTACGAGCATCCACTCCCGGCGGTCGAGGTGATCGATCGCGCGCTTGACGCGTTTCGCGGTCAGTTTCTGCAACAGCCGCCCCTGTTCTCCGCAAAGAAAATCGGCGGCCGCCGCAGCTACGACCTCGCACGGCAGGGTCCAACAGGGTCGGATCGGGGTCGGACCGGTGTCGGACCCAATCAAGATGTTGACGGCGCGCCGGCACCGACGCTCGTGACGGTGAATCGTCTCGTCATCACAAACCTCGACGCCGACCAGGTGTCGCTGACGCTCCACTGCTCCGGGGGCTTCTACGTTCGGTCGCTGGCCCACGATCTCGGTGAACGACTCGGAACGGGGGCTCATCTGATCGCGCTCCGGCGCACGCTCAGCGGGGAGTGTTCGCTCGACGACTCGATCTCGCTGGCGGCAGCCGAGCGGGATCCGCAGGCCGCGGCGAGAGGTGTCGTGCCGCTCGCGCGGATGCTGACCAGCCTCCCGCCGGTCACGCTCGACGCCGAAGGGCTGCAGCGAGCTCTTCACGGTCGTACCCTGGAGGCGCCCGCTGCGCCAACCGCGGATCCCGATTCCTGGCCGTTCGTCCGGCTGCTCGACTCGGCCGGCGATCTGGTCGCGATTGCCGAGCGAATGGGCCCCTCCGGGCTTTTGCATCCCTCGGTCGTTCTGAGGTAACATGTTGATCTTGCTCGACTAAGAAGTTTTTGGTTATACGGCGCATCTGGTAGCGCCTGCGGCCGTCGTGATGAGAGCGAGCGCCGCAGCCGAGAGCGAGCGGGTGGGACCCGCGAGCATAACAGCGTTGACTGGGGCGTCCGTGGAGGTACCCGCAGGTGGCACTCAGCAAAGATCGCAAGACCGAGTTGATTGGGAGTTATAAGACCCACGACGCCGACACCGGATCCCCCGAAGTCCAGGTGGCCATCCTGAGCGAGCGTATCAACTATCTGACGGAGCATTTCAAGACGCACGCAAAGGATCACCACTCGCGCCGCGGCCTGCTGATGCTGGTCGGCCGGCGCCGCCGCCTCCTCGATTACCTGAAGATGAAGGACGCGCAGCGCTACGCCGATTTGATTCGGCGACTCAACATCAGAAAGTGAACAAGCGACCCGTGCTTTTCACTTTTCACTTCTCGGCTCCAACTTTATGCACACGCGCGAACTGCACGTCGGTCAGAACACTCTCCGTCTAGAAACTGGAAAGCTCGCCAAGCAGGCTGACGGATCCATCATCGTACGCTACGGGGACTCGGTCGTCCTCGTGACCGCCTGCCGGTCGGCGCAGCCGCGGGAAGGCATCGACTTCCTGCCGCTCACGGTCGACTACCGCGAGTACACCTACGCGTCAGGCCGAATCCCCGGCGGCTTCTTCAAGCGTGAAGGCAAGCCCGCCGAGAAGGAAGTGCTGACGAGCCGCGTCATCGATCGGCCGATCCGGCCGCTCTTCCCCTCGGGGTGGCGCTTCGAGTCGCAGATCATCGCTCTCGTGCTCTCGGCCGATCAGGAGAACGACACCGACGTGCTCGCAATTACCGGCGCCTCGGCGGCGCTCGCGCTGTCGGACATCCCGTTCGAGAAGACGATCGCCGGCGTGCGCGTCGGCATGGTCGACGGCGAGTTCCTCGTCAACCCGACGTTCGAACAGCGCAAGCAGAGCGTGCTGGACCTCGTCGTCGCGGGCAGCAAGGACGGCATCGTGATGGTCGAAGCGGGCGCAAAGGAAGTGGGCGAGGACCAGGTGGTCCGGGCGCTCGAGACGGCGCACACGGCGATCAAACAGATCGTCGCCACGATCGACGATCTCGCGCGCGAAGCCGGCAAGAAGAAGCTTCAGGTCCAGAAGAAGGAGATCGGCCACGACTTCTACCGCGAGGTGGAGGAGAAAGTGCTCGTGCCGCTCACCGAGGCGATGCGCATCCGCGGCAAGCTCGAGAACTACGATCGCGTCGACCAGTTGCTCGAGGATCTCGTCGCGTCGCTGCCCGAAGGCGAAGTGGAGCGCAAGGTCGAAGCGAAGCAGATCTTCAAGGATCTCAAGGAAAAGGTGCTGCGCGACGAAGTGCTCGAGCGCGGCCTGCGCCTCGACGGCCGCAAGTTCGACGAGATCCGGTCGATCTGGACCGAAACCAGCGTCCTGCCGCGGACGCACGGCTCCGCCGTGTTCACGCGCGGCGAGACGCAGGCGCTCGTCACTTGCACGCTCGGCACGGCTGAAGACGCGCAGAAAATCGAAAGCTTCGAGGGAGAGCAGTGGAAGAGCTTCATGCTCCACTACAACTTCCCGCCATTCTCGGTCGGCGAGGTCGCGTTCCTGCGCGGACCGGGACGCCGCGAGGTCGGCCACGGCGCGCTGGCGGAGCGCGCGCTCGCATCGATGATTCCCGGCGAGGAAAAGTTCCCGTACACCATCCGCGTGGTGTCGGACATCCTCGAGTCGAACGGATCTTCGTCGATGGCGTCGGTCTGCGGCGGATCGCTCGCGATGATGGACGCCGGCGTCCCGCTGCAGAACGCGGTCGCCGGCATCGCCATGGGCCTCGTGATGGACGAGAAAAGCGGCAAGTACGCCGTGCTGTCGGACATCGCCGGCGCCGAAGATCACTACGGCGACATGGACTTCAAGGTCGCCGGCACGGCTGACGGCATCACCGCGCTCCAGATGGACATCAAGGTCACCGGCATCACGACCGAGGTGATGCGCAAGGCGCTCGAGCAGGCGCGGCAGGGACGACTGCACATCCTCGGCAAGATGCGCGAAACGCTCGCGACGCCGCGCCAGAGCATCTCGTCGTTCGCGCCGCGCATCGTCACTATCCGGATCCCCGTGGACAAGATCCGCGACGTCATCGGTCCGGGCGGCAAGATGATCCGCAGCATCATCGAGCGGACCGGCGTGAAGATCGACGTCGAGGATGACGGGCGCGTCAACGTCGCGTCGGCGGACGAGACGTCGGCTCAGAAAGCGATCTCGATCATCCAGGAGCTGACGGCGACACCCGAGCTGAACAAGACCTACCTCGGCAAGGTTCAGCGCATCACCGATTTCGGCGCGTTCGTCGAGATCATGCCCGGCACCGACGGCCTGCTGCACGTGTCGGAAATCGCGAACCACCGCGTGAAGGACGTGCGCGACGAACTCAAGGAAGGCGAACAACTACTGGTCAAAGTGATCAATATCGATCCGACGGGAAAGATTCGTCTGAGCCGCAAGGCGCTGCTTCAGGAAGAAGCCGCGAAGGAAACCGCCACCAAATCGTAGGGGCGGACCAACGTGTCGGCCTCGTACCGACGCGTCGTCACGGGGTCGACACGTTGGTCGGCCCCTACATGAGCATTACCGGCCGGTTTTCATCCCATCCCAACGCGCCGCGGCTTCGATGTGGATTCCCGCCTGATCGAGTAACCGCGCCACCGTGTAATTCACAATATCGTCCAGCGAATCCGGCCGGTTGTAGAAGGCTGGCACAGGCGGGACGATCGCCACACCCAGCCGTGACAGCTTCAACATGTTTTCGAGATGAATGGCGCTGAGCGGCGTCTCCTGGACCGCCAGGACGAGTCGGCGCCCTTCTTTCAGCACCACATCGGCCGCGCGGTGGATCAGGTTGTCGCCGAAGCCGTTCGCGATGGCCGCCAGCGTGCGCATGCTGCACGGCGCGATGATCATTCCGAGCGTGACGAACGATCCGCTCGAAATCGGAGCGCCGAGATCGCCGACGGCATGCACCTCGGTCGCGAGCGCGTTGATTTGTTCGACCGTGTACGGCGTCTCGTGCGTGAGCGTCCGCGCGCCCCATTTGCTCATGACGAAGTGCGTGGCCACGCCGGCGTCTCTCAACGCCTCGAGGACGCGGACGCCATAGATGGTGCCTGTGGCGCCCGTCATCGCAACGACGAGGCGGCGGGTAGACGAGTCGGTCATCATTCGGCGGTCTCTATGCTATTCGAACGGACGGGAGCGGAACAGCGGTTGCATGGCTCGACTGTATGGAAATGGAGCTTCGTATCCTGCAGTGCGGCAACTGCGAGCACCTGAAGCTCGGTGTTCACGCGAGTGCGTTTGGTCTCGCCGCAATCATGGGTCTGTACAACGCCGCCGCCTGGCTGAGCCGGCGAGAAATGCATCTTGCGATCAATACAGTGCTGTACGTCGCTTTGACGGCTTGGGAGCGGGAACACGTGCTCCACCATCTGGAAGAACTGCGCCGTCCCCGGCCGACGCTCGTGCCTCCGGTCGAGCCGGCGCAACCAATCGCGGCTTAGAGAGGCGTGAGTGCGGAGGCCGATCAGGCGAGCGGAGTCGGCCTGAAGGCTTGCGCGGCCGCAATGCGGTCGCGCATCGGGGGATGACTGTAGAACAGCCACTGCACGATTTTCGACGGATGCTCCTCGGCCAGATTCTGGGCGCCGAGGCGCCGCATCGCTGCGATGAACGCGCCCGGGTTCTGCGTCAAGTCGAGCGCGAACCGATCGGCCCGGCGTTCGAAGGCGCGCGACATCGCGTGGGCTACGGGCACCATCACGAACGAAACCGCCCCTGCCGCGAGCAGCAGCAGCGGCAGGCCGGCGACGTCGTCGACGCCGTTCAGGCCGATCGGATGCGCGAAGGCGGCGAGGACGCGCGACGCGAGATAGAAGCCGGCGAGGACCAGTCCGCTTTCGAACAGAATCCCTTTCCAAATGTCGCCGTGGACGTGGTGCGCCAGTTCGTGCGCCAGGACGACTTCGATCTCATCCTCCGAGTATTCGGCGAGCATCGTGTCCGACACGAGGATGCGCCGGGTACCGCCTAGGCCGGCCAGAGCGGCGTTCGCTTTCTTGGTCTTGTCGGCGAGTCCCCATTCGTACGCACCGAGCGCCCGTGCACCAGCCCGGTCCGCCAGCGCGAGCAGCCGGCGGCGCAGCGCTTCCCGATCGAGCGGCTTCAGCGAATAGAACAGAGGCATGAGAAGCACCGGCGCCAGATTCGTCAAACCGACGATCACGAGGGCGAACAGCACGCCGGCAATCGCCCACCATCGCTCGGGCGAAAAGCGGATGCACCAGTAGATCAACCAGGCGGCGCCGCCGCCGAGCGCGAGTCCGATCGCGAACGATTTCGCCTGGTCGAGCAGCCAGCGCGCGAACGTCTCGTTCGACAACCCGTACCGCCGTTCGAGGAGAAAGCCGCCGTAGAACGCCAGCGGCAGACCGACCGCTTCGTTGACGATCGAGAACAGCGCGACGTAGGCGAGCAC
>Ga0066710_100007868_pt1 | contig 10255 bp, 9 predicted proteins | sample GraSoiAngelo_159_FD_79666 | JGI IMG/M metagenome (GOLD analysis project Ga0066710, IMG submission 79666) | Grasslands soil microbial communities from the Angelo Coastal Reserve, California, USA - 14_1009_16_40cm | ecosystem: Environmental > Terrestrial > Soil > Grasslands | place: USA...
ACGCACCGAACTTTGCCCTCGGCGCAGTGCTGATGATGCAGTTCGCGCGCGAGGCCGCCGCTCACCTGCCGCGCGCCGAGATCATCGAGCTCCACAACGAGGCGAAGAAGGATGCGCCCTCCGGAACGGCGCGGGCGACCGCCGAGGCGCTCGGCAGCAACCCGGCGATCCATTCGGTTCGACTTCCCGGCCTCGTCGCGCACCAGGAGGTCCTCTTCGGTGGCGAGGGCCAGCTTCTGACGATCCGTCACGACACCTTCTCGCGCGAGGCGTTCGTCCCGGGCGTACTCCTGGCGCTCGAGCGTCTGCCCGGGTTGCCGCCAGGGTTGACCATCGGACTGGAAACGCTGCTCTGACCATCGCGCGCGTTACCGAGCAGGACCTCGACGAGCTGCTGCCGCTCATGCGCGCCTACTGCGACTTCTACGAAGTCGAGCCGTCTGACGAGGACCTGCTCGAGCTTTCACGCGCCTTGCTGGCCGACCCGGACCGGGAAGGAGTCCAGCTCCTCGCACGCGACGCAGAGGGTTCGGCGGTCGGGTTCGCGACCATCTTCTGGAGCTGGAACACCCTCGTCGCCGCCCGGATCGGAATCATGAACGACCTCTATGTTGCGCCGGCCGCGCGCGGAGCGGGCGCCGCGGACGAGCTGATCCACGCGTGCGCCGAGGAGTGCCGCCTCCACGGTGCGACGAGCCTCGACTGGCAGACGGCGAAGGACAACGCTCGCGCGCAGCGCGCGTACGAGCGCGTCGGCGCCACCCGGGCCGAATGGGTCGACTACTCGCTCCGCGTTACGCAAGAGTCTTCGTGAACCTCTTGCCAGTCTCCTCGAGACCGACGCGGCGGTAGAACTCGTGGGCGTCGGTGCGGCGCGCGCTCGTGGTGAGGAACAGGACCACGCAACCGCGGGCCCGAGCCTCGGCGTCCATCGTGTCGACGAGTGCGCGGCCGACGCCCTCACCGCGGTGGGCTTCGTCGACGACGAGCGCGCCGATCTTCGCCGCCGGCCGGTCGTATTCGATCGTGGGGGTGACCTGGAGGTGGGCGAGGCCGACAACTTCGCCGTCGACCTCCGCGACCACGACTCGGTCGCCGACGATTGCTAGGCGTTCGAGGCGAGAGGCGACCGCCTCCGGCTCCGCCGGATAGCCGAGCTGGCCGAGCAGGCGGGCCATGGCGGCCGCGTCCGGAGATCCTGCGTCCCTGACCGTCAGAGCCACAGGGGTAGAGTATGGGCCGTGCTGGGCGAGGTCCTGACCGCGATCGTCACGCCCTTCAAGGACGACGAGTCGATCGACTACGACCGCTTTCGGGAGCTCGCGCTCCACCTCGTCGAGCACGGCTCCGACGGCCTCGTCGTGGCCGCGACGACCGGGGAGAGCCCAACGCTCACCGACGACGAGAAGCTCGAGCTCTTCCGCATCGCTGTTGACGCTCTCGACGGCCGCGCATCCGTCATCGCAGGGACCGGTACCTACTCGACCGCGCACTCGGTTCACCTCACCGAGCAGGCGGACGCAATCGGCGTCGACGGCTTTCTCGTCGTCACGCCCTACTACAACAAGCCGCCGCAGCGCGGCATCGTGGAGCACTTCAAGGCAATCGCAGCCGCAAGCGACAAGCCGATCGTCGTCTACAACATCCCGGCTCGGGTTGTGATCAACATCGAGCCCGAGACCATCCTGCGCCTCGCAGACATTCCAAGCGTGCGCGCGGTGAAGCAGGCGAACGACGACCTCGCGCAGGCCAAGCGGATCGTTGACGAGACGGATCTCGACGTCTACGCGGGCGACGACAATCTGCTTCTACGGTTCCTCGAGCTCGGAGGCGTGGGCGTCGTCAGCGTGCACGCGCACATCGTTGGCCCGCAGCTCAAGGAGATGATCCGGGCCTATCGCGACGGCGACAGGGCTGGAGCGCAACGAATCGAAGAGGAGTTGGCGCCGTCGTACGAGCTGCTGCAGGTGCAGACGAATCCGATCGCGATCAAGGCCGCCCTCAACCTGATCGGACAGGACGTCGGCGGCGTGCGCCTACCCCTCGTCGAGGCGGATGAGCGCGAGGTTGCCCGCGTTCGCGACTGCCTCGAGCGGCTCGGCCTGCTGAGCCCCGCCGCCGTCTAGCTCCGGGCGCTCGGCGAGCGCAAGCCCGATCTCGTCCACGGAGTCGAGCAGCGCGAGCTCGACGTGGCGCCGCGGCAGCCTGGGCGCCATGACGACGAGAAAGCCAACGAGCGCGCTGTTGTCACGTCGCAGCGGAAGCGCAGCGACGATGCCCTCGCGGCCGAACTCGACGCCGGAGGCGACGATCGCAGAGCGTCCCGATTCGGCCTCCCGGACGAGCCAGCCGGTGAGCGCGGCCGTCGAAGGGTCGTCCGTGCCGCGGGCGTGCTCGATCGACCCGCCAAGACCGTCTTCGTTCCATGAGACGAGGCCGGCCCAATCGTGCGGCCAGACATGCGCGATGCTTTCGGCAAGCCGGGCGAAGACCGCGTCGCGGTCGCTCCCGGGTCCGAGCGCTCGGTGGAGAGCCGCAGCGACCCGTTCCGCGCGAAGAACGACGAGGGCGCGGAGCGTCAGTCCGGCAACCGCCACGCCGGCGCCGCAGGCGGCGAGCCAACCTTGGGCGAACCCGAGGCCCGCCAGCGCGAAGACGACGCCGCCGAGCACGAGCAGCTCGGGGCGCTCCTTGAGCTCAGCCGGTCCCGCGATGCCGATCCGGTAGGGCGCCGCCGCGCCGCGGATCTCCGCGAGCTCCTCGGCGGAGAGCACCGTCAGCGGATCGATTCCGCGCTGGGCGGCGACGAACGCCTTGGCGACCGTGGGGTGGAACTGTGTACCGGCGTTGCGCTCGATCTCCGCGAGCGCGGCTTCGTGCGTGAGCCCCGGGCGGTAGGGCCTGTCGGTCGTCATTGCGTCGAAGCTGTCGGCGACGATCAGGAAGTGCGACGCCAGCGGCAGGTCGTCGCCGCCGATGCCGTAGTAGCCGCTGCCGTCCATGCGCTCGTGATGGAGCTCGACCGCCTGGGCCTGCGCGGCAACGAACTCGAACCGCTGAAGGAGACGAGCCGACAGACGCGGGTGGCGGCGCATCGCCGCCCACTCTGCGCCGTCGAGGCGTCCGCGCTTGCGCAGGAGCGATGCGTCCACCGCGACCTTGCCGAGATCGTGCAGGCGCCCGGCCCAGCGGAGCCGATCGATCTCCGAGAACGGGAGCCGGAGCGCGCGGGCGAGGCCGTCGACATAGCCCGCAACCCGCAGCGAGTGGCGATAGGTCGAAGGGTCTCGCTCGTCGACGATGTTGGCGAACGTCTCGAGCGCGCGCAGGGTCTCTCGCTGAAGGCTCTTCAGCCTCACCTGTAGCTGCTGCACCGCCATCGCGACTGGAAGCAGCACGACCACGTCCCAGGGATGAGCGAGCGCGAGCAGGGCGAGCGTTGCGCCGAGCCCGGCTTCGCCGGCGCTCGCCACGAGGCGGGGGTCGAAGGTCTCCCGCGCCTGCACGACGTCGACCAGCAGGGTCCGGACGGTCAGGAACGCCAGCGTGAGGGCGACGAGCGCGACCAGGTCGTTCAGCAGCCGGAGGCTCCCGACCGTGCCGCCTGCGAGCTCGAACGCCAGCCCGCCCGCACACGCGGCGGCGGTCCCGGCGCTCGCATCGAGCAGCAGGCCGCGCAACGGGCGGGCACGAAAGAGGCCACCCGCGATCGCTCCCGTCGCTGCGACGAGGGCCCCGGCCCAGGGACCGAGGACGATCAGTGCCGCAATCTGTACCGCCGCCGCGAGGCGGAAGCGTTCCCACTGCATCGGCTCGCGCGAACGCTCGCGGTCCGACTCCTCGAAGAGCTCGACGAGGATGACCGCCGCGAGGAAGAGCGCAAAGGCCGTGTGCGCAACGTGCGAGATCTTCGCCAGCGAGATTCCGAGCACGCCGAGACCGAGCGCAATCGTGGCCAGGGAAGAGCGAGACGGCCGCATCCCTCCCTTATCGGCCGGATCACCCTCCCCGCTTAGACTGGGGCAGATGACGGATTCCTGCAGGATCGTCGCCCTGGGCGGCCTGGGCGAGGTTGGGAAGAACATGACCGCCTACGAGTGCGACGGCTCCGTCGTCGTGGTGGACGCCGGCCTCGCCTTTCCGAGGGACGAGCACCTCGGCGTCGACCTCGTCCTCCCCGACTTCGGCTACCTCCGGGAGCGGGCGGACATGATCAAGGCGGTCGTGCTCACGCACGGTCACGAGGATCACGTCGGCTCGCTGCCCTACCTGATGCGAGAGGTGCCGATTCCCGAGGTCTGGGCGACGCGGCTGACGCTCGGGCTGATCAAGTCCAAGCTCGATGAGCACGGACTGCTGCGCGCTGCCGAACTGCTGGAGATCCACCCGGACGATCCGCCGCGCCAGGCCGGCCCCTTCCGGATCTCGTTCGTCCGGATGGCGCACTCGATCCCCGACTCGGTGGCGATCGTGCTCGAGACCCCGGCGGGTCGCATCGTGCACACGGGCGACTACAAGCTCGACCACACGCCCGTCGACGGCCTCAAGACCGACGTGGGACGACTGGCCGAGCTCGGGAACCTCGGCGTCGACCTGCTGCTCGGCGACTCGACGAATGCGGAACGTCCGGGGTTCACGCAGTCGGAGCGCATCGTCGGTGAGGCGTTCAGACAGATCTTTCCGTTGCGGCAGGGACGGATCCTCGTCTCGTCGTTCGCGTCGAACGTGCATCGCATGCAGCAGGCCGTCGACGTCGCCGTCGAGCTCGGACGAAAGGTTTGCATCGTGGGGCGCTCGATGCGGAAGAACGCCAACATCGCGCGCAACCTCGGCTATATGGAGATTCCTGAGGGCGTGCTCGTCCGTCCACCCGAGCTCGACGAGCTCGATCCGAGCGAGCAGCTGATCCTGTGCACCGGCAGCCAGGGCGAGCCGCTGTCGGCGCTAACGCGCATCGCGTACAACGACCATCCCGCAGTTCACGTCGAGCGCGGCGACACGGTGATCATCTCGGCCAAGCCCGTGCCCGGAAACGAGCTCCGCGTCCACGACACGATCAACCAGCTCGCCAAGACCGGTGCCGAGGTCCTGCACCAGGAGATCGCGCCCGTGCATGTCTCGGGGCACGCGTGCGCGGAAGAGCTGCGCACGCTTCTGTCACTCCTGCGACCGAGAGCCGTGATGCCGGTCCACGGGGAGTTCCGCATGCTGGCTGCGCATGCTCAGCTTGCCCGTGAAGCAGGAGTCCCGGCCGGCGCGATCATCCTGGCGGAGAACGGAACCGTCGTCGAGCTCTCGCGCGACGGCGTACGTGTGGTCGGCGAGGTCGAAACCGGCATGGCGTTTGTCGACGGTCTGGGGGTCGGGGACGTCCACGACGTCGCGCTGCGCGACCGCCGGCGTCTGTCCGAGGACGGCGTCCTGATCATCGTGGCGACGGTCGGAGCGACGAACGGGGGCTCTGCGGGCCCCACCGAGCTGATCGCCCGCGGCTTCGGGGACGGCTCGGGCCCGCTCCTCGAGGAGCTGCGCGACGAGGCGAATCGCGTACTCGAAGGGTGCTTGCGCGAGGACATAACCGAGATCAAGCTGTTACAGGAGCATCTGCACGACGAGCTGGGACAATTGGTATATGACCGAACCCACCGCCGGCCGATGATCCTTCCGGTAGTAGTCGAAGTGTGATGCGGACCTGATGTCAACCATTCGAGCCAGAGAGCCAGGCTGGGCCGACGTCCTCGAGGACCATGCTGCGGAGTGGGCCACGGCCCGACGGCTCGTGGGACAGCTCGGGGCGTGCGAGGCGGCGGCGCTCGCCTACTGCCGGCTGCTCGAGCGCTGGCGGCGCGGCGACGCGTACCCGTCCACCGCCGGCGCGCGTGAGGCGGCCCTGCGACATGCCGCCGACCGGGCCGAGACCGCGCTGGCGGGCCTCGACCATCCGCTCGACCGCTATCTGCTCGAGCTCGAATCCTATCGTGCCGAGGGGCGTTCGTGGTACGGCGGCCCCGGCGCCGGGGAGCTGCTCGAGTGGGGGCCGGTGCTGAAGCGCGCCGGTGTCAGCGCCTGCCCGACCCGGACCACGCAGGCCTACCTCGAGCTCGCCGTGCTCGTCCGGGCCCTGCAGGGCCTGGCGGACATGGCTCGGATCGACGCGGCGCCGGAGCGCTCCTCGCTGTGGGCCGGCCTCTTCGATCTCCGCGAGAACCTCGAGCGCGCGGCGATCGACCTGCGCGCACTTGCCGCCTGACTTAACCGTCGTCGGGTCGATCAACCTCGACCTCGTCACGAAGGTCGCGCGGCTACCGAGGCCGGGGGAGACGCTGACCGGCGCAACCCTCCAGCGCATTCCCGGTGGCAAGGGCGCCAACCAGGCGGTCGCGGCTGCGAGGCTGGGCGCGGAGGTTCGGATGGTCGGCAGCGTCGGCTCCGATGCGAACGCCGAGGAGGCGCTTGGTGGGCTCCTCGAGGCCGGCGTGATGCTCGACCTGCGAGAGGTCGATGCTCCGACGGGAGTGGCGATCATCCTCGTGGCAGAGGACGGCGAGAACATCATCGTCGTCGTGCCCGGTGCGAATGCGCTGGTCGGCGGCTTCTCGGTGGAAGGCAACGTGCTCTGCCAACTCGAGGTTCCGGACGAGGCGCTCCAACAGGCGCGAGCGCAAGCGGACTGGCTCTGCGTCAATGCGGCGCCGGCGCGGCCGCTCGCGGTCGAGGCGGATCTCGTCGTCGCGAACCGCTACGAGGCCGACGTTGTCGGCGAGCAGCCCCTGATCGCAATCACGCTCGGTGAGGAAGGCGCATTCCTGTTGGAGGACGGCGTCGAGGTCGCGCGCGCGAAGCCTCCGCACGTGGAGGCGGTCGACGGCACCGCTGCAGGTGATGCGTTCACCGCCTGCCTCGTCGTCTCGTTGCTCGAAGGCCGAGAGCCGGAGGAGGCCCTGCGACGCGCCTGCGCGGCAGGTGCGCTCGCCGCCTCGCGGTTCGGGGCCCAACCGTCCTTGCCGGACGCCGCTGAGGTAGACGAGATACTCCGAGCGTGAGCGTCGCTCGCCTTCGGCTCGCTCCCGTGAGGGAAACCATGTTTCCCTCACGAGCTCCCTTCTTTAGGTGTCGCCTCCACCCACGTGCCGCTCCGACCGGCGCGTGGGCGGAGGAGCAGGTAAGGGGACACCTCACGGTTTCCCCTTACGCCCCTTCCCTCGCTCATTGGGCAGGGGCTGCCCAATGAGCCCGACACCGATCCTCCTCGACTGCGACCCCGGTCACGACGACGCGATCGCGCTGCTGCTCGCACTCGCGTCGCCCGAGGTGGAGCTGCTGGGAGTGACGACGGTTGCCGGGAACCAGACCCTCGACAAAACGACGGCCAACGCAATTCGCGTGCTCGAGTTCAGCGGCCGCACCGACGTGCAGGTCGCCGCGGGCGCCGACCGGCCGCTCCTCCGTGAGCAGTACGTCGCTGCGGACGTCCACGGCGAGACGGGCCTGGACGGGCCCGACCTGCCGCCGGCGCGGAGCGAGCAGCTCCCGCAGCACGCGGTCGACTTCCTCGCCGAGCGGATCCGTAACTCCGAGCGACCCGTGACGTTGATTCCAACCGGGCCGCTGACCAACATCGCGCTCCTGCTCGCCCTGCATCCGGATGCCCGCCCCGAGCGCATCGTCCTGATGGGCGGGGCGATCGCCGAGGGCAACGTGACGCCCGCGGCCGAGTTCAACATCTGGTGCGACCCCGAAGCGGCCGCGCGGGTGTTCGCAAGCGGGCTCGACGTGACGATGGTCGGCCTCGACGTGACGCACAAGGCGCTGTTCACGCAGGCCCACATCGGCCGCCTGGCGGGGCGAGTGGGGGAGATGGTGGGCGAGCTGCTCCGCTTTTACGGCGCCTTCCACCGCAAGGTCTATGGCTTCGACGGCTCTCCGATCCACGATGCGGTGGCGGTCGCACACGTGCTCGACTCGGGTCTCGTCGAAACACTCGAGCGCAACGTCGAGATCGACACGGAATCCGAGCTCTGCCGCGGCCGCACGGTCGTCGACCTCTGGCGGCGGACAGTCCGCGAGCCGAACGCTCACGTCGGCGTCGAGATCGATTCGGAGGGCTTTCTCGAACTGCTGATCGAACGTCTCAACTCACTCGAGTGAGCTGACTTTTTCTGCTTTTGAAGCATCCCCTGATTTCGGGATGCTTTGCATCAGCTCTGCGCCTAATTAAAGACGGGGCCTTCCCAGGCCGAAATCGTCCTGGTAATGCCATCAAGTGGAGAGTTGCGGCTGCGGACGTTGATCCTGGCGCTGGTTGCGCTTGGCGGGATCTGGATCGGCCTGGTCATCCAGCGAAGCCACGGCACACCGCCGACGGCGGTGGTCTTTGCGGCTGGACCGCAATCGGCGGACCTCCCGGCCTCCAAGCTCGTCCACGTCGCGGGGCTCAAGCGACCGGCCGCGGTGACGCCCGTCGCGAACGTCACGCCGCGGGTGCGTCCGTTCACCCGGGTCCCGACGAGGCAGACCCCCGACGTCCGGGTGGAGCTTGCGGCTCGAAAGCCGGCCCCCGAGCCTGCGCCGCCGAAGACCGAGCCGATCCCCCAGGACAACCGCTCGTCGGCGGAAAGCCCGCCGCCGCCCCTCGAGCCGCTGGCGATCAGCGACGTGCAGGTCCTCGACGTCACCTCATCCAGCGCACGCATCACCTGGCAGACGAACGTGCCCACGCAGGCGCAGACGGCGTTCGGCCTCGACGCGCCGACGGTCTGGGCGCAACCGAGTGGCGATAGCCTGATCGAGCACCAGAGCATCGTCTCGGGCCTCGAATTCTCGACGACCTATCAGGTGTATGTCCACGCAGTCGACGAGTGGAATCGCGCGCAGACCGCGACCACGACGGTGACGACCCAACCGATGCCGGACCAGAGCGTCGCGAGTACGAGCGGCGGTCACATCGTCGTCGACGACCGGCCCTTCTTCGGCACGGCGGTGTGGGCTCAGTGCTCGGACGGATTCGGCAGCAACCTCGACGACGGCATCAACCTCTTCATGGGCGACGGCTGTAGCAAGAACGACCTCGGCCTGGCGGCGCGACTCGGCGGGCGTGCCTACTCGGTGGTGAATGCCGACGATGCGGACGCGAACGGGCGCGGCCTGATCGGTTGGTACTACCCGGACGAGTGGGACGCCTTCCTGCAGAGCACGGTGACGCGCGAGGACCTCGCGAAGAGCATTCCCGCGCCGCGCACCGGACGCATCAGCTTCCTCACCCTCACGAACCACTTCTACAGCCGCGCGAACCCCCTCCCGGAGGGGAAAGGCATGTATCCGCTCCTGATGTCGATTCCCGACGTGGTCGGCTTCGACCTGTATCCGCTGCAGGTGTGGTGCCGTCCGGCCTTCTCCGACGTCATGGACTCGCAACACGAGCTCGGCTCTACCTCGGGTGGGAAGCCGACGTTCCAGTGGATCGAGGTGGCGCCGATGGAGCACGAGTGCAGAAACGACGCCTCGCTCGACCCGACGCCCGACACTGTGCGCGCGGAGACGTGGCTCGCGGTCGCCGGCGGAGCTGCGGCGATCGGATACTTCCCGAACCGCTGGTCGACGACGATCGGCAGCGCGATCGCGCAGACGAATCACGAGCTCAAGGCGCTCGCTCCGGCACTGCTCGCCCCGACCGCGACCGCGAGCTCGGACGCGCCCGCGGTCCGCGTCTCGGCGCGAACCCTGAACGGCGCCACGTACGTCATCGCGGTGAACACGTCCGACAGCACCGTGCAGGCGAAGATCTCCGTGCCCGGGATCGGCGGCCGCTCGCCGGTTGTCGTGGGCGGTGGCACGGTGATCGGCGCGGACGACCAGGGCTTCTCTGACAGCTTCGGCCCCCTCGCCGCCCGCGTCTACATCATCCCGCCCGCCGGCTGGTCTTAGCCCCTCCGCACGAAAGCTGCGCTTTCGCGCGGGTTGAGGTACGCCGCTCATCGCGGGTAACGCGCACGGGCGAAGCCCGTGCGCTCTCTTTCGGGTTTGTTCCGAGCGGCGGGATTGGTCCACGGGCGGCGGCGCCGGAGGCGTCGCCGCCCGTGTGAGGTCGGCCTCCACGTAGCCCGGCTACGCCTGGTCTACGCTCCGGCCCGCTGTGGAGGCGGTTGACCCGCCGTCCAAGCAGAACCACTCAAAGCCGGAGGCTAAGACCAGGCGAAGCCGGGCTTAGGCGCAGGCGAACCGATGCGGGCGCGGCCGCCTCCGGCGCCCGTGCCCG
>Ga0066710_100007869_pt1 | contig 10255 bp, 6 predicted proteins | sample GraSoiAngelo_159_FD_79666 | JGI IMG/M metagenome (GOLD analysis project Ga0066710, IMG submission 79666) | Grasslands soil microbial communities from the Angelo Coastal Reserve, California, USA - 14_1009_16_40cm | ecosystem: Environmental > Terrestrial > Soil > Grasslands | place: USA...
CCTGCGAGATATTGTTGCAGAGGAAGAGCCCGCCCCCTCTTTTTGGGATGTTGTTACGGACAATGATTTTGATGCGATAGAGCGACTGAGTAACCATCCAGAGAACCAGGCGTAACAGCGAATCTGGCAGCAACGCGACAAGGTAGATCGTGGCCGCCAGTGTCATCACCCCGCCAATCAGGAACACTCCCCGCGGCCCAAGATGCAACCCGACCGCGAGCACCCAATAAACCCCTGCCGCCACGAATAGCCCAGCCGACGACAGCAAATTCGCCGCCGCCAGCACCGCCCCTTTCCGCTCTTTGTCCGGACGATGCTGGAGAATGGCCGAGATGGGGACAATGAAGAATCCCCCAAAGAACCCCAACGCCGCCACGACTGCCGGAAGCGGACAAAGGGGGAACACCTCAGCCAACCCACTACCCAAAAGCCACTCCCACGTCGTCCCCACCCCCGGATTCCGGTCGGGCGTCAGGGCCGGATGCCAAAGGAGCGCGGCGAAAGCGGAGAGACCCAGCGAGCCCAGTGGCACCAGGCCGTATTCGATTTTTCCCCCCGACAAATAGCCTGCAGCGAAACTGCCCAGGCCGATGCCAATCGCCAGCGCAGCCAGGAGCAACGTGGTGCGCACTTCTCCGATCTTGAGCACGTTCTCGCCGTAATCCACGACGCTTTGCTGCAACAACTGGCCGATAAACCAGAAGTAGGTGTTGCCCAGGCACGCCAGCCACAGGACACGGTCCCGGCGCATCAGTTGAATCTGCCGCCAGAGATCTCCAAGGAAATTGGCCTGGAATTTCTTTAGCGGGTCTGCTGCCGGCACGCGCGTGATGCCCAAGCTCAAAACCAGGCCCGCCGCGGCCAGCACCATGAGCACCGCGCCCGACCAGACTTCCCGTCCCTTGAACCTGTCGTAGAGCACGGCCCCGGCGGCCATGCCGGTGATGATGGCCAGAAATGTGCCCAGTTCGAGAATGCCATTGCCCCATGAAAGCCTCCGCTCCGGCAGCAGTTCGGGCAGCAATCCGTACTTCGACGGCCCAAAAATGGCGCTGTGGACACCCATCAGGAAAATCGCCGTCAAACCCATCGGCAGGCTCTGCCTCAGGAAGCCGAGCGTCGCGAAAACCATGATGAAGATTTCCAAAATCTTCACGCCGATGGTCACCGTCCGCTTGCTGAATCGGTCCGCCAGGAACCCGCCCGCCATCGAGAACAGGATAAACGGCAGCGAGAACAAGGCTGCCGTCAGCGGCACCAAGGCGTTATGCATTCCCTCCGAAAGGGCCAGGCTCAATCCGATGAACAGGGCCACCATCTTGAGCGCGTTGTCGTTGAAAGCGCCCTCGAATTGGGTGGCGATCAGAGCCCAGAACCCGCGCAGCGAGTGCCGGCTCGGCTGTGAGAGTTGGGGGTGCGCGTCCGGTTGGCTCATGCTGGAAATCAGGAAGTGATTAGCTGCGTATTCACCTCAGCGCCGCCGGCTTGCTCCCTTTCGAAAGCAAGTAAGCGATTAGATGGTTGAAATCTTCCAGCGGGATCACCTCGGAAAAATTGTCCGGCATCAGGGAAGTTTCGGATTCGCGCCGTTCCTGCACCTGGTTCTTGGAAACGGACGTTTCCTTGCCGGTAGAGTCCGCCAGAACCAGCATTTCGCCCTCTTCGCGCCGGAACAGGCCGGTTTGCACGTCCCCATCCTTGAGGATCAGCAGCGTCGTGCGGAAGGCGCGGTCCACGTTCCGATTCGGGTCCAGGATGTCCTCCATCAACCGGTCCGCGCCACGGCCGCCGACGCCATCAAGTTGCGGGCCAATCAGGGCACCCTGGCCGTCCATGGAATGGCAGATGGCGCAATATTGTTTGAAAACCTGCGCACCCTGGCTCGCCGAGGCCTCACCCGGATTGAAGCCCGCGCGGCGCTCGTCCAGCAGTTTCTGCCGCTGCTCGTTCGCGGGGGCCAAGTTGGCCGTCAGTTTTTGCATCCGTTGGGCGAGGTCCGCGGGCTTGGAGACGGCGAGGCGATCTTTGATGCCTTGATCCTGCAACAGACGGGCCGAGGCTTTGCCATCGGCCGCGGCTTGCAACAACCCTTCCGCGCCTTCCAGATGGCTGGCCAGCGCCAGGCCAACCTGGGTTTGCAAGCTGGTCGGCGCGGTCCGCAGGGCTTCGACCAGGCTCATTCTGGCCATTGGCGAGTTGATTTCGCCCAGCAGGGCGGCGGCCTTCTCCCGGAGTCTGGACGGTTCTTCGGCATCGGAAAGGATTCGGGCGAAGGCGGGGAGGTGGGCCTCGGCACTGAGCGTAGCCAGAGCTTTCGCCGCGGCAGCGCGGGCATCGGCGTCGGCGTTTGGGTCGCTCAGAAGGCCTGCCAGCTTTGGCTCCAGGCCGGCCAGGCGCAGCGCTCCGGCCAGTTCGGCGGCGGCCAGTTGCCGTTTGTCCACTTGATTGGGAATGATCGAGGGTGAGGCGACGACGGGTGGATCAAATCGCCCCACCGCCAGCCACGCAAATGAACGGCCAGCGTTGCCGTCCACGATCTCCAGATATCCCTGCTTGCCGGCATATTTACTCAAATCCCAACGAAAAGGCCGGGCGGTGTCATTGCGCGGCGGCGCGCTGTGCGCCAGGACTTCTTGGGTGCCGGCTTCGCGGAGGCGGATCAGGTTTTTCTTGCGCGGAGGCTTGTCCGGCGAGCCGTCGTGCCCCGCCATAAAGAAACTGAGCTTTGCAGGGATGGTGAAGGGTTTCGAGCGCAGGATCCCCGTAAGCTTTTCACCGCCGGGCGAAAGGCTGGAAATGAACTGGGCGGTTTTGTCGCCATCCGAAGAATTGCGCTTTTCCAGGAACCACGGGTTGGTGGTGTCGCCACCCTTGATGGGCGAGTTGCGCCATTCCAGCCCCGCGGGATCAACGGACACCAACAACCGTCCGGCCAACTCGGCGCCCCACTCCCGAACCGCGGGCGCCAGGGCCGCGCCGCGCTGGGTCGTGCCTTCCTGGATAGACCTAAACAACGCCAGTTGGAAATCAATGTCATCAGCAAACTTGCTCCGCGCGAAGCCGGCCAACTCGCTCAGGTTGCTTTCGGGCGCGTAGCGGGCCGCGTGGCGCAAATAAGCGGTGAGGTTGTCGCGCGGCTCGCCAAATCTCTGGAGGTGGCCGAGCAGAAATCGCCCGGCCTCATCCGACTTCAGGCCAACAGCGGCATCGGCGATGGCGCGTGAATCGGCCTCGCTCAGCGCGGGGTTCTGCAGGCGGCTCAGGCTCCCGTCGGGCCGCAGTTGATCGCGCAACGCCATGCGCACGACGTGGAGCAGTTGAGTGTCATTGGCCGGCACTCGCTGGCGCAAGGCCAGCAGCGGCCGGATCTGCTTGAACGCCGGATGGCGGCCCAGCGCGTCGGCGGCGGCGCGCTGGACGTATGGATCCACATCCCCCAACCCCGCTAAGGCCAACTCGCCCTGCTGCGGGCTCCAGACTGCCGTTGCCGAGAGGACCCGCAGAGCGTGCACGCGCACGCCGCGGTCCTTGTCTCTGGCGGCTGCCGCCAGGACTTTTTCCTCCAATCCATTCAAGCGGTGCAGCACCCACAGGCCGTGGATTCTCTGGAAGCCAGACGATTTCCTACCGCGCATCATTCTTTTTACTGGCGCGATGGCCGATGGGCCCATGCGGTCCACCAATTCATTCATGGCTAATAACCTGCGCGTGATATTTGAGCTGCCGAGTTCGGAGATCAGTTCAGCCGCGGAAGCCCGGGAGAGGTCGAAAGTATGCCGAGTGTCGGCTGCCGAGTGTCGGGCGGCAGGCGGTGGTACGGAATCTTGTCCGGCGTAAAAAATTCGCCAGATGCGGCCCCGCTCGCGGTCCCGGCCCGGATGATCCAGCGGCACCTCATAATGGCCGATAATGCGGTTGTAAAAGTCAGCCACGTAGATGGCGCCGTCTGGACCGAGCTGAAGGTCCACTGGCCGGAACCAAGGGTCATCGCTGCTCAGAAAATCCGGTTCTTCTTTAGCCACCCGCGTCGAGCCGTGCTCGATCAGCGAATCCCGATTGATCCGGCAAGTCATGACATTGCCGATGAAAGTGTTGCCGCGATACTCCTCGGGGAAATTGTCCGCTGCATAAAGGAGCATGCCGGCAATGGCCGTCGAGCCGTGGCTGTGGGTGCAAATATCCGGCCCAAAACCCAGTCCATCGTGCGGTTTGCCGAAGCTCGGATAATAGGCCCCGCGCAACAGTTGATAAACCGGCGAGCTGTGGCAATCAGCGGACCAGAGATCCCCCAGCGGATCGAACATCAGCCCAAAGGGGTTGACCTGGCCCCAACTGTATTGTTCCACGTGCGAGCCATCCGGCTTAAACCGGTAGCAATTTCCCGACTGCATTTTGATGGTGCTGCTGTCCCTGGCCGTGAGCGTCGTTTCGTTGTTATAGCCGTGATCGGCGTAAAGCCAGCCGTCGTAACCGCGCCGGAAAGCGCTGGTCAAACCGTGGGTGTCTCTTTCAAAACCGAACCGCCCGAGAACCAGCTCCTTCTTGTCCGCGCGCCCGTCGCCGTCGGTGTCCTGAAAGAAATAAATGTTTGGGATACTAAAGGCGATGACGCCATTTTTGTAAGGGTAAAGCCCGATGGGAATGTTCAAGCCCTCCGCGAACGTGGAGATTTTTCGAGCTCGGCCGTTCGCGTCAAAACCGGACAAGACCTTAATCGTGTCGCGCCCGGGCTTATCGAGCGGCGCGGCGAAGGGGTATTCGCGCGATTGGGTGACCCAGAGCCGGCCTTGGGCATCGAAGGCCATGTTCATCGGTTTGCCAATCTCCGGCTCGGCCGCCACCAACTGGACGTCAAAACCGGCCGGCAAGTGGAAGCTGAGGCGTTCTTGATCGGGCGTGAGCGGGTCGGTTTTACGGACCACATCGGCGAACGGGTCCACGGCGCGGCCAGTGCAGGCCAGCAATGCCAGCGCGAAAACCAACCCGGCCAGCACCGATTTGGCGCCACCAGCAGGCAATTGAAGTCTAGAATCCATGTGCCAATCGGGCTTGCAACTTATCGCGCAACGGTCTGGCGCGGAAAAGAAAAATGATTACGCTGCTGCGACTATGGAATCTCGAGATCATCCACCCACCGCCGAGCCTGCAAAGCTTCGGCCTATTGACATGCACGTGCACGTCGTGGGCAATGGCACAGGCGGCACCGGGTGCTGGTTGCGCGTTCGCGGATGGCAGCGGCCGCTGGCCGCGCTGATGCTCAGGCACATTGGGCTGCCCCGCGAGGCGATGACCGGCGACTTGGACCGCCTCTACGTCGAACGCCTCCTGGAGCAGGTGCGGGGCTCCTCGCTCGGCGCCGCCGTGATCCTGGCGCAAGACCTCGTCCACAACGAGCAGGGTCGCCCAATCGAAGGGGCCGGCTCTTTCTATGTGCCGAATGATTACGTGCTAAACCTGTCCCGGCAGCATGCGGAGTTTCTGCCCGCTGTTTCCATTCATCCAGCCCGTCCCGAGGCACTGGAGGAATTGAATCGCTGCCTCGACGCGGGCGCGGTGATGCTTAAGTGCCTTCCCAACTGCCAAAACATCAACTGCAGCGACCGCCGCTTCACCCGCTTTTGGGAGCGCATGGCCGAGGCGAAGCTGCCGTTGCTGGCTCACACCGGCGGAGAACATACACTGCCGGTGGTCCGCCCCGAGTTTGCCGACCCGCGCATCTTGACCCTGCCGCTGGAATGTGGCGTGACGGTGATCGCGGCCCATTGCGGAACCAAGAGCGGCCTCTTTGACCCGGAATATTTTCACGTGTTCGCCGAGTTAGCAGTCCGCTTTCCCAATCTGTATGGCGACACCAGTGCCTTTAACGTCCCCATTCGCGGACGGCACGTGCCGGAGTGTTTGCGCCAGCCCTTGCTGGACCGCATGGTCCACGGCAGTGATTATCCGGTGCCCGCCCATGGGCACTTCGCCTGGATGCGCGGGTTCGTTGATTGGAAAAGCTTTCGCCGCTGGGAACGCCAGCCCAACGTCCTGGAACGCGATTATCAGTTGAAGCTGGCCATGGGCTTCCCGGCCGAAAGCTTCACCCGCATTCAGGAATTGCTGCGCCGTCCCAGGCCGAAAATGGCCGGCACACCCGCCCCATTGCTGTCCTGAGAGTTCTCGTCCTCGAGTCCATGAACTCGTTCCGGCCCGGTTTTTGGGTTACGCGGAAAATAAAGAGGCAAATAAAAACCGGGCTAGTCAGTCAGGGGGTGACCGAAAAGCCCGGGGAATTTTCGAATTAAGTACAACTGTAGGATTATGGAGAACATCGGCCCCGGTCTGTACCGGAACCAGGACCGAAATCATGTTGGGCTGACAAAGAACAAACTGCCCTTCTGCCCGAAATTCAAAACGCGCTTACTACTCTAATCTAATCATCGAACCTAATCCTTGTCAACTGCCGCGCAAAACTATTAAGTCCGATTGACTTTACCATAAGCAATTTTTTCCTGCTTTGGCTTTCACTTACTTTGACTCCGTTCCACCGCATTTATTCAAAATTAAATTCGCGGGAGAACCCGTCAGGCTCGCGCGGGCCGTTCCAATAGCGCTGCAGTGCGGCAGTCCTCCGCCGCTTTTCGGCCGTGGCCCAATGCCTCGGCATCGCGCCACTGCCTGCGGACGGAAGTTCCGCGTCAAGCAAAAGCGCGGGAAAACCGAAGCTCTCCCAAAGCTTCGCCCGAAGAACGAGCGTTTTGGAGCGCGCTCCACGCCAGGTTCCGGCCGCCGAGCAAGGCAGGGGCGTCCGCTCGTTTCGACCCTCCATCGCGGCGCGGAACGCATCGCAAAAAAATTTCCAGAAAAAAATTTGTGAAAATTTTTCACAAACCTGTTTACAGGCACCGACCGAGTGTTAGTATCCAACTCCGCGACCCGGACAATCAGCATGAAGAAGATCGAGGCCATCATTAAACCGTTCAAGCTCGAGGACGTGAAAGAGGCTTTGGCCGGCATCGGCGTTCAAGGCATGACCGTCTCGGAGGTCAAGGGCTTTGGCCGCCAGAAAGGTCACACGGAGATTTATCGCGGCAGCGAGTACACGGTTGATTTCTTGCCTAAGATCAAAATTGAAGTCGTTTTGGCTGACAACCAGGTCACGCCCGCAGTCGAGGGGATGATCAAAGCCGCCCGAACTGGCAAAATTGGCGATGGAAAAGTTTTTGTTACCTCCATCGAAAACGCCGTTCGCATCCGGACCGGAGAGACCGGCGAGCAAGCGGTTTGAGGAAGTTGGTGGACGCCGCTTGAGGCTTGCCGCCCGGCGGCAAGCCTGACGGCAAGCGCGAAAGACAGATGGAGTGCCGGTGGAGTTGCTGAGTTCGTGCCGGCGTGAATTCGTTGGTGTCGCACGGGTCGAGGCAGGTCGGAGCGGGCGACAGTTTGGTCTCTCAGCGATAAATTCGGCTGGTGGTAAGGGAAGGTTGCGCCGGTTTTTCGGGCGGGCAAATGCAGAAAAGGGCCGGTTTCATTGAGGAAAGCCGGGATGTGAATAACTCGTGATTAAGTGGAAATATGTTGTCCTTTCGTCTTATGGCCGGTTTGCCTAAACACAGCAGCTCAAGGTTGGAATTTCGTGTGCTGGAATTGGGCGCGGGAAAGCGCACTCCCAAGCTCGGGTCGGCTTTGGCATATAAGTTGTTTGGCCCCAGTAAGTTATAGGTGGAATTGAACAGGAAAAATACAGCAGGCGGAACTGCCGGCGAAGATTTTTAAAAATGGGAGCCAGGCAGCGGCTCCCAGGGGCAGCCGAAGCGGACAGAAAAAGTGCGGTCAGCAGACAGGTGAATAAATACCCGGAATTACGGGTTTTTAAACAGAACCATGCAAACTTCGGCAGAAAAGATTTGGGCTGCAGCGCAGGCACAACTTCGCACCACGCTCAATCCCGATGTGTATAATCTCTGGTTCGCGCCCTTGCGCGTCCATTCGCATGACGACCACTGCATTGTGTTGGAAGTAGCCAACGACTTTTGCGGGTTTTGGCTCAAAGATAATTACGTCGGCTTGCTGCAGGATGTGATCGCGGCAACCTCGGGAAAGCAATTGCAGGTCCGCTTCAAAATCGCTTCCGGCCCGGACATGGCCGCCCCTCTTGCGGCGCCATCGCCAAAAACCAAGACCGGCGATGCGGCGCCAGAGCGGCCGAGTAACGGCCCGGAACTGGGTTTCAATTCCAAGTACACCTTCGACACGTTCGTGGTGGGCAACAACAACAACTTTGCCCACTCCGCCGCTCAGGCTGTGGCGAAGGCGCCCGGCAAATCCTATAACCCACTCTTCGTTTATGGCGGGGTAGGGTTGGGTAAAACTCACCTGCTTCACGCGATCGGCCACTACATTGCCGCACACAAGAAGGGCGCACGCATCGCTTACGTTTCTTCGGAAAAATTCACCAACGAGTACATTGACAGCCTGCAGAACAATCAACCGCTGCGCTTTCGCAAAAAATACCGGCAAATGGACGTGCTGCTGCTGGATGATATCGAATTCCTGGCGGGCAAGGACCGGATTCAGGAAGAATTCTTTCATACCTTCAACGCGTTGCACGAGGGCCACAAGCAGATTGTGCTGACCAGCGATCGGCCGCCCACGGAGATTCCGGCCCTGGAGCATCGGCTGGTCTCGCGGTTCGAGTGGGGCCTCTCGGCGGACCTGCACCCGCCGGATGCCGAAGTCCGCTTGGCCATTCTCCAGAAGAAAGCCCAGATCATGGGGGTCGAAATGCCAGCCCCTGTGTTGGATTTCATGGCCCAGAAAATTCGCAGCAACATCCGCCGCCTGGAGGGGGCCCTGATCCGCGTGGTCTCCTATGCGACGTTGACCGGCAAGAAGGTGACTCTTGATTTGGTCGAAGGGATACTCCGCGAAGTGCTCCATGAGGAGGGTCGCTTTTCAATCAGCATTGACGCCATTCAGAGAAAGGTGGCCGAACACTTCGATATCCGCCTGGCCGACATGACCAGCAAGCGCCGCCCGGAAAACATCGCTTTCCCTCGTCAAATTGCGATGTTCCTCTCCCGCACCATGACCGAGGCCTCCTTGAGCGAAATCGGCGAGGCCTTCGGCGGCCGCGACCACGGCACCGTGCTGCACGCCTGCCGCCTGGTCAAGAACCGCATGGACGTTGATGCCAGCGTCCGCCAGGTCGTCAACTACCTGGAAAAGCATCTCGCGCGGTAAAGGGAAGTTTTGGGTTTTTAGTTTGGAGTTTTTAGTTAAGGCTTCCAGCTAAAACTAAGGACTAAGAACTTTCCCATGCCCGCCATTGCTGTCACCCACCTCACCAAGACCTTCCGCACCTACAAGAAGCAGCCGGGCTTTAGGGGCGCGGTCAAAGGTCTCTTTCGCCGCCAGTATGAGCAAACTCTCGCCGTCAACGATGTCAGCTTTACCATCGAACCCGGCGAACTGGTCGGCTTCCTCGGCCCCAACGGCGCCGGCAAAACCACCACCCTCAAAATGCTCGCTGGCTTGCTCTATCCCAGCAGCGGCTCGGCTCGCGTGCTCGATTACATCCCCTGGGAGCGCCACGACGGCTACCGCCGCCAATTCGCGCTCTTGCTCGGCCAGAAAAACCAGCTTTGGTGGGACCTGCCCGCCCGCGAGTCGCTCGAGCTCAATGCCAAAATCTATGGCCTGCCTGCCGCTGCGCTCGAACGCACCGTGGCCGAATTGACCGAACTCCTGGTCGTGCGCGACAAGCTCAATGTGATGGTGCGCGAACTCTCCCTGGGCGAACGCATGAAAATGGAATTGATTGCCTCCCTCCTGCACCAGCCGAAGGTCCTCTTTCTGGACGAGCCTACCATCGGCCTGGACGTCGTTTCCCAGAAAACCGTCCGCGAGTTCCTGCGCGAACACAACGCCCGGCATAAAACGACCGTTCTCCTGACCAGCCATTACATGACCGACATCCAGGAACTCTGCCAGCGGGTCATCATCATCGACCGGGGCACAATCTTCTTCGATGGGCGCCTCAGCGAAATCCTCGACCGTTTCGCGGATTTCAAACTCATCACCATCCATTGCGAGGGCGCGGCCAAGTGTTCCGCCGAGGATTTGAGCAAATTCGGCGAGGTCGTGGAGCAAAATCCGGGCAGCATCCAAATCAAGGTCAAACGCGACCGCGTCATCCCCGTTTGCAAGGCGCTTCTGGACGAGCTGCCGGTCAGCGACATAGACATCCAGGAAGTGCCCATCGAAGAAGTCA
>Ga0066710_100007871_pt1 | contig 10254 bp, 8 predicted proteins | sample GraSoiAngelo_159_FD_79666 | JGI IMG/M metagenome (GOLD analysis project Ga0066710, IMG submission 79666) | Grasslands soil microbial communities from the Angelo Coastal Reserve, California, USA - 14_1009_16_40cm | ecosystem: Environmental > Terrestrial > Soil > Grasslands | place: USA...
CTCACTGCCGACGTGCGCCAGTGTCCGCAGATGTTGCGGGATGATCACTCGGATCATATTAGAGCCCATCGAATTAGAACTCCCGAACAATGCTGTGGACGCAGTGACACCTACGCGGCGAGCTCACGACCAATCTCCCAGTGATGCCCGAAAGGATCGACCACGCGACCCAATCGCCAGCCGTGTTCCTCTCCCACCGGGAAGACCTCTTTCGCGCCAGCTTTCCGCGCCCGAAGGAAAACAGCATCCGGATCTTCCACAGTCAAGATTATTCGAACCGTGCCGCCGCCGAGAGACTCCGGACTGAAGTTGCCATGCTCAGGAGACTCATCACTCAGCCAAAATTTCGCGCCGTTCACGGAAAGCCTTGCCACCACGCTTCCGTCGGGCCCTTCGAGGCGAAAGACCTCCGTCGCTCCGAACGCGGCCTTGTAGAAGTCAACCGCACGCGCACTATTGCGAACCGACAGCCAGGGTGCGATGGAGGTCATGTGCCCTTTCCTGTTCGAAAAGTATTCTACACACGGCGTGCCCTACGTCTCGCGGTTTTCGAGACGTGGGTGATTGCAGCTTAGCTTGACGCAGAGATTTGCTTCCGATCATGCTAGCGTCTGGACCTCGACCGACATCACAGCCGGAAGATCCCGCACAATCGGATTCCAGCTATCTCCCGCATCGGCTGACGCGTACACCTGTCCTCCAGAGGTTCCGAAATAAATTCCGCATTTATCTAGCATGTCCACGGCCATCGCGTCGCGAAGCACGTTCACGTAACAGTCTTTTTGAGGCAGACCTTTGGTGAGCGCCTCCCATTCGTTTCCGCCGGCGCGGCTGCGGAAGACGCGCAGCTTGCCCTCGTGTACGTAGTGCTCGGAGTCGCTCTTGATAGGGACGACGTAAATAGTCTCCGGCTCGTGCGCGTGAACGTCAATGGCGAAGCCGAAGTCGGTGGGCAGGTTGCCGCTGACTTCTTTCCAGTTGTCGCCGGCGTCGTCCGAGCGCAGGACGTCCCAGTGTTTCTGCATGAAGAGCACGCCCGGACGTTTGGGATTCATGGCGATGTGGTGCACGCAGTGGCCGATCTCGGCATCCTGATCCGGGATATATTGCGATCGCAGTCCGCGGTTGATCGGCTTCCAATTCTTACCGCCGTCGTCGGTGCGAAACGCGCCCGCCGCCGAGATGGCAATCCAGATTCGCTGCGGATTGCTGGGATCAAGAATAATTGTGTGCAGGCACAAGCCGCCCGCGCCTGGCTGCCACTTGGGGCCCGTGCCGTGTCCACGCAAGCCGGGGAGTTCTTTCCAGTTCTTTCCGCCGTCGGTTGAGCGGAAGATGGCGGCATCTTCCACGCCGGCATAAACCGTGTCGGGATCGGTGAGCGACGGCTCCAGATGCCACACGCGTTTGAATTCCCAGGGATGTTGTGTCCCGTCGTACCACTGATGCGTGGTCAGCGGCTTGGCGGCCGCGTCGTAGGCGAATTTGTTGCTCTCGCCTTTGGGCATCCCCTCTGGCGTGGTCACCTGGTCAGCCGGTGTTCCGGGCTGATGCCAAGTCTTCCCGCCGTCGTCCGAGCGCTGGATGATCTGCCCGAACCAGCCGCTGGTCTGCGATGCATAAATGCGATTGGGATCCGCGGGCGATCCCTTGAGATGATACATTTCCCATCCCGCAAAATGGGGACCGCTCACATCCCATTTTTCGCGCTTGCCGTCTGATGTCAAAATAAATGCGCCCTTGCGTGTGCCAACCAATACTCGTACCTTGCTCATTCTCGCTTCCTCCTCGTGCGCGTGAAACTGTACACAATCTTACTTGTGAAATGCAAGTGAAGGTGTGCTACTGTGGACAAATATGCCGAAGAAGCACAAAGCTAAGCGGCGATCAGAGTGTCCCCTGAATGCTTCCGTGGAGATGCTTGGAGATCGCTGGTCGCTATTGATCATTCGCGACATGATGCTACGCGGTTCTCGGACCTACAAAGATTTCCTGGATTGCTACGAAGGAATCGCGACCAATATATTGGCAGATCGCTTGCGAAAGCTGGTCGCTAACGGAATCGTCGCCACCGCACCAGACCCAGCGGACGGACGAAAGCAGATTTACTTGCTGACGGCAAAAGGAATTGATCTGGCACCGGTCCTAACTGAAATGGTCCTCTGGGCAGCGGCGCACGAAGACACTGGCAATCAAGCGCTCATCCGGGAAATGCGAAGAGACAAGGGGAGGTTTCTGGCTGCCGTGCGACAACGCTGGTTACTCCGAATCTAACCTTCCATTGTCATAAGGCCGGGTTTACGCGGAACGTTCGCGTTTAGGCTGGCCACGCTGGGGCAGAACTGGTTTGGCATGGGGCTCGCTCATGTGGGAGTAGACGCAGGAAGCACAAAAGATTTCACCGCAGAGATCACATTCCTCCATGTGCACATCACAGATCTGAGATCCGCAGTCGGCGCATTGCGCTGTAGACGTCCGCTCGCAGGCATAGCCGTCAGCATCTTCTACGCTCCGGACCAGAATGATCTCACAGGTTCCCGACGTTCCCATGCAGAACTTTAACAAATTTCTTCAGGAGTAGAACACAGATTTTTCCCCCGTAGCCTGGGCGTCGCCATGATTGACAATCTTTCCGCCTTGCGGGAGACTCATGCACTTGACCTTACAGCGGCACATCCTCGAATTTCTGAGCTCACTCTTATGAAATCAAGCGCCCGCATTCACATGCTGATGTCGCTGTCGCCATTACTCGGTTTTCTGCTCTTCGTCAATCTGTCGGCGGCACAAACCGAGTCCCCAGCCCTATATCCAGCGTATCCAAGTGAAACGCCGGCGAAGCTGGAGCCTGCCACCGATAGCTTCGACTACATCCGGCGCGACGTGATGATTCCCATGCGGGATGGAGTAAAGCTGCACACGGTCATTCTTGTGCCGAAGGGAGCGAAGGGCGCGCCGATCCTGCTTACCCGAACGCCTTACGACGCCAATGCGCTCACCACCCACGCTAATAGCGCCCACCTCGGGCCAAGCTTGAGCGGCTACGACAATGCTACCGAAGTGATCGTCGAAGGTGGATACATCCGCGCGGTGCAGGACGTGCGTGGTAAATACGGTTCCGAGGGCGACTATGTAATGAATCGCCCGTTGCACGGGCCACAGAACCCGACGCCGGTGGATCACGCCACCGATACCTACGACACCATCGACTGGTTGGTGAAAAATATTCCTGAGAGCAACGGCAAGGTCGGCATCCTGGGGATTTCTTACGATGGTTTCTTGCCGTTGATGGCGCTGGTGAATCCGCATCCTGCACTCAAAGTTTCAGTGCCAATGAATCCGATGGTGGACGGCTGGATGGGCGATGACTGGTTTCACAATGGCGCCTTCCGCCAACAAAACATGGGTTACATCTATGAGCAGGAGGCGACACGCAAGAACGAAGCCAAGTGGTGGACCAACCATTTCGACGACTACGACGTGTACATGGAAGCAGGCTCGGCAGGCGAGCTTGGACGCCGTCACGGACTCGAACAGGTCGGCTTCTGGCGGAAGGTGCTTGCGCATCCGAGTTACGACGCGTTCTGGCGTGATCAGGCAATGGATCGAGTACTCGCGGCTCAACCGCTGAAAGTCCCGGTCATGCTGGTGCACAGCCTGTGGGACCAGGAAGATATCTACGGTGCCATCGCGGTTTACAAGTCGATCAAGCCGAAGGACACAAATAATGACAAAGTATTTCTGGTCATGGGTCCATGGCATCACGGTCAGGAGATCGACGACGCCAGCACTCTCGGGGTTTTGAAATTTAATAGTGACACCGGCCTGTATTTTCGTCAGCAGATTCTGCGACCGTTCCTGGATCAATACTTGAAAGACGGTGCGCACAAGGCTGACGTCCCGACTGTCTCTGCGTATGAGACTGGGACGAACACGTGGGAGCGCCTGCCAGCATGGCCAGTTGGCTGCGCCAGCGGATGCACGGTCCGCGCCACGCCGCTTTATCTTGTTGCAGGTCTTAAGCTTAGCTTTGCCGCGCCGGCTTCCGGCAACGCGGCGTTCGATGAATACGTCTCCGACCCCGCGAAGCCCGTGCCTTACCGCGCGCGTCCCATCCAACCGATGGGTTACACCACCGGATTAACCTGGTCAGAATGGTTGGTGGACGATCAGCGCGAGGCATCTGGCCGGCCCGATGTGCTCGCGTTTACCTCCGAAGTTTTGAATGCGCCGGTGAAAATCAGTGGGCAGCCAGTCGCGAACCTGGTCGCTTCCACCAGTGGCACGGATTCCGATTGGGTAGTAAAGGTGATCGATGTCTATCCCGACGAGGTCGCCGGACAGCCAGCCATGGGCGGTTATCAACTGATGGTATCGGCTGACATCTTTCGCGGTCGCTATCGCGAGAGCGTGGAGACTCCGAAATCTATCGCAGCTGATAAACCTCTGCTCTATCGCTTCGCCCTGCCGACCGCAAATCACGTTTTTCTGCCGGGACATCGAATCATGGTGCAGGTTCAATCCAGTTGGTTTCCGCTTTACGACCGCAATCCACAGACGTTCGTACCCAATATCTTCTGGGCCAAGCCGGGAGATTTCCGGAAGGCGGTACAGCGTGTTTACCACGGTCCGGGCCAGGCGAGCTTTATCGAACTGCCTTTGGTCACGACGCCGTAGAATTAATGTAAGGCCCGCTTCCGCGCTGAATGTTCTGGAAGCGCGAATGCGACCAGCGTATCGGAAACTTTGGGGCTGAGGGCGCCTCCGCCGCCGGCTGCGATTACTACAAACTGTTTGCCTGTTTTTCTGCCGAGATAAGTGATGGGAGTCGCGTGAGCGTTGGCTTCGAGAGTGGTAACCCATAATTCTTTTCCGGTATGCGCATCGAAGGCGCGGAAACGGCTGTCAGTTGAAGCCCCGATGAATACCAGTCCGCCGCTCACAATGGAACCACCCAGGTTTGGCGTACCGGTTTTCATTTTTATTTCATCCACCATGCCCAATGGAACTTTCCACGCGATCGCTCCCGTATTCACGTCGACGGCATTCAGCGTTCCCCAAGGCGGTTGCTGACATGGCCATTGATGATCGTCCCAGAAGCGGCCATACTCGCCCCATTTGCTGGTGCGCCGATATCGCTCGGGCGCGTCTGCAGCCTGCGGCGTCATCGCGCCCACCGCTCCCAATTCATTCACGTTGACGAAAAGATATCCCGTAGCTGGATCGAATGAAGCGCCCGACCAGTTCGCTCCACCCAGTGAGCCGGGCATCACCAGGGTGAGATTGCGTCCGTAAGGCGTATACATGCCATGATTCTCTAGCGAACGAAATAGTTCTTTGCAGTAGCGATTTGATTCTGGAGTGACCTTGCTGACGTCGGCTGCGCTTACAGATTGTCGCGCGAGAGGCGGCGGCAGCATAGGAAACGGTTGGGTAGGCCACGCGGCCTCCCCGGGGACGTCACTCTTGGGCACCGGACGTTCTTCTACCGGAAACAATGGTTTTCCTGTAATCCGGTCGAGGATGAATACGAAACCCATCTTCGTGACCTGAGCGACCGCAGGCATCTGGCGGCCGTTGCGCCGCACATTGATCAGCACGGGCTGCGCAGGCAAATCGTAGTCCCAAATGTCGTGATGCACGGTCTGGTAGTACCAGACTAATTTTCCGCTGGCCGCGTCCAGAGCCACCAAACAATTGGCAAAGAGGTTCTGCCCCTTGCGGTCTGCGCCATAAAAATCGTAGGACGCCGAGCCAATGGGAAGAAACACCAAACCACGTTCGGCGTCCACACTCATCACCGACCACACATTCGCACCAGTGCGGTCCTTCCAGGAATCATTCTCCCAACTTTCGCGTCCGGTTTCGCCCGGCTGCGGAATGGTGTGAAAGGTCCACACCAGTCTGCCGGACCGAATGTCAAAAGCTCGCACCATGCCGCTGGGGCCCTGGGAAGGATATTCGGGAACCTCCGCTCCAGTAATGACCAGATCACGATAAATAGCGGGCGGCGACGTGACCGCGTATTCCGTTTCCGGTTGAAGGCCCGTTAGTCCGTCACGCAAATCAACCACACCGTCTTTTCCAAAATCGCGACAGGGCTTGCCACTCCTGGCATCGAGGGCGATCAAGCGTCCATCGAAGGTTCCGTACAGAATTCGACGGTCGTTTCCACGGCTGTCCTGCCAGTACGCTACTCCACGATTCTGATGAAACCGGTGCGGGCCACGGAGTCCAGCTTGCGGATCGAACCGCCAAATCTCATTACCAGTCTCGGCATCGAGGGCAATCACACGGCTGGAAGGAGTAGTGAAATAAAGCACGCCATCGATCACCAACGGAGTTGATTCGAACGGAGCAATGCGATGTCGCTCGGTGCTACGGTCGCCCCGGGTTACCTCCCTGGTGTGATAGGTCCAGACCTGCTTCAGGCGACCGACATTCCGGGGATTGATCTGCTGGAGCGAAGAGTATCGCGTCCCGCCGGCGTCGCCACCATAGAATGGCCACTCTTGCGCCCCTGCCAGCGATGACAGTGAGAGTATGCAGATAAGCTTAACTAACCTAGCGGAAGTCATTTTGGTTGTGAATTTCTCCCGACAGGTAGAGCTCAGCCACGTGATCGGAAATTCTTCTTGGATCAGCGCCGGCTAAGTTGGCCAACACCACGATTGTGAGTTTGTCATCCACATAACGAGAAATGTGAGTTTTGAACCCTTGCCAGGCGCCGCTGTGCCCGACGATATGGTGGCCGTGATCATTGGTGATGTACCAGCCAAATCCGTAATGGTCAGAATTCGGTGAACCATTATTGAGTTTGGCAGGAGTCCACATTTGGTCCAGGCTGGAACGCTTCAAGAGCTTATCCGTGTAAAGGGCAGCGTCCCATTTCGCCAGATCGAGGATGGAGAAATATAAGCTGCCGTCCGCTGTGGTATTCACGGTGGGTGAGACCCATTCTTGATTCTTCAGCTCTCCTTTGACTAAACGGTATCCCGCGGCACGGTTCGGAATGATATCGGCTTCATTGATGATGCGTGTCGTCCGCATCCCCAGCGGGTCGAAGATTCGCTGCTGGAGGAAATCTCCGTAAAACTCGCCTGTCACCTTGTGGATCAGGATTCCGAGTGTGGCATAACCTAGATTGCTATAGCTCCACTTTGTACCCGGCGCGAAAGCCAGCGGAATGCTAAAGATAATTTTGAGGAGTTGGTCTTCGGTGTAGTCAGCGCGGAAATTGAAAGTTTCCGGATAGTCAGTCAAGCCCGCGGTATGACTGAGGAGTTGCCGCACGCTGATCCTGTTCCAGGTTGCTGGAGCGTCCTTCAGGTACTTAGTGACGGGATCGTCGAGCCCGATCTTTCTTTCTTCCACCAGCATCATGACGGCGGTTGCCGTGAACTGCTTGCCCATCGAGCCTGACTGAAATACTGTCTCGGGCTTCACCGAGACCTGATGCTCCAGGTTGGATACTCCGAAGCCCTGCGCACGAATGATGTTGCCGTCACGCACGACCAGAAGCGCCAATCCGGGAATATGCTGCCGTTGCATTTCAGCATTCACATATTCGTCCACGGAATCGGGCTTCGCACTCTGGGCATTTGCTATCGTGGCCAGCAGCGCCACCATTATGTTGGCTCGATGGAATCGACTCATTCGGTATTTGTCCTTGTGGGCGGCAGGCTGCCTGCGGAACCAACGATACAATAATTTCCGAAGAAGTGAAGAGATCCCGAGAGGGGGATCAGCGGGGGGGAACTGCGGAAAGTTTTCCCGCGGAACAGAGCAGCCTACTCAGCCTTGCTTGGAAGAGGTTCAGCCGAGACCAGGAAATCGCGCCACAATTGTCGTTCGGGGAGATAATCGCGGCGATAGGTCAACCGCATCCAGCTCTCGCGATGCAACGCAATACACCACCGGTTTACTTCGATAACGTAATACACAATCCCTCCTGGCCATCCTCGGTAATGGTTGTACTCGGATGGTGAGAAGACCACAATCGGTGATAGAAGGTAGAGGAGGGACTATAAAGTTGTATCGATCGCCTTTTGGTGCCGTACAGTGGACTGGGTGCGGTGGAAACGAACCAGCACAGACTAGAGATTCGGAGAAACTATTGCGCCTCAGTTTGCTCACGCTGCTGTTCGAGGACAAAGTTAGCTTCTTTCAGAAGGCCGTCCCGCTTGGCCTGATCCTCTTCAGACAATGCGTCCCAAACCTTCTCTAGCCAGGTTGCCAGTTCCAATTCCATGCTGAGAGCATTGCATACTCAAGTCCGGCGTGCGATCAGGTGTTTACCTTACTTCGCGCTGAAGGGGAAGGTATTGGCGGATAGCGACATGCAGGCCAATGCAATATCAGTGACTCGGTAAAAAGCAGTTTCACCCGGACATTACTGCGTGCCTCGGCTTCTGCTGTATTCACGTTATAGTCCACCTCATCAGCCCGCGGTTCAGCACCTTCATCAAACGGTGCGTGCTATTCTCTACGGCAGACTTTTTTGCCATTCTCACAACGATGAAACATGAAGACATTCGATGGAATCGAATCAATGGAGAATGGTTTTGCGCAAAGTGCGGCCGCCCTTCCGAGCGCATGGTGAAAGATGATGCACAGGCCGAACTAGAGAAATATGAGTGCAACCTTCCTGCCGTGAATCCTACTCAAGTCGACAGAAAATGACCCAGGCCCGCCATGGTTTTTTGGTATGGAGGTGAATCCTCCCTCCCACCCATCATCGGCGCGCCCGTGAATGGAAAAGCATCTCGATAAGCCAATCGAGACCAGTAATTGAAGAATTTGGTGGCGGCGGTTGGACTCGAACCAACGACCTACGGATTATGAGACCGTCGCTCTAGCCACCTGAGCTACGCCGCCACATTGAAGAAAATCGACTTTCTGCCCTCGCACGTTTTTTGTGCCATTGCATTTTCGCACAATAGGCATCTTCGCTTGCCCGCGGGGCCCAATGGGGAAATACCAGCGCGCCACGTCTATGAAGCCTTCGGAGCATTTCACGTTCGATATTACCAGACGGAAGTTGCCCGCAGGTCAACCGAAGAAAACGACTCGACATTCCGCCTCGAAAAATTTAGCTGTGCCCTCTCACGGACTAACGCTTGACGCCGATAGCACTACCGCTCTCGGTTTGGCGTCGTAACCGCCAAAGTCTTTCCCATGGCGTTCGGAGCCAAGCCCGACCACCGTGGCGAGAATCAAGATATTGGTCGTCTCAAACCCCGCCAAAGCCCACGCATAGCCGAAGTGATTTCGCAGCGCGTACTCGATGGTTCCTGTACCCGCGGCAAACAGAATGCCGAGTTGATAGGCAAAGCCAGGGAGCAATCCCCTCACTGAGTTCGGCGATAGTTCATTAATGTGCGCGGGTATGATGCCCCAGGCTCCCTGCACACCAGCCTGAACAAAGAAAGCACCAACAGCGAGCACTACGAGCGATTCCCCAAATGCCCACGCCGGAATCGCCAGCAGCGTAAGCATCAGTGCGGCAATCATGCCTTTTCGCCGGCCAAAGGACTGCGAAAGATGGCCAAATACGATCGCGCCCAAAATGGCGCCAATGTTGTAAAGAATAGCAAGGTAAGAAACCGTGCTGGGTGTAACCCCATGCGCAGACTTCAGAAAGTCAGGATAAAGATCTTGCGTACCGTGCGAGAGGAATACCATCAGCGTCATCAAGAGCACGAGATAACTGAATATTTTCCAATAGGAAATAGCAGTCTTGACTACCGCACCCATGGTGGGAACTCGATGTTGCTTCCATGCTTCTGACTCTTTCACATGGAATCGTATATACAGGGCAAGTAAGGCAGGAAGGCCGCCGACCCAGAACATCGCTCTCCAGCCAAGATTCGGCAACACGATCCGGGCCGCCACCGCCGCCAGCAGATACCCCATCGAGTAACCGCTTTGCAGAATGCCGGAGAGCACGCCACGAAAGCGTTTAGGAGCGCTTTCCATCGCCAGAGAAGCGCCTACGCCCCATTCGCCACCCATGCCGATGCCGTACAGCATTCGCAGCACAAGAAAGATTGAGTAATTCGGGGCAAATCCGCAGAGAAGCTCGATGACGGAGAAGAAAACGACATTGGCCATCAGTGGGCCGCGACGGCCGTAACGATCCGCCAGCATTCCAAAGATGACGGCGCCCACCGGACGCATCGCCAGCGTGGCAGTGAGCGTCCAAATGATGGCGCTCTTGGGAACTCCGAAATGAGCCGCCAGCACATCGACCAAAAA
>Ga0066710_100007872_pt1 | contig 10254 bp, 7 predicted proteins | sample GraSoiAngelo_159_FD_79666 | JGI IMG/M metagenome (GOLD analysis project Ga0066710, IMG submission 79666) | Grasslands soil microbial communities from the Angelo Coastal Reserve, California, USA - 14_1009_16_40cm | ecosystem: Environmental > Terrestrial > Soil > Grasslands | place: USA...
CCGGCCGCAGCCCAGGCCCAACTCGACTTGAGCGCTGCGTTTAACGACGCCGCTGCACGAACGGTCGGCGCTGTCGCCGTGGCCGGAGATCTCGGCGGGCAAACTCTCACCCCCGGCCTCTATCATTCCAGCTCCTCGCTGGGGATTTCCTCCGGCGATCTCATTCTTGATGCCCAGGGCGACACAAATGCGGTCTTCATCTTCCAGGTCGGGTCCACACTGATCACGACAGCCGATCGCCAGGTGATCCTGAGCGGCGGCGCTCAGGCGGCCAACATCTTTTGGCTGGTTGGCAGTTCGGCGACTCTTGGAACCAACTCTGCCTTCAAGGGAAACATCCTGGCGGATCAATCCATCACGCTGATGACCGGCGCAACACTGGAAGGTCGAGCATTGGCACGGACCGGCGCGGTCGCCATCGACGGCAATACCATCACAATTCCATCGGCCATATCGGGACTCGTATTGGAATCAGCAGGAGCCGTCACCGGTCCGTACGCAGACACCCCGGGGCAGTCAGTGGACCTTGCGGCAAAGGTCATATCGGTTCCTTTGTCAGGTGGCATGCAGTATTATCGAATTCGGTCAAACACAGCGGTTACCATTACAGGAATCACGATCTTCGGGGGCAACGTGTTGCTGACCTACCACTAAAAGCCGGGATTCCAACCCGGCACAATCAGCGCTTGAGACCCGGAGCAGTTTGAGATTCTTTGAAATGAAGCGGAGCGCGAAGATCGGCCGACAGCCCGGCGACTCCGCAGTCAGCAGCGGAGGCGGCAAGCGCGGCGCACTGAGGAGGAGAGACGCAGGGCAAAGTTCCAAGCTGCGAATACCAGGCTTCGCTGTCGCCGCGGTGAATAGCGGTGAATAACTTTTACTTTTCACCGGACCCGCCTTGTGCGAAAAAACTGGTGGCGAAGCAATAGAGCACTGAGTCCAAGTACCGGTTTAGAGATCTTCGTCCGGGGCGTCAGGACTTGCCTCTGGCAGTAATCCCGCTTGCGGGAGCGCCTATCTCCTTGTGACATTTGCTTCGCCATTTTTCTTTTTCCCGCACTCCTCAAGCACAAGACCAAACCAATCTCCGCAGGAGCGCAATTGATTCCACATGGTGAGGCATGGTGAGGGCAGTTCAATGCAAATGGGGTTGCAGTTGAGCTTCACTGGGCAATAATGACCGGAAGTACCGGCGCGCGCCACGCGTTGCGAAAAAATTCATGATCGACTGGAACATTCAGGGCCGCGCTCATTCCTGTCAGGAGTGCGCGAGGCCGTTTTTGGACAAACAGCCTTATCACACGCTGCTGTTCGATGAGAAGGCCGGCTACGAACGGTTCGACGTGTGCGAATCGTGCTGGGTGGCCCAATACAGTCAGGGCGCGACCAGCCGCAAAGGTTTCGTCTCGCATTGGCAAGGGGTTTTCGAGGTTCCGCCCCCGCGGCCCGAACCGATTCAAAAAGAGACCGCCGAGTCGCTGTTGCGCAAGTTGGCCGGATTGAACGAGCCGAAGCACGGCGCGGCGTGTTTCATCCTGGCGGTGATGTTGGAACGGAAACGATTGCTGAAGGTGAAGGACCAGGCGCAACGGGACGGCCGGCGGATTTTTCTCTACGAACAACCCGGGACGGGGGACGTATTCACCATCGCCGATCCGAACCTGCGACTCGACCAACTGGACGAGGTGCAGCGCGACGTGGCCCGACTGCTCGAACACGGGCTGAATCCGCCGGCCGAAGCCCAACCTCCTACCAGCCCGTCCAACGGCACCATCGGGACACCCGCGGGCCACGCTGAATCCGCGCGCGCGGCACCGCCGACCGAGCCGACGGTTGTTTGTTGAATACTTTCCCGTGACCGCTCTCGACACTCTCCAAGCCCGTCTCGGTTATTTGTTCCGGGACGAAAATCTGTTGCGCCTTGCCTTGACGCATCCCTCGGTCGCCCACGAACAGGGCGCCGCGGTCCAGCACAATCAGCGTTTGGAATTTCTCGGTGACGCCGTGTTGCAACTGATCCTGACGGGCGAGTTGTATGAAAAATTTCCCGCCCTGGGCGAAGGGCCATTGACCAAAGCGCGGGCCCAGATGGTCAATCGCCGCGCCCTGGCCCAGCAAGGGAGCCGCCTGGGACTGGGTCAACACCTGATTCTCAGTCGCGGCGAAGATGCCAGCGGCGGTCGCGAGCGCCCCTCCGCGCTGGCAGATGCCTTCGAGGCCTTGTTGGGGGCGATTTTTCTCGACGCGGGCTTTGAGGCCGCGCGTGATTTTGTGCTCCGCCAGTTCCGCGAAGAATTCGGGGAGCTGGAAGTCATTCCCAACCTGGAAAACCCGAAGGGCGAACTGCAGGAATTTCTCCAGGCCAACTCGACCGAAGCGCCCCAATACCAACTGGAGTCGGTCAGCGGTCCGGACCACGACCGACTCTTTGAAAGCGCGGTCTATCATCAGGGCGTCGAACTCGGTCGTGGCAAAGGCAAGAGCAAGAAAGAGGCGGAAAGCCAGGCGGCGTTTGCGGCCCTCGAGAATATGCGAGCCCGGGCGGAGCAGCAGGGCGCATCCTGACTCTGCCCCTGGGTGCGATCCAAAGCGGCGCTCGAATTTTCAATCACCGCGCTGACTGTCAAGCTTGACGCTTTCGAGCCCCTCCGTTAGGTTTCGCCTGTGGTTGTGATTCAGCCTATGAACGATTTCCTTATCCCGATGGTTGTCGAGCAGACTGGCCGCGGCGAGCGCGGTTATGACATTTATTCGCGGCTGCTCGTGGACCGGATCGTGTTTCTCGGCACGCCGGTGGACGACACGGTTTCCAACGTGATCATCGCGCAGTTGCTATTTTTGCAGATGACCGATCCGAAAAAGGACATTCACCTTTACATCAACTCCCCCGGGGGCAGCGTCACGGCGGGCCTGGCGATTTACGACACCATGCAGTTCCTCACCTGCGACGTGAACACCTATTGCATCGGCCAGGCGGCCAGCATGGGCGCTGTGCTGCTGGCCGCGGGCACCAAGGCCAAACGCTACGCGCTTCCCAATGCCCGCATCATGATTCATCAGCCCTGGGGCGGCGTGCAGGGCCAGGCCACGGACATCAGCATCCAGGCGCAGGAAATCCTGCGCTTGAAAGACCGAATCAACGAGATCCTCGCCAAACACTGCGGCAAGGCGGTTGATACCGTCGCCAAAGACACCGACCGCGACCGGTTCATGTCCGCTGATGACGCCAAGGGCTATGGCCTCGTCGATGAAGTGGTCAAGTCCCGCAAGGAGATCCCGGGATTGAACGAGAACAAAGAAACGTTGAAGCACGAAACCGCGAAAGCCTGACCGAAGCCGCTCAACGACGGCATCGCTTTGATTCGCCGATCGTAAAGGGCCGGTCACAAATTGCAAATCGTAATCCCGATGGCTCGGCCGACCCAACTCACCCTCTGCAGCTTCTGCGGCAAATCGCACGCGGAAGTCAAAAAACTCATCCAGGGCCCCGGCGTTTACATTTGTGACAGTTGCATCATCGTCTGCAAGAACGTGCTCGACAAGGAGCTTCGCGCCGAGACGCGCAAGCAACTGCCCAAACTCAACGTTCCCAAGCCCGCCGAAATCAAGCGCCAATTGGACTTCCATTGCATCGGCCAGGAACACGCCAAGAAAACCCTGGCGGTGGCTGTCCACAATCATTACAAACGGATTCAAACCGAACAGTCGCGCGGGAGCGACGAAGTCGCCGATCGGCACGGCGAGGTCGAGATCGAAAAGAGCAACATTCTGCTCATCGGCCCGACCGGTTCGGGCAAGACCCTCCTCGCCCGCACTCTGGCGAGAATCCTCGAAGTTCCCTTCGCCATCGCCGACGCCACGACCCTGACCGAGGCCGGCTATGTCGGCGAGGACGTCGAGAACATCATCCTGCGCCTGCTCCAGAACGCCGACTACGATGTGAAACGGGCGCAAATGGGAATCGTTTACATCGACGAGATCGACAAGATCGCGCGCAAGACGGAAAACGTCTCGATCACGCGGGACGTTTCCGGCGAAGGCGTGCAGCAGGCGCTGCTCAAAATCCTGGAAGGCACCGTGTGCAACGTTCCGCCCCAGGGCGGCCGCAAGCACCCCCAGCAAGAATACATCCGCGTCGATACCACCAACATTCTCTTTGTCTCCGGCGGCGCCTTTGTCGGCCTGGAAAAGATCATTCAGCGGCGACTCGGCCATCGCGTGATGGGGTTTGGCGCGGTGGACCAGGCCCATCGGGCGGCCTCGGTGGATCGCCGCGAGATACTGCAGTTCGTCGAACCGGAAGACCTGCTCAGCTACGGTTTCATTCCCGAGTTCATCGGCCGCCTGCCCATGGTTACGGTTCTCGATGAACTGACCGAAGACCAGTTGGTGTCGGTGCTGACGGAGACGAAGAACGCCTTGACCAAGCAGTTCGCCAAACTGATGGCGATGGAAGGCGTGGACCTCGAGTTCTCCGAGGATGCGCTGCGCGAGCTGGCGGTTCAGGCTTTGAAAAAAGGGACGGGCGCCCGCGCCCTGCGCGCCCTGATCGAACGGTTGATGCTCGATGTGATGTACGAAATCCCGAGCAGCGACGACGTCCTGGCAGTGACCATCACGCGCCCCGCCGTCCTCGGCGAGTCCAAGCCGATCATCCGCCGCAAACAGGACCAGGCGGCCGCCTGAGGCGATTGAAGCGCGAACACCAGGCGAGAGTCTCTTGACGGGCTGAATCCACGGGCCAGAAACGCGCGTCGGCCTCTGTTGTCGGGCTGAACGGCCGGAACGAAGTGATCGACAGTGGTTCGGGTGCGGGTGGTCGATCGCAAGGAAATCAATCGTTTGAACCAATCAAATATGAAAATCAAATACTTCTTGGCGTTGGCCGTGGTTTTTGGTGCGCCGAATATCCGAGCTCAGCAGCTTACCCCGGTCTGGGAATATCTGGTCAACGCGCCGGGCGTCCCAATAGCCGTCCTGACCAACGCGGTCAACGACACGACTGATAACGACAATGGCGACGGCCATGCGGTCATGGACTCGATGGGGGCGTTGAAGCGTTACGATGCGAGCCGTCTGTTGCTCGGCATTCGCGAAAATGGGATCGATGAGTCGGCCAGTGGGGCCAACCTGACACTGGCCGCCCAGTACCCGGATCGTTCCCTTCTCTGGATCAACCCCACCAACGGCGCGCCGATGGGGATCGCGCTGAATATTGGGCTGCATCCGGTGCAATTGGATCCCGATTTCCTTGCCGCCGGCGGTTCCATCGAACAGTATTGGTGGACCTATGCGGTTTCGGAAGACGGCTACATTTATTCCGGTTACAAGAACAAGATTCTGCGCTATGGACCGGATGGAAACGGCGGCATCGGCACGAACGCGACCGTGGTCTTCACCGTCTCGCTCGATGACCTCAGCGCCCACAATCTCGATACCAACACGTGGATTGGCTGGCGCTGGGCGCGCATGCGCGTCGTCGGCACCGGCACCAACACGGTGGTGCTGGCGGGCGCCAGCGCCAGCAACCGCGGCAACTGGCGGCTGACCACGTCCGACGGAACCAATTTTGTCGCGGGAAGCTTTCTTAGCCTCGGTGGGGGCACCAGCACCCCGATTCCCAGCCGCGATCCAGCGACGCCCGATGACGAATGGGTTTATGCGGGAATTTATCCCGGCAACTCGAACGGGGCCGATTCATCCTACCGCAGGTACACGGCCACGGTGCCGTTCACAGTCGATTACGCCGCCGACTCCGCATTCACGGCGCCGCCAGATCCGTTTTTCTACCTCGAAAAATACCGTGCTGATTTTATTGGCGACATCGACGCGAATAAAGATCTGGACTATCTGGCCATTTACAGCACGCCGAGTTGGAACAGCCGCGCGGTGGTGGGAACGCCACGCCCAGGTTGGGTGGCGCTGACCACACACGACGGACGGTTTTTGTCCGCCCGCAAACTCAACATTACCGAAGATGCGGAACTGTTGTCGCTCGACCAGACCTCGCTCTTTCAAGGCACGATCGGATTTGTGACGATGGACAAACTGGCGGACGGAACGGTGGAGGTGCTTTGGTCCGGGACGATCTACGGTTATGGCAGGTATTTGGTCAGCCCCTACGGGCCGGATCCGCAGGTGCCTGCCGGTTCGAAACCGCCGGGGCCCTATCCGGTCAATACGGTCGGCGCGGCAAACTGGGTTGCCTCCAGCGGAACAACTTTTGACGCCACCGTCAGCATCGGCCTCGAAGGACAAGGGCCGATCCCGTGGTCGATGAGCCGATATAATCGCGGGGACTTTGCCGTTCGGCTCAGCCCGCTTGATCCCATCGGCGCCCAGGACAATTTTGGGCTTCTCCAGGACTTTCCAGGCGGCGGACTGGGGGACGTTCCTGAGGAGCAGGTCTGGCGTCCGAGCAACGATGCGGGCGTCATTCTTCCGACCGTGAGGACGAACGGCCCGATCGATTGGAATGACGGCTTGGGGCCGTTTTACCCGGTCATCGCGGCCTCGACGGGCGGGTCGTCCGGTTACGGGTACAGCATGGTCGATGGAACGTTCAACAAAGGAGACACCGATATCCAGACCGGGAAGGCAGGGGACCAGAGTGCGAATCCGAGTCCGGAAGCGAACTTCAATTTTGCCACCATCTGGTTCCCTTATGCGCAAGGCTGGACGGCCGGGGCGGTTGCGAATCCCGATGCCAACGGAAATCCCCAGTGGGACAACCCGGACGCGCACAGCGCGGGGCTCGAGACGAATGTGATCTCGTGGCCCAATAATGGCGGCATCTATGGCGGCACGGCGGTTCTTTCCCTGCCGGGGGTCAATTCACTCAACGATGGAATGTTGTTCACGACCTCTTCGCAAGGCGAGAGCGCAGTTAACATCAGTGCCGCCGCGCCCAAGTCCGACGGGTCGGGCTGGGTGATATCGCTGCGCGAGGCTTCCGCCAGCGATCCACAAGTGCTGGCGACCAGCCAGTCCCAGTTCCAGTTCATTTACATTCCCTACACCGCGCAGAAATTGCTGGGTGGACATATCTCAGCGGATGGGACTTCAATCAAATCGCAGGGCACATTTACATTGACCCGCACCGGAGCCGGAACGTATGCCCTCGCGATTCCCGGCAAGGTCGGCACGAACGGCGTGTTGTTGTTGCAAAACGCGAGCTTTCTCGCCGGCACAACTGATGTCGCCGATAATAACTTTTTCTCCTACCAGTATAACGACGACGGCAGCGGGACGAACGGTGTTTTCGCCATTCAGTCCCGGCATACGGTCGCGGGCGGCACGTTCCCGCTGACCGATACAAGCTTTTACTTCGCCTGGGTGGACTTGACCGATCCACTGAAGCCGCCGGCTGCGGTGGTGACCGTTCCCAGTCTGGACATCGCGCGTTCCGGCGGCACGGCAACGATCACCTGGCCCCCGTCGGCCAATGGTTTCACACTGGAAACGGCGGCAAGCCTGGGCGGCTCGCCCATTTCCTGGTCAACCGTTGGAGTTGTCGGCCAAGGCACGTTGACCAGCAGCTATACCGTTCCGGCCACACCCGCCACGCACTTCTATCGACTGCGAAAATGAGAGAGGAGCAGAGCCATCGACTTGACGGCAATCACTTTTTGCTTTTCCACCGGTCTGTTTTCCATTTGCCTTGTGGGCGGCATGGCTGCCCCGTTTCAATCGCAGCAGTTCGTCGCCCGGCACGTGCGCGGCATCCCGCGTTCGGGTATCCGTGAGTTCTTCGACATCGTGCAGTCGATGCCGGATGTGATTTCGCTCGGCGTCGGCGAACCGGACTTCGTCACGCCGTGGCACATTCGCGAGGCGGCGATTTACGCGCTGGAACGCGGCAAAACGAGCTACACGTCGAACCTGGGCTTGTTGAAACTCCGCGAGGCGATCAGCAACTACGTCGAAAGGCACTTCGGGGTCGCGTACGATCCCGGAAAGCAGGTCCTGGTGACCGTCGGCGTCAGCGAGGCGCTGGACATCGCGTTGCGCGCGCTGGTGAATCCCGGCGATGAAGTGGTGTATCACGAGCCCTGTTACGTGAGCTACGCGCCCAGCATCACGCTCACCCACGGCGTCGCCGTGCCGGTCGCGTGCTCGGCGGCGCACGGTTTTGCCCTGACCGCCGAGGCGATCGAACGGGTCATCTCGCCGCGAAGCAAGGCCCTGGTCCTGAATTTTCCCACCAACCCGACCGGAGGGACAATGACCCGCGCCGAGCTGCTCGGGATTGCCGAGGTTGTGTTGCGGCACAACCTGATGGTGATTACCGACGAGATCTACGCTGAGCTGACGTTCGAGGGCGAACACGTCAGCATCGCGTCGCTGCCGGGAATGCGCGAGCGGACGATTTTCCTTCATGGCTTCTCGAAGGCCTATGCGATGACCGGCTTCCGCATTGGCTACGCCTGCGGCCCGCCCGAGATCATTGACGCGATGATGCGGATTCACCAGTACTCGATGCTGTGCGCCAGCGTGATCAGCCAGGAGGCCGCGCTCGAAGCGATTCAACACGGCGGAACCGATACCGCCGCGATGCGCGAACAGTACCGTTTGCGCCGCAATTTCATCGTCACGGCATTCAACGCGATGGGCCTGAGCTGCCACTTGCCGCGAGGTTCGTTCTACGCCTTTCCCTGCATCCAGTCCACCGGCTTCGACTCGAAGGAATTCGCGGTGAAATTGCTTGAGCAGGAGAAGGTGGCGTGCGTGCCTGGCAGCGCGTTTGGGCCTGGCGGCGAAGGTTATTTGCGTTGCTGCTTTGCGACTGCCCTGGACCAGATCGAAGTGGCAACGCAACGGATGGCCGGGTTTGTGAAGCGGGTGAAAGGCTGAAGTTGCCCCCTTACCGCGCGAAGATTTGGCGGATGATGTCTTCGATGGGGACCTCCTGAATATCGATGTCGGTGACGGGCAGTTCGTCCAGCAGCGCCTTGCAAACAGCGATCACGCGGTCGCGCTTGACCTTGAGTTTGATCGCGGCCTCGCTGTGCTCGACCACTTCGCCGTATTTCTTCAGGTTTTCCGACCCGCACCGGCCGCCGCCGTCGCATTGAATGGTAATGAGCTTGAAATCGGCGAACCGGTCAAGCACCTCGCTGAGCCGGCCGTCGAAGAAAATGGTGCCTCGATCGATGATAATGACCCGCTGGCAAAGCTCCTGGATGTCGGCCATATAATGGCTCGTAAGCACGATGGTGGTTTTCCGCGTCGCGTTATGGTGGCGGAGGAATTCGCGGACGGTCTTTTGGGAGACGACGTCGAGGCCGATGGTGGGTTCGTCCAGAAAAAGGACCTTCGGCTCGTGCAGCAGGGAGGCGATCAACTCCATTTTCATCCGCTCGCCCAACGACAGTTCGCGAACCATCACGTTGAGTTTGTCCTTGACCGTCAGCAATTCGGTCATGTCCGCGACCGTGCGTTCGAATGAGTCCCTCGGGATGCCATAGATTTTGGCGTTCAGTTCGAGCGATTCGCGCGCGGGCAGGTCCCACCAGAGCTGATTTTTCTGTCCAAGCAACAGGGCGAACTGACGGCGGTAGCCGTCTTTTCGTTCCCAGGGGACGTATCCGAGGACGCGGGCCGCGCCGCTGGTGGGATAGAGCAGGCCGGAGAGCATTTTGAGTGTCGTCGTCTTGCCTGCGCCGTTCGGACCGAGAAAACCGACCAATTCCCCTTCCTCGATGGTGAAGCTGACATCCTTGACGGCCAGGGTCGTCGCGTATTCGCGATGGAACAGCCCACGGACGGCGCCGGACAAACCGGGTTTCTTTTTGTAAGTGCGGAACGATTTGGTGAGGCCCTGCACTTCGATGACTGCCATTGGGAGAGATTACTGTCGTGGCCGCGGAGAGGCGAGCGGAAGATCGGACGCGCGAAAGCTCCAAATCCCGGGGAAGGATCAAATCCCAAGCGTCAAGGCGGCAACGTCGCTCGAGAATTGGGATTGCGGCATTGGGACTTCTTGGGTGCTTGGAGTTTGGGATCGGGGTTTTTCTGCAGCCTGGTGTTTTGGATTGGGAATTCCCCGCCGATCACCGCTGCAATTGTTTTTCCAGGTAATTGACCACCTGGCGGACGTTCGGGTCGATTTCCATCCGATCCTTGACCAGGCGACAGGCGTGCAGAACGGTGCCGTGGTCGCGACCGCCGAAGGCTTCCCCAATGGTGCTGAGCGAGCTTTCGGTCAGTTGCCGGGCGAGGAACATGGCGACCTGACGGGGAAAGGCAATATTC
>Ga0066710_100007873_pt1 | contig 10254 bp, 7 predicted proteins | sample GraSoiAngelo_159_FD_79666 | JGI IMG/M metagenome (GOLD analysis project Ga0066710, IMG submission 79666) | Grasslands soil microbial communities from the Angelo Coastal Reserve, California, USA - 14_1009_16_40cm | ecosystem: Environmental > Terrestrial > Soil > Grasslands | place: USA...
AGGCGACGTACGTGTGGCTCTCCCATCGGCACTGGGCGCGCGCCGCTCGCGAGGCCGGGCGACTGGCGGCGGCGACCCGGCCCGAGCCGGCCCGGGCCCTCACGCTGCTCCCGGGCGGGCGGGCAGACGAAACCGAGGCCGAAGAAGCTCACCCCTCGCGCCCCGCGGGGACGGACGTACCGGCGGAGGCCTGAGCATGGCCACGCCTGCCCGGCAAGGGCCCAGGAGCGAACCTCCTCCACCGGCGCCCGTGTCTGAGCACGGACTGAGCCTGTCGCCGGCCCCTCCGCGGATGGAGCCCATCGGGGCGACCCCCAGCGGCGGCTACCTGCTGAAGCGGCTGCTGCTGGGCAGGCCGCTGGCCACAGCCCGGCTCGAGCACGAGCGGCTGGGCAAGCCCACTGCGCTCGCGGTGTTCTCCTCCGACAACCTGTCGTCCGTTGCATACGCCACCGAGGAGATCCTGCGGATCCTGATCCCGGCCGTCGGCATCATGGCCTTCTCGCTGGTCATGCCGATCACCATCTCCGTGGTGCTGGTGGAGGCGATCCTGATCTTCTCCTACCGCCAGACCATCAGGGCCTATCCATCCGCCGGCGGCGCGTACATCGTGACCAAGGACAACCTGGGGCTGCTGCCGGCGCAGCTGGCCGGTGTGGCCCTGTTGGTCGACTACGTGCTGACCGTTGCGGTGTCGGTCGCCGCGGGCGTCGAGGCCATCAGCTCCGTGTATCCGCTCGCCGTGCCAGTGCGCGTGGGCCTGTCGCTCTTCTTCGTCTGGCTGATCGCCTACGGCAATCTCCTGGGCGTTCGAGAGTCGGGACGCCTGTTCGCCGTGCCCACCTTCGTGTTCATCGTGAGCCTGTCGCTGACCTGCGCCGCCGGCCTGTATCAGGTGGTCGCTGGCCACCTCCATCCGTTCCTCATCGGTCCCCAAGTGCGGTCGGGCGGCCTCTCACCGGGGACGGCCGCCGTCTCCCTCTTCATCGTTTTCAAGGCGTTCGCCTCCGGGGGCGCCGCCGTCACCGGTGTCGAGGCGATCTCCAACGGCGTGCCGGCGTTCCGCAAGCCCGAATGGAAGAACGCGCGCACCACCCTCATGTACATGGGAGCGATCCTCTCGACGAGCTTCCTGGCGGTCTCCTACCTCGCGCATCGCCTCCACGTGGTCCCGGTGGCCGACGAGAGCAAGTCGGTCCTCGGCCAGATCGGCCAAGCCGTCTACGGGAACGGGGCGATGGGACACGCCCTGTTCCTCGTCCTGCAGGTCTCGACGACAGCAATCCTGATCCTCGCGGCCAACACGTCCTTCGCGGACTTCCCGCGCCTGGCGAGCTTCCACGCCGGGGACGCGTTCATGCCACGGCAGCTCACCAAGCGCGGACACAAGCTGGTCTTCTCGAACGGGATCCTCGCGCTCGCCTTCGCCGCCTCGCTCGTCATCGTGGTGTTCAGGGCAAGCGTGACCGCCATGATCCCGCTGTACGCGCTGGGCGTGTTCACGTCCTTCACGCTCTCCCAGAGCGGGATGGCCAAGCGCCACCTGCGGATCAAGGAGCCGGGATGGCGGCTCGGCCTGGCGATCAACGGTTTCGGCGCGATCAGCACGGCCGTGGTGGCCGTCATCATCGCCATCGTGAAGTTCCACCCGCGTGGACAGTTCGGCGGGGCGTGGCTCGTCCTGTTGTTCGTGCCGGTCATGGTCTTCATCCTCACCCGGGTCAACAAGACCTACGAGCGGGAGGAGGAAGACCTACTGGCGGGCCTGGAGCACGTCCAGCGTCCCCTTCCCCAACGACACGTGGCCGTCGTCCTGTGCGACGACCTCGACGAGAAGACGCTCCACGCCATCCAGTACGCGCACACCATCCAGCCGGAGGAGCTCCGAGTCGTACACCTGGCCAAGGATCCGGACGGGACCGCCGCGCTCCACCAACGATGGTCCGCCGCCAACCTCGGATTGCCACTGGAAGACGTGCCGTGTGCATCCGGCTCGCGGGGTGAGTGCCTCCGATGGTATCTCCGCGAACATCGACTCTCGTCGGAGGAGTCCCACGTGACCGTGGTGGTGCCCGGGCCGGCGCGACTCAGCCGATGGCAGCGGCTTTGGCGCGGGCGGAGCTGGTACGCCCTGGTCGGCCCGCTTCGCACCATGGAGGGGGTCAGCGTGGTCATCGTGCGCGACCATGGGGGACCGGGACATCATGAGGTGGCCGGCCGGATACGAGTGTCCCCCCGAACCCGCCACGTCGCCATCATCCTGGTCGACCGCCTGGACCGGAGCGTGCTGAAGGCCATCAGGTACGCGAGGACCATCGAGGCCTCGGACATCCGGGCCCTGCACGCCGCCGTCGATCCTCTCGCCGCGACGCATCTCGCCGAGCAGTGGGGAGAGGTGGGGAACGTCCTGGGCGTACCGCTCGACGTCGAGGAATGCTTCGACCGGAACATCGCCAGGACGGTCACCGAGTACGTCCACGGCGTCGAGGCTCCGGACGTGGAAGTGACCGTGGTCCTGCCACGCCGGGAGTACCCGCGCATCCTCCAGCGGCTCCTGCACGACCACACCAGCCGAGCGATCACCCGAGCCCTCGCGGGCGAGCCCCACGTGGACTTGGTGGTGGTCCCCTACCGCCTGGGGGCGGCCGGGACCACCGGGCCGCGACCGGGAGCCACGGCTGCCGCCGACCAGGGCGTGCGCTAGGCTTCCCGCTCGTGCACATCGTGATCATGGGGTGCGGCCGCGTGGGCGGTGAACTCACCGTCCAGCTGGCCAAGGCCGGTCACGCTGTGAGCATCATCGACAAGCGCCCCGAGGCGTTCGACCGGCTCCCGCCCGGCTTCGACGCGAAGACCATCGTCGGCCTGGGATTCGACCGGGAGGTCCTGGAGCGGGCCGGCATCAAGGAAGCCGGCGCCTTCGTCGCCGTATCCAATGGAGACAACTCGAACATCGTCTCCGCCCGGGTGGCGCGAGAGCACTATCACGTGCCCAAGGTGATCGCCCGGATCTACGACCCGAGGCGGGCGGACATCTACGAGCGCCTGAACATCCCTACCGTGGCGTCCGTGCGTTGGGCCGCCAAGCAGATCCAGTTCCTCCTGTTCCACTCGCGCGACGAGATGAAGGAGAGCTTCGCCGGCGGCTCCCTCATGCACTTGCAACGCGAGGTCCCCGACCACCTGGTGGGCAAGCCTGTTTCCTCCGTCGAGGCCGAGGGCGCCATCCGGGTGATCGGCGTGGACCGCGGAGGAAGCGGCTACCTGCCCACTCACTCCAGCACGTTCCAGGAGGGCGACGTCGCGCACTTCGTGGTGGCGCGAGACGCGCTCGACAGGCTCGACGTCCTGCTGCAGCCGGTCGCGGAATGAGGATCGACCGGAGAGATCGGTGAAGGTCGTCGTGGCGGGGGCAGGGAACATGGGTCGGCATCTCGCGCTCGACCTCGCTGGGCGGCAGCACGAGGTCATCTTGATCGAACAGGACACGGGCGCGGCCACGCGGGCTCGCCTGGAGCTGCCGGAGTCCGTGACCGTCCTGCTGGGCGACGCGTGCGAGCCCTACGTGCTCGAGGAGGCCAAGCTGGGACAGGCCGACGTCATCGTGGCGGCGACGGGCGACGACGAGGACAACCTGGTCGTCTCGCTGCTCGCCAAGCAGGAGTTCGCGGTGCCGCGCGTGCTGGCGCGGGTCAACCACCCCGAGAACGAGTGGATGTTCACCGAGCAGTGGGGCGTCGATACGGCGGTCAGCCCCCCGCACATCCTCACGTCGCTGGTGGAGGAGGCCGTCAGCGTGGGCGACCTGGTTCGCCTGCTCAAGCTGGAACGGGGCAAGGTGTCGCTGGTCGAGCTGACGCTGGAGGAGGGCTCGCACGCGGTCGGCCGCCCCATGTACGAGCTCCGGCTTCCGCTCGACTCGGCCATCGTGGCCATCGTTCGGGCCGAGCACGTGGTCATCCCACAGCCCGAGACGGTCCTCGCCGCCGGTGACGAAGTGCTCGCCATCGCCACGCCCGAGGTCGAAGAGGAACTGCGGAACACGCTCGAGTAGCCGGGGGGTTCGAGGATCGATCCGATAGAGCTGGTGCGGCCGCAGGACGTGTTCTTCCTTCACGTCGAAACGCCGAACGTGCAGCAACACGTGTGCGGCCTGGCGCTCATCGATCCGACCCTGCCCGACGGGCGCCGCCTTCGGCCTGACGACGTTCGGGACGCCGTGGCCAGCCGTCTGGACGCGCTGCCCAGGTTCCGCCAGCGCCTGGCCGTCCCGGCGCTTGCGTTGAGCCGCCCAGCGTGGGTCGACGCGGAGCATTTCGACGTGGGGTTCCACGTCCGTGCGGTGACGGCCGCCCCCCCCGGCGGCGCGGGCGAGCTGGCAGCCGTGGTGGGCGAGCTCATCTCACGGCACATCGACCGGACCAGGCCGCTGTGGGAGATCTACCTCATCGAGGGGTTGGAGGACGGCCGGGTCGCCTTCTTCCTGAAGCTCCACCATGCCATCGCCGACGGCCTGGGGGGGATCAGCGTGGCCCGAACCCTGTTTGACGCCACGCCGATCATCCCTCCGCCCCCATCAGGCCAGTGGTGGCCGCGTCCGGCGCCGCGTCCGCTCCACCTGTTCGCCGGAGCCCTGAAGGAGCAGGTCGTGGCCCCATTCCGGCTGGTAGCTGACGCGTTGGAGGACCTCCTCGAAGCCCCCGCGCCGACGCTTCGGCGAGCAGGGAAGATCTCGGCCGGCCTGTGGAAGCTGGCCCGGGCCGGCACCGCTCCGGCCAGCCCGCTCAATCGGCCCATCTCCCCGGCCCGGCGGTATGGCTCCGTCGCCGTCGACCTGGCTGCGGTCAAGCGCGTCCGGCTCGCCTTCGGCGCCTCGCTGACCGACGTCGTCCTGGCCACCCTGGCCGGGGCGCTCCGCTGTTTCTTCGAGGACCGGGGCGACCGGCTGCCGACCCGCCCTCTCCGAGCCATGGTCCCGATCTCGGTCCGCGCCCAGGGCAGGCGTGGGGTGGCCGGCAACTGGACGACCGCCTACTCCTTCGATATCTCGCTCGAGGACGTGCCGGTGCAGGACCGGCTGGCTGGCATCGTCGTGGCAACTCGAGCGCGACGGCGATCCGAAGAGCCCCAGACGGCGCGGTTCGTGATGAACGTCGCCGGCACCTGGCTTCCCGCCCCTGTCCACGCGGTGGCGGCCCGGAAGATGTATCGGCAGAAGTGGTTCAACCTCATCGTGTCGACGATGCCGGGGCCCTTCCGGCCGACCTACCTGGCCGGAGCCCGGGTGGACGTGGCCTACCCCGTGCTGCCGCTCGCCGAAGGGGTCGGCCTCACCGTGGGTGCGATGACGTGGGAGGGCAGGCTCACGTTTGGCCTGACCGCCGATGCCGGGATCGTGCCCGACCTCGACCACCTGGCCGAGGCGGTGCGGCAGTCCTTCGACGAGTTGGTGGACGCTGCCGACGCCAGACGGCCGAAAGCGGTGGAGGAGGAACCGGAACGGCCGCCGCCCGCGCGTGCGGGCGTCAGCCGGTGATGGCCGGCTGCGACAGCCCGACCGGCGAAGAGCCTCCGGCCCCAACCGCGGCCGACCCGTCGATCTGTGCCACCGTCAACGGGCGAAGGCCCTGACGGATCGCCGTCAGCCACAGGCTTCGAACAGCATCGGCCACCGCCTGCGGCGACGCCCCGGCCAGGACCCACACCTCGACGATCCCACCCGAGGGGATCGCGCCGATCGCCGATGCCCCGTCCCCCGATACCTTCACGTGCCGGACGAACACCACGCGGCGCAGGTGAAGTCCGCGGGTGGCGGCCACCGCGAACAAGCTGAAGCGCCCACATGGCTCGGCCACGTACCTCGGACGGCGTCCGGTGGCTGAGGCGAGGACCTGGACGGACCTGGTGAACTCGGACTGGGTGTCCCCTGGCTCGAGGAAGCTGTCCCGGTTGGACCGCCACATGCCCGTCTCGATCTCGAAACCCTGGCCCGAGAGAGCGGAGATCAGTGACGGTGAGGCCAGCGCGTCGCGGCCCTGGATGAAGAAGGTCAGCGGGATCCCGCGGCGCGCCGCCTCGGCCGCAACGGTCTCCAACACGTCGGGCGAGAGCGATCCCGCCACGGCGATCGCCATCTCGCGGGATCGCGCCGGCGCTCCCCGCGCGGCGTGGGCGAACCGCGTCCCGGCGGCGAACGACGCCTGGAACAGCACGAACGCAGCCACTGTCCCCGCCACCGCCACCCGAACCGCGGCCCGGGCCGGCCGGCGCCACCGCGGGACCTGCGGTTCACCGATCGCCGCCATCGCCAGTAGGTCCCGCCCCAGGTCCTTGTTCCCCAGGTACGTCCGCTCGGCCTGCCGCATCCGCCGGACCGACAGGCCGTCGGAGGCCAATCGTTCGACGGTTCGCACCAGCTGGTCGGGACCTCGGCAGACCATCGCCAGCCCGGCCTGCTCCATCAGCGCCGCGCCCGCCCTGCCGTGGCCGGCGATCGCATCGAAGATGACCAGGGGTCGCTCCGAGGCCAGCGCCTCGAGGTTCGTCACGCCGCCGCCGTTCGTCACCACCACGTCCGCCGCGGCCATCAGGTCGGGCATGTTGTCGACGTAGCCGAGCGCGGTCAGCCGGTCGTTCGAGCCGGCGACCGCCTGGATGCGCCGGCGAAGGCTCGCGTTCCGGCCGCACACCACGATGGTGTGCACACCGCCATCCCGAGCCGCAAGCGCCCTGGCCGCGCCCTCCATGGATCCGACGCCCCACGCGCCTCCGGTCAGGAGCACCAGGAAGCGGTGGCGAGGGAGGCCGGCACGCGCTCGCGCCGCCGTCTGGTCCGCTGGGCGGAACTTCGGACTCACCGGTGGCGCCGTCGCCGAGATCGCCCCCTCGATCCCGGCCCGCCGCATCTGCTCCGCGGCCAGTTCGTGCAACACCAGGTGCAGGTCCACCCCGGGATAGGTCCAGAACGGATGCGGGGCGAAGTCCGTCACGAACGTGGCGGTGGTCACCCGCAGGCCTCGAGCTCGGCGCAGCCAGTGAAGCGCCATCGAGCCCAGCGGGTAGGTCGAGATCACCAGGTCCGGGGCGAACCGGCGAAGCGCTCGTCCCAGGGGCCGGCCGAACCACCACCCCACCAGTCGCTTGGACGCCCGGGTAAAGAGGGGGTGGCGAAGCAGCGCGTCGTAGAAGAACTGATAGCTCCACGGCGCGCGCTTGATCTGGAACTGGAACGCCGACCGGCAGGCCCGTCCGAACCACCGCCCCCTGAGCTCGATGGTGTCGATCTGCCGGGTGACGCATCCGGGCCACAGGCGCTGGACGAGGGCCGCCAGCTCCTTGGCCGCAGCGTTGTGGCCATCGCCCATGTTGGCGGACACGAATAGGACGCGCCGAGGCGTCGTCGCCCCTACCATGGTGACTGCCCCCCACTCGACGGAGCCAAAGCGTGGTCATCCTAGGCGCGATCCTCGCCCTTGTCGCGGGGGTCGGATACAACGCCAGCGCGGCCGCACAGAAACGCGAGGCCGTGAGGGTGGGCCGCTCGGTCGGGTTGACCCGGCTGCTGCCCGCTCTCGTACGGCGCAAGTTATGGGTCGCCGCCTCGTTGCTGGACTTCCTGGCCTGGTTGGCCCAGGTCGCCGCGATGGCCCTTGCGCCCATCGCCCTGGTCGTACCCGTGATGGGGGTGGGGGCAGCCGTGCTGGTGGCGCTGGGGATCGGGTGGCTGGGGGAACGGTTCGGGTCGGCGGAGATCGTAGGGATCGTGCTGGTGGGGGCCGGAGCCACGGCCGCCGCGGTGGCGGCCGGGAACGGCTCGGTGGCCCGCTCCCCCCTGCCCTTCGCCGACCAGGTCGCCATCGGCGGCGTGGCCCTGGCGGCGGCGAGTGTGCTGGCCAGGTCGAAGACTGGCATCGGCTACGGGCTTGCCGCCGGCTGCCTGTACGGTGCGACCGCCGTCTACACGAAGGAGGTCGGCGACCGTTTCGCCGAGCATGGTGCTGGGGCCGTCGCGCGCCTCCTGGCAAGCCCCACTCCATGGCTCCTGGCGGTGACGAGCATCATCGCCCTCGCCCTGGTGCAGGCTGGGTTCCAGCGGGCGAACGCCGCGTCGGTGGTGGCGGCCATGACGGCGGTCGACACGACGGGTCCGATCCTGGCGGGGTTCTTTCTGTACCACGAATCGTTTCCCTCGGGGGCGGCCGGGCCTGGGCTCGCCATCGGCATCGCCGCGGCGGTCCTCGGCACCACGTTCCTGGCGGCCCGCCTGGAGGCGTGGCCGGAACAGTCGCCGGCAGATGAGCCGTCGCTGAACGCGAGAGGCAACCCGACTAGACGAACTCCCAGGTGGGATTGACCACTCGCTTGACGCCCTGTTCGATCCCCAGCACGCCCTCGATCTTCAGCCGCGAGCCGAGCGCCAGCCCTCCGATCGACCGGCGCCCCAGCCACCTGGCGGTGACCTCACCCGTCCCGTCGGACAGGACCACCTCGAGCGCTTCGAACCCCTCGACCGGCCGGACCGTGATGCGCCGGACCATGCCCGCCAGGGAGACCCGGGACCGGGGCTCTGCATCGGCGATCCGCACGGTGCCCTCCACCGTGTCCGCCCACGCCTTGAGCTCGGCGGCCAGCCGCTCCTCGTCGCTCTCCGTCAGCCGATGCAGGAACCGGCGGAGGGCCACGGCTCGTCCGCGTTGGCTAGGGCGCCGAGGTCGGCCCGGGGGCGGAGACAGCCCGCGCCGCGATCTCCTCCACCTTCGTGGCCTCCGGGACGGGCTCCTCGGACTCGAAGATCTGCACGTGGCGCGACTTCGAGTACCAGATCATGACCGCGAGGACGACCGCGGCGCCCCCCGAGACGGCCACGCGAAGGGCGGTGTGGCCTGCCCCCGGCACCCCGTACCGAACCACCAGCGGGGCGATCAGCAGCGCCACCAGGTTCATCACCTTGATCAGCGGGTTCAGCGCCGGGCCGGCGGTGTCCTTGAACGGGTCCCCCACGGTGTCGCCGATCACCGTGGCCTTGTGGGGATCGGATCCCTTCCCTCCATACAGCCCTTCCTCGACCAGCTTCTTGGCGTTGTCCCACGCCCCGCCGGAGTTCGAGAGCATCACGGCGAGGAGCTGGCCGGTCAGGATCGAGCCGGCCAGGAACGCACCGAGAGCTTCGGCTTTCAGGAAGAACGCCACGATGATGGGGGAAAGCACGGCCAGGAGGCCCGGCGTCATCAGCTCGCGGAGCGACGTCTTGGTGCATATGTCGACGACCCGGCCGTAGTCGGGCAGCTCGGTGCCGGCCATGATCCCGGGATGCTCCTGGAACTGCTTGCGCACCTCCACCACCACCTGCGAGGCGGCGCGGCCCACGGCCCGGATGGCGAGCGATGAGAACAGGAACGCCACCGAACCGCCGATCAACAGGCCGACCAGGACGTCGGGGTGGTCGACCCGGATGCCGAGGAAGTTGAACCCGGCGTCGCGCAGCGCCACCTCGAACGAGCCGAACAGCGACGTCGCGGCGAGGACCGCCGTGGCGATGGCCATTCCCTTGGTGATGGCCTTCGTCGTGTTCCCCACGGCGTCGAGCCCGGTCATGATCTCGTCGGCCCGTTCGCCGAGGCCGCCCGACATCTCCGCGATCCCGTGTGCGTTGTCCGAAACGGGGCCGTACGTGTCCATCGACACGATGACGCCGACGGTCGTGAGCATCCCCATCCCGGTGAGTGAGATGAAGTAGAGGCGTTCGGCGGTGTTGTGCCCGAGGTAGAAGGCCCCCATGATGGCCCCGCCGATCACCAGGATGGCCCACACCGTTGACTCCAGGCCCGTGGCGAACCCAGACAGGATCGTGGTGGCCGGCCCGGTCAGCGAGGACTCGGCGATCTCTTTCACCGGCTTGCGTTCGGTGGACGTGAAGTGCTCGGTCAGCAGCTGGATGACGCTGGCCAGGATCAAGCCGAAGGCCACCGCCCAGAAAGTCCGGAGATCCTTCGTGTAGGTGAGCGACAGCAACAGCACACCGACGGCCGACGCCAGCGCCGAGAGGAAGAACCCGCGATTGATGGCCTTCATGCCATGTTCGGTCTCGCTCCGGGGAGCCACCGCCAGGATGCCGACGATCGAAGTGATCACGCCGATCGCCCGGACGAACAGGGGGAACATCACGCCCACGATGGCGCCCTGCTTCGAACCCGCGAACGCCGCCGAGCCCAGGATGATCGCGGCCACCAGGGTGACCTCGTAGGACTCGAACAG
>Ga0066710_100007875_pt1 | contig 10252 bp, 9 predicted proteins | sample GraSoiAngelo_159_FD_79666 | JGI IMG/M metagenome (GOLD analysis project Ga0066710, IMG submission 79666) | Grasslands soil microbial communities from the Angelo Coastal Reserve, California, USA - 14_1009_16_40cm | ecosystem: Environmental > Terrestrial > Soil > Grasslands | place: USA...
TCGTGCTCCTTGAAGGTCCCGGGAGTCACGTCATAGGCTATGTATTTGACCCTGTTTTCGTGGTTGAACGCGAGTATCACTTCTGCTTCTGTACCACGGTAAATCGTCGTGACGACCTTCGCGGAAGCCGAGTTCTCCCTAGGTGGAGCGGTGCCCACTCGCAGCTTCTCGGGCCTCACACAGTAGAAGACCTGCGCGTTCGCTTCAAACGTTCCGTGGCCCCTCCCCAAGAAGGACCCCTCCTCGGTCGCTACCCTCACAAACTCTCCCTCCTTCCCCGCCACCTTGCCGTTGAGGACGTTGATTTCTCCCAGGAAGCGGGCGGTGAAGACGTTCTCAGGACCGAGGTATATCTCGTCCGTGTTCCCAACCTGCTCGATTACGCCCTTGTTTATCACCATCAGCCTGTCTCCGAGGCTGAGCGCCTGTTCTTGGTTGTGCGTGATGTAGACGGACGTCAAACCGAACTCCTCGTGGATCGACTTGAGTTCTTCTTCCATCTTTCTCTGGAGCCTGTAATCTAGGTTCGCCAGAGGCTCATCGTAGAGCAGAAGCTTCGGTTTTAGCACCAAGGAACGGGCCACCGCGACCCTCTGCTTCTCGCCTCCGCTCAGCTCCCTGGGCATCCTGTCCTCGAACCCGGCCAGGCCTATGACGCCCAGCGTATGCTTCACTTCGCTCTTGATCGTGTCCTTGTCCAACTTCTTCAGCTTGAGTCCGAATTCGACGTTCTCCCCGACCGTCATGTGAGGGAAGAGTGCGTAGTCTTGGAATATCAGGGAGGTGTTCCTCTTGTGGGGAGGGACGTCCGTAATATCGACCCCGTCGAGGACTATCTTCCCCGCCTCGGGCATGAGCAGCCCGGCGATGCACTTCAGGAGGGTGGTTTTCCCAGAACCGCTCGGTCCCATTATGACGTAGAACTCCCCCTTCTCCACAGAGAAGGAGATGCCGTCTACAGCCGCGGTGTCGGGCGAGTATCTCTTTGTCAGTCCTGAAACCGTTAGGATGGGCTGCTGTAGTTGTCTTTGACTCGTAAGAGGTCACCAAGAGACGGGGGCCAGCGCGACAGACTGAGTCAGCACCTCACGGGGCATCGGGGCCACGTGCTCCTTGAGGCTTCACGCCTCCATTCCCGTCAGAATTCAAGCCGGCACTGTGGCCTTGAGAGACGCCCACAGGTTGGTGTAAGTCGTCGGATTATCCGGGAAGTCCGGCGACAGGAAGTACCTAGTAATCTTGTTCTTGTCGTCGATTGAACCTAGGTCCCTCGTCACTCCGTTGGGGTCGGGAGACCCGGTCCTGGGCGTCGCGCCGGTCGGGAAGTACTTATCAGGAGTAAACAGGGCACTCTGTATCCGCGCAGGCATGCTCTCAAACTCAGGATGCGTGCTGCCCCATGTGTCGGTGATGATCTTGCTGAGTGGTTGATAGGTCGCTGTTCCTGAGAACATCCATCCCCAGAATTCGTCACCCATGTAAGACTTCACGTCCGGGCTGAGGGCGTTCGCGGTTCCGTAGCCGTTGTGCGCCGTGTTTGCCGCCCACCAGGGGCTCATCATGAAGTCAAAGAACTTGTAGTCCGCTGCCTGCTTGCTCGTATCGTAGTGGCTCGGGAGGAAGTCCCCGTTCCACCAGAAGAATGGTCCGTTCTCGAGTCGCGCGTAGTAACAGGGTGTCCCGGCATCTCTGGATCCGTAGCAGACGGGCTGCCAGGTGCTGGCGGCCACGACCTCGCTGGTCGACATCAGGGTAATAATTGTGCCGAGGTCAGACCAGAAGGTCTTGACCTGTCCGGTCTTGATTATCGGAGACAGATAGTTCAGCACAGAGGTCAGTTCAGTCTGGCTGAGGTTGGTGACGGTGTCAGCGACAGCGGGTATCTGTTTCGTACCTTCCAGCATGTTGGCTGTCTCGCTGAAGGTAGTGAGGCCCTCGTCCTGCAAAGCAACCTTGCCCTTCCAACTCGGGTTGAACAGCTCCTTGTAGCTGAGAGTCGTGCTCTGTCCTCCGTTTTCCTGGAATGGAAGGACGTTCGGGTTGTAGCTGACAGAATCGTAGTTCCAGATGTTGTTGAGCGCGTTGAGCTTGCTTCCGAGCGTCGCCCAGAGAAGGTAGTTGAACCTCGTGACATAGTTAGGTCCGAGGAAGGACCCGGGATTATTGATCAGTGGCTCTAGGTCTGAGGTCTTCCACCTCGGAAGCAACGTAACGTCTATTGGAGTTATGTAGCCTGCCTTTACGATGTCGCGGATTCTGCCCGTGAAGGCGATGTCGAACCCTGACCCGCCTGTCGCGAGTAGCTTCTGCTGCAAGGTGTAAAAGTCAATTTGTGTGAAGTTGATGTCGACCCCAGTCTCACTCTTGAACTCGTTTACGGCTGTCTGCCCGAGGTCCACTCCGTCTCCCAAATAGACGAGTGTCGTCGGTTGTGCCTGTGAGAGGTAGTAATATCCTCCCGCTCCCGCAACAGCGGCGACGACTACTACCACGGCGACCCCGCCCATGCGGCTGATGGCCTGCCTTCGAGTTATCTTCTCGTCAAGAATTCCACTGCCTGCCTCGGGCTTTGCCTCTGCCTCTCTAGGAGTCACCGAAACTGAGTCTTGCTCCTCGTGGCGAGACAAAAGTCGCAATCCAATGCCTCATTTCGTATAAAAGCTTTGCAGAGTCTTTTAACAAATCGCCGACGTTTCGGGAATTTCGGATTCTCCGAAGGTGTCGGTCACGAAGTCGTGAGTTTTGAGGACGAAATTCTTGAACCCTTGGAAGCAGTGCGCTCCGACGCGAGTGGTACGACTAACAAGGCAATGAGTTGTGACGGCGAGGTAGCCGGCCCGCGATGACTTCCGCTGAGTCTAGTTGCCCATGTTCGGAAAGTGGATTTCGAAGGACCGGCATTGAAGTGAATACGGTCCAGACCACGATAGCGTGTTGCAAGAGCCAATCAGAGGCTGAAATAGACTCTGTTAAACTAAAATGAGGGTAGCCCGGCCTGGATTCGAATACATTTGTGTTCGGAGGAAACGGCCCAGAGAGGGATACGAAAGTTCGGAAGTACTAGGATTACTCGCTGATAGTGGGGTGGTTTTTTGCCCGGGTGATTCATCGCGGATGTTGAGCAGCTTTCCTAATGAAGAGGTAAACGTTCACTGAGGTCAAAACGACTCCAGTCCAATACACGACCTCACCGACCAAGAGCGAGACGTCAATCGTATAGGAATATGTAAGACCGCGGGATGCCACGGTGGCCCAAATAGTGATGAACAGACCCGCTGCGGCATTGCAGCAGCTTCCCCTTAACCAGTTCTTGCCAATATGTTGGTTGAGGTCTTCGACTCCTATGACTGTCTGATCATGTTTGGAGAGTTCCATTCTGTCTTTCACTGCAATCCAGCCGTTGTAACCACAAAACTAGCAAATTAATGATTGTGGACTCGAAGTCTATTTTTCACCATCGACAGCAAGTCCTTTCACGGCGACTCGCCGTCGGATAATGAGGGAAGAGTGAAGAATTCGAGTCTGGGATCGGACCATTTGCCTGTTCTTTGCAATGGAATGTTCATCCAACGTGAGACGTCGTGGTCGTACAGAGAATGATGTAGGAGTTAGAATGCACTTCGAGACCGCCAAGGTCGTAGGAACCATCTGCCTCTTTGGGCACCGAAACAATAAGTATGTTCACAACCTCTCGAATCATGAAGCTCGGACACGGAGAGACAATTCGATTACCGTACAAGTAGAATTGCAGGTTCAAGAAGTTCCAGCGACCCGTCGAGTTGATCAGACCGGTGGCGAAATCGCCGACCAAGACATATTTCTGCACATCTGAGAGGTTCAACGCCTTGAATCGAGGACTCGCTTCGACCTGAGTGGCCAAATTGGTCAGGTTGTGCGGCAGCCTTTGAAGCACTGTCACAATCGAGCTAACTTTCAGGTCTCCACTAAGCCATCGTCCGTTCTGACTTATGAGCGGTTCAGCCGAGAGGACGTAGTCGGAAGGGCGAATGGTACGGTAGGGCATGGATGCAGGAATCTCGAGACTCTCTTCCAATGTCTCTCCGCTCTTGAATGTCTTCGGGTAATTGATCTCTGAGGGCTGGTAGGCCCAGATGAGTGTCCCATTCAAGGAGTTAAGCTGCGGGTTGGTAAGAGGCACGACCAAGATTACGCTCTGATTATCGGGGGACATATTGGTTAAGGTGAATTCAGCATTGAATGAACTGCCCTGGGGCACCACGGTGGTGTTAAGGGACATGCTGAAACGCCAAAAGTCATTGGTGGCGTTGACTCTCGTTGATGCGTTCGCATCGATTGGAGACAAGCTCGTGGTAACTGTCTCGTTCTTACTATTTGGAGAGTGGGTGACTGTGGCGGTGTTAGATTGAGTGTTGTTTGGTCTTGTAAGCGTAATGTAACCTATCGAAGCGACAGCAACGGCAGCAACAGTAGCGAGGACCAAGACCATTGTTGCCTTGGCTGGACGAGGAGAAGACATTTCGCCGCTACTTCGTGGGTGGATGAGTCATTTAGTTCTACTCCTTAGAACGGTGGAAACTCAGATTGATCAACGCCAGCTGAGAGGATGAAGTTCTGTGAACATGAATCAGAATATCTGAAACTTCAAGTCTATCAGCATCTTGACGACGGTGCCGTTACCACATTCCTCTTCCCCTCAAGGGGCTTTCTTATCTCCGACACAGTCTTAGGAGAAGGCTGGAACGACGTTGTGTTTCCGCAATATTATGTGATGCAATCACCAGACACACAGAGCGACTTCCAAGAAAATAAAAACGAGAATTCTGTTACAAATACTAATCAGAGGTTGAAATCGACCCGATTCGTTGAAAGTAGCCCGGCCTGGATTCGAACCAGGGTCACAGGCTGTCTTCGCGACGCATTCGCTCCAAAGGCCTATATGCTTGGCCGCTACACCACCGGGCTACACGGGCTACCGGGATTCTTTCAATTCTGACGCTAATTTAGTCTTACGCGGGGAGATTCATCAGAAAGTCAGCCACGCGCTGCGCCGGGTCCTCCATCCAATCTAGCAGCATCTTCGCCCTTCTCGAAAACGCTGGGCGGTAGTTCTTCGACAGATACCTCCTGACGAGCCTCGAGATCCTCTTCGCGTCTCTTGCTCTCGCCAACAAGCCCTTCGAGATCAGATACCTCTCCGTGTATAGGTCTCCCTGGAACGCCGAGATCGTCGGAACGCCCTGAAGCGCCGCCTCCGTACTCATCGTGCCACCCATGCCGACGAAGACGTCGGTCACCTTGAGCAGAGCTGTTCCATCGATGACCTGATCAGGGATGATGAAAGTTTCACCGTACCTCTCCTTGATCGACTTGAGTTGGTCCTCGTACCTGCACAGAGCAACCAAGTTGCAGTCCTTGAAGTCTTCCGCCAGCCTTCCGAGAACAGTATCCCCCCAGCTCTTGCTCGTCCCTCGCATATACGGCGCGTACGATTCCTCGAGGCGGACCACTATCGTCTTCCTCGTCTTGTCTAGGGTGAGGTCCTGATTTCCTTCGTGCGGCCTCTTGAGCCAAGCCGCTGGGTCTAGAGCCCGGTACCGTGCGATGTTCTTCCTGGTAATTCCGAAAACTCCCCATGCGGAGTAGGGGATGATCCACGGTGTGAGGAGATGGTGGCTCAACGGAAGCGACAGCTTCCCTGCAACCACGGAGTGGGGAGAGTCGTTCACGGCCACGTGTCTGATGCCGAGACCAAACGAGATGCGCGCGCAGTCTACAGATGCGACGGAGACCGAAACATCAGGCCCAAAGCTCTCGACCAGGGGGAGCAGTTTCTGCTGTCTCTCCAGACTCGCCTTCAGCTGGAGGTCACGCTCTTTGCCCCCTCGCTCCCCGACATAGGTCAGGTCGAAATCGTGCATCTTGGCCAGCGGTTCAACCTCTCGGTAATGGCGCGAGGTCGCAAGCACAGCGCGGCCTTTCTTCTTGACAAGGTCGACCACGGGCTTGAAAAACAGTACCTGTTTTGGAGTGAGGACATCGACCCAGACGCGCCCGACGGCCAAATGTTTGTTCGGGACGTTTTGAGATATTTAACCCATCTTTTCTTTTGGGATTGAAAGTCCATGGGGATGGCTGATGAGCCTTGGCACGCGCCTACTCGAGCAATTCTAGCATCTCGGAGACTCCGACTATTCTTGTTCCTCTGAACTGCTTCAGAGCCAGCAGATGCCTATCCCCGGTGACGATGTAATCGGCGTCTCCCGCCTCTGCAGTGGCAAGCACTAGGTCGTCGTCAGGATCCTCCGGAACCACTCCAGAGATAGAAGACGGATTCACGAGCTTCGATCCCCTGGCGAGGAGTGATAAGAACTCCCCGACCTTGGATGGTTTGATCTGGTTGAATTTCTCTCTCGACAGGACGTCCATCAGCTCAGCCAGCATCTTGTTGGAGAGTACGAGAGAATGAGTCTCGAATAACCTGAGAACCGCTATCCTGGGCTTCCCGTGGCCTACCAGCGCTGAGACAAGGACGTTCGTGTCTACTACTGCACGAACCATTCTGCGCGCCTAACCAGCTCTCTTCTCTTGCCTGTACGCTTGAATCTCTTTCAGGATCGCCTTCCGGGAGGGCCTTCTCCTCCCTTTGTATGCCTCGTCAATTTCCTTGAACAACTCCTTCAACTCTTCTCCCAGTGGCTGCAGGCGCAACTTTGTCATGACGAGCTTGTCTCCTCTGCTGTATACCGCCAACCGCGACTTGGGGGTTATCTTCAGTCTCCGCCGCAACTGGAGAGGGATAACAATCTGACCTTTCGTCCCAACGACAGCTATATCGGGCTCGCTTTCCAACTGTCTTGACTCCAGTATGACTTTCATACTTGGACTATAAATGGATTTGCCAGCGCCTGCTGCATTCTCCAATCCGGATCTCCCCCTGAGGCGTTTGACGCGCTACAGAATGTGAGCTGGAGCATTGCGAGCGCCGGGGCGCGACCCTCCACACGAACCAAAGCGTTATTACGCGTCTTTGAAAACCACACAGAGAGCCCAGAAAGTGCAGAAACTCAAGGTAGCGATTTACGGCCAGACGACCGAGGGGTACAAGCTCGCCGCGAGACTCGTGGACAAGGCGAGCGTTACGCTCATCGACGAGACTCTGCAGATGGCGACTGAGGTCGACCAGCGCTTCATCAAGAGCCACCCGGACCTCGATGAGTTGATGAGCAGTGAGACGTTGATGGACCTCAAACCGATCGAGGGCGCTATATCCGAGGCGAACGTGATCTTCTTCACCCCGAAGCTCCGCCGCCCCTCCGAGGAGTCGCTATTCGAGTCGACCTCGAAGCTGCGTGACCTCTCGAAGTACGTCTCAAAGGGGACGACTGTCGTGAACGCCCTCCCGACCGGGCCTGGCGGGAACTCAGAGAACATCGTCCTCCTCGAGAAGCAGACAGGTCTCACTGTCGGGGAGTCGCTTGAGTACGCCTACACCCCGCTGCACCCGCGCAGCGCCGAGCCCGCCGTCGTCGCCTCTATCTCGAGAAGGAAGGATGGGCAGCCTCTGGAGGCACTCGGCTTCAAGCTAAACTCCCAGAGCGTCCTAGCCGCCGAGCTGGGGTATGTCTCAGATGTCTTGCTCGCTTCCGTGAAGCTGGCTAGCGAGATCGAGCTGAGGAAGAGGGCGAGGGAGGCTAAGATAGGGTTTCAGACAGCCGGTGATGACGTCTACCTCGACGAATTCTCGCCTCATCTCTATGAGTTGAAGGCGATACAATCGAGCGACGAGGCGGGGGAGTCGATATCCTACCTGGCCGGGACAGCGGTGAAGAGCTTCGAGAATTACGTCAGATACGCCGTGGACGAGGCGAGGGAGGTGCTGAAGGAGAAGGAGCTGAAGGCGAGCAGGACGAGGATCGTCGTCCTCTGGAACCTCGACAGGTACGAAATGAGGGCGGAGAGGCTGCAGATGGCCGAGAGCATCGTGCAGAGGCTTAGGGACTACGTCTCCGATGTTGACAGCGTCAGCGGGCCCAACTTGAGGGCGGGGTCGGAGATCCTCGACACACAGAAGCATAACCTCCTGATCGTATGCTCGAAGGGTGACAGGGAGATTGCCAACCAGTCGAGGAAGAACTCGAGGGGGGCGGAGGTCTCCCTCCTGTCGGCAACGCCCGGCCTCCGGAGAGAGTGAACCGGGCAGCCCTGGGATGAACCGCGGGGAGATGTTGAGAGATGGTTAGGATTGCGGTAATAGGAATCGGCGGCTGGGGAAAGAACCACCTCAGAGTCCTCAACGAGCTCGATGCGCTCGCGGCCCTCTGCGACGCGAACAGAGAACGGATGCAGCTCTACTCCAAGAAGTACAGGGTCCCCGGCTACGAGAGCGTCGACTCGTTGCTGAAGAAGGAGGAGCTCGACGGCGTCACTATCTGCACCCCCGCCTCGACGCACTTCGCGATAGCATCGAAGGTTCTCGGTGAGGGCTTGAACACCTTCGTGGAGAAGCCGATGACGACCACCTCAAGCGACGGGGAGAGCCTCATCGAGATGGCCAGGAAGGCGAGAAAGATTCTGACAGTCGGCTTCATCGAGAGGTTCAACCCGTCGATATCGGACCTGAAGAAGATGTTCGCGGAGGGGAGGCTGGGTGCCCCGATCCTGCTCGAGTTCCACCGCGAGAACAGGAGGGGTGATGTCCTCGACGTCGGCATCGTGAAGGACGCTTCGGTGCATGACATAGACACGGCGAGGTGGCTCTTCGGGGAGGAGCCTCGCGTTGTCTTCGCGAGGGTAGGGAACGTGAAGTCGGACAATGAGGACTTCGCCGCGATCATGATGGGCTTCAGCGAGCAGAGAACAGCCTTCATCACGACGAACTGGGTCACCCCAGCCAGGGTGAGGACGCTAGAGGCCGTCTTCGAGAACGGCGTCGTCAACATCGACTTCGTGTCACAGCAGACGCAGGTTCACGAGGAGGACGGAACGAGGATGCCGAGGCTGGTCGTCCAAGAGCCGCTGATGCTTGAACTCAAGGAATATCTCACGGCGATAGAGGAGAAGAGGCAGCCCTTGGTCAGGGGGGAGGACGGCCTGATGGTGACGAGAATAGCGGAGGCGGTACTAGCGTCGAGCCGCTCGGGGACACCGATCTTCATGAAACAGTAGGTGAGAGCGTGGGGAGGACTAGGGTAGGGAGCCTGTGAATTTCATCGCAGCCGATGCGAAGATTGGCAGGGGTGTCCTTCTAGTAGCCTTTTCGTCGATCGTTGTTGTTGGGCCGATTGGGACCAAAAGACGAACTGGGCGCGATCTTACTAGCTATGAATCTTACTCAATCAGCTGGTGGATTACCAGAGGTTGAATCCGTTAATTCTATGTCCAGTCTTCTCGATTCAATAGCCTCCTTCATCTTTTCCGGGACACGCGCCTTCAGTAATCTGTCTAGGTTGGAGTGCACTACGACCGTCTTTCCTAGTCGGTCGTAGAAAACGAAAGAGACACCATAGGAAATCACTGTCGCCCGCGGAATGAGTTGGTTTGTAGGCGTCCCGAGTAGGATGGGAAGCGCCATCCGTCCCCTAGGGATTCCTGAAATCCAGAAAGTGTGAGAGAACGAGTGATTATAGTAAACCGTTTCAATACGCCGAACGTCAGCCCAATTCAACAAGAGGTTCTTTCCTTTGTGCAGCCCCTTATCGTCAAATGAATACATCGTCCTCCTCAGGAACGTTATTGCCACTCCTACGAAAATCGTTATTAGAGCTAATGAGGTGAAGACCAGACTCGACGCGAAGAAAGCGCCCGAGATAACTGCTTCGAGAACCAACAAGCCAAGTACCGAGGCACCCAACCGGCGCGGCTGCAATGACGATGGGATCTTCACTGCCAACCTTTCATCTAGTTTCGGGAATTCAATTTAAGAATTTCCCCGTTCGAAGTCTCCAGATTACTGTATCCCCATCTAGTGGATTCGAGCTGCAAGCCCCGCAGACGCCTGAAGACAGACCATAAATGATCGAAACGGCGGTAATTGCTATGACAGCCACGGATATGCTCGTAACCAAGTCAGTTTCATGATTAACAACTCTGTGCCTAGCTAGGTTTTGAAATGGCTTGGCACTGACTATTGGAAATTGATTTCAGAGCTTCCGGAGGGGAGATGCAGGGTTAGGAGAGTGGTCTGATTTGCCTTGATTGGTGCGGTGTAATTGTATGACCGCCCGGAATACAAGACGGTCACTTTGTAGTAGCCTCCGTAGAATCCTCCGAA
>Ga0066710_100007876_pt1 | contig 10252 bp, 7 predicted proteins | sample GraSoiAngelo_159_FD_79666 | JGI IMG/M metagenome (GOLD analysis project Ga0066710, IMG submission 79666) | Grasslands soil microbial communities from the Angelo Coastal Reserve, California, USA - 14_1009_16_40cm | ecosystem: Environmental > Terrestrial > Soil > Grasslands | place: USA...
AATTTCTGCGTTTCACCTTTTGCTCGAGCAATCTCATCGAGAGCAGAACCTCAGCCAGTGTGCGTTGCAGTACGTAATACCAACCGGGCCAGCCATCCAGAATCAGGCCTTTCCCAAAAAGTGTGTAGAGGAAAACGAGCGGCGGCGCGAAAATGACTTTTCGGCGGATGCGATCGGGCCGGCTGAGGTCGGCGAGGGGGGTTGCAAGCAGGTGCTCGGCATCGCGGGCCGAATACCGCAGTTGTTCGCTGAACCACCGGTCCAATGGCTTCCGGTCGTCATGGTCGATGCGGCCCGAGAGCTGGCCCACTGGCCCGTCAATTTGCACGCGATGTCCGTGCCCCTCGTCGCGATACCGCGCTTGGTCTTTGCGGTAGAGCACGGTGCGCGGCGGATACAGGCTGGCACGAAGGGGACGGCCGTGAATGCAGTACCGGAAGCGGGCGCTGAAAGCGGGAGTTGAAAGATTAGAGTTGATAGTTGAGAGTTGAGAGAGTTCACGAACGAGTTCTTCAGACAAGATGTAGTCGGCGTCTAGGGAGAGCACCCAAGGCGTTTGGATTTGTTGCCGGCCGAAGTTGCATTGGTCGGCGAAGGAATCGAAGGGGCGCTGAACGATGCGGACATTAGGGAAGCCGCGCGCAATGGGAAGAGTGTCATCGGTGCTGAAGCTGTCCAGGACGACGACCTCGTTCGCCCAGGCGAGCCGCTCGAGGGTGCGCCCGATATTCGGCGCTTCGTTATAGTTCAAGATCAGTGGCGTGATCTCCATACAAAACTGAATCACTGAGGTTCCGAAACGCTGAAATTTAGACACCCGGCCGACTCGACGGGCGAGCCGGAAACCGGAGTTTAACGCTTGGACGATCCGGCCGTCAGAATGGTACGGGAATAGGCCGTTGCCGCGTCACAAATCGCGTCCAAAGGAGATTTTTGCTAGCGGGAGGAGATGAAGTAAAAGGCCTCAACGCTTTCCAGTTGTTCGGCTGTGGCGCCTTGGAGGTCGTCCGACATGCCCGCCACTTGTTGAAAGGGAAAATCCAGATGCTGACGCGCCAAGGCCAACTCCACGAGACCCCGCTCCAGGAACTGGCTGGCACGATCCCGCCTCATAACTTGACTCCGGTTTCGAGCGCCGTGGCAGCGAGCGGCTCCGACAATTGTTCGCGGCGCTTCACGACCAAATCCGATTGTTGCCAGCCAATTCGGTCCAGGATCCGCGTGCGCAAACGCACCACGTCGCGGAATCCGAGCTTCTCCGAGACGACCAGCAGATCAATGTCACCCCCTCGCGCGTCATCGTCCGTCCGCGAACCGTAAAGATAGGCTTCCGCTTGCGCGTCCAGGCGCTGGATCTTCTCACGAATCGCATTGAGCTCGTCCTGGCTGAGTCTCTTGGGGAAATCTTCAAAGAAACTGCGGTCTCCGTCAATTCAGTCTTTCGGTGTTTCGGTGCTTCGTCGGCAAAAAGATGGAGTGCTGGATTCGGAAGGCCGATTTATAAGCCTCCAACTCATGAAACGATTCAACCTGCTGGATATGATTTCCTCTCTGCTTTGTTTGTTGTTACGCTAACGGTCTGCTGGCCGACCGGAATCCCGAAACACCGCCTCACCGGCTCCCCAGCACTTGCTCATACATCGCCTTGATCTGCTCGCCGGCGCGCGGCCAGGTGTATTTGGATTTGACGAGTTGGCGGCCGCGCCGACCCAACTCGCGGCGTTCTTCGGCGGACGTGCCGAGGGCCATGCGCAAAGCGCCAAGTAACGGCTCCGCCCCTACCTCAACCCACCAGCCGCAGCGATGAGTCTCGAGTTCCTGCCAGGGCGTGCCTCTAGTCGTGATCACCGGGACCCCGCAAGCCAGCGCCTCGGCCACGACGAGTCCGAAGCTTTCCGAATCACTCGGCAGCACGAAAACGGTTGCCGCAGTCAGCGCCGCCAGTTTTTCTTCCCCATCGAGGTACCCCGTCCATACCACGTCGCCGTCGAGGCCCAGCGCAGTTGACTGCCGGCGCAGCCCTTCCGTGAATACCGGGTCGCCCTGGCCCGCCAGGACAAGCAAGGCCCGCGGTTGTTTGGCTTTGACCTGGGCAAAAGCGGTCAGCAATCGAGCCAGTCCTTTGATGGGCGCCAACCGGCCCAGGAAGAGCACCACCTCGCGACCACGCGCGGCGGTCCAGCGCTCGAGGAACCGCTCGGTTCCGGGCGGCGAGGCCAGCGAGGGCAGGTCGATGCCGAGCGGGACGACAAACCCCGGGGCACAGGCGCCGGCCTCCTCGGCGTCGGCGCGCTCGCGGTCGGATGTGTAATGCATTGCCGCCGCGTGACGCAGAATCGGCCCTTCAATGAACCGGAGCGAGAGCGCTTTGAGCCCGCGCCGGCGATGTTGCCGGCCCCAGCGATTGAGGGCGCCGAGCGGGCGGATGATATAGGGCGTGGACGTTTGGCGGGCGAGGTGGGCCGCGCTGGTGCTCGCATAGGAGAACAGGGCGTGGACGTGCACCAGATCGTAATCGGTCACGTGCTGCTTCAGCCAAGAGCGCAACGGCAGCGAGACCTTGTAAAACTCGGTTTGTTTTCGGAAGAAGAACGTCCGGTAACCGTGAGGCTCGACACGCTGACCAAGCGGAACGGCGACACGTTTGCCAGGGCCGTCGTCGTCGGTGGTGGCGACATCGACGGCCACGCCGGCCTCGACCAGGCTGCGCGCCATGCGCGATATGGCCGCCGTCGGCCCCCCATGAGCCGGTGAGACGGACGGGATGACATGGAGGATTTTCAAAGGAAGTAGAAAAGATGAAATGCCGATGCGGGACCACGGGCCTTCGCCGTGCCCGAGCGGGTTTGGCCCCTTGGCGGGACCACTCGACCACGGACTGAGGGTCTCGGGATGCGACCCTCAACTGTCAACTCCTCGCCGCGCCGGAGCGAAGCGGAGGCGGGTCAACCCTCAACCACTCTCCGCTCCGCGCTCCGCGCCTACCGCCTCGCGCCCTGCGCTCCGCGCTCGGCGCTTTGAGCTCCGCGCCACGCGCCGCGGGTTGACCCTCCGCATGAAAACTGAACCAAACCGCCAGTAGAGAAAGCCAAGGACCAATACGGCCATGGTATTTCCGCCGACAAGCTTGATATTGGAGGTCTCGATGTGGTACGCGCCGAAAATCAGGATCGCGCAGCCGGTTGCCAGGCCGAGGGCCGCCTGATTCTTCCGAAGTGTGAATAGACGGTAGGTGAGCCCGTAAAACACCCCCAGGAGAAAGACGGGAGCGAACATGAGGTAGGGGCCGAAATCGACGTAGCTTTCAGCCATATACCCGATGCCGATGGACGTACCCTGTTCCTCGCCGGCCACGTTTGAGCCAGTGTACTTTTGTGTTCTCAGCGAATCGCTGATAGCCGGCTTGTTCGGAAAGAAGAGGCGGGGCATGAAGACATGTTTGATGGCGCCAGCCCACAAGGCGCCCCGCTCATAGGGCATGGCATTAGGCACGGTACCGATGCATTGGCCGAAGAAATGGACGTAACTCATTCGCAGCAGCGATTCCTCCCAGCCGTCTGCAAATTTCTGAGAGTCGAGATCGCGCAAAATTAGGGCCAGCCTGGCAACTCGCTCGCCTACCGGCTCAAGAGCCACTTGCTCACCCGTGCCCTGATTCAGAAATGCGCGATATTCCCCCTTGATGGCCGTCCAAACGGACCCGGTGATCAGCATGGCCGCAGCAACCAATCCTGCGGCAACCCATCTCCGCATCGATAGCCGGCGCTCGGAAGTACCGATGACTACGCAAAGGATGAAAAAGATGCTCGCGAAGCCGGAGAAGTAGCCCAGAATTCCGGTGAAGAATTCAATGGCGACCAGCAGCAAAAGGAATGGATAGCCGCTCCGCTGCTCCATTACAGTGTAAAGCAAAAGAATCGCTGGTACCCACTTCAAGCTGGCTACCGCGAGCAGCGGTTGTGTGATCGACGGAAAGCGAAAGGCGACGGATTCAATCCCCCTGGAGGCGGCGAACAGAATGAGATAGGTCAAGAACAGGCGACGCGGAGACATTTGCAGAATCTCGGTCCGCATCCTGGCCAGATGGGCAGGGTGCATACGCACAAGGGCCGTCCGCATTCCAACTGCCAGCACCAAACCACCTATGAGACTCAGCCAAGTGGCGGCGGTAAAATTGGGGCCGCCATAATCGGAGAGCATTTTACCATATCCGTTGTTGTAAAAGATGGCGGTGGCGGCCTGGAGCCATTGCATGGTGCAAGCAAACAGCAGCACAGGAGGTTCTCCTGAGCGCCAAAGTAGTAATGCGAATAGCGGTAGAAGGAGCAAGCTGAAGGCTGTCACGAGCGGATTCGCAGTCGTTAGTGCCCAAATCATGAGAATCCCTGCCACGACATACGCCCAGCCGGGCACCATGGCTTTCGGGATGCGTGCGTCAAGGGAGCGGCGGCGCACGCCGCCGGCTCGCCAGATCAAACCCTTTGCGTCTTCGGCTGATTTCATCGACTCGGGGGATCCTTGGCTAATGTGCTGAGAAAGACTTCAGCCCATTGGCGGCGGAAGCGGTCCAGACCGAACTTCTCCTCCAAGCTCCTGCTCGCTGCCAGACCGGCATTCCGTCTTTCGGCTTCGTCCGCCAGAAAGTAGCGCAGGCCCTCGATGAGCGATTCGACAGTACAATCCTTGCAGATATAGCCATCGATTCCGTGCTCCACCAACTCGGGGAGGCCCCCTGTGGGGAACACAACGGACGGCTTCCCGCAGAGTTTGGCTTCGCCAACCACGTGACTGAGGCCTTCGGAGCTAACAGAGGGACAAACGTGGAGGTCGCTGCGCCGCAGGAACGGGAAGACATTCTCAACGTAACCGAGAAACACAATTCGCTCCTGAAGTCCTTTGCTCGCCACCTGCTGCTTAAGGGAGTCCAGTAACGACGAACCCCAGCTCGGATCACCCAGGAGCCAGAGACAGACGTTTTGTCCTTGCCCAATGAGCCGCTCGACGGCCTCGACAAGAACTGGGACGCCCTTTTGCTCCGAGATTTGGCCAATATAGAGGATGACCACGGCCCCATCTGAAACCGGAGGCGTTTCGGGCGGCGCGCTTTGCCGGCGCTCCGGCGGGTAGTTGTAAATGACCGTCATCCTAGTTGGCGCCATCCCGGCGGCGGAGCAGCGGCCTTTGATGAAATTGGAGATGCAGACCATACGCGACACACGGCGGAACAGCAGGCGGCAGAGCCACTGGTGGAACACGGTGTGGGTCGGAGGCACATCCCCGGACCGGTAAATTAGCGGCAACCTAAGCGCTAAAAGCGCCGGGGCACCGTAAGTGAAGTAATTCCAGTTCATCACATAGAGATGCGTCGGTTTCCAGGCGCGCACCTCCCGCCACAACCGCAAGCTGGTGGCGCCCACGCCGTAAAGGTTCAAGAAGAGGTAATAGAAATAGCGTCCGAAAATGTATTTACCCCAATGGTACCCAAAAGGAGCCGTGGTCCACTCCAGCCCAAGCCGACTCAATTCAAGCTGGACCTCGGACGGCTCCTTCGGATTCCTGGTAATAAATCTCGCCTTGAGGCCGAGCGCCGCCATGTTTCTAAAGACCTCAATGTTGCCACGTTCCTGGCCGAAGAGGCGACCGCCGCCTAGCAGCACCAGCACTCGCACCCCATCGAGCCGGTGCGGGACCTCGTCCAGGGCGGTCGGCTTTCTACTCCCCTTCGATTCTACTTCACTCAATGCCTCAGCCACGGCTTCGTGAAAGTATCGTTACCGCCTCAATGGTCCATCCCGCAGCGACGCTGGCCGAATACCTGCGCATTTTCGCCGTTAACGCCGGCTGAAAGGCGTGTCCGCGGAGTTGCATTTCGACGACCGATGCCAGCCGTTGGGCAAGCTGCGCTGGGTCGCCGACAGGAAAGGTAAAGCCGGTTGTGCCCTCGTCGATCAAATCGGGAGCGCACCCCGCCGCGCTGGAGACGATCGCCGGCAGGCCGCAGGCCATCGCTTCATTAACGACCAGACCCCAGGTTTCGCTCTCGGAGGGCAATACCAGCACATCCGCTGCCGCGTAGGCGGCCGGGAGCTCGGTTTGATTTAGGAAGCCGGCGAAACTTGCAGGAACGCGGAGTGCGGAGTGCGGAGTGCGGAGTGCGGAACCCTGAACTTTGAACTTTGAACTGTGAGGTTTGAACTCAGGGGAAGCAGGAGAAGCGGCGCGCTGGGGCCAGGCGCGCCCTGCCTCGGCATCGAAGGAGACGTTACAGCGCGCCCGCACTTGAGCACCCAATTCCCCACTGCCGACGAACAGCATATGTATCGGCCTTTTGATGGTCTGCTTTGCGCTCGCAGCGTTCTCTGCGGTTAAGATTTGAGCTGCGGCGACCAGGTCCATTGGCCGCTTTTTAGGAATGAATTTCCCGACAAACAGCGGTACAAAAGCGTCATCCGGAATCCCCCACCTCTTTCTGCTTTCGACTTTCAGCTTTCTCCCAGTTTCCGCTTCTTCCGCAAACCACTCGTTATCTACAAAATGGGGCACGAAGAAAATGCGGTCCCCGGGCACACCGTAATGCAACAGGTATTCGCGGCTTCGCTGGCCCACCGACAGGAAGCCATCGAGCTGCCGAAGCAAGAAACGGTAAGCGAAATATTTGAAGCCCCGCTTCAGCAGGGAGCGGGGAGTCTGGAGTTGCGAGTCGCCCCGAACAAATACCGGCACGCCGGCCCGGCGACAGGCTCGGGCGGCCTGCCAGTAGGACTTGACGTGCCAGCCGCAGACGATAAAGGCGTCGAAAGGAGGAGGTGAAGGGAGCTCCGCCTTCGTCTGACTTCGGCGGGACAAGAGGGAGAAGGGAGAAGGGGACCCGCTTTTCTGGTTTCTACTTTCTGCCTTTTGTATGATTTCCGCGATCTCCGGCGTGTCGCAGCCGAAGTAGCGGTTCGGTGATGGATTTTTCGCTACATTCTTCAGGAACTGATGGCGATAGCCCGAGAGCAGGTCCACGTCCCACTGGAACGCCTTTCCGAAGCCGTCACCTTGCTGGGTGGCCTCGGGCTGATGCGCAAAGAAAACCTCCAAATTTACCTCCTTGGCCAAAGAGCGGAACCAGGGCGTATGGTACTGGATCGGGTGCGAGGTAAGAATGCCGAGGCGCATCGACCAAAATCCGGAAATTGAACCACTAATGGACGCTAATCGGGAAGCCGGTACTCCAAAGCTGAACCGCCTTTGCCAAAGCGCTACGGCGAGTCAAGAACCTGAAATCGAACCGCTAATCGACACTAATTGGGAACAACAACTCAAAGCAGAATGGGCTATTAATGGTTTCGAACGACTTCGTCGAAAATCGCGCACAGCTTCTGCGTCATGGAGCGGGCTGTGTAGGGTTCGAAGGCAAGCCAGTCGGTAAAAGGGGGAGAGGAGATTGCAGACCCGAAGCCCTCACCCTTTGTCCCTCTCCCAACAGGTGGTAGAGGGAGAAACCGAAGCCAGTTGGAGGCCAGGATGCGAGCGGAAATAGCTTCTGGTGTTTCTCCGGACCGAAACGGGATTACGGTCCCCGCTTTGGTTTTCCGCAAGACATCAACCACCGAGCTTTGTTCGTGGAAAATGGCCAGCAACGGTTTGCGCGCCAGGATATAGGGATAGATCTTGGAGGCGGTATAGCCGGGATCGTCGGAGCCGGGGACGATGAGCGCATCAGCATCGAGGAGGCACTGTAACGCCTCGAAGTAGGGCAGCCGGTCGGTTGTCTCGGTCACAATATCGTCGAGGCCGACTTCCTTCGCGAGGGGCTCGACGGTTTTGGTGGCACGGTCCGCGGGAGCGTAGTCTGTACCGGCGAAATGGAGTCGCAGAACCTTCCGCAATTCCGGCTGCGATTTGAGCATTTGTTCCAGCGCTTGAAAGAAGGCGCGCCAGGCCAGGGCCATATCCCTGCCGCCGCGTCCAACGTAAACCCAATGTTCGCATCCATCGTTCGGGTCGAAGAGCGATTGTTTCACTCCCAGCTTCGGCAGCACCTCGAAGTCACTCTCCGGCGCGGCGAAAGGCAGGACGGTGAAGTCGCTCTCGCTAAGCTGGGAGTAACGAGCGCGGAGCATGGAGACGTACGCTGGGGAGACGCAAGCCACATGGCCTGCTCCTCGAACGGCCGCCGGCTCGAGCCGTCTGGCGAGCCATTGAGCAAAGCCATATTTCAGGCGGCCACCGGGCGGCCGCCGCTCCGGATGTTGAGCGTAGTAGTTCGAAACCCACGGGTCCTGAAAATCGAGCACATAGGAAACGCCAAATTTTTTCTTCCATCGAGGTCCCAGAGCCATTACTGGGAAAACGGTGGTGGAAAAAAGGACCAGATCAAAATTCCCCTCTCGCAGCAGCGCGTCACCTGCCCGGCGCAAATACGGCTGTGCTCGATAGGCCAGGCTGCCTACACCCAGGAGGCGGGTCCAATTCGGTCTCAGGGCAGCCGTGCGAGTGACCTGCAGGCCCCAAGGCAGAGTCTGCTCCAGCAAAGGGTCGCGCGCGCCGTTCACCCGCCGCGCGTCAACGGTCAGAACGGTCGGGAGCCAGCAGAAGTCCTTGAAAAACGGCAGAGCGATGCGGACCCGCTGGTGGTCCGGGGCGTTGCTTGGCGGAAAGTGCGGGCTGACGATCAGGACGCGCCTCACGAGAGAAGACTCCGGTAGAGACTCTCGTAGGCGGTGACGATAGCGCTATCACTGAACCGTCGTTCTGCTTCTGCGCGGCAGTAAGCCCTATCTAATTCCCACAAGCGGCCGATGTAACCGCACAGCTCCTCGATGGTGTTACAGAGGAAGCCGGTCTTGCCGTGGTCAATCCCTTCGGGCATGCCGCCACGCGCAAAAGCGATCACCGGGCAGCCGCACAGCAATGCCTCCGGCAGGACGATGGGGAACGGTTCCTCCCATTCGACGGGCATTAACATCGCCGCCGCAGTCCCGAGCAGTTCATTTTTCTGTTCGTTGTTGACCGGTCCAATATACGTGATGAGCTTCCCATCGATCTGCGGTTCGATTTCTTTGCGAAAGTATTCCCTCTCCTCAGGCAGGCTGGAGATGTTGCCGGCGATCCTGAGCGCCCTCCCCAGTCTCCTGGCCGCCGCGATCGCATTGTGGACCCCTTTGCACCGCTCGAGCCGGCCCAGGAACACCAGCGGCGCGGCGTGCGAATTCACATGAACATTAAGCCGGTACTGACCCGCGGGGGCGCAGTTGTGGATCACACTCCACTTGCCTCCAGCGGGTTTGCCGCTGTCGCGGATCGCCGAGCTGACGGCGGTGTAATGGAGACGTTTTGCGCCCAGGGCCTTCGCTCTCCGCATGTTCGCCGGGTTGACCGTGCGCATGTAAGTTTGAACCTTCGGCAGATTTCGGCGCAGAATTGGCGTGAGATACGCAAGCCGGCCGAAGTTGTGGACGACGTCGAACTTTTCCCCGTTCTGCCAGAAGCGCCAGGCCAGCACCAGCGTGTTGCGGAGGTTGCTCCACTTGGTCCATTCGCCCTCGCGTCCAAAAGGATGCAACCGGGCCGTGGTATTGGAGCCCGGGGCCGCCCAGAGCGTCACTTCATGACCGCGGTCGCACAGCCCATTGGCCAGATCGGCAATCACGCGCTCGATCCCGCCGTAATGCTCAGGTGGCACGCGAATGAGGGGATCCATTAGCAGAAGGATCCGCATCATATTTTCAGGCTGGAGTCGGGCAAATGACCCAGTGCCAATGGGAACGGCTTGCTCAGGATTTTGGCTTGTCGGCACCTGTGTGAGCCTTCCGCCAGCCCGGCTTGACCAACGCGTGCATTTCATGGTCCGTAGCGATCACTTCATACGTGAAACCTCGCTGGGCCAGCCATTCCAATACTTGGCCGGGCGTTCCACCGCAAATGGCACATCAGATAGCTGCGTGCGCATTCGTCCGGCTCATAGGCCACAATCCGCCCCGACGGGCCGGCGCGTTCCAATGCAATCATGGTGTACGGACCAACGGAAGCGCCTATGTCAAAAACTCTAGCTCCTTCCTGGACTGCATCCGCAAAGGCGTGAAAAGATGCTGCCTCAGCCGCCTCCAGGCTGATCGTGCAGAAATGAGGATGTATGCGGAATCTGCACCCGGCGATTTCCATCGGAATGCCACTCCGCTGCCCAAGGATGGTCATAAGCGCCAAGTACGGCTTGCGCAGCACGGGCCATAGCGGACTCAGAAAACTTAAGCGCGGACTGTGCCGG
>Ga0066710_100007877_pt1 | contig 10252 bp, 10 predicted proteins | sample GraSoiAngelo_159_FD_79666 | JGI IMG/M metagenome (GOLD analysis project Ga0066710, IMG submission 79666) | Grasslands soil microbial communities from the Angelo Coastal Reserve, California, USA - 14_1009_16_40cm | ecosystem: Environmental > Terrestrial > Soil > Grasslands | place: USA...
GACATCTTCGCGGGCTGCGACATCGACGAGTCGCACCCGACGAAGTCGAACATCGAGGGGATCCAGCAGACCGATCGGCTGCTGCGGGAGCTCGACGACGGGCTCATCTTCACGAATCTCGTCGAGACCGACAGCCTCTGGGGGCATCGCAACGACCCGGTCAACTTCCACCGCTGCCTGCAGGACTTCGACCGGCGGCTGCCGGATCTGCTCGACGCGCTGCGACCCGACGATCTCCTGATCCTCACGTCGGATCACGGCTGCGATCCGACGACGCCGTCGACGGATCATTCGCGCGAGCATGCGCTGCTGCTCGTCTACGCCACGGGCAAGAACGCCGGCGGGCAGGTCCACGAGGGCGAGTTCGCCGACGTCGGCGCGACGGTGAACGCCTGGCTGCAAGGCAAGTCCCCGTCGCGCGGCATACCGGGCCAGCCGATCCTGACGCCTTGATCCGCCCGGCGGAGCTGATCGAGCGAAAGCGCGACGGACACGAGCTCGGCGGGGAGGAGATTGCGGAACTCATACTCGCGTACGCGCGCGGGGATGTGCCGGACTATCAGCTCGCGGCGTTCTGCATGGCGGTCTACTTCCGCGGCCTATCCTCGGCGGAGACGTTCGCGCTGACCGACGCGATGGTGCGCAGCGGCGCCACGATCGACGTCGGCGCTGCGCTCGGCCGCCGCGTCGTCGACAAGCACTCGACCGGCGGCGTCGGCGACAAGACCTCGATCGCGGTCGGCCCGATCGTCGCCGCGTGCGGCGTGCCCTTCGGGAAGATGAGCGGCCGTGGCCTGGGACATACGGGCGGAACACTCGACAAGCTCGAGTCGATCCCCGGCTTTCGCGTCGAGCTCCCGACGGACGCGTTCCTCGCCCAGGTCCGCGACATCGGGATCGCGATCGTCGGCCAGACGGCCGATCTCGTGCCGGCGGACAAGAAGCTCTACGCGCTTCGCGACGTGACGGCGACGGTCGACAACGTCTCGCTGATCGCCGCGAGCATCATGTCGAAGAAGCTCGCCGCCGGTGCGGACGCGATCGTGCTCGACGTCAAAGTCGGCGACGGCGCGTTCATGAAGACGCTCGAGGACGCAGAGGTGCTCGGCGAAGCCATGCTCGCGCTCGGGCAGCGCGCGGGTCGCGACGTCGTCTGTCTGCTCACCGACATGGACCAGCCGCTCGGTGCAGCGGTCGGCAACGCGCTCGAGATCCGCGAGGCAGTCGCCACGTTGCGCGGCGAGGGGCCGCCCGACTTCCAGGAGCTCGTGCTCCATGCGGTCGCCCACCTGCTCGCGCTCTCCGATTTGGGCGTCGACCTGGACGAGGGTCGCCGCCGCGCAGAGACGGCGGTCCAGGACGGATCGGCACTCGCCGTGTACGAGCGTTGGATCCGCGCCCAGGGCGGCGACCCGGCCGAAGCAGCGCTTCCGTCCGCACCCGTCGTGCTCGAGGTCCTCGCACCGCGCGGCGGGTACGTCGTGCGGCTCGCGGCGCTCCCAGTTGGGATCGCTGCGGTCCGCCTCGGCGCGGGACGGCGCACCAAGGAGGACCCGATCGACCACGCGGTCGGCGTCGTCTGCCGCAGGAAGCGGGGCGATGCCGTCGTCGAGGGCGAGCCGCTCGCCGAGATCCACGCACGGGATGACGATGCAGCAGCCGCGGCGGCCGAGGCCGTTCTCGCGGCATTCGAGCTCGCCGACGAGCCGTCGCGGGCGCGGCCGATCGTCCTCCAGACGCTGGCATAGCCGGCCCGAGCCGTGAGCGTTTGGCCGTGGCTACGCTGGGCCCATGCCCGAGCTGCCCGAGGTCGAGACGGTCCGACGCCAGCTCGAGCCCGCGCTCGTCGGGAGGCGATTTGAGCGCGTCGAGATCCTCGACCCGAGGCTGGTGCGGCCGCTCGAGCCGCTCGAGGTCGCGGCCGAGCTGGAGGGCGAGCGCGTCGTCGCCGTCGAGCGACGCGGCAAGTATTTGATTGTTCGGTTCGAGAGCGGTCGCGTTCTCCTGATTCACCTCCGGATGACGGGGAGCCTGCGGCACGTCCGCGACGGGCTCCAGGAGGACCCGCATCGGCGTGCTGTTGTCAGATTAGACGACGGATCGGACGTCACGTATCGCGACGTTCGTCGCTTCGGCACATGGGTCGTCGTCGAGCCGTCGGATGTCGGTCCGTACCTCGACGCGCGGCTCGGAGCCGAGCCCCTCGAGCGCTCCTTCTCGACTGCGCGGCTCGCGGAACGGCTCGCCGGCCGCCGCGCGCCCATCAAGGCGGCGCTCCTCGACCAGCGGACGCTCGCCGGCATGGGCAACATCTATGCCGACGAGGCGCTCTGGCGCGCGAAGATTCACCCGCTCACGCCGGCGGCCGCGCTCGACGAGGGCGGCGTGCAACGTCTCACGCGCGCGATCAAGGAAGCGCTCCGTGCCGGCATCGCCCGCCAGGGGGCGACTCTACGGGACTACGCGCGCCCCGACGGCGGCTCGGGGTCGATGCAGCACGAGTTCAAGGTCTACGGTCGCGACGGCGAGCCGTGCGATCGCTGCGGCACGCCGATTGCGAAGACGCGCGTCGCCGGCCGCGGGACGTGGTTCTGTCCCGTTTGTCAGGGATCGGCGCCTCAGGCCGCGAGCAGCTCGTCCAACCGGCCCTCGCGGTCGAGGCGCCACAGCTCCGTGTAGCCCCCGATCGGCCGGTCGTCGATCAGGATCTGCGGCACGGTCCAGCCGCCGGTGAGGTCGAACAGCTTCTGGCGGAATGCAGGATCGTCGTCGAGGTGGATCTCCTCGTACGCCAGTCCCTTCGAGTCGAGCAGCGCCTTGGCCCGGACGCAGTAGCCGCACCAGCGCGTCGTATACATCTGAATTCGGCTCATCCGCGGTTACAACGGACAAGGGCACGGATTCGTTCCCGCCTCTGGCCGCTCTAGACTGGATCGGGCATGGCCGGGCGTTCGTACCAGACCGAGGCCGTCGTCCTGCGCTCGTTCCGGCTCGGCGAGGCGGATCGCGTCCTCCACCTCTACACGCTCGCGCACGGCCGCGTCGGCGCCGTCGCGAAGGGCGTCCGGAAGACGAAGTCGCGCTTCGGCGCGCGCCTCGAGCCGCTTTCGCATGTCGAGATCGCGCTCCATCGCGGCTCAGGCGATCTCCAGACGGTGACCGGGGTCGAGCTCCTCCGCTCGCATCACGAGGCGCGGGAGGATTACGCGCGATTGTCGATCGGGCTGATCGGCGCCGAGGCGATGCTGCGTCTGTTCGCCGAGGAGGAAGGAAATCCACGGGCGTTCCAGGCGCTGACCCGCTTTCTCGACGTGCTCGACGAGTTGGCGCCTGCGGCGGGTGCTCGGCCTGAGCTCGACCCGCTCGCGCTCGCCTTTCAGCTCAAGCTGCTGTGGCTCGCCGGCTACCTGCCGCACCTGACGAGCTGCGCGGAGTGCGGCGCCGCGGAGGTGCCGCTGGTCGGCTACGCGCCCCGCGCCGGAGGCGCGGTATGCCGGCCGTGCGCCGGGCTGACCGGGGCGCTCGGCCTCGCCTCGGCGGGGCTCGCCGGCATCGAGGCGCTTCTGCGGCGCCCGCTCGCCGAGGCCGGCAGCGCCGGCGTGACGGAGCGGACCGCGCGCGACGCGCTCATGGTCATCACCTCGTCGTACGAGTACCACGGCGGCTTCCGGCTGCGGACGCTGAGCGCGTAGGGTTAGCGCTCGTCGCCCTCGCGGATGTCGTCCGCGACGAGCTCCTTGAACGGCTGGAGCTTCTCGAACAGCTCTTCCGGCGGGATTGCCTGCTCGGGCTCCGAGCCAAGCAGCCACGGCGCCGCTTCGACCGCGGTCTTCCAGGCGACCTCGTCTGCCTCGTCGACCGCACCGCTTCGTTCCGGCGGCTCGCCGTCGGCGTCCAGCGGCTCGACCGAGTCGAGGTAGATGTTGGTGAAGCCGTTCCGCTCCTGCTCGTGGTACTTGATGCGCGCACGGCGACCCTCCGCGGCGAGCGCGTCTTTCGCGATTCCCTCCTTGAACGTCGTGTACTCGTTGCCCTCCGCATCCCGGAGCACGAAACGCGTGTTGCCGGATTGCGTCCGAAAGCCTTTGACCTCGGCCACGTCGACATCCTTTTCCGGCATACGCGGGATGTCTCCGTTCAGCACAATGACGACACATGCGACGGCAACTCGAGGGTGGCTTCGAGCTCGACGACGATCCGCAGCGTGTCGACCTCGACGAGCTGCACCGGTTCCTCTCGGCCGAGTCCTGCTGGGCGAAGGGGCGGCGCCGCGAGACGGTGGAGCATCTCGTCCGGGTGTCGCAGCGCGTCGTCGGCCTCTACCGCGGCGGGCGCCTCGTCGGCTTTTGCCGTGCAGTCACGGACGGCGTCACCGTCGTCTATCTGGCCGACGTCTACGTGCTGCCGGAATTCCGCGGCCGCGGGCTCGGCGTCGAGCTCGTGCGCGAGATGATCGAGAATGGGCCGTACTCGGATCGCAAGTGGATCCTGCACACCGAGGACGCACATAGTCTCTACGAGAAGTTCGGCTTCGCCGCGCCGAACTACAAGGTGCTCGAGCGCTTGCCGCAAGCTGCGGTACACGAGTAACCAGAGCGAGCCCCGTCACTCGCCGACGGCGGCCGACGGAGAGTGGTTGTGTTGGACAAGCGCCGCGCGCCGACCTCGACAGGTCGGTCGTAGCGCCTCTGTGGACGATTCGTCACGCTTCCGACACACGCGGACAGTAGTCGCGGCCCTCGAATCGGGTTACGCTCGTGCGTGAGCAGGGGGGAGGGTCGGGACCCGAGTTAAGACGCGCGCGTGTTCCATTAACTAGGCTGCTGCGTCGTGGCTCAAACGCCCGCGATCGTTGCCGCTGAGCGGGCGGGGATTCCGTTTCGGCTCCACGCGTACGAGCACGACTCGGCCGCCGAGTCGTATGGGCTCGAGGCGGCCGAGACGCTCGGCCTCGACCCGGGGACGGTGTTCAAGACGCTCGTCGTCGACCTCGACGGCAAGCCGGCGCTCGCGATCGTCCCCGTGTCGGCGCAGCTCGATCTCCGCGCGCTCGGCAAGCGTGCCGCGATGGCCGGCCCCGCCGCCGCCGAGCGGGCGACCGGGTACGTCCTCGGGGGGATCAGCCCGCTCGGAGGCCGGAAGCGGCTGCCGACGCTGCTCGACTCCTCGGCGCTCGACCACGACACGATCCACGTCAGCGCCGGGCGCCGCGGGCTCCAGATCGAGCTCGCGCCCCACGATCTCGCGCGGCTGACCGGTGCGGAGATCCGGCCGATCGCCCGCTAGGCTGCTCGGCAGCTCATGTCCGCGACACCGACCGTCGAGCTTCACGTCGTCTCCGACGCGACCGGCGAGACCGCCGCGCGGCTTGTGCAGGCGCTCGAGGCGCAGTTCCCCGACCAGGAGTTCGTCGAGATCCGCCACCCGCGCGTCGAGTCCGAGCAGGACCTGCAGCTCGCGGTCAACCGGATGAAGGGCCGTCCGGCGGTCGTCGTCTACACACTCGTGAAGCCGGAGATGCGCGACTGCATGCGGACGCTCTGCCGCCGCGCGAAGCTCCACTACTGCGATCTCCTCGGCCACCCGATCGATGCGGTCGCACGCGTGTCCGGCGTCGCCGCGCGAATGACGCCCGGCTCGCGGCCGCCGCTCAACTCGGCGTATTTCAAGCGGATGGAGGCGATCGAGTTCGCGGTCAAGTTCGACGACGGGGTCGGCCGCGGCCTGCGTGACGCCGACGTCGTGCTCGTGGGTGTGTCGCGCACCTCGAAGACGCCGCTCTCGATCTACCTCGGCTACCTCGGCCACAAGACGGCGAACGTCCCGATCGTGAAGGGCATCGACCCGCCGAAGGAGCTGTTCGAGATCGACGCGGCGAAGATCGTCGGGTTGACGATTGATCCGAACCGGCTGATGGACATCCGTCGCGCGCGCGTGCGCAACATGGGCGGCGGCGCGCGAAACCGCCAGTACGCCGAGCTCGTCGAGATCTACGAGGAGCTCGACGAGGCCACGGCGGTCCACCGCCGGCTCGGCTGCCCGGTGATCGACATCTCCGAGCTCTCGATCGAGGAGACGGCGCATCGCATCCTGCGCGTCGTCGAGGACCGGAAGGTCGGGGTGAGCGCGGTCTGAAGCGCGACCTGTCGGAGAAGGGTTGGGTCCCGCTGCGCTACTGGGTGCTCTGGTGGTCGATCCTCGCCGTCGCGATGGTCGTCTTCTACGTGATCCTGACGCCGTTCTGGATCGGCCTGCGGGTCGCGGCCTGGCTCGCGGACCAGCGCGCTCGCCGGAAGAACTAGAGGTCCACCGCGAGCGTCGCCCAGCCGAAGTCGGCCGCGCCGACGGGACGGCCCCCGAGCGGGTCGTAGAACTCGTTGAAGCCGCCGCGCTCGACGAGCCGCCGCGATCGCACGGCGATTTCGTCGGCGAGATCGTCGCGGCCGTGACGGCGCAGGCCGTGCGCGAGCAGCCAGTTCGTGTTCATCGAGCAGGGCCCACGCCAGATCAGCCGGATGCGCCAGACGTGGCTGTCGGCGGCGAAGCTCCGGTCGCCGCGCGGCACCGACGGGACCGGCCACGGCGTCCAGAACGTCCGCTCGTCAGCGAGTTGCGCAATGAGGCTGTCCGCGATCCCAGCCGGAAGATCCGGAAGCAGGAGCGGCAGCAGCGAGATGATCGTCGGGTGCTTCAGCCGCTTCTCGTTCCGGCCGACGAGATTGAAGAAGAGTCCGGCCTCCTCGTCCCACGACCGCTGCACGAGCGCTGCGGTGACGCGGTCCGCCGTCGCGGCCGCCCATGCCGCCAGCTCGGCGTCGTCACCCGCGAGTCGTGCAAGTGCGCGCAACCCGTCGGCGTAGATCGCGTTGAAGAGGACGTCCTCGTGGTGGTAGTCGGTGTACCGGAAGATCCGCGCGAGATCGAAGCCCAGCAGCTTGTTCACGACCTCGGGGCGGCGCGAGTGGACGTAGATCGAGACCGGGTCGCGGCGTGGAATCCTCGCGCCGTCGCTGTAGACCGGGCTGTAGTCGAGCCCGCTCTCGAATTGCGCGACGATCGAGACGAGCCCGTCGCCGTCGGGGTCGCGCGCGCGCGCGAGGTACCGGTAGAACGCCGCGACCGCCGGCAGCACATCGCGCGCGAAGTCGCCGCCGATCCGCTCGACGGCCTGCGCGAGCACCGGCGGCTGGACGTACTCGGTCGTCCGCGGCCGGCGGCCGCGGCTCTCCAGGTGGTGCCAGACCTGCCCGAGCCGGATCTGCGAGCGGTCCCAGAAGACGACGTGGGGGATGAACCCGTCGTCGCGCTGCCAAGCGAGGAGCCCGCGTAGCTCGTCGGCCGCGCGTTCGCGGTCGAATCGCGACCAGACCACAGCGTGGAAGCACGAGTCCCAGAACCACTGGAATGGGTAGGAGCGCACCGACGGCACGCTGAAGCGGTAGGTCAGGCCGTCCTTCTCGCCGGTGCGTGTGTTCGCCTCGAGGAGCGCGCGGGCTCCGTCCTCCAGGCTCACGCGAGGTACCGCGCCTCGACGGGCTCCTCGCCCGCGGCGCCGACACGAAAAGCGCGCCCGTCCGGCCGCGAGCTGACGATCTCCCGCAGCTCGCGCCCCTCGTAGACGGCTGCGACGCCGTCCTCGCAGGCGAGCCCGTCGGGGAGACCGCTGCGGACGAGCCGCGCGAACCCCGGCCGCCGCTTCGGCTCGCCGTCATAGTGCGGGCAGAACGTGCCGCGCAGGAAGCCGAGACCCTCGGCGCCCTCGAGCTCCTCGCCGAATGCGTCCGTGACGTAGTGCTCGAACCAGCAGTTGGCGCCGGCGCTGATCCCGGCGAGCACGACGTCGCTCCGCCACGCCTCACGGAGGATCTCGTCGATCCCGTGCACGCGCCAGACCGCGAGCATGTTCGGCGTCGAGCCCCCGCCGACGTAGACGACGTCCTGCGCGAGCAGGTGCTCTCGCGGTTCCCGGTTCGGCATCGTGAAGAGGCTCAGGTGCGACGGCCTGCACGGCTTCTTCGTGAAGGCGTCATAGAAGCGCCGGACGTAGTCCGAGGAGTCGCCGCTCGCCTGGGCGAGAAAGCAGATCCGCGGCTCTTCGGCGGCTGCGAGCGAGAGCACGAAATCGTCCAGGAGCGGGGATTCCTCCTGCGAGAAGCCGCCGCCGCCGAGCGCCACGATCGTCGGATCCCCCATCGTCTGCCGAAGTATCATCCCTCGCCCATGACGGCGGCCCGCTACGTGTACGCCTTCGACGAGCCTTCCGAGGGCGGCCGCGAGCTCCTCGGCGGCAAGGGCGTCGGCCTGGCCGAGATGACGCACCTGGGAATTCCGGTGCCCGCCGGATTCACGATCACGACCGACGCGTGCCGGGCCTATCGGGCGGCCGGCGGCACGATGCCGGACGGGCTCGAGGCGGAGGTGGCGGAGCACATCGAGCGGCTCGAGCGCAAGACCGGCAAGCGCTTCGGCGACACCGACGATCCGCTGCTCGTCTCGGTCCGTTCGGGCGCCGCGGTCTCGATGCCCGGGATGATGGACACGATCCTCAACCTCGGCCTCGCAGACCGCGCAGCCGCGGGCCTCGCGAGCTCGACCGGCAACGAGCGCTTCGCGGGCGACTCGTACCGGCGGTTGATCCAGATGTACGGCGAGGTCGTCGACGGCATCGACGGCCACCGCTTCGAGCAGGCGCTGACCGACCTCAAGCGCGAGCGCGGCGCGCAGCAGGATGTCGATCTCTCGGCGGGCGATCTCGCCGCCCTGGTCGAGACATACAAGCACGTTTACCGCGAGGAGACCGGCAGCGACTTCCCCAAGGATGCGCGCGAGCAGCTCCGCCGCGCCGTCGCCGCGGTGTTCGACTCGTGGGACAACCCGCGCGCGCAGGTCTACCGCCGCACGTACGGCATCCCGGACGACGTGGGCACGGCCGTCAACGTCGTCCAGATGGTCTTTGGCAACAAGGGCGACGACTGCGGCACGGGCGTGTGCTTCACGCGCGACCCGTCGACGGGCGAGCAGGGGCTCTACGGCGAGTTTCTCGTCAACGCGCAGGGCGAGGACGTCGTCGCGGGAATCCGCACGCCGCAGCCGATCGAGGAGATGCGCGAGCGCCTGCCGGAGGCGTTCGAGCAGCTGCTCGAGACGATGGCGCGGCTCGAGCAGCACTACCGCGACATGCAGGACATCGAGTTCACCGTCGAGCAGGGAAAGCTCTATCTGCTGCAGACCCGCTCGGCCAAGCGCACTGCGGCCGCCGCGGTCAGAGCGGCGGTCGACATGAGCGGCGAGGGACTGATCACGCGCGAAGCGGCGGTCGGTCGAATCGATCCCACCCAGCTCGACCAGCTCCTCCACCCGATGCTCGATCCGAACGCGCGGTTCGACGTGGCCGCGAAGGGCCTCAACGCGTCGCCCGGCGCCGCGAGCGGTGCGATCGTCCTCGACGCCGACGCCGCGGAGGAACGCGGCAAGGCGGGGGAGAGCGTCATCCTCGTCGGCTGGGAGACGACGCCCGACGACATCCACGGAATGATTCAGGCGAAGGGCGTCCTCACCGCGCACGGCGGCATGACGTCGCACGCCGCGGTCGTCGCACGCGGGATGGGGAAGCCCTGCGTCGCCGGCTGCGACGACCTGACGATCGACATCGAGGTGAGGACGATCCGCCTCGGCGCGCACGAGCTTCGTGAGGGCGACACGATCACGATCGACGGCGGTACGGGTCGCGTGATCGTCGGCGAGGTGCCGCTCGTCCCGCCGCAGATCAACGAGGACTTCGAGACGCTGCTCGGCTGGGCCGACGGGATGCGCCGCCTTCGCGTCCGCGCCAACGCCGACACGCCGGACGACTCTGCCAAGGCCCGCGAGTTCGGCGCCGAGGGAATCGGCCTCTGCCGGACCGAGCACATGTTCATGGCGCACGACCGGCTCCCGGTCGTCCAGGAGATGATCCTGGCGGAGGACGAGGACGGTCGGCGGGCCGCGCTCGACCGGCTGCTCCCGTTCCAGCAGTCGGACTTCGAGGGCATCTTCGAGGCGATGGCGGGGCTGCCGGTAACGATCCGCCTGCTCGACCCGCCGCTGCACGAGTTCCTGCCCGATGAGGAGCACGCCGCCGACGAACGGATGCGGCGGCGGATCCGCCAGCTGCGCGAGGCGAACCCGATGCTCGGAACGCGCGGGTGCCGCCTGGGGCTGCAGTGGCCGGAGATCTACGAGATGCAGGTGCGCGCGATCGTCCGGGCGGCGA
>Ga0066710_100007879_pt1 | contig 10251 bp, 9 predicted proteins | sample GraSoiAngelo_159_FD_79666 | JGI IMG/M metagenome (GOLD analysis project Ga0066710, IMG submission 79666) | Grasslands soil microbial communities from the Angelo Coastal Reserve, California, USA - 14_1009_16_40cm | ecosystem: Environmental > Terrestrial > Soil > Grasslands | place: USA...
CGGCGTAAAGAGGATTTCCAGGAAAGTCATCGAAAGCATCGTGGCGCAGACAAAAGCCTATAAAACGCTGCAAGTTCCCGCCCCCGAGTCGCTAGGTCCAGTAACTTCGGAGGAGGCCTGGCTTCTCCAAAAGCTGGATCTGACAAGGCTGCCGAGGCACGTCGCCGTCATCATGGACGGGAACGGGCGCTGGGCGCAGAAACGGCATCTGCCAAGAATTGCGGGGCATCGTTCCGGAACGCAATCGGCGCGCACGACCATCGAAACGTGCGCCCGGCTGAAAATCGAGGCGCTGACACTGTACGCGTTCTCGGTGGAGAACTGGCGCCGCCCGAAAACGGAAATCGACTTCCTGATGCAACTCTTGCGGGAGTACCTCCGGAAGGAGATGCCACTCATTCAGAAGAATGACATTCGCATGCGCTTTCTCGGCAGGATGGATGAACTGCCCGCCGGCGTCCAAAAGGACGTGCGCGAAGCCATGGAGAAAACCGCGGGGAACAAAGGCATGGTCCTGTGCGTGGCGCTGAATTATGGCGGGCGCGCGGAAATTGTGGACGCCATGAACTCCATCCTCGCGGAGCGCAATGGGAATGGAGCATCCTCACAAGTCACGGAAGAACAGCTCTCGCGGCACTTGTACACGGACGGATTGCCGGACCCCGACCTGCTGATCCGCACAAGCGGGGAAATGCGCGTGAGCAATTTCCTGCTTTGGCAGATTGCCTACGCGGAGATTTTCGTGACGGAAACGCTGTGGCCGGATTTCAATCGGGCGCGCCTGCTGGAAGCGCTGGTGGAATTTCAAAAGCGCGAACGCCGTTATGGAGGGATCCGAGAAGGCGAGCCTTCCGACGAGAATCCAGCGCGGGCCGCAGGGCATTAGTTCCGACTTAATTCTTCTTCCTATAGCAGGGGATACCCACCCGGGGTGTTTTTGTCAAAGAGTGCGCAATTCTATAAAAATAAAAGAGTTGCTTGCAAAAGAGTGTGCAAGAATATCAAATCAAAAGACTTAGATGAAAAAAGCGGCTCGAGGAGAGTGGAGCAGAGAGCCGACGTGAAATTGCACCCCCCCCCACCAATTTGCATGAATATCAAAAGAAAAGACTTACAGAATTTGCATTTCGCAAATGCTTGATTCTAAAGGGTATGTTTTTGATTGTTCAGAAAGAGCTGAAAACGCGGCCTACCAAAGAAAAGCGGGAGCAGGCTCCCGCACTCCACATATAGTTTTCGATAAGCTGTATTTTGCCGAAGGGGTCACAAAAGTCAAGGAAAACTTGAATAGCGGTCAGTTTCCGATTATCCCGGAGTTAGCCCGTAGGTTGTGGTATTGAACTCTTCGTTTTGAGGATGTCCGAGTTTTAGTTGATTGCAGCGACTCTCGACGCTCGGCACTGTAAGCCTACCTGAAACCAAGTTCAAGCGACTTCTACTGTCCGGACCTCCTTCTGCTGAATGCGCGACGGATTCAGGCGTTCCTTCAGCAACAGGATTTCTTGATAGCCTTTGATGCGTCGGAACTTCTTCTCTGCTTCCAGGAGTCCTGTGGCGGTCCAGCGCAGCGGCTGATCTCCTGCTCGCGCCTGAACGCCACGCACCATTGCCCATACCATTTCGGAGGTCGTCGGGATTCACAGCCGCGACCTCATCGCCCGGTGCGCTCCAAAGCTCCGGCACATCGCTCATCTATCCTCCTTCACCGAGGAATTTCCGACGCGACTGACTTCCACATCGAGCAGCATTCCTTTGGCGAATCCACATAAGAAATCTTCAGGCAGAATGGGGAGGGGGACGAACCAAATCCCCTCCCTTTCCAGCACCTTCAGATTTTCAAAGCGCCGAGCCAGATGAGGCCGTAGAGAAAGAACCATTTGGAAAGTCTCTTGTGTCACTTGAAGTTGCTGTGGCGGATAGCGGATAGTGCGACCCGGACTGCTTAACGTTTATGAGCACTTTCGTATTCCAGGCTGTCGCAAAGACAAGTGTGTTGACGCTGGTGTTTGCATTGATTGCATTCGCTAGGGCTGTGACAAGCGTAGACGGAGTGTCGTTTTGGCCGTAGGAAACAGACGATGTAACTCCGTTTATGGTGATGGATACCGTACCCGTGTCGTAGATGCGATCCCACTTGATGCAATCGCCTGTTTTTAGGTTATATTGCGCACAGTCTCCTTTTTTGCTGTTCTCAGCGCCGTTAATCGTGACTCCACCATTTGCCACGATCACGCTGCCGCTATTTAGATAAGTATATGATCCTCCGGGGGCCGCGTTACTAACCCGGCCCAAATAGAACCCGGGCGGCACCGAGCCAATGTTCGAAGGAACAGGGCCAGCAGCCGAATTCCCATCAGCAGCTACGGACGTCGCGTTTGTCTGCGCAATAAGCGTCCCATTCAGGTCAAAGTATTGAAATAACGGCATTCCATTTGCGCTGCTGAATCCCGTTCCGAGTGCCGTCATGGTGCCTCATGTAACATCCGTGAACGTAGGGGACGGTGAAAATTGCATACCTTGTGCGTCCGCGATGATGGGGCCGGTGCTGTACAGTATGCAGGTAAATACCATCAGGGTCGTATAGGGAGGGCCTATTGGGACGTATCCATTTTGCGCGGGCAAAGTCGCACACCCTGCCCAAGGGCTTGGCGTCTGCCAAGTGAAATTCCAATACGCACATATACGTCCGTTCGTGACCTGGATCAACGCCCCACCACCGGAATTTAAAGTCCATGTCGAGGCATCGCCCACGGGAACGCCAAGGCAAGAAGCGTTGTCATGGTCCCAGACTCCTTTTATGTCTATGAACTGTGCCGCAAAAGGCGTTCCAATTCCATTGCTGTTATCTTGTCCAACTGTCTGAACATAGAAACCCCCGCCTGGGGTAGTAGGCGGCAAGTTCTTGGTGTCATCGCAACTGGAACATGACAGGGCCAAGAAGAGGAATGTCATCATGCTTCTCATTTTCATTGGATGCCTCACTTTTCTATTCCAAGCACTTCAAGCGCCTTGTCAATTAGCGAGAGGGCTTCGGCAGGATTCATTGAATTTACTTGTCGGACCAGCGCAGACCTAATCTCGCTTTGCTTGGGGTTTATTGAAACTACTAGTTGATGTGTCGTCTTGGTGTCCGTCCCGGTAGTCTGTGTTGCTCTGGTGTGTGTTGCTCTAGAAGCCTGCTCCCGGTCCCATGCTTCCGGGGTCAACTGGAAATCAGCGTCGAAGAACTTGTGTCCCAGTACTTCCAACAGTACATGCACAGCCTGAAGGGGAGACATCTCCTCATTTATCGACTCCCCGACCTGTATATCGGGTCGCACCGCGCCCTGCCCCATGAAGATGGGATTGTGCAACATCAAGAACATTCGCATGAATCGGACCTGCCTTGGGCTTGTTCGTACATAGTCGGGTAGGCCGAATTTCTCGACTAGCAGGTTCGTGAAGTTCACGATGCTTTGTTCCGTTACGCCCTTGCCCAGTCCTCGGCGATATTGCATTTCTGCCCATGACAAGCGGTCCTTGATTACATAGTCGATAGATGGAGGAATCTCTGTCGGCCCAATTCCGTGAGCAACGGCCAAGATTTCAAATCCGCGAGGCGCTTTGAAAATCTCGTCAGCGAGTGCGCGGTATGTATCTTGATTGTTATCTTGAAGAAGGCGGGCTTTTTCTTCCACCTCGGCGTGGACCCTGTATCGCGGCGTTGTCATTGCTGGACCTCCGGGTGGGGAATTTTGCGCAAGGGCTATAGGTAGAAAAACTAGCATAGGAAGGCAACGGACTAGGTAACGAATCATTGGATGTAGCTCCTTTCAGGCAATTTTGGCGGGAGCGTCGTGAGTGGTCACGGCGCATCCCGCTTATTGCGACAGACTACACTTCTCTTTTCATTTATTATCAATAGTATAAATAATGAGATATCTATTTCATCGCTGTCGAGGTTGATCGGCCAAGGCTGTAGCGTCGGCGGGAACTGAACCCTCGCCCGTTACACTCTTAGTCTTCGTCAATCGTCAATCCTCAATCGCGGCGACTGTGTTTTTGTTTGGCCGCGTTCGCATCCCACTTCCAGCTCCGGAACGCATGCTCCAAAGTGAACACCTTAAACTGGAGCTTGCGGCTGTCGATCATTTTGAGTAGATCGTCCACTTCGGTCCTCGCTCACGAACAAGTGGATCGATCCTCCAACCGTCGCTCGCACAGTGCCCGCAGCTGATTGCTGCTGGCGGCAACGAATTGCCCGACTCACGCTGCTTTTCTCGATCCCGTAGCCTTCCAGAACACTCTCCACCGCTCGCCGATAGTTCCGCGTGGACAGTCCGGCTACCATGCGCTCTTGCACCGCTCGTTGCAGCTTTCCGTCTTGCTGCAACTGACCGTAGCTCTCCAACTCCACTTCCTGGCCTTCCCGCGTTCGTACCCGCGGCCCTTCTAGCGGGATTTTCTGTCCACCAAAAACTACATAGCCCGGTTGCTTTCCCCAGCGCACGCAGCCGGCGCTCGGATTCGGCCGATGAGGTGGTCCTACCCGGCGCGTGACTTCGTTTTCCAGGATGGCGCGCAGGATCTGCAGCCCGGCTTGCCCGGTCAGCTCTTCCACCTGCGCTTGCATCTCTACCCACACCTCGGCTATCGGCAACGGCACCCGCACCATCAACTCTTGCCCTCGGACGATCTCGAACTTGTGATTGGACTTGCGGCCTTTCCTCTGGTATTTGTTTCTCACGGCGGCTCTCTCCTTTAAAAAGGGATTCTCAACCCGAACTCAGGGGTTAGCTCCCGCTAAGTTGGCATCGATTGAGACAAAAGTATCCAATTATCCGAGAAGTAACTCTCGCCCTGCAACCCAGCATGTGTGGCGTATGTAAATGTCGTAAAAAGCGGATCCCTTCCGACAGAGTCGGAACCTTCGGTCGCTTCGCTCGGGATGACAGAAAAAGGACTGTTCACAGCATCGATCAAAGTTCTCGTGCGTGATTTTTTGCGTTTAATGTGATGAGATGGGGCCTGCGAATTCTCAGGGGATTCCTTTTCCATGACCTGGAAACGTGTGGCGACAGCCGTGGTGCTGATTCCGCTTGCTGTGAGCCTGGTGTTGTGGGGTTCCACGGCGATGGTGTCCATTGCCGTCGCGCTGGTCATACTGCTCGCTCTCTTTGAATACTTCGCACTGGGAGAGGCCATCGGACATCGCGCCTACCGCTTCTGGACTGCCACCTGCGCGCTTGTACTCATTTATTCGCAATGGCGAGGAAGGGCTGAGCATGGTTACGCTATAGGATTGGTCGCTCTGGAAAGACGGCTTGGTGGAGGACCGCCGTCGCTGGATGCGGCATTTTTCTTGTTTGTCTTGGGAATCGCAACCCTTACGCTTTTCACCAAGCGCCCCATGGTGGAAGGGCTGCCTTCTGCCGGAATCAGCGCCAGCGGTCTCATCCTGATTGCATTCCCGCTCTCCTTTGCCATCCCCCTCCATGGCGCAGGAGCACAGGGGCCCGCGCTGTTGCTATTTGCCATGGTCATTATTTGGGTGAGCGATACGGCTGCCTATTTCGTGGGGCGCTCTATCGGCAAAAATGCGCTTGCGCCGAAGCTCAGCCCCAACAAAACCTGGGAAGGAACGGTAGCGGGGTTTCTGGGCTCGCTCGTGGTTGCGCTGGCGTTTGCTCCATGGGTGAACGTGCCGCTCGTTCATTTGCTGGCAATGGCAGCCGTTGGAAACGTTGCCGGGCAGGTGGGCGACCTGTTGGAGTCGGCGTATAAGCGCAGTGCGGGGGTCAAAGACTCAGGCAGCCTGCTACCCGGGCATGGAGGCGTGCTTGACCGGATCGATGCTCTCATCCTGGCGATTCCGGTTGTCTGGTATTATTGGATTTTGATCTATTCTCCCCGGTCGTAGATCGGCAAGCATCTTCAATTCGCGCAGAGGGAATCGGAAAACTTCGTGAAGCAGCTCGCCATCCTGGGCTCGACGGGTTCGATTGGCCGACAGTGCCTCTCGGTCGTGGAGTCTTTGCCCGGAAGGTTCGGAGTGGTGGCACTGGCTGCGGGTGTGAACCTCGAAGAACTCGTCGGGCAGATCGAACGGCACCAGCCGGAAGTCGTCTCTGTGGCCGACGCCAAGCGCGCCGACGACCTGGCGCAGTTGCTGCGTGAGAAGGGCATCACGCGCATTCCCGAGATTCATCACAGCCGCGAAGGAATGCTGGCCGTGGGGACGCATTCCAAAGCGGATATTGTGGTGTCTGCGGCGGTGGGCGTCGTGGGGCTGGAGGCGACCTATGAAGCGGCAAAGCTGGGGAAGACGGTAGCGCTTTCCAATAAGGAAGTTCTAGTGGCTGCTGGCGAGTTAGTGATGGCCGCGGCGCGCAAAGCTGGCCGGGAACTCCTGCCCGTGGATAGCGAGCACAACGCGGTGCATCAATGTTTGCGCGGAGGGACGCGTGGAGAGGTTCGGCGGTTGGTGCTGACGGCTTCGGGCGGGCCGTTCCGGAAAACCCCGCTCGCAGCACTCGCCATCGTTACTCCGGAGCAAGCGCTGGCGCATCCCAACTGGCGCATGGGCAACCGCATTACCATCGATTCCGCCACCATGATGAACAAGGGGTTCGAGGTGATTGAAGCGCACTGGCTGTTCGGCATGCGGCCGGAGCAGATTGAAGTGGTGGTCCATCCGCAGTCCACGATTCACTCCATGGTCGAGTTTGTAGACGGTTCCGTTTTAGCACAACTCGGCCCAACCGATATGCGCATGCCCATCCAATATGCGTTAACCTATCCAGAGAGAGTCGCATCCAATCAAGTAGCCCTCGATTGGACCAGGTTAAAGCGGCTGGATTTCCAGAAGGCTTCGACGCGGCGATTTCCGTGCCTGCGTCTGGCGCGGGAAGCAATGAGAAAGGGCGGGGCGCTGCCGTGTGCGTTGAACGCGGCGGATGAGATTGCCGTCGCAGCGTTCCTCGAGCGAAGGCTCCCGTTTTTGGGAATTTCGGAAGTGATTGAGCGGGTTCTGGCGCGCACCCCGCGCGTGCGGTTTGAGAAGATGGACGACGTGCTGGCGGCCGACGCTGAGGCTCGTCGCATGGCCCAGGAAGAGGTCACGCAGGTAACGACGAGAGCTGCGGTGAACGTTCGGAGTGCATGAGGAACGGTTTTAAGATCAATGTGAAAGAAGAGGTTCTCCCGTAAGCATGAATATTGCAATCGGATTTATTCTCGTTCTTGGGATCCTGATCCTGGTGCACGAATGGGGACATTTTATCGTTGCGCGCTTCTTCGGTGTGCGCGTGGACGTGTTCTCTATCGGTTTCGGGCCACGGCTCTTCGGCTGGAAGCGGGGCGCCACGGACTATCGCGTCAGCGCGTTTCCGCTCGGCGGCTATGTCCGCATGGCCGGGCAGGATCTCAGCGAGATCGACTCGGGCGACCAAAAACCCACGGGCGCTCCCGACGAACTCATGAGCAAGAAGCGCTGGCAGCGCGGCCTGATCTCCCTTGCGGGGCCGGTCGTCAATCTCATTTTCCCGTTTGTGCTGCTGACCGGGTATTTCGTGATCAAGGGCAATCCCTATCCGAAATACCTGGACGACCCACTCGTGATTCTGAGGTTGCCCAAGGACTCGCCCCTGGCCAAAGTAGGTGTCCAACCCGGTGATCGAATCGTCTCTCTCGATGGTGTGTCTTCTCCTACCTGGAACACGGTGGAGTCCGAATTTAGTAAAGGGTCTATCAACAAGAAATTTAAAGTTACCTTTGAGCACCAAGGGGAAATCCATTCCGCCGAAGCGAGCACGTCTGGTATGCAGGTGCCTGAGCTGCTTTTCGGCTATACGCCGAATCGGCCGATTGTCGGCTACGCTGAAAAGGACAAACCTGCATATCGCGCCGGGATTCGCCGGGACGACATCATTTTGTCCATGAACGGCCAGCCTCTGAACAACTGGCCGGAGATGGTGACCGCCATTCAAAATACCGGAGGCAAGCCGATCCAGGTTACTGTCCTTCGCGGAAAACAGGCTGTCTCCTTCACGGTGTCTCCCGTTTCCGACAAAAATGATCAAGGAGAAACGGTCTGGATCATTGGCATCCGCCCGGGTCAGGAGTACTCCTTCCGCAAAGTTGGCGTTATACAGGCCGTGGTTTCCGCCTCGGATTTCACAGGGAGAGAGACCTGGCAGGTGGTCGCGATCGTCGGGAAACTAGTGACCGGTAAAGTGGCCGCCAAGCAGCTGCAGAGCTTCATCGGAATTGCCAACGAAGCGGGACATGCCGTGCAAGAAGGAACGTTTGCCGTGGTCTTATTGATGGCAGCTCTCAGCTTGAACCTCGGTATACTGAATTTGCTGCCCATTCCGATCCTCGATGGCGGAAACATCTTGCTGCTTACACTGGAAGGCATTCGCCGCCGCGATTTCAGCCTGGCCTTCAAAGAGCGCTTCGTGCAGGTCGGACTGGTGTTCCTCTTGGCGCTGTTTGCCTACGTTATGTACAATGACATTGTGCGGTTGCTTCCTTCTCATACCTAGCCTGAAGCTTCCGCGACTGCGGGGATGGATCGATGGCAGCTTCGCCGGCCCACCGGGTCTCCACCGGTGAGCGCCTCAACACCGCCGAGACCACGGGAAAACTTCAGCAAGCGGTAGCCGCGCGCGGCATTCGCATGACCCGCCAGCGACGGGTGATCCTGCAGGTCATGGATGATGCGGAACAACATCTGGATGTCGATCAGATTCTGGAGAGAGCGCAAAAGATTGATGCGGGCGTGCATCTGGTCACGGTCTATCGCACCATTGACTTGCTGAAAAAAAAAGGCCTCATCGATGAGCTGGACTTGCTCCATCTTCGCGGCGACCGGCACTACTATGAAACGCACGGGCCGCGGGATCACATTCACGTGGCGTGCCTGCGCTGCGGCAAGGTCCGCGAGTTCGAAAGCCGCTTGTACGAACAATTGAAGGGACAGATCGCCCGGGACTTCCATATGAAAGTCACCGTTTCCCGCACCGAAGTGGGCGGCTACTGCTCCGATTGCCTGCAAAAGATGAAGGAATAGGCGAGCCCTGTTATCCCCTTATCTCCCCATCTCCTTGCCTCCCAGGCACTTGCGCCAGTCTGCCCCGTTACCAACTTTTTTCTTGACAAATGCATGACTAATCTAGTAGAATACCTCCTGTAGAAAAGTGCGTCCCGGTTCTTCCGAGGACGCTTTTCTTTTTTGTGGGACTACATTTAGCGCCCCGACTTCGGTCGGGGCGTTTTGTTTTTGGATTAGTCTCTTCGGCTGTTCCTTCTGGGTTCCCCTGGTCAGTCCCAGCGCTGGACGCATCCGCAATCCGAAGGATGCCGTGCTGAAGCACGGCGCTACACAACTCTTCTCTGTGGTCCCCGCACTCCATCTCTGTGCGCTCTGTGTTTAGTCCGTTCTTTTCTCCTTCTGCTGGCTGCCGAAAAGAAAGGCAAAGACTTAACACAGGGAACACGGAGTCCAGAGCGCAGAGGTCACAGAGAAAAGAGAGTTGGCAGCCGTTCTATCGACTCTTCAACTTTCCAACTCTTCGACTCTTAGACTTCTCTTCCAGGACCTAAACCAATGCCAAACAAAACGCTGAACGCCAAACTCCTCTGGATGCAGTTTGAAGATGTTCTCGCCCCGCGTCTCGGCCTGACCGTCAAGGAGCGCGCCGTCTATTCTTATCTCCTGCGCCATTCCCTCGTGGTAGGCAAGCTCCGCCTGCAGTTTGCGGTTATGTCCCTAGCGCGTACTCTGGGTCTCTCCATCGGACCGGTGCGCCAGGCGGTGCGCCGGCTCGACGAGCTGGGGGCTTTGCGCGTGCTTGAACGCAGCAAGACCGGCCATCTCGTGGAGATGCGCCTGCCCGAGAAGATCCGCGCGATCCGCCCGGGCAGAAATGGCGCGTCCGGAGCCACGGGGGCCGCGGGTGAGCCTCCTGCCTCGACGCTCGAAACCACGGATTTCTTGAAAACCTGGGCGCTCCGCAAAGCCATTCACGATCGCGAACGCGGCGCCTGCTTTTACTGCCTTCGCCGCACTCCCGCTAACGTGCACTGCCTCGACCACGTCGTGCCACGCGTGCGCTTGGGACGCAATTCCTACCGCAACCTGGTTTCCTGCTGTCTCGAATGCAACACGCGCAAGGGCGACCGTCCGGTCCCGGATTTTCTGCGCACGCTCTACCGCCAGGGCCGCCTGACGCCCGCCGAACTCGACGGACGCCTTCGCGTCTTGAAAGA
>Ga0066710_100007880_pt1 | contig 10251 bp, 9 predicted proteins | sample GraSoiAngelo_159_FD_79666 | JGI IMG/M metagenome (GOLD analysis project Ga0066710, IMG submission 79666) | Grasslands soil microbial communities from the Angelo Coastal Reserve, California, USA - 14_1009_16_40cm | ecosystem: Environmental > Terrestrial > Soil > Grasslands | place: USA...
GCCGCTTTGCGACACCCGCAAAGCATGAAAATGATTTTCGTGATTCCCCTCCTGGATCAGAGCCTGCCCTGAGCGAAGCGAAGGGAGGGGCCAGGGGTGGTCGAACGCCGTTTGCGCCAATTGCCCTACAAGTCGGAGGCCGCGGCGGATGCCCCGGTCTTCTCCCGAAAGCGGGAGGACCATGAAGGCCCTCCCCTACAAGACAACTTCGGACTAAGCACTAACTCGATCTTTTTTCGGCACCCAGTACAGTTCTTCGCGGATGGATTCTTTGGGAAAACCGCGCCGCTGGAGGATTCCCTTGGAATTGGCGATCATTTCCGGGTGGCCGCACAGGTAAGCGGTGGTCTCCGACGGTTCGAGTCCGAGCGCATCGAGATATTTCCTGAGCACGTCTTCGACGCGGCCGACTTCTCCCTTCCAGGACGGCTCTTCCCAAGGGCGGCTGATGGTGGGAATGTAACGCAACCATTGAAACCTATTGGCCAGAGCCTCAAGTTCTTCGCGGTAAGCAAGCTCCCAGGAGCGGCTGGCTGCCTGCAGCATCACCAATTCCTGGTTGACGGGTGTTCCGTTTGCGGCCTCGTGGGCCAACGTGCGCGCCATGCTGACGTAAGGCGCGACGCCCGTAACCGTGCTCACCAGGTAGTGCCGCAGGTGACCGCTCTTGTCGTCGAGTGTGAACACCCCCTTGGCCTGACGGCGCATCAGAAGGCCGTCGCCAACCCGAAAGTTGTAAAGCAGCGGCGTCAGCCCACCGTGAGGCACCAGTTCGAAGAAGAATTCAATCTCGTCTTCCACTGGGCTCGAGACAATCGAGTAGGGTCGCTCGACGACCTGCCCCTCCCGTTCGATCCCCAGCGTCGCGTACTGGCCCGGCTTGAAGAGCAACCGTTCGTCCGGCCTGATGCGAATGGACCAAAGGTCAGGCGCGTAGTCTCGGCGAAAGGTGATTTGGGCCTTCTGAAATTTTTCAGTTACCGTCGGCATAAGCCTCGCTCGCATGCGCTCCCCTCGCCTCCTTTGCGCCAACCTCGAAAGAAGTATAACCGAACTGGCCTCGGCGCGGTCTCCCTGACGGATCAATGGGCCTGGGGCTGGGACTTCCATCCGGAAGTCCGCACCGGCATCTCGCCTCCGCCGCCGGAGCCAATTGAACAGTATACGTCGAATGACGGCTCTGGCGTTGAAGACTGAGAAAATCGCGCATGGCGGGGCCAACCCTGCGACACCCAAGCGCGCCCGACGTATCAGCCTTGCAGCCTAATCTGGATACGCCGTAGAGACGGACCGCGCGTGGTAGCCGGCAGGCGGCGAGCGTACCGGAAAGGTGTACTCATTTGACAACAGGGCGCACGACAAGCCATCCAGGATGGGACGGCCCTCGGATACCGCGGCGGCACCTGGCTTTGTCTCGGTACCTCTAACTATCTGAGCTAGAGCCAGTTGTCACAAAATCTCGCTCGAAAACACCTCGTCATCCGGCGGCTTCTTCTTTTCTGGCCAGTCGAGACAATGGCTGGTAGTTTGGAAGAGCGATTGCACAGTTAGTTACCTTATTCGAGGGGGGCATGTGAAATCCAGGTACGGTCTCTCACAGATTCCAGACGCGTCGAAGCCGTTGCGATCAGGCGGAATTAGGGTCGACGAGGGTTCAGCGGTTCGAAGCAGGCGCTCAACCATAACCCCTCGGGTGCTTCAAGCCCTTCTGTTGCTTCTGCTCGCTGCAACACCACTGGCCGCTCAGGAGCCTGCCGCAAGCGAGTCATCCCTACCCCTTCTGACGCAGGCTGAACAGATTCGCGAACTCCCGCGAGAGCGCGCCGCCCTGGGATATCCGGTCCACTTGCAGGCTGTCGTGACCTACTACGATCCCGACGCCGAGGTTCCCGACTTGTACATCCAGGATTCAACGGCGGGTATTCGGGTTGAGACCTCTGAGACCAAGCTCTCGCTTAGGCCCGGCCAACTGGTCGAAGTACGGGGTGTGAGTTCGGCACCGGACTTCGTCCCTGATATCCAAAAAGCACTGGTGCGTATCCTGGGCGAGGCTCGCGTGCCTCCGCCCCGGACGGCCTCGTTCGAGCGCATGGCTTCCGGAGCGGAAGACAGCCAGTGGGTGGAGGCGGAGGGCATCGTCCGCTCGGCAGCGGTGAAGGACGGGCACCTCGTGCTCGGCCTCGCGACGGACGGCGGACGCTTGACCGCACGCATTCCGGGCTTCCACGGCCCCGTCCCCGCCGGCTTGGTGGACGCTAGAGTGCTGGCCCGCGGCGCGTGTCGCGCGATTTTCAACAAGAGAAACCAACTGCTGGGTGTGTCGCTGCGCGTCCCGCGCCTGGCTGACGTTTCGATTAAAGAGCAGGCTCCGGACCCTCTCACGCTGTCTGTGCGCCGCATTGACAGCCTGATGGCGTTCACGCCGAAGGGAACCACGGGCCACCGCGTGAGGGTGCAAGGCGTCGTTACTTTGCAGCGTTTGGGGCAGCGCTTGTTTATCCAGGATGAGAGCGTCGGCATTTCCATTCGAACCGAGCAGATGACCCGCGTCGAGATCGGCGACAGGGTGGATGTCGCAGGATTTCCCAAGGCCGGCCGCTTCTCGCCCATGTTAGACGACGCCGTCTTTCGCAAGATCGGCTCGGCCCCTCCGCCCGCCCCCGTCGACGTGAACGTCAGCGAAGCGCTTGAGGGAAACCAGGACGCTGAGCTGGTGCGCATCGAGGCTCAGCTATTGGATCGATGGCGGCGTCCGGGCCAGCAGATCCTGGTGCTCCGGTCAGGTCCGAACGTCTTCAACGGTTACTTGTCAGACTCCCAGGGCAAGGAGCGGCTGGCTTCGCTGAAGGAGGGAAGCAGACTTCAGTTGACCGGGATTTGTGAGGTGCACCTGGACGAGGACCGGGCGCCCCGCTCTTTCCGGATCTTGCTCCGCACCCCAGCGGACGTGGTTGTGGTCAGGCGTCCCTCCTGGTGGACTACCGATCGAGCCTTGAGGATCGCGATACTCCTGGCCATCAGCATCGCCATTATGTCGCTGTGGACGATTTCTCTGCGGCGGCGCGTGGAAGAGCAGACGGAAATCATGCGCGCCATCCTGGAATCGACGGCGGACGGCATCCTGGTGGTGAATGCGCACGGTAAGGTCGTTACTTTCAATCAGAAGTTCATCAAGACGTGGCCGCTTCCGGAGTCTATTCTTGCCACCCGTGACCGTCGTCGGGGCCTGGAATCGGTGGTGCCGGAGTTGAAAGAATCGGAGGCCTTCCTCGCCTCGATCGAGAAACTGCGAGCAGACGCCGAGGCGCAAAGCGACGACTTGCTGGAGTTCAAGGACGGACGGGTTTTCGAACTCCATTCGGAGCCTCTGCGGATTGGACTTGGGAGCATTGGAAGAGTTTGGGGGTTTCGCGACATCACCGACCGCAAACGGGCCGAAGAGGCCATCGCTCAGTTGGCTTCGATCGTAGAGGCGTCTGATGACGCCATCATTGGCACCACGTTAGACGGAACCATTGTTAATTGGAATTCAGGGGCGGAGAAACTCTACGGTTACTCGTCCGAGGAGATGAAGGGGCGCCCTGCCTCCCTGTTGGCGCCGTCCGACCGGGCTCAGGAGGTGCCGGAGATTCTCGACCGGCTGGCCCTGGGAGAGCACATCAAGCACTATGAGACCCAGCAGGTCAGAAAAGATGACAAGCGAATTGACGTCTCCCTGACGATCTCACCCATAAACGATGCGGCAGGCCGCATCGGGGGCGTTTGCGCCATTGCCCGCGACATCACGGACCGTAAACAGGCGGAGGAAGCGCTGCGGCGTTCGGAAGAGCGCTTTTCCAAGGCGTTCAATGCCAGTCCGGAACCGATCACTATCAGCACGCTGGCCGAAGGACGGTACATCGACGCGAACGACAGCTTCCTCCGGCTGACGGGCTACGAGAGGGAAGAGATGGTCGGCCGCACTTCACGGGAGCTCCAGTTTTGGGGGGAGCCGGAGCAGCAGTCGAGAGTTTTGCAGGTGCTGACGAACAAGGCCGCAGTTCGCGACGTTGAAGTCGCGCTGCGGACGAAATCGGGGGCTTTGCGCGTCGGGCTCTTGTCGGCAGAAATCATTCGAATTGGCGACGAGCCGTGTCTGCTCGCGGTGACCAAGGACATCACCGAACGCAAAGAAGCCGAGGAAGCGCTGCGGCAGAGCGAGGAGCGCTATCGGTCGCTGTTCGAGCGGAACCTGGCCGGGGTTTACCGTACCAGCCTGGATGGCCGCATCCTGGACGGCAACGAAGCCCTCGCCCGGATTCTCGGCTACGACTCGGCGAAAGAGCTGCAGGGAAAGCGCGCCCTGGACCTTTACCATGATGCGCGAGACCGGGAGGTGTTTGTCGGAAGGCTGAGGCAGCACAAAAGCCTCGCGAATTTCGAAAGCCGGCTTCGGCGCAAGGACGGCAGCCTATGCTGGGTTCTGGAAAACGCGTCACTGCTCGAAAGCGCAGGCAATGACGAGCCGACATTCGAGGGCACCTTGATCGACATCACCGAGGCCAAGCAAGCCGAGGAGGAGTTGCGTCAGCTTTCCGGCCGTCTGGCCCGGTCGCAGGATGAGGAGAGGCGGCGCATTGCGCGAGAATTGCACGATAGCACGGCTCAAGGCCTGACGGCCATGGTGATGAACCTGCGCGCCGTGAACCAGTCGGCGGCCAGGCTCAGTCAAAAGGCGCGCGGCATCCTCGCCGAGACGATCACCCTGGCTGAGCAATGTGCGAAGGAGATTCGCACCCTCTCTTACTTGCTGCACCCGCCTATGCTGGATGAATTCGGCCTGGCTTCCGCGCTGCGCTGGTATGTTCAGGGCTTTGACCAGCGGAGCGGGATCCGGGTGGGTCTGGATATGCCGGCGGAACTTCAGCGCTTGCCCGGCGCCGTCGAAATGACGATCTTCCGCATTGTGCAAGAGAGCCTGGTGAACGTACATCGGCACTCGGGGAGCAAGAAGGCGGATATTCGCATGCTGCTGGAGTCCAACCACGCGATCCTGGAGGTGAAGGACTACGGGCGCGGAATCGATTCGAATGGTGGGAGCGGCAGCAATGGCACAAAGCTTAAAGACGCAGGTATTCAAATGGGGGTAGGGATCCACGGCATGCAAGAACGCGTGCGAGAGCTGGGTGGAAGTCTCGAAATCGACTCCAGCCGGCAAGGCACGACCGTGAGAGCAATCCTACCCGTTTCGGGAGAAAACGCATGAAACCAGTTCGCATCTTAGTAGCCGACGATCACGCCCTCGTGCGGCGGGGAATCCGCACTTTGCTCGAGAACCAGCCCGGCTGGAAGGTTTGCGCCGAGGCCTCGACTGGCAGAGAAGCCATCGAACAGGCGGAGCAGACGAAGCCGGACGTCGTGGTTCTGGACGTCAGTATGCCGGAGTTGAATGGCCTGGACGCCACGCCGGCCATCCTGAAGACCTCCCCCCAGACGCGCGTCCTGATTCTGACCATGCACAACACCCACGAAATCATGGAGCGGGTGCTGCGGGCGGGGGCGCGCGGTTTCGTCCTCAAGTCCGACGCGGAGCGCGACCTGGTGACAGCCATCGAAGCGCTGGCGGATGACAAACCCTTTTACACTTCCTCTCTGTCAGAGATGATGCTCGAAAACTTCCTGAGTACCGGGATCGAAGAGCGAGTGGCCCAAGAGGAGTCATTGGACGGTCGCATTACGACGCGGGAGCGGGAGATTGTTCAGCTTCTGGTGGAGGGTAAGAGCAACAAAGAGGTGGGTTGCGAGCTCGGCATTAGCACTCGAACCGTCGAGAGCCACCGGGCGAAGATCCTCCGCAAGCTTCATTGTCATTCGTTCAGCGAGTTGGTTCGCTACGCCATCCGAAACAAGATGGTCGACGCCTAAACTGACAGGCTGCTGAAAACCGCGTTACCTGCCATGCTGAGCGAGGCTAAGCATCGATCCCGCTTGTATTGAAAACCCAGACTTCAACTCCTTCGCCGCCCTCAAAGCGGTGGCTAACTAAGGGCCATGACGCGCTCGGCTCGGATGAACAGGGCCCGAGTGCCTTTTCAGCCACAGCCAGAGCACAGACACCGCACCACCAATCCTCTCTGCTTTGAAGGTTGGCCTTCTTCGAAAACTGGCTTGTAGGCTATGGCCTTCCTGCTTGCGGTTCCCCTTACACACCCGTTCCCGCCAGATTACTGACTCGATACGTTCCCAGGTTGGTATGGTGTTAGTCACATGCGCGATGTCGCGTTTCTGCGGATTGCCAATAATCTCATTTTCGATTTTAATTGAAAGTGCACGCTGGATTAGAGGACGTGCCGCTTTTCAGTGGCGGGCGGCTTCTGATCCGGGGGCACTGACATGTTCGGTCAACTCTTCAGACTGCGAGAAGTTGTCGCTGGCTTTCACCGCGAGTCCTCACGCCGGGACTTGATGGAATATGCGTTGCTTGCGGCTTTGATTGGCCTCGCAGCGGCCATCGGATTGGGCATCGTTGCCGGGCGCGCCGACGGCAGTTGCCTTGACCATTGGTAAGCGAGCGGAACGGCCACGTCGATTCGTTCGCGATGTACGCTGGGCCGAAGACGACGAGGCCGCGAGTCGAATGGCGAGAAGGCGATACAGTCCGCTCAATCCAGATGGAAGACTTCTTCGAGCTCGAGCATTTTCTCGTCTGGACGCTCGCCCCCGAGCGCTTCGAAATAAGGCATCATGAATTCCTGCCACCGGCGGTTGACCTCTTCCTTCGCCATACCGCGCAAGGCCGTCTCAAAACTCTCGGGCGTTTCAAAGTAACCGAAAAGCAGGCCGTCCTGACGAAGAAACAACGAGTAGTTATGCCAGCCCGTCCGTCTGAGGGCGTCGAGCATCTCCGGCCATACAGTTTTGTGCCGTTCTTTATACTCTTGTAATTTGTCTTCTCTCACCTTCAACAAGAACCCGATTCTCTTCATTGGCCCTCCTCTGCCAAGGCAGGTGCGACACGATGCTTCGCAGAATCCTTTTGCGAAACCTTGGCGCAAAGTATAGCAAGCAGGAATCTATTCCGTCGGCCGAACTTGCTTGTTTGTGAGCGGCAGGTTGAAGTGGAGACCGCCGCAGGGTTTGGCAGAGCCTGCGGAGTTCGCTGTCCTGCGGGTTCCTTAGCCTTCGGTCGAACCGCGGGGTTTATGGTTTTCGGCGGTTTGTTTCCCGGTTGTTCCCAGGCTTGATTTCTTTTACTATTCGGAGGTTCCTTTGAAATTGGAATCTCGAATCTGGAATGATAAGCAAGGACAGCGACCGGCGTCGAGACCAAGCGTCTCGACCCGCCTTTCGATGTTTGCTTCTCCCCGGCTAGCTGATCTAACTAGCCGGCCGACGGTTGCGGGATACGAGACAAGTACGTGAATCGAGTGTAAGGCAGGGTCACGATGCCAAGAAAAGTGGTCGTATACAGCCAGCCCGGTTGAATGTTCTGCACGAGAACGAAGGAGTTTCTTTCGCAGAAAGGGGTTCAGTTCGAGGAGCGCGACGTGAGCAGCGACGCGTCGGCGCTGGCGGAGTTAGAGCGGCGAGGACTGATGACCACTCCCGTCACCTTGGTTGATGACCAGATTGTGGTGGGGTTCGACGAAAAGAAGCTGGTCGAATTGCTGTCTCTCTCGGACAAGCCAAAGTGACGGCCAGACCTCGGCGCTCAGTCGCTAGCCTTGGCTTGGTTTCTGCGAGAGACGGAGGAAACCGTTGTGAAACAGCGTGTGTGGGCCGCTCCGTTAGCGGCCGTTGTTAGCGCTTTCACCTCGCTTGCCTGTTGTCTGCCGCTGGCTCTTCTTGGCGCGCTGGGGACCGCGAGCGCCAGTGGGTTTTTCGCCTTCCTGCGGCCGTGGCTGCTCGGGCTTTCGGCCGTTCTGCTCGCTTTGGGATTCTTTCAGCTTTACCGCCGCGGACCCCAATGTGCCAGGCGAAGCACAGCGAGCGTGATCCTGTTCTGGACTGCTCTGGCGATGGTGCTGGTCATGACGCTCTTTCCGCAAGCGGTGGCTGCATTGCTGGCTGACAGTTTCGGTTGGGCAGGTTACTGATCCCCGTGAGCCGTCGTGGGAGGTCGAAGCCGCGCCGCCCTTCAGGACCGCGCGCCTGCGAGAATTTTATGGCGGGGCTAAAGTCGGCCTTGCGTGGGAGGTACGCATGAGAAAGGCGCTGCTGACTCTCGCCGCCGTGGGTGTTGTTGCCTTGCTGCTTGCGGCCTGGGTTGCCTGGTGGCCGCGCCATACCCCGCCTGGTCAGCCGGCACTGGTGGCTCTGAACGCCGGCAACTTTGCTGAGTTCAAGCGATACTTCAATGACGCTCAAGACGGTGTCCGTGTGGTTCTTTTGTTTTCTCCGACGTGAGCCGGCTGCCTGCGGGGGGCCTCCGCAGTCGAGCAAATTCTGGAGCGAAACACGAATCCTGACCTTCGCGTTCTCGTGATTTGGGAACCCATTCTGCCCACGGACTGGTCCCGCCCCACCTCCTGGACGCTGGGGCGAATTTCCGACCGCAGAGTAATTCAGTTCTGGGATCCGGAACACCTCCTGGCACAGGAATTGAAGCGTCAGCTCTTGGCAAACCCCGCTGAGCGGGAGCCCGACTGTTGCGAACGCAAGGGCCAATTTTGGGACATGGCGGCGCTTTATCCGAAGCAGGCGCGTTGGGCAGGCTCTCTCCCATCGCCCGTTCTGCTCAACGGGCCGGTGGCGGGGATCAGAGCGGAGCTTGAGAGCGAACTTTCGACCCTTCTCGTCAGCTCGCGATGAGGATCCCCCGGTTTGGGCTCGGCCCAGGTTTTCAACTTGGGACAGGGCGGCTGTCAGCGGTGCGGGGCGCGGTAGATTCCTGCCTGGGGATAGAACGCCTTGAGGTCATCGAGGAAAGCGACAAAGGCCGTAACCGACGCCGGCTGGTTGTCAATCCGCGCGGTGTTGGTTCGTCGATCGTACCGGATGTCGAGCTCTTGGCCACCTACGCGGTCAGTCACGGCCGATGGAGCTTTCTTTAGCTCAGAAAAGGGATAGATCTTGATCTGCCCTTCGGCAGCCACCAGCAGGGCTGCGTTGCGGGGAAGTGGATAGGCAGCGTAAGGATCCTCAGCATAATCCCGGGCGTATCCTGTGAAGAAGGAGAGGACCCGTGTTCCCGGATGCGCCGCCCTCCAGGTACCCCAGGCGGTATTCTCAGCCGGCAACACAGCGAGGCGCTTGCCCGCCAGCGCTCCCGTGACCGCCTCCGAGAGCAACTGCGACCAGAGGCTGCCCGTCTGCTTGTCATAAAGGAGCAGGTTGCTCTTGTAAAGCAGGCCTGAGACACCGAACTGATATTGTCGGCCTTCGATCACCGGGTCGTAAACTACGCCCGAACCACATAGCGGTCACCAACTGACCAGAACGGGTCGACCGCCCACACCGTCATTCACAAGCTCATGCCAATTGAGAATTCGAACCGGGTATGCTTTGGCCTCTCCGTTCAGGGACACGCCCAGCACGCGATCAGCATCCTTTAGTTTCCCTCCAACCTCTTCAGCAGAAACAAACCGCGGTCGCACCAGCGCCGGAATCGCGTCTCGCGGAACGCTGACGATCAATTCCGACAAAGGAACGCGGTGGCGGGTTACGTCGAAGGGCTGTCTGCCCGGGCCGGCCGGTTGAAGTTTTCTTTCAGGTTCCACAATAACGGCTTGGGCCAGGCAATTCCGGACCGTCGCTATCCCGGATACCAGGCAACTCACGAGCAGCATCGAACTCAGGAGGTCGCGCATCTGGATTGTGCCTCTGGCCCCATAGACTCGCAGCCCGTAGCAAAACGGTCGGGGCCGCCCTCCCACGTGCCCATGTGGCTCTCGCCACGGGCTGTCAGACTAAACTACAATGGCCTGCAAGTGAAGGTGGAGAAGAGATTCTCGACCGGGCTGCAGTTCCTGGCCTCTTACTCATGGGGGCACTACATTGACCTCGGCGGATCAGGATTCTCGTTAAGCGCCGCACCCCAGAACGATAACAACTTCAAGGCCGACCTGTTCTATGTCCATCCTCAGACCTCGTTCCGCCATCAGCTCCTTCAGGTCTCGATAGCTCAGCGAAAAACGGAGGTACCACCGAACACAGAGGAGAATGACGTCGTCGGCGAAGTGCCTTCTCCGGAAGAGTGCAGGTCGATTCGCTGCCCATCCTCGCGTCTTTGGGTTCGCGTCTTAGTGTGGTCTGCGGGTATAATGCAGCGCA
>Ga0066710_100007881_pt1 | contig 10251 bp, 9 predicted proteins | sample GraSoiAngelo_159_FD_79666 | JGI IMG/M metagenome (GOLD analysis project Ga0066710, IMG submission 79666) | Grasslands soil microbial communities from the Angelo Coastal Reserve, California, USA - 14_1009_16_40cm | ecosystem: Environmental > Terrestrial > Soil > Grasslands | place: USA...
GCGCGCGGCGCGCTCGGCCCGACCGTCCCGGCGCCGCGGACATGCTCATGCCGCTGGGTCGCGGGTGGCAGCTCATTGCCCGGCGGCGCAGCGGCAGCCGCAGGATCTTGCGGCCGTTGAGCCGCCATCGCCGATCCCGGCGGCGAATCGGAAGGCGGGGCGTCCCACGCGACGCCGCGGGAGCGGGCGCGCGCCCGCTCCTGGCGAGCACGCTCGCGCTCCTCGGCGGTGCGCTCCGATGAGAGCCGGGATCGGTTGGGTCGCGGCAACTGTTGGGCCTAACGCGCCTGCGAGGTGAGCCAGCCTTCCAGCAGATGCGCCGCGGCACGCGAGTCCTCGCTCGCCTTGAACTCACCCGGCATGCGCTGCGCGATGCGCGTGGTCAGGCGCTCGTCGTGCAGCTCCACGGCCACCGCGTCGCCGAGCAGTCGCGCCAGGTGCTCGGCGAACGCGCGCGTCTCGCGCGTCTGCGCGCTGTCATGCCCGCGCAGCGACAGCGGCAGCCCGATCACGACGCGCTCCACCTCGCGCTCGCGCACGAGCCGACGCAGCGCGCCCAGTCCCCGCCTGCTGCTGGGGCGCGGGACGGGCGCGATCGGCGTGACGATCGTGCCGGTAGGGTCGCTCACGGCGCAGCCGCAACGCGCGCTGCCGTAGTCGAGGGCGAGCACCCGCATCACTCTTCAAGCGCCGAGATGATCTCGTTCTCGGCCGCCGCGATCGCCTGCTCGAGCTTGTCTGGATCGCGCCCGCCGGCTTGGGCGAGGGTGTCGCGACCACCCCCGCCCCCGCCCACGATCTCGGCCGCGGTCTTGATCACCGCCGGCGCCTTGAGGCCCCGCTGGACCAGCGTCGGGGCCAGGCTCACGACCAGGTGCACGCGTCCTTCCGCCGCCGTGCCAAGCACGATCGCCGCGTCGCCGAGCTTGCCCTTGAGGCGATCCAACAGCTGCAGCAGCGCGGCGGCGTCGGGCGCCTGCACGCTGGTGGCAAGCACCGGTACGCCGTCGACGTTCGCGGCCGCGGCGAGCAGTGACTGGAGGTCGATCGTGACCGCGGCGCCGCCGTGGTGGCTCGTTTGCGCCTTTTGGAGCTCGCGGAGCTCGTGCTCCCGCGCTCGCAGCTTCTCGGGCGCGAGCTCCGGGCGGGTGCGCAGAGCGGCTGCCATCTGCGCGAGCAGCCGGTCGTGGTCGCGCAGCAGCTTCACCGCTTCGGGGCCGGTGACGGCCTCGATCCGCCTCACATTGGCCGCGCTGGAGGTCTCGCTGAGGATGCGGAAGGGGCCGATCTCGGCGGTAGACCGCACATGCGTGCCGCCGCACAGCTCACGCGAGTACTCGCCGTCGCCCACCTCCACCATGCGCACTACATCGCCGTACTTCTCCCCGAACAGGGCCATCGCCCCAAGCCGCCTCGCCTCCTCGAGCGTGGTCATCACCGGCCGCACGGGATCATTGCGGGCGATCCACTCATTGACGCGATCCTCGACGTCGATCAGCTCCTGCTCGCTCAGCGCGTGACTGTGGCTGAAGTCGAAGCGCAGCTTGTCGGGGCCCACGTAGGAGCCCGCCTGGCGCACGTGACTGCCGAGACGCTCGCGCAGGGCCGCCTGCAGCAGGTGCGTGGCGGTGTGATTGCACTCGGTGGCGTGCCGCGCAGCGTGGTCCACCTGCGCCAGCACCGGCTCGCCCGTGCGCAGCTCACCGGCCTCCACGGTCACGGCCAGCGCCTGGTCATCGCCAAGACGGAACACGTCGCGCACGTGCGCTCGACAGTCGCCGCGCTCGCATTCGAGCGTGCCCGCGTCGGAGATCTGCCCTCCGCCCGCCGCATAGAACGGCGACTCGGCCAGCTTGACCAGGTAGCGGCCGTCGGCCCGCGCGACCGCACCCACCGTCGTGTGCTGACGCTCGGTCTCATAGCCGGTGAAGCGAGTCTGGAAACCGCTGTCGACCGCGAACGAGCTCGCCGTCGCGCGCGCGTTGCGGTCATCGTCGCGCCCGCCGTCCGCGGACCCGGCGCCGGCGCTGCTGCGATCGGCAACCGCGCCCGCCCGGCTGCGATCTCTCTGCTCATCCATCAGCTGCTGGAAGTCGCCCTCGATCGACAGCCCCTCCTCGGCCAGGAGCTCGCTTGTCATCTCGTAAGGGAAGCCGTAGGTGTCGTGCAGGCGGAACACCTCGGCGGCTGCAACCGTGGTGCTGCCGGCGTCGCGCGCCTGCTCGATGTACAGCCGCAGGGTCGCCAGGCCCTGGGCGAGCGTGCGGCCGAAGCTCTCCTCCTCGGCCGAGAGCCACTTCTCGATCGCCTGCCACTGCTCGCCCAGCTCGGGATAGGTAGCGCCCATCAGCTCCCTGACGCGCGCGGCGTAGCGTGTGAAGAATCCCGGCGCGAGCTCCAGGTGGCGGCCCTGCTGAATGGCGCGGCGCATCACCCGCCGCAGCACATACCCGCGATCCTCGTTTGAAGGCACGACGCCATCGGCGACGAGAAACGTCATCGCGCGCGCGTGGTCGGCGAGGATCCTCAGCGAACGATCACCGGCGAGATTCTCGCCGTAGCTGACGCCCGACATCTCCTCGCCGAGCTCGATGAGCGGCCAGAACTGGTCGGTCTCGAACACCGAGCGCTTGTCCTGCATGATCGCGGCCAGCCGGTTCAGGCCGAGCCCGGTGTCGATGTTGTTGGCCGGCAGCGGCGTGAGGATCGAGCCGCCGTCGGCGTCGGCGTGCTGGTCGTACTGCATGAACACCAGGTTCCAGTACTCCAGGAAGCGCTCGTTTTCCTGGCCCGGCAGATCGTCGGCAGACCCAGACGACAGACCGCGGTCGATGTACAGCTCCGAGCATGGCCCGCATGGACCGCTGGGTCCTGCCTGCCAGAAGTTCTCCGATCGCGGACACTGCACGATCCGCTCGCGCGTGACGCCCACCTCCTGCCAGCAGGCGATCGCCTCCTCGTCGGGGCCAAGCCCGAGCTCATCGTCGCCTTCGAACACGGTCACCCAGATCTGCTCGGCAGCGAACCCGAACACGTCGCGCGAGAGCTGCCACGCAAACTCGATCGCCTCGCGCTTGAAGTAGTCGCCGAAGGAGAAGTTGCCGAGCATCTCAAAGAACGTGAGGTGCCGGGCGCTGTCTCCGACGTGGTCGATGTCGACCGCGCGGAAGACCTTCTGGCAGTTGGTCAGGCGCCGAGCCGGCGGGGCCTCCTGGCCGAGGAAATAGGGCTTCAGCGGGTGCATCCCGGCGACCGTGAGCAGCGCCGAGGGGTCATGCTCGGAGGGCACCAGCGAGGCCGACGGGATGCGCAGGTGGCCGCGCTCGGCAAAGAAAGACAGGAACTGCTCGCGGATCTGATCCGAAGTCATCGCTTGCAGGATCTTAGGTCGCGATAGCGCGCGCAGGCCGCGATCGTGTGCCTACGCGGCGCTCGCGTGCCCTACGCGCCGACGGTGCCGTGCCCCACGACGACATCGGCCGCGTACAGGCAGGCGAGCTGTCCGGGAGCAGTGCGCTCGGCCGGCTCATCGAGTGCGACCTGCGCGCCGGTATGACGACCCGCGTCGAGATCCTGGGCGAGACGACACCTGTGCGTGCGCCCGTGGGCCCGCAGCCGCATCCCGTCCACGCAGCTGGCGTGTCGGTGCAGCGTCAGCTCGCGCACCTCGACCGTGCGCGCGAGCAAGGCCGCGCGCGGGCCGACCGTCACTGTGTTGGCGCGCGTATCGGTCGCGAGCACGTACAGCGGCCGGCCGCCGCCGATGCCCAGGCCGCGCCGCTGGCCGGTGGTGAACAGGTGCGCGCCGCGGTGCTCGCCGAGCTGGGAACCGCGACCGTCGACGATCGCGCCGGGTCGCTGACCCACACCGGCGTGCCGCGCGAGGAAGTCTGTCTGACGAGTGCCGGCGAGGAAGCACAAGTCCTGCGAGTCGCGCCGCGCGGCCACCGCCAGCCCGGCCTCGCGGGCGAGCGCGCGCACCTCCGGCTTGCGCATGTGGCCGAGCGGGAACCGCAGCCGAGCCAGCGAGGAGGGAGCGAGCGCCGCCAGCACATAGCTCTGGTCCCTAGCCTCGTCGGCCGCCACGCGCAGCAGCGGTCCCTCGCGCACGCGCGCATAGTGGCCCGTGGCGAGCGTGCGGGCGCCGAGGCGCTCGCCGAGCTCGAGCATCGCGTCGAGGCGCACGCTGCCGTTGCAGCGCACGCATGGGTTCGGCGTCAAACCGGTGGCGTGGTCGGCCAGCCAGTGCTCCACCACGCCGGAGCGGAACTCGGCGCGCAGGTCGATCGACAGGTGGGGCATGCCCATGTCATGAGCCAGCGCGCGCGCACGGCGAACAGCCTCGGCCGAGCAGCAGCTCTGCTCGCCGTCATTGGCGGGGTCGGACCACAGCTCGAGCGTGACGCCCACCGTCTGTACTCCCTCCCGCGCCACGAGCAACGCCGCCACGGCGCTGTCAACGCCACCGCTCATGGCTATGAGCGTCCGTCTATCGTCCATCGCCAGCCAGACGTGCTCCCGCGCGGCCGCACCGAGGGCCCGGTGCAGCGCATCGGCCGCGAGCTCGGCGGCGTGGCGCTTGGTTGCGCTCAAGCCGCCCAGCTCGCCCGCGATCGTGTCCGCGCCGATTCGCGCCGCAGCGAGCAGCGGCGCGCCGCGCAGCAGGCTGACGGCGGCGCTGCCAGCGGCGATCAGAGCGCCGCAGCCGCTGGCGTCAAACCCCGCGTCGTGGATCTGCCCCCGGCAGCTGTGGGGGTCGATCGCGAGCGAAATCCGGATCAGATCCCCGCACGCGGCGCCGCCGGCCGCGCCGGTGCAGCAGCCCGCGGGCGAATGGCCGCGCCCGAGCGGTCGTTCCAGGTGCTCTGCCAGGCGCTCGCGCCGGAGCGCGCCCTCTGCGATCGCGCACACGCGACCGAGTGTAGGCTAGGCGCGCCGGGCTTCGCTGATCGCCTGCTGGACCGAGTACGCGTCGGTCAGCCCGGTCAGCGTCTTGGTCTTGCCGCTGGGCAGGATGATGAGGATCGTAGGCGTCACGTACACCTGCACGGCGCGCGTGAACGATCCGAACGACCCGACTTCGCCGGGGCCGGCTTCGTGCAGGGCGAGGCGCCGGTTCTGCGGCAGGCCGGACTTGCCGTGGAGCGCTTGCAGCGCATGCAGTTCGCGGCGCACGGCGACGTCGTCGGTGCCTTTGGGGTCCCAGAACAGCACGAGCACCGTGCGGCCTTGCTTGAGCTCGGCTTCCACCCGCGCCTGCTTGCTCGGCGCACTCGCGCGCCTGGACGGTGTGCCGCTACGGGGCGAGACGTGGGCCCGAGTCGAGCTTCGCGGGGCAGGCGTGGGAGTTGCGCGCGTGGCCGAAGCCGAGCCGGCCGGCGCCGTCGGCGACGATGACGGGCCTGAAGCCTGAGCGGACTTCTGCTGCAGCTGCTTGGCGTTTGCTTCCGACTGCGCGACGGCGCCGCGCGCTTTTTCGATCGCCCGGGTAAGGCCGGCCACCCCGGGCGCGGAGCCGTGGTACGGCGTGCTCGGCTTGGCGGGCTGGGGCGTGGGCGTCGAAGCGGCTCCGCCGCCTCCACCGCTCGTGCTGGAATGGCCGCGCAGGGCCACGAACCACACCGCCGCCAGCAGGCCGATCGCCGCGAGCGCGACCTGATAGGGACGTGACAGTTGCGTCATCGCCCCTTCCTTCGGCATCTGAGTCCGATGAGTTGAACGGCGCAAAGCGCCGTGGACGGGCCCGCAAGCGGCCTCTCAAGGCGGCGCCTGCCCGCACCCGTCCACGCGGCCCCGGCGACGGCCCGATCACAGCGTGCGCAGGCCGCGCAGCACGGCGTGCACGACGGCGTCCGTGGCGAGCCGCTCCTGGCCGCCCTGCTGCATGTCCCGCAGCACCGTCTCGCCGTTCTCGACGATCGCGACGTAGCGCGCGCCGAGTGTGTCGGCGTGTCCGAGCTGCCGCTTGAGCGAACGCCCAGCCAGCTCCATCTGCACCCGCAGCCCGGCCGAACGCGCCGCGCCCAGAAGCGCAAACCCCGCCCGCCGGCGCCGTGCGCGCTGCCCGTCGGCCAGGGCCACGAACAGCTCCGGTGGGCTGACGGCGGCCGGCTGGACATCCCCGGCGAGCAGGATCCGCTCGACTCCGGCGGCCCAGCCCATGCCGGGCGTGGGCGGCCCGCCGAGCCGCTCGACCAGGCCGTCGTAGCGCCCGCCACCGGCCACGCCGCTCTGCGCCCCCAGCGCGTCGGAGGTGAACTCGAACACGGTGCGCGTGTAATAGTCCAGGCCGCGCACGAGCGCGGAGTCGACCTCGTAGGCGAGATTGGCCTCTGAGAGCAGCTCGCACACGTGCGCGAAATGCTCGGCGTCCTCGCTGCCGATGTGCTCGAGCAGGCGCGGCGCTCGCTGCATGGTGCGACGGGTGCCCGGATGCTCGGAGTCAAACGCGCGCAGCGGGTTCAGCTCGATCCGGCTCCTGACGTCCTCCGAGAGGTCCGCTTCGTGCCCGCGCAGGTAGGCCTTCAGCCGCTCGCGATACTCGCCGCGGCTGTCGGGGCTGCCGAGACTCGACAGCCGCAGTCTCACCGCCTTGACGCCCAACTCGGACAGCAGCGCGGCGAGCAGCACGATCGACTCCGCGTCCACGGCGGGGTCGTCCGAGCCCAGCGCCTCCGCCCCCACCTGCCAGAACTGCCGGAAGCGCCCCGCCTGCGCGCGCTCGTGGCGGAAGAAGCTCGACAGGTACCACAGCTTCACCGGTTGGCGGCGCTTGTGCATGCCGTGCTCCACGTACGCCCTGCAGATGGGCGCCGTTCCCTCGGGCCGCAGGGTGAGCGAGCGTCCGGCACCGTCCTGGAGCGTGAACATCTCCTTGCGCACGATGTCCGTCGACTCACCGACCCCGAGCTTGAACAGCTCGGTCGCCTCCAGGGCGGGCGTCTCGATGCGCTCGTATCCCGCGTCCTCCAGCAGCGCCCGCGCGCGTGCCTCGAGATTCGTGCGCGCCTCGGCCTGCTCGCCGAGCACATCGAAAGTGCCCCGCGGGGCTTTGATCTTGCGCGCGCTCAACGTCGCGGTGACGCTGCTTGAGCCTCCGACACCACCTTGCCGACAGAGCGCAGCTCGGCGAGGAACGGGTTCGTGTCGCGCTCGCGCCCCAGCGTGGTGATGCCCATGTGTCCGGGATACACGACGGTCTGCGGCGGAAACGCCCGCAGCAGCGATCCGATCGAGCGCTCCAGCGTAGCCCAGTCTCCCCCAGGCAGGTCCACGCGACCGACCGACCCGGCAAACAGCACGTCGCCCGAGAACAGCGCGCCGCCGGGCGCGACGTGCGCGGCGGCCGCGCCCGCGCTGCCAGCCGTCGTGTCCTGGGCGGTCCCGCCCGCGCCGCGCTGGGCCGCAGACGGTGAGACCGCGTATGTGAGGTGGCCGGGGCTGTGGCCCGGCGTGAACAGGACCTCGATGTCCAGGCCGGCCAGGCTCAGCCGCTCTCCTCCCGCGAGCGTGTGGTCGGCCGCGTAGCTCTCAAACGGTCCGAACCCGGGCGGCACCCAGCGCATGATGTCGGCGAGCACCGGGCGCTCGATCTGCGGGCAGTACACCGGTGCCCCGGTCGCCGCCGCCACGGGCGCCACCGCGCCGATGTGGTCGAAGTGGCAATGGGTTATGAGGATCGCCTCGATCGTGACGCCGAGCGAGCCGGCGGCCGCCAGCAGCCGCTCGGGCTCCTCGCCGGGATCGATCATGATCGCCGGGACGCCGGTGCCAGTCTGCGCGGCGCCGGCGGAGCCCACGATGTAGCAGTTCTCCTGCACTGGCCCGACGGTGAATGCGCGCACGTCCAGGTCGCTCATCGCGTCCGCGCGGTCCCCGCGTCGAGCTCGGTGCCGGGGCGTCGCCGGCGGCTCATCGAGCCGCTGCCTTGCCGTGGGCGCGCCGCTGCTTGTTGCGCTGGCGTCGCCTGTACATCCAAACGTCGGTGTAGTAGCTGATCGGCGTGTATGCCACTAGCGCAAACAGGAAGTACGCGATCGCGGAGGCCGGACTGTGGACGAGCAGCAACGCGAGCACGAGCAGGACGACGGCCGCGAACGACGCGCGGATGAACGCTCCACGCCAGGTCGGCGGGCGATCGTAGCGGCTGAGGCGAGTCTCCCTTGCGCGCGCCGCATCGGCTGACTTACCCCCCTTCTCGGCAGCCGTGGGCTTGCGCCCGGTGCGCCCGCGTGCCTCGATCACACCGGCGGCGTTGCCGCGGTGCTTGGTCCTGCGTCTGCGCTTGGCCTGAGCCACGATGCTAGGAGCGTAGTGCCTTCTCGATGAGGTGGCGCTGGGGATCAAACCCGGACAGCGGCAGATCTTCGGGAAAGCCCTCGAGCGCCGCGCTCGGAGCGAGTCCCACGAGCTCTGCACTTGCGACCGGAGCATGTCTCATCACCGCCTCGACCACCATTGCCAGCGGCACCTCCAGCGGACGCTCGATGTTCATCGACACCTGGGCCAACCCCTGGCCGAGCGCAACACCGATGGCTCGCACGCCCGGCATACCTTCCGCGCCACCGTCGCGGATCACAGCCGCGATCGCGCGAGCGTCATCGACAGTCGCCGGGGAGCTCAACATGAGGTTGAACGCCACCAACGGCTCCCGGGCGGCGACGAGAGTGGCTCCCGCGGTCGGATGCAGGCGCGCCGGCCCGAAATCGGCGCGAGCGTAGTCAACGGATGCATCCGCGAGCACAGCGGCGTCGTGCTGGCCGGCGGCCATACGCGCGGCGAGCTGGCGCACCCCGCCGCGGCGCAGCTGGGCTCGCGTGCGCCCGCCGGCGAGCTCGCCATAAAGGAACACGGGGACCTGCAGCTCCGAGCCAATCCGATCGGCTACCACCAGAGCCTCGGCGCAAGCCGCTCCTCGGTCTGCCTCATCGAGATACACGATCGGTGCCACGTCGAGCGCCCCCACACGCGGGTGCTGCCCAGAGTCGGCGGCCCGCATCACGTCGACGCGTTCGATGACCGCGCGCGCGCCGCGCAGCATCACATCGGCGATCTGCGCGCGGGGCGCCACGAGGGTAAACACCGAGCGGTCGTGATCGGGGTCGGAATGCGTGTCGAGAAGGCGAACGCCATCTGGCGCGCTGTCCGTAGCGTCGCCCACGCTTTGGGCGCTCGCATCTTCGGGCTCGCGCCCGGCGAATGCTCGTCCGATCGCCTCGATGGTCTCCGCGTGGCGACCCTCGGAGACGTTGGGCACGGCAAGCAACAATGGCGAAGGCATTGCGCGAGGCTAAACTGCGCCACCCGGCCGGAGTAGCTCAGTCGGTTAGAGCAGCGGAATCATAATCCGCGTGTCGGGGGTTCGAGTCCCTCCTCCGGCACTGTCGGAAACGCCATTGCAGAGCGGCTTCTCGGAGCGGGGAGCCAGCACCGAGACCCTCCAGTGGGCCGCGGTGCAAGCGAAAGTGCAAGCAGCGGCCCAGCCGTCGGACCTGGAGAACTGCTCGCTGGGCCACCCCCGCTAGGCTCGCTGGATGGCTGAACGCGCGAGCAACGAGGCACACGCGGTCGGCATGGCAGACCCGATCGGCGACACCCTCGAGCTCGGCAACAATGCGGTGGCTGAGCTCGGCAGGGGAATCGCCCTGTGCGACACCGCCAGTGTCCATATCCGCGGCGTGATCGGGCGGGCCAGCAAGGGCTCGTAGCCCCTAGCAAATAGTCCGCGCGCCAGCCCATAGAGGCCCGGCACGCCGAGCGATTACGGGAGATCGCCCGGGAAGGCGGCCCGCAGCGGCGGATCGCCGTACCGCCCGGGGTGTGATCGCGAGGTGGAACGAGGACGGGGCTGCGATGAGCCCCGAAGCGCACGAAGCGTCCACCTTCGCGTGAGACGCACCCGACGGCTGGTGTCCCAGTCGAGCAATGACGAGGACGGCGAGCACGTTCACCACGGGGATGGACGCGGCCACGTAGATCATGGCGAGCTTCCTTTCTCCAGTAAGGAAAGCTTGCCTCACGGCACGGGGCGGGAGGTGAACGTTTTGTGAACTCGGGCGCCCTTGAACGTCAAGAAGGAGCATCTCATCCTGGCGCCGGAGACGGGATCTCGCACGTCAAACGATTCCACAAGCGTCGTCCAGAAGTCGATGATCGCTCTCGGCCCAACGCAGGTGAGCGGTCCGGGAAACTGGCGAGTGTTGTGCCACTCGGCGTCGGGGCGAAAGCAGTCCGAGGCCTCCCGGTAATCAC
>Ga0066710_100007883_pt1 | contig 10250 bp, 10 predicted proteins | sample GraSoiAngelo_159_FD_79666 | JGI IMG/M metagenome (GOLD analysis project Ga0066710, IMG submission 79666) | Grasslands soil microbial communities from the Angelo Coastal Reserve, California, USA - 14_1009_16_40cm | ecosystem: Environmental > Terrestrial > Soil > Grasslands | place: USA...
GACGCCCCGGGCACTGACGGAGCCCGTCAATGAGGCGACACGAGCGTGTCATCCGGTCTCCGGCAATTTCCGGAAGCCTGGATCGCGCCTAAGCGCGACGAAGGACGCCCCGGCTCGAAGCCGGGCTTGCCTCGACGCCACCCCAGCTGCGAAGCCCGAGATTCGCGCATTCGATGAAGCAATCCAGAGCGGTCGTCAGCTCCGCACGACTATTCGGCTTGACGATCTCGAGGGTGACGTCGTTGCCGGTGAACACCGCGTTGGCCACGCGAAGGACACTCGAGCTCGCGTGGCCCTTGAACGTGGCGATCCAGCTCTGGTCGGGCGCTCGGTTCACCCGGAATCGGACGAAGACGCGGTTGTCGGAACGCTTCTCCTCGAACGTGGGATCGCTGACACGCATGATCGGCATGACGACTCCCAGCTTGCGCGACGACCGTGACGTCCGAGCCCTTCGCCCGGCAAGCTCAGCGCGAGAACGCGAAGCGTCTGGCGCCGAGCCCGAGTGTACGATGCTGTGCTGCGACGATCGAAGGCCTACCGGGTGGTAGGAAACGCGAAACCCGAGACCACGGGGTATCGAAACACAGGACCGCGAGTGTGTCTAGTGGCGCTTTCTTGATACGCTAGGGCTCCGTTTCTCACGAATGAGAGCGCACGGAGGGCCTCGATGAAGCACCGCATTGCGGCGATTCCCGGCGACGGCATCGGCAAAGAAGTCGTCCCGGAAGGCATGCGCGTCCTCGACGCCGCCGGCCGTCGGTTCGGGTTCGAGATCGAATGGACGACGTTCGACTGGAGCTGCGAGCGCTACACGGAAACCGGTCGCATGATGCCCGAGGATGGCCTCGACCGGCTCCGACCGTTCGAAGCGATCTTCCTCGGGGCGGTGGGTTTCCCGGGCGTGCCGGACCACGTCTCGCTCTGGGGGCTTCTGATCCCGATCCGGCGCGGGTTTCATCAGTACGTGAACTTACGGCCCGTGCGGCTGCTCAAGGGCGTCAAGTCGCCGCTCGCCGGCCGCGGGCCCGCCGACATCGACATGCTGATCGTCCGAGAGAACAACGAGGGCGAGTACTCGGAGATCGGTGGGCGGCTCTACCGCGGAACGCCGGAGGAGCTCGCCGTGCAGCAGTCGGTCTTCACCCGCAAGGGTTGCGACCGCATCATGCGCTACGCGTTCGAGCGGGCGATGCATCGGCCGCGCCGCCACGTGACGTCGGCGACCAAATCGAACGGCATCATCCACAGCATGCCGTACTGGGACGAGCGGTTCGCGGCCATCGCGAAGGAGTATCCGTCGGTGAAGACCGCTCAGTATCACATCGACATCCTGACGGCCCACTTCGTCCAGCACCCGGACTGGTTCGACATCGTCGTCGGCTCGAACCTCTTCGGCGACATCCTCTCCGATCTCGGTCCGGCGATCGCCGGCTCGATCGGGCTGGCGCCGGGCGGGAACATCAATCCCGAGAAGGAGTATCCGTCGATGTTCGAGCCCGTCCACGGCTCGGCTCCGGACATCGCAGGCAAGGGCGTGGCCAATCCGATCGCGCAGATCTGGACCGGCGCGATGATGCTCGAGCACCTCGATCACCCCGATGCGGCACGCGCCGTGGTCGCCGCGGTCGAGCGGCTGGTCGAGGAGGGCAAGACCTTGACGCGCGATCTCGGCGGCCGGGCGTCGACGAGCGAGGTCGGGCAAGCGATCGCGGGGCTCCTCGAGCCGAGACGGCCCGTGTGAACTTCTTCGGCCACAGCGTGCTGGCGGTCCGGCGGAGCGTCGATCCGGCCTTCGTGCTCGGCTCGATGCTCCCCGATTTCGCCACGATGATCCGGGCGCGCCCGCCGGGCACGGAACACGCCGACATCGAATCCGGGATGCAATTCCACTGGCGGACCGACGAGGTCTTCCACCGCTCGCCGGCGTTCCGGGCGCTCACTCACCAGGCGGTCGTCTGGTTGTCGTCGCGAGGGGTTCGGAGCGGCAGCGCGCTCGCGGTCGCGCACGTCGGCGTCGAGGTCCTGCTCGATGCCGCGCTGTCCGGCGACGAACGCGCGCAGCGCGCGTATCGAGCGGCCCTCGAGGGCGCCGCCAGGGAAGAGCTCGGGCGTTATGTGAGCTGGGCGTCGGAGGCGCAGCGGGATCGCTTCGACACGCTGCGCGAGCGGCTGCTCGGCCGCGGCGCGATCACGGACGATATCGCTCCGGAGACCGTTGCCGAGCGCCTCCGGTCGGCGCTGGCCGACCGCCCGCGCCTTTCGCTCGACGATACCTCGGTTCAGGCCGTCCGCGACTGGGCGCGCGTCGCCCGCGCCGACATCTCAGCCAGCGCAATCCCTCTAGTCCAACACCTGGCCGCCCAGCTCCTCTAACCGCGCACCCACTCCCGGGCTTCACGACGAGCCTGTTTCAGCGGCTCCCTTCGTTCGACAGGACGAGCGTGCCCGCGGCGCTCAGCATTCCTCCCATGCCATTCACCAGCGACATCCTGGCGTTCGACACCTGCCGCGCACCGCACTCGCCGCGGAGCTGTCGCGTCGCCTCGATGATCGGGAAGATGCCGTACATGCCGCTGTGCGTGTAGGAGAGGCCGCCGCCGTTCGTGTTGATCGGGAGCTTGCCGCCCGGCGTCGAGCGTCCCTCGGCGAAGAAGTGGACGCCCTCGCCGCGTTTGGCGAGCCCGAGGGCCTCGAGCATGAGCGGCGGGCCCGAGGTGAAGGCGTCGTAGAGCATGATGTGATCGAAGTCGGTCGACTTCACGCCCGCCATCGCGAAGGCCTTCGCACCCGAGCGTTGGGTGGCCTCGCTGAACGTGAGATTGCGCATCTGCGTGAGCATGACGTGCTCGCTGCCCTCGCCGGCGCCCCGCACGTAGACCGGCTTCTTCGCGCAGTCCTTCGCCCGATCGGCGCGCGTCAGGATGACGGCCCCGCCGGCGTCGGTGACGAGGCAGATGTTCAGGATATTGAACGGCCAGACGACCGGCCGCGAGTCGAGCACGTCCTTCACGGTGAGGGGCTCGCGGTTGCGCGCCTTGGGATTCAGCGCGGCCCACTTCCGCGTCGAAACCGCGACCTGCGCCCACTGCTCGAGTGTCGTGCCGTACTCGTGCATGTGCCGGGTCGTGATCAGCCCGAAGTAGGTCGGCGCGCCCCCGAAGCCGTAAGGGAACTCGAACTGGCCGGGTAGCGCCGTGTCGCGCCGCGGCGACACGCCGACGCCCGAGCGTCCGGACTCGCCGTGGCACACGACCGCGACGTCGCAGAGCCCGTGGTAGAGCGCCACCATCGCGTGCCCGACCATGATGATGAACGAGCAGCCTCCGACAGTCGTGCCGTCGACGTAGCGCGGGACGACCCCGATCGCCTCGCCGATGGTCGCGGGCGAGTGCTGGCCGGCGGTGAAGACGCCGTCGATCTCGGACACCTTGATCCCGGCGTCGCGCGCGGCGTTGGTGATGGCCTCGATGTGCAGGGTGAGCTGGCTCTTGCCCGGCAAGGTGCCGATCTCGTCGCTCTCGTCGACGCCGACGATGCCGACCGCGTTGCTGAGCTCTCGCATCCGCGCGAGGTCGCTCATCGCGCACCTCCCACCGGACGGAACATCGGCAGGCTGATCTCGTCCGTGAGCTTCTCGAAGCAGACCTCGACCGGCATGTCGCAGCGGATCTGCTTCGGATCCGGCGCGATGCCGACCAGATTGCTGAGCAGGCGCGGCCCTTCCTCGAGCTCGACCATCGCCAGCACCACCGGCGTCTTCACCTTGAACGCCTTGTTCAGGATCTGGTGCGCGATCTCGAACGAGAACAGACGGCCCCGGCCGCTCGCCTGCACCCAGCCGATGTCCCGCGAAGCGCAGAACGGACACGACACGCGCGGGTACATGAACGGCTTGCCGCACGCGCGGCACTTGGTGATCATCAACTTGCCCTCGCGCGCGCCTTCCCAGTAGGGGCGGCACTCGGGCGTGATCGGCGTCGGGAGCGGGCGTTCGAGGTCCATGGGCGAGGATTCTACACGCAAGCTGGGGTAAAGTACCGCCCCGAGGTGCACGCTGCAGGCCGTCGCGGGGCTGGGGATCCCGCCGGTCGAGGCGCGCCTAGAGGAGGAGACCCCGATGGCCCGGAAGCAGGATACGCCGAAGCCCCGGCCCGTGACTGCCGACGACGTGGATCCCCGTTATCGTTGGGACCGACCTCTCCAGGCGCCCGGACACACGCAGGTGGATTTCGAGGAGCGTGTGGACTTCCGGCGCCTGCACGCCTATCGGCTGGGCCGCGCGCGCCAGGCGCTGGCGCGATCGGGGCTCGGCGCGATCCTCGTCTTCGACCAGTACAACATCCGCTATCTCTCGGGCACCGTCATCGGCGAATGGGCGCGCGACAAGCTCACGCGCTGGTGCCTGCTGACGGGGACCGGAGAGCCGTGGGTGTGGGATTTCGGCTCGGCCGCGCGGCACCACCGGCTCTATACGCCGCAGATCCCCGCGCGCCAGTCGCTCGCGGGCATGGTGGGGATGCGCGGCGCGGTCTCGCCGAAGGCCGGGCTCTTCCAGAAGGCGGCCGTCGAGATCCGCGACATCCTCCGCGCCGAGGGCGTTGCCGGCATGCCGCTCGGCATCGACCTGGTGGAGCCGCCGTTCCTGTTCGCGCTCCAGGAGCTCGGGGTCGAGGTGCGCGACGGTCAGCAGGTGCTCCTCGAGGCGCGGATGCTCAAGAGCCAGGACGAGCTGACCCTGCTCAACATGGCGGCGGCGATGGTCGACGGCGTCTACCAGGACATCTTCGAGGCGCTCAAGCCCGGGGCGCGCGAGAACGAGATCGTCGGGCTCGCCACCAAGCGTCTCTACGAGATGGGCTCGGACTGCGTCGAGGCGATCAACGCCATCTCGGGCGAGCGCTGCAGCCCGCACCCGCACAACTTCACCGACCGGATCATCCGGCCGGGCGATCAGGCGTTCTTCGACATCATCATGTCGTTCGTCGGCTATCGGACCTGCTACTACCGCACCTTCAGCGTGGGGCGCGCGACGAAGCCGCAGATCGCCGCCTACAAGAAGGCGCGCGAGTGGATGGACGAGGCGATCGCGCTCATCAAGCCCGGTGTGGCTACCGACAAGATCGCGCGCGCGTTTCCGAAGGCGCAGGAGATCGGTTTCGACAGCGAGATGGCCGCCTTCGGTCTCAACTTCTGTCACGGCATCGGTCTCGGGCTCCACGAGCGGCCGATCATCAGCCGCTTGAACGCGTTCGACGATCCGATGGAGCTGCAGGCGGGCATGATGTTCGCGGTCGAGACGTACTGCCCGGCGACCGACGGCATGTCCGCCGCCCGGATCGAGGAAGAAGTCATCGTGACGCCGAGCGGCGCCCAGATCATCACGCTCTTCCCGGCCGACGAGCTTCCGATCGCCAACCGCTACTAGCGACAGCCGAGGTCCACATCATGGCGCGAGCGACCCTGAACGGCATCGAGATCGACTACGCGGTGGGCGGTCGCGGGCGCTCGGTGATCCTGAGCCACGGCTACGGCGCGACCGGGCGCATGTGGGACGGTCAGCGCCGGACGCTCGGCGACCGCTACCGGCTGATCACGTGGGACATGCGCGGCCACGGCCAGACCGAGAGCCCGGACGATCCGGCGCGCTACTCGACGGAGCTCACGGTGGCCGACATGCGCGCGCTGCTCGCCTCGCTCGGCGTGAGCCGCGCGGTGGTCGGCGGGCTCTCGCTCGGCGGCTATATGTCGCTGGCGTTCTACCTGACCTACCCCGAGATGGTCGAGGCGCTGATCATCTGCGACTCGGGGCCGGGCTACCGCAACGCCGAGGCCCGCAACGCGTGGAACCAGCGCGCCCGCGAGCGCGCCGCGGCCCTCGAGGCGCGCGGGCTCGAGGCGCTCGGTGGCCGCAGTCGCGAGGTGCGCGACGCGCTCGGCCATCACAAGAGCGCCCAGGGGCTCGCGCACGCCGCGCGCGGCATGCTGGCGCAACAAGATGCGCATGTGATCGACGGCCTGGCGTCGATCCGCGTGCCGACGCTGGTCGTGGTGGGTGACCAGGACACGCCGTTCCTGGCGCCATGCGAGTACATGGCGAAGAAGATCCCGGGCGCGCGGTTCGAGGTCATCGCCGGCGCCGGCCACGCCTCCAACCTCGATCAGCCGGAGGCTTTCGACCGCGCGCTGTTGAGCTTCCTCGACTCGCTGCCGGCCTGAGCCCGCCGCCCGTCGATCGGCAGGCCTGATCGCGAATCGGTCTCAACGCCCCGGACCCAACAGGGCGGCGTAGATATCCTCGAGGCGCCCGGCCTGAACCTTCGCGTCATGGTGGCGCTCGACGTGGGCGCGCCCGCGGCGTCCCATCGGCTCCCACACGTGGGGCTCGGTCACGAGGCGCTCGAGATTCTGCGCGAGCGCGTCGACATCCCGCTCGGGGCTCAGGAGCGCGCTCTCCCCGTCGACGACCACCTCGGGGATGTCAGCGTGGGTGGAGGCGACGACGGGCATACCCGTCGCCGCGGCCTCGATGATCGAAACCGGTGCTCCGCCCTCGCTGTCGCCGTCGCGAGCGGTGACGCTCGGGCTCAGGAAGATGTGGTGCTCGAGGAGCAGCTTCTGGAAGACCGAATATGGCTGAAAGCCGACCCAATTCACCGCAGAGCTCGGCTGGTCGACGAGGGCCAGGATCTCACGCTTCTCCTCCTCGTCCCCGACCTTGCCGGTGCTGTCTCCGATGAGCGTCACCTGGAGTCCTGGGTGCCGTCGGCGCACCCGGTAGACTGCACGTAGCGCGTCGGGGATCCCCTTTTTCTCACGGAATGTGCCGGCGATGAGGATCTTGACGACCCCGGAGGCGTCCGGCCGGCGCACGGCGAAAGGCAGCGTGTTGAGCGGGACTCCCAGGCGATGGACGATCACCTTTTCGGGCGGACACCCCAAGGCGAGGAGCGTGCGGCGCATCGCCGTACCTTCGGCGAGGAACGCGTCCCCTTCGGTGAAAAGCCGCCGATAGCGTTCTCGCCACACGGGATCACGTGCGAGCTGAGTCGCGTCAGACCCGTAGAAGCTCGTGACCATCGGCAGGCCGACGGCTCGCCGCACGTCGAGCATTTCGGCCCCAGTCGGGCCGAAATGCGCGTGGATCAGACACGCGCGTTGCCGACGCAGCACGCGCGTGAAGAATACCGGCCGCAACCCGTGACGCCGTCGCCCCCGAAGACCGAGCCAGACCTTTCGCGCGTTCCCCAGATCGCGGTACGCGTAGAGCCGCGAAAACGGGAACACATCGAGATTCTCGGTTTGCTCGGTGACGACGATCGGCGTGTGCCGAGTCATGTTGACCAGGGGAGAGTGTATCCAGCTGCCCGTGCGGAACAGATACGAGGACACGAAATGAGCGACCACCGGAAGGCATTTCCCGCCTTCGGTCGCACCGCTCACCGCCCGCTTACCCCTGGTTGCCACCCGGCGACCGGACCTCACGCATTGCCTCGGCATTGGTCAACCAGAGCCACGCCCCGTAGGACACGACCCCGGTCGCGACGCTCAGCGCCAGGACTACGTGCGCTTCGGTATATGCGACCAGCCCCGCCATCAGCACCGGGCCGAGAAGGACGCCGCGTAGCGATCGAACGAGGTCCGGAAATGGTCCCTGGCTTCCGAATCAGACACCGACGCAGACCTCGTTGACCGCGGCGATGACGTCTTCGACGTCTTGATCGCTGAGCTTGGCCGAGAATGGGAGCGACAGGGTCCGGGCTCCGATCCACTCCGCGTTCGGGAAGTCGCCCGGCTTGAAACCGAAGGTTTGCCGGTAATAGTGATGCAGATGGACCGCAGTGTAGTGAACACCGGTGCCCACGTTCCGCCGAATCAGCTCGTTCAGCACCTCGTCACGACTCTTGCCGATCGCCTCGGTCTTCAGGAGGATCGTGTAGAGGTGTCGCCCGTGGACTGTTCCGGGCTCGACGGGCGCGGGCCGCACCACCGGAAGGGTTTCGAACGCCTGGTCGTATCGCGCCCAGATTGCCTGGCGCCGCGCCGCGTTCCGCCCGATGCGCGCCAGCTGGTGGAGGCCCAGTGCCGCCTGCAGATCGGTCATGTTGTACTTGAAGCCGGGGACACGCGCCTCGTAGTGCTTGTAGCCATCGTCGGAAAACCGCCGCCATGCGTCCATGCTGAGCCCGTGGAGCGCGTACATCTTGAGCTTCGCGGCGAGCTCGGCATCGGCGGTCGTGATCATGCCGCCTTCGGCGGTCGTGACGTTCTTGGTCGCATAGAAACTGAAGCACGTCAGGTCCCCGATGGTGCCGATCTTGCGGCCGTGATACGCGGCCTCGATCGCGTGCGCGGCGTCCTCGATCAAGAGGAGGCCATGCTGGCGTGCGAGCGCCTCGATCGCGTCCATGCGGCAGGGGCGGCCGGCGAAGTGGACCGGCAAGATGGCCCGGGTGCGGGGCGTGATCGCGGTCGCGATCAGCGCGGGATCGATGTTGCCGGTGTCCGGCTCGACGTCCACGAACACGGGACGCGCCCCGGTGTGGACGACCGCGTTCGCCGTCGCGCAAAATGTCATCGGGGTCGTGATGACCTCGTCGCCGGGGCCAACGCCCGACACGAGCATGGCGAGATGCAAGGCCGCGGTGCAGGAGCTTACGGCCACGGCCTCCGCGGACCCGATGTACTTCTTGAAGTGCTCCTCGAAGCGCGCGACTCGCGGCCCCGTGCCTATCCAGCCAGACCGGAGCGTCGCCACGATCTCATCGATCTCCTCCTTCTCGATAAGCGGACTCCCGAACACCAGGAAATCCTTCCGCATAGGGCGCTCTCCTGCTCCGGTTTCCGGAGTTGTTGTCAGATGATCCCGGTAACTTCCTCCCTGTCGTCGTCGTCCGTTGTGGATGGTGACAAGGTAGGCGAAACCACGCAATGACCAACCGGTTGAATACCTGATTGGGACCCGGGAATCCCTGGATGACTCGACCATGGCCGCTTCTGGCGCGGCTCATCCGCGCGGCAGCCCGAGCACCCGCTCGCCGATGATGTTGCGCTGGATCTCGCTCGTACCGGCCGAGATCGTGTATTGGCGCGCGGCGAGCACGCGGTTGAACCACCGCGGCGCGTCCGCCACGGTCGACGAGGGCTGATTCACGAGCACGTGCATGCCCAGGATCTCGCCGGCGGCGTCGGCGATCCGCACGCCGAGCTCGGAGCCGCTGAGCTTCAGCACCGATCCCTCGGGCCCGGGCGGCTCGCCGCGCAGCTGGCGGGTGAGGCTCCGCAGACGCGTGTACTTGAGCGCCTCGGACTCGATGGCGAGCTGAGCCAGTCGCTGCCGGATCGCCGGATGATCCCACCCGGGCCGCCCGTCGATCTCCACCTGTCGCGCCAGATCGATCAGCCGCGCGATCTGAGCCGTGTGGCTGCGCCCGCCGGCCGAGTGACGCTCGTACATGAGCGTGGTCGTCGAGACCTTCCAACCCTGGTTGACCGGCCCGAGCAGGTTCGCCTTCGGTACGACGACGTCCGTGAAGAAGACCTCGTTGAAGTGGTGGTGCCCCGTCATCAGCACGAGAGGACGCACGCTGACACCCGGCGTCGTCATCGGGACGAGCAGGCAGCTGATCCCCTGGTGCTTCGGCGCGTCGGGATTCGTTCGGACGAGCAAGATGATCCAGTGGGCGAAGTGCGCGCCCGACGTCCACACCTTCTGGCCGTTGACGACGAAGTGGTCGCCCTGGTCGACGGCGCGCGTCCGGAGGCTCGCTAGATCGGAGCCGGCACCCGGTTCGGAGAAGCCCTGGCACCAGATCTCGTCGGCGTTGAGGATCGCGGGCAGGTGGCGGCGCTTCTGCTCCTCGGTGCCCCAGTGGATGAGGGTCGGCCCGACCAGGCTCAACCCCATGTTCCCCGGCAGCACGGGCGCGCGGGCGGCGGTGTACTCCTCGTCCCAGATGACGCGCTCGATCAGCCCAGCGTCGCGGCCGCCGTACTCTTTGGGCCAGGTGATGCCGACCCAGCCCGCCGCGTGCATCTTCTTTTGCCAGATGCGGCGGCGCTCGAAGGTCTCGCGATCGGACGCGACACGGTCGTCGGAGGCGTCGTCCAGGCACAGCTCCGGCGGGAGACTCGCGGCGAGCCAGTCGCGGAATTCCTTGCGAAAGCTCTCGTGCTCGGTGGCGAACTCGAAATCCATGGCGGATGCGCAACGAGGCTAGTCGGCGAGCCCGACGCTGTCAAGGGCCCGC
>Ga0066710_100007884_pt1 | contig 10249 bp, 11 predicted proteins | sample GraSoiAngelo_159_FD_79666 | JGI IMG/M metagenome (GOLD analysis project Ga0066710, IMG submission 79666) | Grasslands soil microbial communities from the Angelo Coastal Reserve, California, USA - 14_1009_16_40cm | ecosystem: Environmental > Terrestrial > Soil > Grasslands | place: USA...
GTAATAGGCGGTTGTCTCGATCGAGGTTGCGGCGTTGAGGTCGCCGCCCACCGCCTCGATCTCCTCCGCGATTTGACGGGCGGTACGGCGCGAAGTCCCCTTGAATGCCATGTGCTCGAGCAGGTGCGAGATGCCATGCTCATCCGGTCGCTCGTCACGACTGCCGGAGCCGACCCAAACGCCAAGCGATGCGGTCTCCAGATGCGGCATCGCGTCAGTCACGACGAGAAGGCCGGTGGGAAGACGCGTGACCTCGACGCTCATGCGGCGGCTCCTTCATGTGCGGCGCGACTGACAGAAAGAATATGGCGCTCGACCGCCATCTGTTCGACCGGCAACGTGGTGACGCGTTCCGGGCGCCGATCGAGGTCGGCGAGCCATTCAGGAAGCGGGCGCCGGACACCGCAGGCCGCCTCCACCGCATCGGGGAATTTGGCTGGGGGGGCCGTCCCGAGCACCACCATCGGAGTCTACGGGTCACGGGTTTCCTTTTCCGCGACCGCAACGCCCACCGCGGTGTGGGGGTCGATCAAATGCCCGGTCTCCCGCAGCATGGTGCGAATCGTCGCCGCGCTCTCGTTCTCGTCCGCCCTGTCGGCGGAAAACACGGCGCGCAGCGCCGAAAGCGCCTGCGCCGAGAGCGCAAACCGGCGCGACTGAGCGAGCGAGGCCATGAGCGCGCGTATCGCCCGGCCATCGTTGCCATGGATGTCGAATAACAGGCGCTCGAAATTCGAGGCTACCTGGATATCCATCGACGGCGATGACGTGGGCACCACCTCGCGCAACTCATACATGCCAGTGGCGATCGTGCGCGTGAGGATGTCGTTGACGTTGGTCGCAACCACCAGGCGGTCGACGGGAAGGCCCATGCAGAGCGCGACATAGCCCGCATAGACATCACCGAAATTGCCGGTCGGCACTGTGAAGGCAACCTTTCTGGCCGGCGAGCCTAGTGCGACCGCCGCGGTGAAATAGTACACCACCTGTGCGACGATACGCGCCCAGTTGATGGAGTTCACGCCGGAGAGCCGCGCCTGGTCGCGAAAGGCGTGGTGGTTGAACATGCCTTTCACGATCGCCTGGCAATCATCGAACGTCCCCTCGATCGCCAATGCGTGGACATTATCGTCCTCGGCCGTCGTCATCATCCGCCGTTGCACATCGGAAATGCGGCCCTGCGGAAAAAGCACGAACAGGTCCGCGCGCATGCGACCGCGAAAGGCCTCGATCGCGGCCCCGCCGGTGTCTCCGGAAGTTGCGACCACGATGGTCGTGCGCTCTCCGCGCGTCGCTAGCGCCTCATCCACGAGCCGGCCAAGGAGCTGCATCGCCAGGTCCTTGAACGCGAGCGTGGGCCCATGAAACAATTCGAGTAAGAAATCACTCGCCCCGAACTGCATCAACGGAGCGACCGCCGGATGGCGGAATCTGCCGTAGGCTTCGCGCGTCATGCGGGCGAGGTCGCACTCCGGGATAGCGCCGCCGACGAAGGGGCGAATGACTTCCACCGCTACTTCCGCGTACGGCCGGCCGGCAAAGCCGGCGATCGTGTCCGCATCGAGCCGCGGCCAGGCTGCCGGCACGTAGAGACCACCGTCGCGGGCAAGTCCTGCCAGCGTCGCCTCGACAAAACCGAGCGCCGGGGCCTCGCCCCTGGTGGAAATGTAGCGCACGAGCCGGGGGCTCCCGATTGAGGCTAAGTCGCCGTCGCGCTGGGCTTTATTGGCCCACCGGACACACCACCTAACCTTTTGAATTCACTCCCGTTCCCAGCGAAGCTAGCTGCTGAGATGTACCGTCCTGAAACATAGTGGGAAGGCGTGTCTTCCACAAGGAAGACGCCGGCACGCGGCTCAAGCTGAACGCGCGGCTCGACCGCTGAACCAGAGCCCGAACATCACAACTACAACCAATGCGAGCCCGTACCAGGTGATCGCATATTGCAGATGCTCGTTGCGCAGGTTGACTTTGAGCGCCCCAGCGCGCGGCAGCCCGCCGGGGGGTTGCGGGCTTTCCAATTCGACGAAAAACGGCGCAACCTCGCCCCAGCTCTTGGCAGCAGCAATCGCAATTGGGTCGCGCACAAACCAAAGATTGCGACCGGGATCATCTTGCGGCGAAAAGACGCCTCGGGATTCCGGCCACCGCATCACGCCGACCAAGTCGGCGTCGCCGGCGGTCGCCCCGGCCCGCGTCGCCGGATCTTGTCGTCCCTCCGGCACGAAGCCTCGATTGACGACGACGACCCCGCCGGACGCGACCTGAGCTGGCGCGAATACCCAATAGCCGGGTCCGGACACATCGCTGCGCAAGGCCGAGCCGCTGGTGTAGACGAGCGCTTCCGCACCCGCCACGAACGCTGCAGAGAATTTGACGCGACGGAACTCATCGTTTGCCGGAGCAAGACTCGCCCAGCGCTCACGCGCCGGCAGATCGCCCGGGGATGCGGAAAGGCGCTGTTCGAGGCTCTCGATGAGCGCTTCCTTCCAGGCTTTGCGTTGAAGTTGCCAGCTGCCGAGCCCGATGAAAGTTGCGACCGCCACCAGCGCGACCACCGCTGGCACTGCAAGGCCCGATCGCAACGGCCGTGCCAGCGCGATGGTCACGGCGCTTCGCCGCCGGTGAAGCGGCCCTCCGCGGCCTTGTGGTGATATTGGAGCGCGATCAGAAGCCCCTTGACCGGACGCAACGGCAATAGCGTCGTGATCAGGATGAGCGGCCCCCACAGCAGCGCATGCACCCAATATGGCGGCGCATAAATGATTTCCACCGCTAAGGCCGAGCCAGCGACAATGAACCCGGAAAGGAACATGACGAAAAACGCCGGCCCATCAGCCGAGTCAACAAACGAAAAATCGAGACCGCAATGCTCGCAGCGCGGGCGTAGGGCAAGAAACCCTTGGAACAGGCGGCCCTCGCCGCAACGGGGACAGCGTCCCAGAAGTCCGGCCGCGATGGGCGACGGTGGTGTAGCAGGTTGATTGGTCACACATTAACTCGTCTAGAACGCGTTAGCTGCGAAATGGCGTCCCGCTTCTAGATTCGCAAGTCCCAAATCAAATCGTTCCTACCTGTTCGCTCACGACAACGGCTGGAGGTCGCCCAGCATGGTCGGAATGAACTCCGAGACTGTCGGATGGATGTGCACCGCCCGCTGCAGGACCGTGAACGGCGCCTTGGCATACATGACATCGAGAATGCAGTGAATGACCTCGTCCCCCGAAAGCCCCAGCAGCGACGCCCCGAGGATCTGTTTCGTTTCCTTATCGACCAGGATCTTCATGAAACCCTTTGTTTCGCCTTTCTCGTACGCTCGGCTCACGTCCTCCATCAGCATGGTCGCGATCAGCGCCGGCCGTCCCGATTTGCGGACCTCGGCTTCGGTCATGCCTGCGCGTCCGAGCGGGGGATCGGTGTAGAGCGCGTAGGCAGTAATTCGATCGCTGACGCGCCGCGGATCGTTGTCGAGAAGGTTCGCTGCCACGATTTCGAAATCGTTGTAGGAGGTGTGGGTGAAGGCGCCTCGCCCGTTGCAATCCCCCAAGGCCCAGATGCCGGATACCTTGGTGCGCAGCTGATCGTCGACCTGGACATAGCCGCGGGGATCGGTGGCGACGCCTGCTTTATCGAGGCCGAGATCGTCGGTGTTCGGCCGCCGACCGATCGCAAGCAATAGATGGGAACCGATGACCTGCGAGCTAGTTCCAGCTTTCTCCACCGTCACCGCGATGTCGTCGCCTTGTTTTGCCACAGCGACAACTTTGCTGTTGACGCGGATGTCGATATTTTCGTCCTTGAGGATTTCGGCAATAGCGCGCGAGACATCCTCGTCCTCGCGCGCGATCAGGTGCGGCGCGAGCTCGATGACGGTGACTTTGCTTCCGAAGCGGCGATAGACTTGCGCAAATTCGAGGCCGATATACCTCCCCCCGAGCACGATCAGATGCGGGGGCAGAAAATCCAGGTCCATCATCGAGCGGTTGGTCAGATAAGGGACTTGGTCGAGCCCGCGTATCGACGGCACCAGTGCCCGCCCGCCCACATTGATGAAATGCGTATCGGCCCTGGGCACCTCATCCCCGACTTTAACCTCCTATGGCCCAACGAACTGGGCGTGGCCTTCGAGGACCGTGCACCCTTCTAGCCTCTTCAGAGATCGCTCGACCCCTTCGCGCGAGGGGCGCACAACGGCGTCCTTGCGCGCCTTCACCGCCCTCATATCGACGCCCACCGAGCCGCCGATGGTCACGCCGTAGTCGGCAGCGCGACGCGCTAGATACGCCGCATAGGCGCTCGCAACCAGCGTCTTGGTCGGGGTGCAGCCGGTATTGACGCAGGTACCGCCGAAAAGCTTGCGCTCGATGATGGCAACCTTCCAGCCCGCGCCGACTAGCCTTCGCGCCAAGGCCGGGCCGGCCTGTCCGGTGCCGATGATGATCGCATCATAGTTTGCCATAACCGACCTCTCATTTCGCGGCTATCGTCACGCCAAGCCGTGCTTCCCAGCATAGGGCACCACCAGCCTGCCGCGCGCATAAGAGCGTTCACAAGCCGGCGACGACGATGTGACAGGCAATGCCTGTCACTTGATCAATAGCTTTTTCACGATACGCGACGCGACGGTCTCTTGCGCTGCGACCCCGGCCCTCTTTCAAGACTGACCAAATGCCGGTGGCCCAGCGAAGTCGACTCGAACCAACCTTGTCAGCATTCCGCCGATTGGGAAAACAAAACTTGGAAAAGCGCACTCAAGACATTAAGCGTGGATCGCGAATCCGCCTAAGCGTTCCACGCGGTTGCGCCTCGCGTGCGCAAAACTGCTCCCCGTCTGTGCCGATCGCGCTCTAGTGACCGGCGGCATGCGCCACGCTCGCTCCGGCCGAACCCCACACATAAATGCAGGAAAACAGGAAGATCCAGACGACGTCGACGAAATGCCAGTACCAGGCGGCAAACTCGAAGCCAAGATGCTGCGTCGGCGTGAAATGTCCAAGATAGGCACGCAGCAGGCACACGATCAGGAACGTCGAGCCGATGATGACATGCGCGCCGTGAAAGCCCGTCGCCATGAAGAAAGTGGCGCCGTAGATGTTGCCGCTGAAATTGAACCCGGCATGGCTGTATTCGTAGGCCTGCACGCAGGTGAATGCCAGTCCAAGCACGATCGTCAGGATTAGACCCCATTTGAGCCCCTGGCGGTCGTTCTCCAGAAGCGCGTGGTGCGCCCAGGTCACGGTCGTGCCGGAGGTGAGCAGGATCAGGGTGTTGAGCAGCGGCAAGTGCCACGGGTCGAAGGTCTCGATTCCCTTCGGTGGCCACACGCCGCCAAACAGCTGTTCACGCGTAAGCTGGTGCATATCGGCCGGGAACAGCGCGCTGTTGAAATACGCCCAGAACCAGGCCACGAAAAACATCACCTCGGAGGCGATGAAAAGAATCATCCCGTAGCGATGAGAGATCTGCACGATCCGCGTATGATAACCCTCGTATGTCGCTTCACGGGCAACGTCGGTCCACCAGCCGATCATGGTATAGGCGATGCCGATCACTCCAACGCCGAAGATATATGGCGCGGCCGCGAACATGTGGTGCATCCATGTAATGCCCCCGACTGCCGCAATGAAGGTGGAGATTGCCCCGATCGCGGGCCAAGGGCTCGGTGCCACCAGATGATAGTCATGATGCGGCTTGGCGTGAGCTTCGGCCATCTTAGGCTTCTCCATCTCTGTGTGAGGCGGCGCTGCTCACGACACTCGTTCCTGTTGAGTCAGCTTCGCCCAGGCGCGGGCGCTGCGCCGCTGTCAACTTGCGGCGTCTCAGCCTGCCGCGCCGGATACATGGTGTATGACAGGGTGATGGTGTCGAGACCGTCCTGCTCGGAATCTTTCACCAGCTCGGGGGCCACGAAGAAGACGACAGTCATGTCGCGCTTTTCACCGGCCTTGAGCCGCTGATCGGTAAAACAGAAACAATTGATCTTGGAGAAATACGCGCCCGCGGTGGACGGTGAAACATTGTAGGAGGCAACGCCCACGGTCTCGCGCGCCGATTCATTAACGACCCGGTAGCCGACGGTCACAACCTCACCGACTTTAAGCTCTATCAAATTTTGCTCCGGCTCGAAACGCCAAGGGAGCCCACCGGCGACATTGGCATCGAAACGCACCTTGAGCTTGCGGTCGAGGACGTGGGAAGGCGCAGCGGTCGCGACCTGGGTGGTGCCGCCGAAGCCGGTCGTGCGGCAGAACCAGTTGTAGAGCGGCACGGCCGCATAGGCTGCACCCACCATCGCTGCAACGAACACTCCGCACGCGGCCGCGACCATGACATCGCGGCGTCGTTGCGAGGGGATGTTCCGAACGTTCATCACAATTACAGCGGACGATTCAATACCGCCGGCCCCTTCACCAAGGTGACCACATAAAACAGGACGGCGAGCGCGCCGAGCGCGAGCGCAATGGCGATCGACCGCGCGCGCCGGCTGCGCTTCTGCTCTTCGCTGAGGATAATTCTCTTCGGCTTTTCGTCCATGTCACCAAAGCCCTCACATCGCGCGGCCTATCACGCTACCCTCGACCAGCAGCACCGCGAAGAGGACGAATAGATAGAGGATTGAGAAAGCGAAGAGATCGTACGCTGCACGTTCGGCGCGCTCGCCTTCACACTCGCAACGCACGCGCCAGGCGAAGGTTACCATCAGCGCGCCGGCGAGGAGCGCCGTCATCCCATAAATTGTGTGGGCATAGCCGAAAAGCCACGGGGCCGCACCGATCGGCACGAGCCCGATGGAATAGAGCAGAATCTGTCGCCGCGTTTCCTCCAGCCCGGCAACGACGGGGAGCATCGGAACGCGAGCGCGGGCGTAGTCGTCGGCCCGAACGAGCGACAACGACCAGAAATGTGGCGGCGTCCAGCAGAATATGATGAGGAAGAGAAGACACGGCTCGAGGGAGATGCTGCCGGTCACTGCCACCCAGCCGATGACGGGCGGAAAGGCCCCTGCGGCGCCGCCGATAACGATGTTCTGCGGCGTCCACCGCTTGAGCCATGCCGTATAGACCGCGACGTAAAAGAAGATTGTGAATGCGAGCAGCGTCGCCGCGAGCCAGCTCACGAGCAGGCCGAGCACTCCCACCGCGAAGGCGGCGAGCACGATGCCGAACGCAAGCGCCTCGCCGGGCGCGATGCGGCCCTGCGGAATGGGACGAGCCGAGGTGCGCCTCATCACCGCGTCTATGTCTGCGTCATACCACATATTGAGCACACCCGCGGCACCGGCGCCGACCGCGATGCACAGAAGCGCGGTGAAGCCGATGACTGGATGGAGATGCCCAGGCGCAATCATGACGCCGACCAGCGCGGTAAAGACGACGAGCGACATGACTCGCGGCTTCATCAACGCCACATAGTCGCCGACGCTCGCAATGCTCGGCCCCCGGTCGACCGAAGACGCCCTATTTCCCGCGAGCTCTGCACCTTCGCTGACTAGTGACATCTATTCTGCGCCCAGCTGTTGAGGACCGACCCATGGGCGGAACGACCGCCCTTGGGATGCCGCCGCCATCATTTAATCAACGGCAGCTCGTTGTATTGATGGAACGGTGGCGGCGATGGCAGCGTCCATTCGAGCGTGGTCGCGCCCGCGCCCCAGGGATTGTCCGCCGCCTTTTCCTTGCGCATGAAGGCTTGGGCCACGCCGAAGAAGAATACCAGCGCGCCCAACCCTGAAAGGTAGGAACCGAGCGACGAGACCAGGTTCCAGCCCGCGAAAGCATCGGGATAGTCCGCAACACGCCGCGGCATGCCGGCGAGCCCGAGGAAATGCTGCGGGAAGAAGACGATATTGACTCCAATGAACGTAAGCCAGAAATGCAACTTGCCGATCGTTTCCGAATACATGTAGCCGGACATTTTCGGGAACCAGTAGTACCAGCCGGCGAAGATGGTGAAAACCGCGCCGAGCGAGAGCACGTAGTGGAAATGCGCCACCACGTAATACGTATCTTGCAGAGAACGGTCGACGCCGGCATTGGCAAGCACCACCCCGGTCACGCCCCCGACGGTGAACAGAAAGATGAAGCCGATTGCCCACAGTAGCGGCGTTTTGAACTCGAGCGAGCCGCCCCACATCGTGGCGATCCAAGAGAAGATCTTCACGCCGGTCGGCACCGCGATCACCATCGTGGCGACCACGAAATAGGCTTGCGCGGCGGTCGACATACCGACGGTGTACATGTGGTGCGCCCACACCACGAACCCGATGCCACCGATCGCCACCATCGCATAGGCCATGCCGAGATAGCCGAACACCGGTTTTTTCGCGAACGTCGCCACGATCTGGCTAATCATGCCAAAGCCTGGCACGATCAGGATGTAAACCTCGGGATGGCCGAAGAACCAGAACAGATGTTGGAACAGGAGCGGGTCGCCACCCCCGCCTGGGGTGAAGAAAGTAGTGCCGAAATTGCGATCGGTGAGCAGCATGGTGATGGCACCGGCGAGCACCGGCATCGCGAGCAGAATGAGAAACACCGTCACCAGCTGCGACCATACGAACAATGGCATTTTGTGCATCGTCATGCCGGGCGCGCGCATGTTGAAGATCGTCGTGATGAAATTGATCGCGCCGAGGATCGAGGACGCGCCGGCAAGGTGCAGCGACAGGATGGCGAAATCGACAGCCGGCCCCGGATGGCCCGTGGTGGAGAGTGGCGCATAGATCGTCCATCCTGCGGCCACGCCGGGGGCGCCGGGCTCGCCCTCCACGAACAGCGAGATGACCAGCAGCGTGAAGGACGCCGGCAGAAGCCAGAACGAGATGTTGTTCATGCGCGGAAACGCCATGTCCGGCGCCCCGATCATCAGCGGTATCATCCAATTGCCAAAGCCGCCGATCATCGCCGGCATGACCATGAAAAAGATCATGATCAGGCCGTGCGCGGTCGTGAACACGTTGAACATGTGGGAGTCGTGGAAGAACTGCAGCCCCGGATGCATCAGCTCGAGCCGCATGCCGATCGACAGCACGCCGCCCACCAATCCGCCGAACAATGCGAACACGAGATACATCGTGCCGATGTCTTTGTGATTGGTCGAATAGAGGTAACGCCGCCAACCATGCGGGTGATCGGGGAGGTCCTCGCTGTGAGCTTTCGCGACCGTAGCCATGACTCAAGTCCTTCGAGTTGTCGCCCGCGGACTATCCGCGCCTGCGCGCGGCATCATCGGGGCGTCGATTGCGCCGCCGCGACCGTGGTCGCCGGCGGTGCCTCATCCCGAGCGTATTTCTTCTTTGCCTCTTCGACCCAGGCGGAGAATGCCTGCTCGCTCACGGCACGGACTGCGATCGGCATAAAGGCGTGATCTTTGCCGCACAGCTCCGAGCACTGACCGTAATAGACACCCTCCCGCGTTGCCGTGAACCAAGTCTCGTTGATGCGCCCAGGAACGGCGTCGATCTTGATGCCGAACGATGGCACCGCGAACGAATGGATAACGTCGGAGCCGGTGGTGATCACGCGCACAGTCTTGTTCACCGGCACCACCATTTCGTTGTCGACCGCGAGCAGTCGCGGCTGGCCCTCCTTGCGCTCACCTTCTTTGAGCATCAACGAATCGAATTCGAACTGGCCGTGGTCTGGATAGCTGTAGCTCCAGTACCACTGCTTGCCGGTCGCCTTCACCGTAAGGTCGGCAGTCGGGACATTGAGTTGGAGGAACAGAAGCTTGAATGAAGGAACCGCAATAAACATCAGGATCACGATCGGAATGAGCGTCCACGCGATCTCGATCAGCGTGTTGTGCGTGGTCCGCGACGGAATTGGATTGGTGCGGGCATTGAAGCGCACCATGACGACGACCAGCAATACCAGTACGAAACCGGCGATGCCGGTGATGATGTAGAGCAGGAAATCGTGGAACCAGATGATGTTGTCCATCACTGGAGACGCCGACTGCTGCAGTCCTATCTGCCAAGGCGAAGGCTGCCCGAGGCCGGCCAGAGCCGCTTCCCCGCCCATCAAGATGGCAACCAGCGTGATCGCCACTAGGGTCAATCGTTTGCGCACCAACATCGTCGGCATTGCTGCTTCGGATGAGGCTCCAAGGCGCGCTCCGCCGCTCGGAGTCGCTGCCCGCGTCGAGCGCGATACTCCTCGGTGGGCTCCTCGGCGCGCGTAGCGGGACCTCACGGGAATCCTGGCCTCTCAAACCACAATTCCGGCCCTATCGCAATGCACACCTTCAA
>Ga0066710_100007885_pt1 | contig 10249 bp, 11 predicted proteins | sample GraSoiAngelo_159_FD_79666 | JGI IMG/M metagenome (GOLD analysis project Ga0066710, IMG submission 79666) | Grasslands soil microbial communities from the Angelo Coastal Reserve, California, USA - 14_1009_16_40cm | ecosystem: Environmental > Terrestrial > Soil > Grasslands | place: USA...
GAGCAGCAAACAATGAAAACTCGAATAGAAATCCAAAACATTCCAACCACTTACAGCGGAGTGAAGAGTCCCCAAATCGGACGGCCTCGTTCGGATTCCGCGGACGCAATGACGGTAGCGGTGGCGTACGCAGACACGGTGACACGCGAGCGGGCGATGTTGCTTTGCGATCATCTGGTCCACAAACTTTGGCAGGGCGTGGATTTTGAAATCACCTGGTGGAAATTTGATTACTTAAACCACCCGCGGATCGCCGCTGCTGCCGCTGGCGCCGCCCGGCGGGCCGACATGGTCATCTTCTCGACCGAGGCCGACCGGGAATTGACGCCGGCTGTCCAAAGTTGGGTCGAGTCCTGGGCTGCCAGGAGAGAAATTCGCGAGGGCGCGTTGGTCGCCTTGATTGGGAACGCAAATGATCCGGCGAACGGAACCGGTCCGATCCACATTTACTTGCGTAGTGTGGCGCAGCGGGCGGAAATGGATTATTTGTCCAATCTTCCGGACGCAGTGCCCGAACGAGTCGGCGGTTCAATTGAAACCATCACGCAACAGGCCGCGCCAGCGACTTCGATGTTGGGCAGAATCCACCAGCGGGCGAGTCCGTATTCTCACTGGGGCATCAACGAATAGAGAGCGTATGTCGGTTTGATCCGCTTCCAGGAACCCGCCCGGACCGAGCATCCGGCAGGTAACCTCGAGCTTAGCCGCCCAGGAAATAATTGCGTTGCCTGTCGCTGATTGGCTGCCCGAGCTTTTCCAGCACCTGCAGCATGTCCTCCCAGACTTTGCGCTTCTCGCGCAGCGCCTCGTTGCGCAGCAGAAAAGCCGGATGATAGGTGGGCATGACCGGCACGCCGCGAAATTCCTGCCACTGGCCGCGCAGTTTGGTGATGCCTCCGGACAGGCCGAGCAACCCTTCCACGGCGGTGGCGCCCAAGGCGACGATGACCACCGGCTGAATCACTTCAACCTGCGCCAGCAGATAGGGCAGGCACGTCTTCATTTCCTCGGCGGTCGGCTTGCGGTTGCCCGTGCGCTGGCCGGGTGTGTCAGGACGGCATTTGAGGATGTTCGCGATATAGACCGTGTCGCGCCTGAAACCCATCGCCTGAATGATTTTCGTCAGGAGTTGCCCGGCTCTGCCGACAAACGGTTCGCCCTGCTCATCTTCGTCGGCGCCCGGCGCCTCGCCCACAAACATCAGCGGCGAATCTACCGCGCCAACTCCGAACACGACATTCTTGCGAGACGCGGCCAGGTGCGGGCATTTCCGGCACACGGACGCGCGTGCCTGCACCTGGGCCATGGCCGCTTGCTTGGCTTCGCGACTGGGCGACGCGCTCGCTCTGGAAACGGGAACCGCCGGCTCGAATGACCCGTGGGCGGTCAAGCTGGTTTGGGAATTGGCGGGGGTTGCCGGCCGCGCGGCCATCGTTGACTCGCCGGAAGCGCTGGCGTGAGTTGGCGACGCTGGAGCAAGGCTCAGGACAGCTTCCGCCCGGCCGATAGGTTGCGGGCGTGAAGAGGAGAGCGCGGCCAATCTTGCGGGCGACACCGAGACAAACCTGATTCCCTTCGCTTTGAGGTTTTCCAGGTATTGAATGGTAGCGTCAAGCAATTGCTGGTAGTCGGCGGCCATCGGCGCAATCCTAACGATCGAGTCGGCGGGCGCACGAAAAACTTATGCACGAAGGGTGGGGGATGGATTGTGAACAAGTCGGACTCGCTTTTCCGCCAGTCCCGGTCGTTAAACTGCTCGGGATGACGCGGCATTGCTGGAAGTGCGGATGGGAATGGACGTTATCCGGACAGCCCGGTCGCGGCGAGAGCTGCCCGCGGTGCCGGTCCGACCTGAGGGTTTGCTTGAATTGCGTCAGCTATGATGTCCGCGCAGCCCATCAGTGTCGTGACCGCCGGGCGGAACCGGTGTTTGAAAAGCACCTGGGCAATTTCTGCGAGTACTTCGAGTTCGTACGCCGCGTGTTTGTTGCGAAAGAAGAGGAGAACCCCCGCGAATCCGCGGCGCGCGACCAGTTGAAGAAACTGCTGGGCGATTAGACGGGATTTCCACTTGTCAGCCTGAATCGCCCCACCTAAATTCTGGTCGTGTTGAAAAAGAAGTCGTTGTCGAACGAAGTATTTCTGCGACACGTCCGCGATTACCTGCCCATGGACGCGTCGGTTTGGAACACCAACGAAAAAGGCAAACCTTCCTCCTGCGCCATAGCCACGGGCATGCTGGAAAATCATTTCTACCTGTTCGATGCCGAGGCGATTCTGGCCGCCAGCCACGCCATTGAGGAACTGGCGCTGGAGGAAGCCAACGGCTTTCTGTTGGCGACGATGCAGGAGTTCAAGAACTTCGAGCCGCATCGCGAGCGTTACTGGCAGCTCGCCGCGACCCTTGAAGAAGCGCGCGTCATTGCCAGGGGCAAACGGCCTCCCCGCCACGGTCACCTGAAGTTTATCGCGGCAAAGCACCGGACGCTGGGCCCGTTCTGGACGGTGCTTTATCAGGGCCGGCACCGCCAGGCGATGCTGGTTTGCCAGCAGGCCAATGAGGCGCAAGTGTTCGAACAAAAACGCTTCAACGGCTTTTACACGTTCAACCCGGGCCTGATCGTCCGCGTCCGCCGGGACATCGAAGAAATCCTCGCGGGCCGCGCTTCGCAGATGCGGGAATTTGACCGGCTCCATGCGATTGACCGCGGGGCCAAGCAACTTGGCGCCGAGTTCGCCCGCGAACACAAAGCGGTCGCAGAGGCGCTGCGCAAATTGCAGGTATCCGGCGACCGTTATCAGGCGCGGGACTTCGCAGCCGACCTGGGAAAATCGCTGCGCCGCCTGAAGCTGCTGAGCAACAAACTGCCGGGCCTGATGGGCGCCGCCGGTTCCCGGCTCGCCGCATGATCGAACTGATTCAATTTCCCTGGAGCCCATTTTGCATCGTGCAGCGGCGCATTCTGGAATGCGCCGGCGCAAACTTCAAAATCCGCAACGTCCCCAACACGGAACGCTCGCTCGTCTGGAAGCTCACCCGGGGTCGTTATTACGCCGTGCCCGTCATCAAAGAGGGCAAAACCGTCGTGTTCGAAACGGACGAACACTCGCAGGTCATCGCCAAGTACCTCGATGACCGCTTTCGACTGGGCCTGTTTCCGCGCCAACTCGAGGGAGTGCAGAGCATCCTTTGGCGCTGGGTCGAAATGGAAGTGGAAGGGTGCGGCTTCAAACTCAACGACGTGTATTGGCAGGAGTTCGTGCCCCAATCGGAATGGTGGGCCTTCGTTCGTCACAAGGAACGCAAGTTCGGTCGCGGCTGCCTCGACCTGTGGCGCCAGCAGCAGCAGTCGTTGCTGGACGGCTTGGCCCGAAGCTTGCTTCCCTTCGAAGAGATGCTGCTCGAACACCAATTCCTGCTCGATGCGCGGCCGCGCTTTGTCGATTTCGACCTTTGCGGCATGCTCGGCAATTTTCTTTATTCCGGGCATTACGCCCTGCCGGCCGCCCACAACCGGCTCAAAGACTGGTATGGCCGCATGAGCCGGATCAAATCCGTTCGTTCTCAGTGAAAAATTACGTTCTCGACACCAACGTTCTCCTTCACGACCCCAACTCCATCCTTCATTTTCAGGAACACAACGTCCTGATCCCCATTGAGGTCATCGAGGAAATCGACCGATTCAAGCGCGAATCCACCGAACGCGGGGCCAACGCGCGCACCGTCTCGCGCACCCTCGACAGTCTGCGCGGGCAGGGCCGCTTGAGCGAAGGCGTTACTCTGCCCAACGGAGGCCGTCTCCGCATCATTTTCCAGGACAAAAATGGAACGGGCAACCCAACCATCGGCGACAACAACGTAGATAGCCGCATCGTCGCGCTGGCTATCGCCGTCCAGAAAAACCATCCCCGCCAGCGAACCATCCTCATCACCAAAGACATCAACCTCCGCATCAAAGCCGACGCGCTGGGGTTGCAGGCCGAGGATTACGAGACCGACCGGGTGCTGATCAAAGACCTGTACACCGGCATGTTCGAACTGAGTGTCAGCGCAGCCCAGATGGCCGCCTTTCGGGCCGACTCTGAATTCGCATTGAACGGCGGCGGGTCGCGGTATCCGAATGAATACTGCACGCTCAGCGAGGAGACGAATCCTAAACGCACGGCTCTGACCAAGGTGGATGGGTCCGGCCAGAAGGTCGTACCGATCACCGACGCCCGCGAAGGGGTCTGGGGCATCAAACCGCGCAATCGCGAGCAGCACTTCGCCTACGACGCATTGCTGGACGACCGCGTCAAACTCGTGACCCTCATGGGCAAGGCCGGCACGGGCAAAACGCTGCTGGCCATGGCGGCCGGCCTGAAGAAAACCGTCCAGGACCGCGAATACCGCCGGCTCGTCGTCGCCCGGCCAACCATTTCCATGGGCAAGGAACTCGGGTTCCTGCCTGGTTCCCTCGAGGAAAAACTGAACCCTTGGATGCAGCCGATCCACGACGCGCTGGAGATGCTCAGCGATCTGAACATGGGCCAGGAACACCGGCGCAGCGGCGACCTGATGCGCACCGGCACCATCGTGGTGGAGGCGCTCAGCTATATTCGCGGGCGCAGCATCGCCAATCAGTTCATGGTCATTGACGAGGCCCAAAACCTCACCCCGCTGGAAGTAAAGACCATTATCACACGCGTCGGCCACGGCACCAAGATCGTCTTCACCGGCGATCCCTACCAGATCGACAACCCCTACGTGGACTCCTCGTCCAACGGCTTCAATTTCATCATCAGCAAGTTCCGTCCTCAGCCGATTGCGGCGCATATCGAACTGCAAAAAGGCGAACGCTCCGAACTCGCCGAACTCGCCGCCAATATCCTTTAGCGAGTCGCCCGGATGCGTCTTCCTTTCTTGCACGCGCGCTGCCGCCGACGCGTCGGCGGTTCCTTCGCCTTGCGCGCCGCCGCCGCCTGTCTATATTCGGGGCGTGCACCGGTTCCTCACACCGCTCCTGCGCCGGCTCTACGGTTTTTTTGGCGCGTTCCTGCTGGTCTACGCCGCCTTCCATTTCGGACAATACTCCTTCTGGAACAAGGAACGACTCTATCGCAAACTTCTGGCCGGGGACCGCAGCGAAAAGCTGTCCGCCGCGTTTGACCTGGCGTGGCTGGGCGGGCAGGAACAATTATTGCGCGCGCTCAAGTCCTCTTCGACCGCCGTTCGAGACATCGCCACGGACTCGCTTTGGAACCTCTGGTTCCACGCGGCGGGCGGGCAGGCGTTTCGACTGGTGAAATCCGCCAACCTCGCCCTGGAGCGGCAAAAGTTCTCCGAAGCCCTCGCCCTTCTTGACGAGATCATCGCCAAGTATCCCGCGTTCGCCGAGGCTTGGAACCGCCGCGCCATTGTTTACTGGCAGATGGGGAAATACGAAGCGTCCATCGCCGACTGCAAAAGGGTGGTCACCTTCAATCCCAGCCATTTCGGCGCCTGGCAGGGAATGGGGCTTTGTCAGTTGCACCTCGGCGAGGTCGAGGGGGCCTGCCGATCATTTCGCGCGGCGCTCAAAATCAATCCGCACGACCGCGGTCTGCGCCGACTGCTCGAGCAGGCTGAGGAACTGCTGCGCAAACTATCGCCGGATCGATCCGCAACGCTCGATTGGGTTTAAAAATATGCTTTAATCCGGCCGCGCTTCCCAGGAAGCCTGAGCCTCGACGCCCGCCGTCGCTCTGCTAACGTCCGCCATGATTATCGGCGTCCCCAAAGAAATCAAAGACCAGGAATACCGGGTCGCGTTGCTGCCGTCCGCAGCTTATCAACTCATCCAGCGCGCCCACAAAGTTGTGGTCGAGCGCGGCGCCGGAGCGGGCTCGGGCTACCCGGACGCCGATTACGAGCAGGCCGGTGCGAACCTCTCGGACAGCCACGCCGAGGTGTTTGAGCAGGCCGATCTGATTGTCAAAGTGAAGGAACCGCAGTCGTCCGAATGTCCTCTGTTGCGATCCGGTCAACTGCTCTTCACTTACCTGCATCTGGCGGCCAACAAGCCGCTGACTGAAGCGCTGGTACAATCCGGAGTGACTGCTCTGGCCTACGAAACCATCGAGGTCAACCGCCGCCTCCCGTTGCTCGAGCCCATGAGCGAGATCGCCGGGCGCATGTCCATCCTCGTCGGCGGCTATTTTCTGGCGAAACATTTCGGCGGCAACGGCGTGTTGTTGGGTGGAGTGCCCGGGGTCCTGCCCGGCCGGGTGGTCGTGCTCGGCGGCGGCGTCGCCGGTGTCAACTCCGCGCGCATGGCCACCGGTCTCGGCGCCGATGTGACCATCCTGGAGGTGGACGTCGAGCGGATGCGTTTTCTCGATATTACACTCCATACCGCGCACACGCTCTACTCGAACGAGGCGCATTTGATGGAATTGTTGCCGTCAGTGGATTTGCTGATTGGCGCCGTGCTCCTACCGGGAGCCAAAGCGCCGCGATTGATTCGCCGCGAAATGCTGCGCCGCATGCGGCCGGGCAGCGTGCTGGTGGACATCGCCATCGACCAGGGCGGTTGCGCCGAGACCTCGCGGCCAACCACCCATCACGATCCGGTGTTCGTCGAGGAAGGCGTGATCCATTATTGCGTGGCGAACATGCCCGCTGCGTATGCGCGCACCGCCACCCAGGCCCTCACTAATGTCACCTATCGTTACATTGAATTGCTCGCCGATCACGGCCTGGCCGAAGCCTGCCACCGCCTCCCCTCCTTCGCCGGCGGGATCAACGTGACGAATGGCCGCGTGGCCTGCAAGGCGGTTGCCGAAGCACACGAAATGCCCTGGCTCCCCCCACCGTAGCGGCCGGCTTCATCCAAAGCCCCTGGTTCCTTTGGGAAATGATGAGAGAATCGTTTGATGACTTCCGTCGGATGAGGGATATTTTTGACCATGAAAACCCCAGGACTCCTGATGGGTCTGGCGTTCTTGACCGCGGTCGGCGTCGTGATGGCGACGGCGCATGCTCAAGAACGCTATCGACGAATTCAATACAACTACAACCGGCCCCGCCCCGCGCCGCCAGCGTACCAGGGTCCGCGGGCGGCGCAACCGGTCGACAAACCCGTCAAGTTCAAAGATCTGCCTCTCAACGCCGAGTTCTATTTCCCGGCCGACAAAGACCGCAAATTGTTTCCCCGCGTCAAGATTTCGAACACTGCTGCCAGGACGGTCCCGACTCCGGCCAGTCCGACTGTCACCACCAACGCGATCCCGGCGGAAACGTTCGTGATTCCGAAAAAAGAAGAACCGAAAAAAGAGGAAGACAAGAAAGACCAGCCGGACAAGAAAGAGAAGAAAAAGGGCTAACCACGACGGATCGGTCGATCATCGGTATCGCGGACCAACCGAGCTTTCGCAACTCGCGCTGTAATCCATAAATTTTTCGAGAGTGCGACCGCGAATTGCGAATGTTCGGTCCGATCATTCGGCGATAATCGCTTCGGCCTCAATCTCCACCAGTATCTCCGGGGAGATCAGCCGCCTGACTTCGACCATGCTCGTCGCGGGCCGGATGTCCTTGAACCACTCGCCATGCGCGCGGCCAACCTTCTCCCAATCATCAATGTTGACCACGTAGATGCGGGTCCGCACGACATCCTTCAAGGTCGCGCCCGCGCGGTTCAGGGCGGATTCGATGTTCTTGAGAATCTGGACCGTCTGTCGATAGGGGTCGCCAATCCCGAGAATCTTCCCGCGGGCGTCGGTGGCCGTGGTGCCGGAGACGTGGATGACGTTTCCGGCACGGACCGCGCGGGAATATCCCACGATCGGTTCCCATGGTGTGCCGGTGGAAATGAGTTGTCGTGTGGTCATGTTCCGAGAGTATGACTGCGCGTGGCACCTCGGTCAAAGCCGCCAACTCCGCCTTCCTAGCGGCATCTCGTCGGAACGCGGAGTGTCCCACTCCGCTGCGGGTCCGCCGGCACGGGTCGCCACGGAACATTCCAGTATGGCTTGTCTTTTTTGGGAGAATCTGATTATCTCCGACGATGGCATCGCGCCTTATTCTTGTCGCGGTCTTCGCGCTTTGCCTCGTCGGTTGCGGAAAGAAATCGGCGAGGTCGTCCGCGAGTCCGACTGCGATCAGTGAACCGGCGCAGGATCAAGCGGCCGCAGACCGGTCCGCTGCCGAACAACCGCGCCCGGCCGGCCGTTCAGAGCAGGATAATCCCACCCCGCCTTCAGCCGGGTCCGCGGCGAAGGCGATCGCGCGTCCCGGAGCATCCGAGACGGAGGTGGCCGCGGCGTTGGGTGAGTTGACGCAGGCGCTGCGCAAGTACAGCTTTGAACAGAGGCGCCTGCCCAAGTCATTCAGCGAAGTCGTGGCCGCTGGATATGTGAAAAGCCTGCCTCAAACGCCCCCGGGCAGAAAGTTTGCCATCGACGCAAAAACCGTCCAGGTCGTACTGGTGAAACAATGAGCCAGGGCGCCTTGCGAAATGAACGCGAATTGCCAACGTGCCTTCACCTTGATCGAGCTGTTGGTTGTCATCGCGATCATTGCCATCCTGGCGGCGCTATTGCTTCCCGCGCTGGGCAGCGCGAAAGCCAGGGCCCAGAGACTCAAATGCACGTCCCAGATGAAACAGCTTGGGCTGGGTTTCGACTTTTTTCTCATGGACCACAATGACCAGTATCCACCCACAGCATACAGAACAGGTGATTACCAGTATCAATTGTCGTGGGACGATTACATTCACCGCAACATCGGCGGCACCGATTCCGACGCGGATTTATTAGTGGGAGCTTCGGGCGCGCTGGCGGATCCCAGTGTTGTCCCCAAGATCTTAAAATGTCCGGCCGACAAAATTGAGATTACGATCGACTGGGCGCGGTTTGCCCAGCGAAGAACCTATGCCATGAACGGCAGCGACATCGTAGGCCCGAACAGCCTCCCGGCGGTCCCGACGCATGGCGTCGGAGTATATATCCAGAACAACAACGGCTCACTGCCACCTTGGGATCCGCCCGGCTACAAAAGCAGCATCGTGAAAGATCCTACCGGGACACTCCTGCTCGTGGAACAACCCGAGGGAGGAAATATTGCCGGGAATGACTGGCCTTCATTTTGCATGGGGCCCACCGGACGCGCAACTTCCGGAGACCAGAGCCCTTACCAGATCGTTAACGGTGGGAGACGCGCTTGGGGAGCGGTGGCCTACGGCCTTCACGGCAGACGATTCAATTATCTCTTTCACGACGGCCACGTCGAAACCCTTAGAATCGAGCAAACCGTCGGCCGCGGGACAACCAACGCGCCCCAAGGGATGTGGACGGTCGTCGCGGGCGATTGAGCGGCTGCCCTACCTTCTGATGAGCCTGATCGCGATGTCCTCGCGGTACGGCGGCGCGGTGAGCACGACCAAGCCCTGTTTGCTCTTTACCGTCTGGCGCCTCTCGATCTTTCCGGTTGCGGGATTGATCCACTCCGCACGAAAGCTGCCGGAGGGCAATTCCAGCGTGACAACGGCCTCTCGAGTCGTTGGTTCGTCGCCTGCCGGCGCCAGGTAAATGGCGTAGGCCCTGTTCGGCTCCGCCAGCAGGTAAGCGCGCGCGCCGCCCCCACCTTGGGCCGGCTTGAGAGCCGAATTCAACGGCTTCATTTTGACGAAGTCGAAGCTGTTGATGAATTCCTTTAGGACATTCATCTGCCGCCGGAAACCCGGATTGCCGCCGCCGGGTTGTTTCGCCGGATAAACGAACGTTCCGTCCTCGTGCCCGGCCACGAACGAATAGTCGAGATGGTTGAACAGGCCGCCCCCGGCCAGGATGAAACTCCAGGCCTCGACGCGATAGGGCAAATCGTTGGTGCCACGGAACCCGGTTTCATTGTCGCCGATGACCTTGTTCAGACCGTAGTTCATGGCGACGGTCTCGGGCGGCGAGGCATAGTGAAAGTTGAAAATGGAAACAGCCGGATGCGGGTTCTCCACCTTCGCTTTGTTGTTGGCGATGTTTTGCGAGATGAGATGGTGGTGCGGCAGGCTTCGCTCCGACTCAATGATCACATCCGCGATGTGATGCTGCCATGCCATCGTGACGCCGCCAAAGTACGGTTCGTTGCAGATTTCGTAGTAAACGTTTTCGAAGCCGTCGAGCTCGGCAACGATCTTCCGCACCATCGCCTCCTGCACGGCGAGCAGGCCGCCGTTGTGGTCCAAGGTGTAAACATTCGTGCGCGCCACCTCGCCAATGCCGTTGATGTTATTGA
>Ga0066710_100007886_pt1 | contig 10249 bp, 8 predicted proteins | sample GraSoiAngelo_159_FD_79666 | JGI IMG/M metagenome (GOLD analysis project Ga0066710, IMG submission 79666) | Grasslands soil microbial communities from the Angelo Coastal Reserve, California, USA - 14_1009_16_40cm | ecosystem: Environmental > Terrestrial > Soil > Grasslands | place: USA...
CGCAATCACGGGCGCGGCGGGGCGGATGGGCCAGCGGCTGCTGGCGCTGGCGAAGCAGGACGGCGATTTCAAGATCGTGGCTGCCGTCGAGCGGCCCGACCACCCGATGCAGGGGCGCGACGCCGGCGAAGTCGCCGGCGCCGGCATGATGGGCATCGGCATTAGCTACGACCTTAAAGCGACGCCGCAGGTCCTGATCGACTTCACCGCGCCGTCGTCCACGCGGCACTGGCTCAAGACCTGCCGCGACCGGGGGATCGCGATGGTGATCGGCACGACCGGCCTCCAGGACCCCGACCACGCCGCCATCGACCGGGCCGCCACCGACATCGCCATCCTGCAATCGCCCAACATGAGCCTGGGCGTGAACGTGCTCTTCAAGGTGGCCGGTGAGGTGGCGAAGATGCTCGGCGACGACTACGACAAGGAAATCGTCGAGGCCCACCACCGATTCAAGAAGGACGCGCCGTCCGGGACGGCGATGGGCCTGGCCGAGTCGATCCTCAAGGCGATGGGCAAGACGAAGGACGCGCTGGTCTTCGACCGTCACGGCGACGACTGCGTCCGCCGGCGCGGCGAAATCGGCATGCACGCCCTGCGGATCGGGGACGACGTCGGACGGCACACCGTTTATCTCGCGGCGCTGGGCGAGCGACTGGAGCTGACCCACGTCGCCACCAACCGCGACACCTTCGCCCACGGCGCCCTACGCGCGGCGAAGTGGCTGGCAAACCAGAAACCGGGGCGGTACCGGGTTGCGGATATGCTCGGGATTGCCTGAACTCAGGCCGCACTTTGCACACCGGATCGCCCTCGTGAGTCGCAAGTGAGGCCCGCAGTTTGCGGCTCACCTGCGCGAAGCCGCGGCCGTCGGCGGTTTATCGCTCCTCCTCGTCCGCGTCGAGAAACAGTGCGGGATCGACGCGGAACCGGCGCGACAGCTTGGCGATCAGCGTCTTGCTCAGCCCGCGCTTCCGGTTCAGCACCTCCGACGCCAGGCCCCGGGAGCCGAGGATCGCGCCAAGGTCGCTGGTGTTCATCCGGTTTTCGGCCATCAGGTGTTTGAGGACCTCCACGGGCTTGAGGCGGCGGAGCTCCGAGCGGAACGCCTGGCGTTCGTATTCCCGAACGAAATGGGCCAGCGCCGCGACGTAATCGCTCTCGCCTGGGGTGAGGTCGTCGCGGCCGACGTAGCGGTCCAGGATTTCGCCGGCCTCGCGCATCTGTGCCTCCGATCGAATCGGGCGCAGGGGGAACCGCCGGACCAGTTCCAGGTAATCGTCGCTCGCCGCGGGCGAAGCGGTGCGCGGTCGCCGGGCCTCCCGTGCCGTTTTCATAAGACGTCCTTCCAGGCTCCGCTCGTGTACTCGGCATGGGTCATGACGCGGAGCACGTTTATGATCGCGAGCGGGTAGTTGATCTGGGCGACGAGGCGGTACCGGTTTCCTTTGATGTTAAAGACCGCCACTCGACCGCCGCTGGCTACCGGCACCGACGGATCAAGCGACCCGTACGTTTCCCGCGCCTCGTGTGGGCCGTGCCACGTGGCCGCCTCCACCGTCTGTAACCACGCCTCCAACTGGGCGCGGGCGTCCGCGTGGCGACTGATAAAGTCCGTCAGCCGGTCAACACGCAACACCGTCATGCGCGCACCCGCTGCTCACATTTTGTGATCATCGGGCCTCCCAGTCAAGCAGATTATCACTGGAGGGGGAATCCGCGCCCCGTTATCGGGATTCGCTTGTGCGCACTTGGGCTCTGCAAAGGGCATCGGGCATTCGATGCGCAAGTTGGTCCTGCAACCAAACGATTCCCGCTCCGTAATCTTAATAGGAATGCAGGAACGCCTGTCTGGTACAATTCCGCCGGAGACCGTCCGTTTGACCCTTCGACCTGCTCAATTCAGGCTGCATCTGGTGACTGGGGTGGCACTTGCGCTATTATCGCTGCCGGCCAGTGTCCGCGCCGATGACCTCGAATTCTTCGAAAAGAAAGTCCGCCCGGTCCTTGCCGAGCATTGCTACAAGTGTCACTCCGCTGGCGCGAAAAAGCTCAAGGGCGGCCTCCTGCTCGACACTCGTGACGGGATGCTGAAGGGCGGCACCGAGGGAGCGCTGTTTGTCCCCGGCGATCCCGACAAGAGCCGGATCATCGAAGCCGTCCGCTACCAGAACGAAAAGCTCCAGATGCCGCCGGACCAGCGGCTGAGCGATCAGCAGGTCGCGGACCTGACGGAATGGGTCAAGCGCGGCGCCACGATTCCGATGCCGCCGGCCGTCGCCGCGGCGCCCGCATCGGCGCCGGCGGCGCCCGCGAGGACCATCGACTACGCCGCGGCGCGCAAGACCTGGGCGTTCCGGCGCCCGCAGGAGCCGCCGGTCCCGCAGGTGAAACGAACCGATTGGGCCAAGTCGGACCTGGACCGGTTCATCCTCGCGAGGCTCGAAGCGAAGGACATTTCGCCCGCGCCGCCCGCCGACAAGCGCGCCTTGATCCGCCGCGCCACCTTCGACCTCACCGGCCTGCCGCCGACGCCCGAGGAGGTCGAATCGTTCGTCGCCGACCAGTCCACAGACGCCTTCGCGAAGGTCGTCGAGCGCCTGCTCGCCAGTCCCGCCTACGGCGAGCGCTGGGCCCGCCACTGGCTCGACGTCGTGCGCTACACCGATTCGCTCGACAGCCGCGGCAGCGGCGGAGAGGGCGACATCTCCGAGTCCTGGCGCTACCGCGACTGGGTGGTGAGCGCCTTCAACCGCGACCTGCCCTACGACCAGTTCGTCCTGAACCAGCTCGCGGGCGACCTGCTGCCCCCGCAGGAACCGGGCAAGCTGAATGTCGACGGCCTGGTCGCGACGGGAGTGTACGTCATCGGCGAGTGGGGCACCGGCGACGCCGACAAAGAGAAGATGCTGACCGACATCGTCGACGACCAGGTCGACGTGACCGGCCGGGCCTTCCTCGGGCTCACCCTGGCCTGCGCCCGCTGCCACGACCACAAGTTCGATCCGATCTCGACGACGGACTATTACGGCCTGGCCGGGATCTTCTTCTCCAGCCACATCCTCCCCGACCCCGGCGTCAAGACCGCGGGCTCGCCCGTGCTGCGCATCCCACTGCTCGGCCCCGATGAGATCAAGCTGCGCGACGAGCGGAAGGCGCGGCTCGCGGGGCTGGACAAGCAGGCGGACAAGCTGCTGGACGAGCACCTGGCGGCACTGGCCAAGCAGCACCTGCCGCAGCTCGACAAGTATCTCTTGGCCGCGTTCGAGTACAGCCACCGCCCGGCCGACCAGGCGGCGGTGTCCATGGAAGATTTCGCGGCCGCGCGGCAGCTCAACGCGTACGCCCTGCGGCAGTGGCTCAATATGACCGGCAGCGGTCCGCTGGCGCTGCTGACGACGCCGGTCCAGACCGTGGACGGGCAGGCGGCGGTGAAGGCGCTGCGTCCGGCCGGCGACGGCAAGAAAGACACGCCCAATGTCGTCGTCAACACCTCGGCCCAGCCCGTCGGCTTCAAGACGATCCTGCTGCCCGAGCGCAGCCTCGCCGTGCACCCGTCGCCGACCACCGGTGTCGCAGTCGCTTGGAAGAGCCCGATCACGGGCAGCGTCCGCGTCACCGGCAGGGTGATGGACGCGGACCGGGTGTGCGGCAACGGCATCGCGTGGGGACTAGGGCTCCGCTCGCCCGGCGGCGGCACGATCGAGCTGCTGTCCGGCGCGTTCGAGAACGGCGGGCAGCAGAACATCATCATGGGCCGGGCCGCGGAAAAGCTGACCGATCTGCCCGTAGAGGCGGGGCAGATGCTCCAGCTCACGGTGCTGCCCAAGGGCGACTACGCCTGCGACACGACGGTGGTCGAGCTGGAAGTCGCGGAGGTGGGCGGGCAGCAGCGGGTGTGGAGCCTGGCGCGCGACGTCATTCCCGACTTGCTCGCGGCCGGCGGAGCGGGCGCCAACCCGCACGCCGACAAGTACGGCAACGCGGGCGTCTGGCTCTTCTACGACCTCGGGGAAGGCGCGGCCGCGGCGGGCTTCGGGTCCGACTCGATCATCGCCAACTGGTTCCGCGCCACCGCCGCGGCGTCGGCTCCGGGAGCGGACCCGGCTGCCGCGAAGGGCAAGCTCCAATCGTCGGCCAATGCCGTGAAAGCGGTGATGGTCGCGATCTCGTCCGCGGTGGACAAGCTGAGCGCCGCGGGGAAAGAAGCGAAGACGCTCACGGGTTCCAACGCGGACCTGTACCGCGCGCTCACCGACCCGCGGGGCACGTTCTGGTCCGCGGCCCGCGCCGACCCGGCGGCTTTGTCGGGACCGTTCAGGGAAAAGATCGCGGCCCTGCGGACCGAGCAGGCGGCCCTGCGACAAACCCTCGCCCAGCCGCCGCCGGTGGCCCACGGGTTCCAGGAGGGCGGCACGCCAAAGACGCCGTACGAAGGATTCCACGACGTGAAGGTCCACGTCCGCGGGCGCTACGACCGGCTTGCCGATCTGGTGCCGCGCCGGTTCCCGACGGTCATCGCCGGCGACCAGCAGCCGCCCATCACCCAGGGCAGCGGCCGGATGCAGCTCGCGAAATGGATCGCGAGTGCGGAGAACCCGCTGACCGCGCGGGTGATGGTCAACCGGATCTGGCAGCACCACTTCGGCGAGGGAATCGTCCGCACGCCCAACAACTACGGCAAGCTGGGAACCCCGCCGACACACCCGGAGCTGCTCGACTGGCTCGCGATCCAGTTTGTCAAGTCGGGTTGGTCGATCAAGGCGATGCACCGGCTGATGATGCTCTCGGCGGCGTACCAGCAGTCGACCGTTCCCGATGCTGGCACGGGAAAGGCGGACCCGGACAACCTGCTGTTCGGGCGCATGAACCGGCGGCGGCTGGATGCGGAGGAGCTGCGGGACGCCTTGCTCGGCGTGACGGGGACGCTGGACCGGACGATGGGGGGGAAGGCGATCCGCGAGCTGGAGACGCCGCGGCGGACGCTGTACGTGATGACGATCCGATCGGATCGGAGCAACTACCGGTCGCTGTTTGACGCCGCCGACCCGTCGGCGATTGTGGAGAAGCGGGTCGAATCGACGGTGGCGCCGCAGTCGCTGTTTCTGCTCAACAGCCCGTTCGCGATGGCGCAGACGAAGGCGCTGACCGAACTCGTGTTGAAGCAGCCGAATCTCGACGACGCCGGACGGATCGATTGGCTCTACCGGCGCCTGTTCGGGCGGCCGCCGAAGGGGCAGGAGGCGGAGCTTGGGCTTGGGGTGGTGAAAGACGGCGCCGGGATTGATGTGGCGGCGGCGTGGGAGCAATATTGCCAGGTCTTGCTGTGTGCGAACGAATTCATATACGTAGATTGATTACGAGGGATCTCGCATGACGCACCCTGATCTCGCCCCATCTCGCCGGCAGATGCTCCGGCGGTTCGCCAGCGGCTTCGGCATGGTCGGGCTCGCCGGATTGCTGGCCGAGGACGTGTTGGCGGCGGCGCTGCCCGGCTCGGGCGGGGCGCTGTCGGCAACCCCACTGCGCGGCCCCAACCCGCTGGCGGTCGTCCCGCCTCACTTCGCCGCCAAGGCCAAGAACATCATCTTTCTATTCATGTCCGGCGGGCCGTCGCACGTCGACTTGTTCGACCCGAAACCGAAGCTCGCCGACTATGCCGGCAAGCCGCTCCCCTTCGAGCAGCCCAAGCTCGTCCGCACCCAGACCGTCAATTGCTTCCCCACGCCGTACAAATTCCGGAACCACGGCCAGTGCGGCACGGAGGTCAGCGAGCTGTTCCCTCACCTGGCCACCTGCGTGGATGACATGTGCGTCATCCGCTCGATGGTCGCCGACAACATCAATCACAACGGCGCCTGCCTCCAGATGAACACCGGCGAGCAGGCCTTCAGCCGTCCTAGCATGGGCTCGTGGCTGCTCTACGGCCTGGGCAGCGAGAACCAGAACCTGCCCGGTTACGTCGTCATCAGCCCGGCCCAACCCGCCCAAGGCGCGCCGCTGTGGGGCAGCAGTTTTCTCCCGGCCGCCTACCAGGGGACGCTGGTCAGCGACCTGAAAAACCCCATCGCCAACCTGGGCAACCCGCGCTTCTCGATGGATAAGCAGCGCCGCCAGCTCGACGCCCTCAAGAAGCTCAACGCGATTCACAAAGCCGAGCGCGAGGAGGACAGCCGGCTCAGCGCGCGGATTGAATCGTTCGAGTTGGCGTTCCGGATGCAGGCGGAGGCGCCCGACGCCTTCGGTATCGGCGGCGAGTCGCCGGAGACGCTCAAGTTGTATGGCGTCGGGGAGAAAGAAACCGACATCTTCGGCCGCCAGTGCCTCATGGCCCGTCGCCTCGCCGAGCGCGGCGTGCGCATGGTCCAGGTCTACCACACGCAGACCGGGTACCGCGCCAGTTGCCAGCTCTGGGACCAGCACGGCTCGCTCAAGACCGAGCTGCCGCGCAACTGCCAGGCCACCGACAAGCCCATCGCCGGTCTGCTGAAAGACCTCAAGGGCCGCGGCCTGCTCGACAGCACGCTGGTGATCTGGGGCGGCGAGTTCGGCCGCACCCCCACCGCCGAGGGCACCGACGGCCGCGAGCACCACCCCTTCGGGTTCACCATGTGGCTGGCAGGTGGAGGTATCAAGGGCGGGCTGGCTTACGGCGCGACCGACGACTTCGGCTGGCACGCGGTTGAGAACCGCGTCCACGTCCACGACCTCCACGCCACCATCCTCCACCTCATGGGCCTCGACCACGAAAAGCTCACCTACCGCTACAGCGGTCGAGACTTCCGCCTCACCGACGTGAGCGGGCGGGTGGTGCAGGACATCCTGGTATAGGGAAGGGTTCAGGGTTCTGGGTTCAGAACAAAAGAAATCCGGCGCTCCGCTGAACCCTGAACTCCGAACCCTCGTCGCTCACACCTTGCTGAAGTTGACGGGGATGGGGAATCCCGCCTTGCGGTCGATGCCGTCGAGGTGGTTGCCGCGCAGCATGAGCTCGAGCGAATAGGGGCCGAGGAGGTTGTCGGTGGCTTCCAGAGTCACCGTGTGCCCGACCAGCTTCGCCTTACCGACGGCCGACACCTCGCGCAGGCCGCCGCCGGTCACGCGGTAGCCGTTGCCGTCGCGCACAAACTCGTACCAGGTCCCCTCGTCACTCTTCCACCGGCCGGCCAGGCGGTCTGGCTGTGCCACGGCCGGACGAGGCGCGGCCGGCGGTGGCGCCGCGTCGGGGTCGTGTACGGAGGCAACTTTACCGGTGCCGCGACAGAACCCGCAGCGGACCTGCCGCTTGCCCTCGCAGGCGCCGCACAGCCGCTGGGTCGTCTCGCCCTCCTCGTTCACCCGCGAGGTATACCCCTGGCCGTGACACGACGGGCAAGCCATCATGCCGCTGCCGCCGCAGTTGGTGCACGTTGACATGGACATGGCCACTTCTCCGCGGGCCGATCGAAGCCAGGTGCAGCCCAAATTCTACGGTGTCCTTTTTTTGCCGGTCAATGGCACCGGTGGGTAAAAAAGGGTCCCCCGCCGAGGACGTGTGTCGCCAAATGCGCGCCTCCTAACTCGAAATGCACCCATGACCCCACACCAAAGCTTCCCCGGCCCCCAGACCGCAGATCCAACACAGCCATCGGCCAACCCTCACCGCGTGCCGGTAACGCCGCTTAAATTGGCTGGACGGCCGCGACGGCAGATTTGAAACTAGGGTAGACGGGAGGGTTGTATGACGAGCAGGCTCCTGTGCCCAGGTCCGGCGGCGACGGGGCGCGCGGCCCGCGAGAGGCGGGGCGTCGCGTCCGTGCTCGCGATGCTGTACCTGGTGATTTTTTCGACGCTGGCGCTCGGGTTTTATACGGCGGTAACGACGTCCGCCCAGGTGGCGCACAACGAGCGGCGGGCGACGGAAGCCCGCTTGGCCGCGGAATCGGGCCTCCAGTTCATCCGCTACGAGATTTCCCGCGTGAAGATCCCGCCGCTGACCCCGCCCGATAAGCGGTTCGGGCAGCTCTACCTCCAGTTGTCCAAGAACCTGGCGACCAGCCCCAACCTCGACGGCCGCGGCGTCTCCTACTTGCCGGGCCTCATCGCCATCCCGACCGGCGGTACGGGGTACGTCCGGCTCCAGCCCGCTGGCTCGGAGTTCCGCGTCGTCATCACCGAGGTCGGCGGGGGCGAAACCGGCGGCAACCTCCAGGTGACGCTCGTGGGCAGGAGCGGCGGCGTCCAGATCACCCGGGCCATCCAGATGGAATTCCAGCCGCACCCCGCGAACCTCAGGCTCTTCGACTACGGCGTCGCCGCATATGGCAAGGCCAAGCTCGGCGGCGACTTCGACCTCGACGGCGACGAGCAGGCGATCGACGGCAGCCTCTACTCCGGGTCCGTGGACGAGTTCAAGACGCCGGTGGAAATCAAGAAAAAGGCCTCGATCACCGGCGACGTGTTCATGGCGGACGCGGACGGCCGGATCAAGATCGGGAAGGGCGCCGACATCGGCGGCACCTCCGACCCCAGGGAGTACGCGGACCACGTCCACCGCGGCGTCGAGCCGCCCGAGTTCCCGACGCTCGACGTCGGCATCTTTAAGCCGTACGCGACCGACGTGCTCACCGAGTCGAAGATTCCCAAGCAGGGCTCGTCGTATTACGCCAACATCGTGATCCCCCCGAACACCAACCCGCACTTTTCGGACGACGTGACGCTGGAGGGCGTGATTTACGTGCAGATGCCCAACAAGCACCCGGACATGTTGATCCGGGGGTACCTGATCGCGCTGGGTGACGTGAAGTTCGAAAAGCACTCGTCCCTGCACATCGGCCGCCCGAACGGGATGTCGCCGGCGCTGAAGTTTTCACTGACCTACACGCCGGTCCCGACGACGTACCTGGAGGTCGTGCACTGAGTCAAGCCGCCGCGGGGCGCGACCGGATTGGCTTCGGAACCATTCCGTATCCAGCCCTCAGTCTTCCGGCTTTTTCGCCCGTTCTGCGGCGATGAAGGTGACCGAATCCCAGGCGTTGTGGATGCCGACGAACACCAACAGGACCGCGGCCCCGGCGACCGCGAACAGCGCGGCGGCGGGGTGCCGCCGGAGGACGAGCGAACCCGCCAACAGGGCCGCGTAGGCGACCAGCGGCAGGATGCCATGCCACACCCAGTCCTCCAGGACAGGCCGGTAGACCGTTTGTCCGCGGGCCCGCCGGACGACCATCGCGACGTAAGCGACGCCGGCCACGCCACAGGCGCCCATTGCGACCGCCGGCCCGACGAGGGACTGCCAGGGGGCGCTGAGCACCGCTGAGACGAGCAGGGCGGCGCAGAAATGGACGACGGTGGGAGTGCCGAAGGCGTTGATCGCCTTGTCGTTGCTGAACCGCCGCGCGTCCGCGACCAGCGCTATGACCACGAACTGGAGCCCGGTCAGCGCCGCCGCCGAGGAGCCGATGATCACGTAAAAGCTCTCCCATTCCCCGACCGGCGACGGCGCGGCTGCTAACACGATGGTTCCTCCCGAAGCGGGCAACGGCGCGGCGGCAAAATCCTGATGTCGCCGGGATGATAGCCGAAAGGTCGCAGCGCCCGCAGTTCAGGAGGTGCCAAGCACGGGCCGAAAGTCGGCCGCCAGGCGGCGGGTGAGGCGCTCGCCTTCCAGGCCGGGGTTGAGGAGGTCTCCGAGGCGGTGGCGGGCGTCGCTTAACTCGGCGCGCCACTCGGCCCGCTCGGCGGCGGTGGGGTCGGGGAGGCGCAGGCAGCGCTCCAGGAGCATGACCATGTTGATCAGCTCGCGTGCCTGGTGTTCGGGCGTGACGTGGAACGTGTGATACATGGCAGGTCTCGATCTTGCGCGATGACGACGAAGCCAGTCACGCGCCCGATTCGTGCGAACGGCCTCGATTATTCGTCGCGCGACCCGGTCGCCGGACGTGCGGATTTTGGTCCTTCGGCGACCGACCGAACAAAATTCTACCCGCCCCGAATTGATTTCAAACCTCAGGATTTTAGCAAGGAAAATGTACGCGAACGCCTACGCGGCGGTGGCAGGCGCCGTAGGCGCGGTCCAACTCACCCGTTCGCCTTCTGGAGCAGCGATTCGGGCTGGGGGAGGTCTTTGACGCTATTGAGGCCGAACAGCTCGAGGAAGCGCTTGGTCGTGCCGTAGAGGATGGGCCGGCCGGGCTCTTCGGCGCGGCCGGCGATCTTCACCAGGCGTTTTTCCATCAGGCTGCGGATGGTCTCGCCGCAGGCCACGCCC
>Ga0066710_100007889_pt1 | contig 10247 bp, 9 predicted proteins | sample GraSoiAngelo_159_FD_79666 | JGI IMG/M metagenome (GOLD analysis project Ga0066710, IMG submission 79666) | Grasslands soil microbial communities from the Angelo Coastal Reserve, California, USA - 14_1009_16_40cm | ecosystem: Environmental > Terrestrial > Soil > Grasslands | place: USA...
CGCTCGATTCCGCCCGCTGCAGTCGGCCGGCCTTACGTCAAGCAGTAATCGTGGATAACGCCAAGGCAGTCTGGGCCTTCCTGACGGCTCTTCTCGCGCTTGCGGTGCTCATCGGCGCAGCGGTCGCAGCGAGGCTGCTCAGCCAGGTGGGGTTCGTCGAGGCGGTTCCGGCGGTTCCGATCGGACTCCTGCTTGCCGTCGTATCGCTCTCGCTCTCGCGACGGGCTCGCTGGGATGGCCGGCGCCGCATTGTGCACTCCGGCGGCACCGGCCTGACGACGGCTGCACGCGGGCTGGCGATGGTGGCGCTTATAGTGGCCGTCACGGCGGCGCTCGCGCTCGCCGTATTCGCCGTCCTGTCCCTCGCTCTAAATTGAGGTCAAGAGTCATGCCGTTACAATCCGGGACTCCGTGTTCGAGATAGGCAACAGCCTGCGCGAGGCCCGGCTTCGCCAGGGGTTTGAGTTGCCCCGCGTGGAGGCGGACACAAAGATCCGCGCGAAGTACCTCAAGGCCCTCGAGGAGGAGCACTTCGACGTCCTGCCCGGGGACACGTACGTCAAGGGCTTCCTGCGCACGTACTCCGAGTATCTCGGGCTCGACGGCCAGCTCTACGTGGACGAGTACAACTCGCGCTTCACGCGCGAGGAGGAGCCCGTGGTGCAGTCCACGGCCGCGCGAAGGCCGAGGCCGCGACGGATGGAATCGAATTTTGTCGTGGTCGGCCTCGCAGGAATCGTGGCCGTGACCATCCTCGTCGTAGTCGCGTGGAAGTTCGGCTCCACCGGACCCACCACTCCGAATCTCCTGTCTCCGACAGGCACGCAGCCGGCTCCGCCGACCACCACGGGTGCGGAGACGGGAACGGTGCCGCGGCGAACCACGACGGCGAAGCTCGCCAAGCTCCAGCTCACCGCCAAGAGCGGCGACTGCTGGGTGCAGGTTCGCAAGGGATCCGCGACCGGTGAGCTCCTCTACGAGGGCACCCTGCAACAAGGCCAGACACAGCGGTTTCTGAAATGGAAGCGCCTCTGGCTGCAGCTCGGCGCCCCGGTGTATCTCACGGCGAAGCTGAACGGACATCATGTCGTGAACTTCCCGAGCCGCCCAGCCATCATCGCCGTGACGGCGAGGGGCGTCCGCACCGTCTCGACCGCTTGACGTAAGTGGCCTCGCCCAGGGTCGTCGTTCTTGTCACCGGGAGCGAGCTCGTCCGAGGCGACCGGCGCGACGCAAACGGCCCCTTTCTCGCAGCAGAGCTTTCTCGCCTCGGGCTCGAGCCCGCGCGCGTGACCATTGTGGGCGACCGTGCGGAAGATCTCAGTTCCGCGTTTCGGGAGAGTCTCGAAGCGGATCTCTGCGTCGTCTCCGGCGGCCTGGGTCCGACTCACGACGATCGCACCGTCGAGGTGCTCGCAGCTGCGACCGAGAGGCCGCTCATCGTCGATGCAGCGCTCGAGCGCGAGATCGAGGCGTTCTCTCGCGCAATCGCCGAGCGCATGAAGCGTCCCTATGCCGATTTCGCCGCCGGCGTGCGCAAGCAGGCCTCTCTTCCCCAGGGGGCGGTCTCCCTCGGGCTCGCTGGAAGCGCACCGGCTCTCCTGCTCGAACACGACGGCCGCGTGGTCGTCGTCCTGCCCGGGCCGCCCGCCGAGTTGCAGCGCTTGTGGCCCGCGGCGCTCGAGCACGCGGCGGTGAAGGCCATCGTGGGGCGCGTGCGCCCGCCTCAGCGCCGGGTGCTCCGTTTCTTCGGTCCGAGCGAGTCAGCCGTCGCGCTGGCCCTGGCCGAAACAGGTGGGGAGGAGGGCGGGCTCGAGGTCACCGTCTGCGCCCGCGACCTCGAGATCCACGTCGACGTCTTCAACGCGGAAGGCGAGGAGCGAAGAGCCTCGGCCATCGTCGAGGGCCTTCGCTCGGCTTTTCCGGAGGATCTCTTCGCGCTGGACGACGAGCGTCCGGTGGAGGAGCTCGTCCTCGACGCGTGCCGCACGCAGCATTTGAGGCTGGCGACGGCCGAGTCCTGCACCGGCGGAATGGTCGGTATGCGCCTGACGGATGTCCCAGGTTCGAGCGACGTCTATCTCGGTGGTGTGATCGCCTATTCGGACGACGTCAAGCGCCGGGAGCTCGATGTGCCCGACGCGGTCTTGCGGGAGCACGGCGCCGTGTCCGCCGAAACCGCGGCTGCGATGGCAGAGGGGGCTCGAGCGCGCCTCGACGCCGACGTCGCCGTGTCGGTGACGGGCATCGCCGGGCCGGGCGGCGGTAGCCCGGACAAACCCGTAGGGCTCGTCCACATCGCCGTCGACTCGGTTCACGGCCAGGCCGCGAGATCGGCGGTGCTCCCCGGTGACCGGGAGGCCATCCGCACGCGGGCGACCGCCCTCGCTCTCCACCTTCTGCGCACAGTCGTGACACGGTCTGCCACACACGCGCGCGACAGTGCCGTCTAGCGTGGAAGGCCGTGAGCGTCTTCGCCTCTTCGTCGCCCTGCTCCTGCCGGACGCTGCTGTCTCGAGCCTGGTCGAGTGGCAGCAGCGCGAGCTCGGCCGTCCGACCATGCGGGTCGTACCGCCTGAGAACCTGCACGTCACCATCGCGTTCATCGGCGGGCGCCCGACAGCGGAGCTGGAAACGATCACGGGTGCCGTGCGAACGGCGGCCGGCGAATCGTCCAAACCGCTCCTCGAGGCCGTGCGCTACCGGGAGACGCGGAGCGTCGGCATGATCGTTCTCTCCGACGAGGACAGGCGGGCGGGACTGCTCGCGGCACGAGTCTTCGACGAGCTCGAGGGGCTCGGCGTATACGAGCGAGAGCACCGCGAGTGGCTTCCCCACGTGACCGTCGCTCGCTTCCGAGAGCGCCCGCGCCTCGACCCACCGCTGCCGGCCCTGGGCCGGGTAGTGTCGTCCGAGATGGCGGTCATGATTTCCCGTCTGCGCCCGAGCGGCGCGCAGTACGAAGTTGTCGAATCGGTTCCCCTAGGAGGTTGAACGCGTTGGAGCGCGAGCAAGCACTGGAAGCTGCGTTGAGCCAGATCGAGCGGCAGCACGGCAAAGGGTCGATCATGAAGATGGGCGACCAGGCTCAGGTCGCGATTCCCTCGATCTCCACAGGATCGTTCTCGCTCGACTTGGCTCTCGGCGTCGGCGGCCTTCCGCGCGGACGCATCGTCGAGATCTTTGGACCGGAATCGTCCGGGAAGACCACGCTCGTCTACCACGTGATCGCAGAGGCGCAACGCCGCGGCGGCATCTGCGCGTTCATCGACGCAGAGCACGCGATGGATCCGAGCTATGCCCGGCGGATCGGCGTCAACATCGACGATTTGCTCGTCTCGCAGCCGGATAACGGGGAGCAGGCGCTCGAGATCGCCGAGCTTCTCATCCGGAGCGGCGCGGTCGACGTCGTCGCTATCGATTCGGTGGCAGCGCTTACTCCGAAGGCCGAGATCGAGGGCGAGATGGGGGACAGCCACGTTGGACTGCAGGCGCGACTCATGAGCCAGGCGCTGCGCAAGCTCGCGGGCACGCTCAACCGCACCGGCACGGTCGCGCTCTTCACCAATCAGCTACGCGAGAAGATCGGCGTCATGTTCGGCAACCCCGAGACGACACCGGGCGGCCGCGCGCTCAAGTTCTACTCCTCGATCCGACTCGACATCCGTCGCATCGAGACACTGAAGGAAGGCGTGGAGGCGTTCGGCAACCGCGTCCGGGTCAAGGTGGTGAAGAACAAGGTCGCGCCGCCGTTCAAGCAGGCCGAGTTCGACATCATCTACGGCGACGGTATTTCCTGGGAAGGCAGCGTTCTCGACGTCGCCCTCGAGCGAAAGCTCGTCCAGAAGTCTGGTTCCTACTTCAGCTACGGCGACGAACGGCTCGGCCAAGGACGTCAGAACGCGACTGCCTTCCTGCGCGAGCATCCTGACGTGACCGAGCAGATCCTGCGCTCCGTCCAGGCAGAGGTCGGGCCCGACGCGATCGTTTCTTCCCGCCTTCTCCCCATGAGCGACGAGGCGGTCGAGAAGGCTGAGAGGGCTCAGAAAGCCGGGGCGAAGGCGGCCGCAGTCGCTGAGGTCGCAGAGCCGGCCGAAGCCGCCGTCAAGTAAACGACCGCACGGCTGACAGCCCTCCGTCGCGCGCGGCCGGGCGCCGTTCTCCTCGAAGTCGACGGAGAGCCCTGGCGGACGGTCCCCGACGATGTGGTCATCCGCTGTGGCCTCGTCGCCGGCGTCGCGCTCGAGCGCCCGCTTCTGCGCCGGCTACGCGCCGAGCTCCGTCGCTCGGAAGCGCTGGCGATCGCGGGCCGGGCTCTGCGCCGGCGCGACCTTTCCCGGAGACGCCTTGGGGAGCGACTCGACCGGGCGGGCGTGGGGCCGGCAGCCGAGCAAAGCGTGCTTGCCGCCCTCGTGGAAGCTGGAGCGGTCGACGACGCCCGTCTCGCGCGCGCGCGGGCATGTTCCCTTGCCGAACGCGGCTGGGGGAACGCGGCGATCGCCCAGCGCCTGCGAGGCGAGGGAGTCGGAGAGAGCGACATCCAACAAGCGCTCGCAGGTCTTGATCCCGAGCGGGATCGAGGCGTGTGCCTCGTCGCGAGCCTTGGACCCGCGAAGGCGTGGGCCTTGCTCTCGCGGCGCGGATTCGATCCCGACACGATCGAGGCGCTCGTCGATCCGCTGGACGGCGCCGAGCGCGGCGGGCTAGGATAGCTGCACACAAGCTACTCACAAACCGCCTGCACGGAACGGTTTTTCGCCGAATCGGACCACGAGAGAACTCAACTCCTACGACCAGTGAACCGCGATACCACGACCCGGAGGACGATCCACCTGTAGGCCGGTAGGCCGGTCTTCGAGTCGTGCACCCGATCCGACGACGCTGTTCCTACGGCGACGACGTAGGAGCGAGCAATGCAGCTGGGAATCGGCGTACTGATCGGACTTGCGGCCGGCGTGGCCATAGGCGTGCTCGGGATTCGTCTCTTCCTCGCCCGACGTGCGACGCGCGCGGCCGAGGAGCAAAAGCGGGAGGCCGAAGAAGCCAGGCGCGCTGCAGAGGCCATTCGCCGGGAAGCGCAGGTCGAAGCAAAGGAGCAAGGACTCAAGCTCAGAGCCGAGGTCGAACAGGAGCTGCGCGACAAGCGAGCCGAGATCATCAAGATCGAGGAGCGGGTGGCCGCGAAGGAAGACGAGATCGACCGCAAGCTGACGGATTTCGAGCGGCACGAGCAGTCGTTCGCCGACCGGGAGACGCACTTGAAGCAGCTCCAGGAGGAGCTGAAGACCGCGACCGAAGGGCAGCTCAAGGAGCTAGAGCGAATCTCCGGCATGACTGTCGACGAAGCGAAGCGCCACCTGCTCGAGCGGTCGGAAGAGCTCGTCCGTCATGAGATGGCGCGCATGGTGCGCCAGATGGAGGAAGAGGCGCGAACGGAGGCCAAACGGCGCGCGCGCAACCTCGTCGCGGACGCGCTTCAGCGCGTAGCCGCAAGCCACGCGGCGGAGACGACTGTGTCGATCGTTGAGCTTCCCTCCGACGATATGAAGGGCCGGATCATCGGGAGGGAGGGGCGCAACATCCGCGCCCTCGAGAACCTCACCGGCGTCGATTTCATCATCGACGACACCCCGCAGGCCGTCGTCCTCTCGTCCTTCGACGGCGTGCGCCGCGAAGTGGCCAAGCTCACTCTCGCGAAGCTGGTCGAGGATGGCCGCATCCATCCGTCTCGGATCGAGGAGATGTACTACCAGTCGAAATCGGAGATCGACGAGCACATCCGCCAGGCGGGCGAACAGGCGGTCTTCGAGGCGAACTGCGGGAGCATGCACGAGGAGCTCGTCAAGATCCTCGGGCGCTTGCGTTACCGGACGAGCTACGGACAGAACATCCTCAAGCACTCGCTCGAGTGCGCTCACCTGGCGGGGATCATGGCCGCTGAGCTCGGCGCGAGCGTGAAGACCGCGAAACGCGGAGCGCTCCTGCACGACATCGGCAAGGCGATGACGCACGAGGTCGAGGGCTCGCACGCTCTCATTTCGGCGCAGCAGGCGAAGCGCTACGGGGAGTCGCAGCACGTCGTCCACGCGATCGAGGCACACCACTACGAGGTCCAGCCCCAGACGGTCGAGGCTGTCCTAGTGATCACGGCCGACGCGATCTCGGCATCGCGTCCGGGTGCGCGGGGAGAGGGTCTGGAGAGCTACATCAAGCGGCTCGAGACGCTCGAGAAAATCGCCAGCGAAAAGAAAGGTGTGGAGCGCGTCTACGCGCTGCAGGCCGGGAGAGAGATCCGCGTCATCGTCAAACCCACGGAGATCGACGACGACACGGCTGTACTTCTTTCCCACGAGATCGCCCGCGAGATCGAGGATCAGCTCGAATATCCCGGACAAATAAAGGTGACGGTCATCCGAGAAAGCCGCGCCGTAGAGTTCGCGAAGTGAAGCGTTACCACGTCACCACGTTCGGTTGCCAGATGAACGCTCACGACTCTGAGCGCATCAAGGGAATGCTCGAGTCTCTCGGGCTGGGAGAGGCGTCCTCACGGGAGGAGGCCGACGTGATGGTCTTCAACACCTGCACGGTCCGCGAGAAGCCCGACCACCGCTTCGCGGCCCACTTGGCGCAGGCGGCCGCCCTCAAGCGGGCGGATCCGGAACGGATCATCGCGGTCGGGGGTTGCTACGCCGAGGCTCAGCGCGAGCGCATCTTCGAGCTCTATCCCGACGTCGACGTGGCCTTCGGTCCGGGATCGATCCCGCACCTGGCCGAATGGGTTGGGGTCGGCGGCTTTGGCGTCCCGCGCGGCAGGTTCGGTCTGGAAGAGCGCCGGTTCGCAGGCGAGCTCCCGAGACACCGTGAGAGAACCTTCCAGGCGTGGGTGCAGGTCTCGATGGGCTGCAACTCCGCCTGTCCGTACTGCATCGTCCCCGCGGTGCGTGGCCGCGAGATGAGCCGCCGTCCCGGCGACTCCGCGGCCGAGGTTTCTCAGCTCGTCGCTGACGGGATGCGCGAGGTGACGCTCCTCGCGCACAAGGTGAGTTCGGGTTGCTCAGTACTCCTCCCTGACATCCGCACCGACTTCGGCGAGCTCCTGCGGGCGCTGGACACCGTCGAGTGCCTCGAGCGCATCCGCTTCACGAGTCCCCATCCGAAAGACTTCCGAGCTCCCGTCATCGCAGCGATGGCCGAATGCGAGGCCGTCTGCGAGCACACGCATCTTCCGCTCCAGTCGGGCTCGACTCGGATCCTGAAGGCGATGCGGCGAACGTACAGCCGCGATCGCTACCTCGCGCTCGTCGAGAGCCTGCGCTCGGCCATTCCCGATCTCGCCCTCACAACCGACGTCATCGTCGGCTTTCCAGGGGAGACCGATTCGGATTTCGAGGAAACGCTGGAGCTCGTGGAGGAAGTGCGGTACGACGGCGCCTTCACGTTCGTCTTCAGTCCGCGCCAGGGCACGGAGGCAGCGGGGATGGGAGATCAGGTGCCGGAGCAGCTGAAACAGGAGCGCGTCGAGTGCCTCATCGAAGCTGTGCAACGGGTCGCCACGGAGCGGAACCGCGAGCGCCTGGGGCGAATCGAGCAGGTGCTCGTCGAAGGGCCCAGCCGGACGGATCCCGCTTTCTTGCGGGGCAAGACCCGGCGCAATACGACGGTCAACTTCAGCGGCGCCGCTCAGCCCGGTGAGCTCGTCGACGTGCGGGTCGAGGGGGCGACGTCCACGACGCTCAAGGGGACGCAGGTAGCACTCGTCGCTGCCTGACCCAGTTTCGACCCATTCAGCCCGCCACGCGTGATCCTTTGCCGAGTACGCTCAAAGCGGGTGGAGGCACGGGGTGGCCCCAATGAGCGTCACGTTCTCGCGCCCGGTCCTCGCGATCTTCGGTCCGACCGCCTCGGGCAAGACGGCCGTTGCGGAGGCCGTCGCCGCCCGCATTCCTGCGACGCTCATCTCCGCCGACTCGATGCAGGTGTACCGGGGCCTGCCGATTCTGACGAACCAGCCCGAGCGGCCCGCACAGTTGGCTGCCATGTGGGAGCTCGATCACGAGGCCTCGGTCGGCGAATACGCACGCCTGGCGCACGCGGCCATCGACGACGCCCTCGCCGGGCAGCGGACGCCCATCGTCGTCGGTGGTACGGGCCTCTATCTCCGTGCCGCCCTCGCCGATCTTCAGCTCCCGCCCCCGGCCAGCCGCGCTCGCCGGGAGCACTTCGAGCGCCTGTACGACAGCCTCGGCGCCGACCGCGCCCACGCGGCTCTCGCTGAGCGCGACGCTTCCGCCGCCGATGTGGTTCACGCGAACGACCGGCGTCGAGTCGTGCGCGCCCTCGAACTCGCGGAGCTCGGTGAGAGCCTCGCACCGCAAAGTAGCCGCCTCTGGACGGACGAGATGCGCCAGCCGACGCTCGTCTTCGGGCTCGAGGTTTCCAAGGAGATCCTTTCGCGGCGTATCGAGGCTCGAACGAAGCGGATGTTCGACCGAGGCGTGGAGGAGGAAGCCGCGCGCGCACTCGCTCGCGCTCCATCCGGGACCGCGCGTCAGGTGATCGGCCTGCGCGAGGTCACGAGACTCGCGCGCGACGAGGCAATTGCCGCGGTGACACGGCGCACCGGCCAATACGCCGCTTATCAACGCAAATGGATGCGCAGGATTCCCGGACTCGTCATCCTGGATGCCGACCGATCGCCGGACGGGGTCGCTCAGGAGTTGCTTGCCGTTGCGGCGGAGCGATTCCCCCTTCTGAGGCAGCAAGAAGAAAGCTCGTCCGGCATCAGGAATGGAGAAGCCGATCAAACCGGGCACGCCGTTTGACTCCTTCGGCCCGCACGCCGAACCGGAAGATCGGAACATCAAGGGGCCCGCGCGGGAGTGGGCCCTTTGGCTTTCGTTAGGGTGCTTCCGTGAGCGGGATCCCGTTCGAGAAGTGGCACGGGCTCGGGAACGACTACCTGCTCATCGAGCGTGCCGCCCTCGAAGTGCCACTCGACGCGCCGCTCGCGCGGCGGCTCTGTGACTACCACTTCGGGGTCGGCTCAGACGGAATCCTCGAGATTCTCGCGACCGACGGGCCGCACGCGGAGCTCGTGATCTGGAATCCGGACGGGTCGACAGCCGAGCTCTCCGGAAACGGGACGCGGATCGCCGCCCGCTGGCTCGCTCGCAAGACCGCGGATGAAGAAGTCACCGTGTCGGTCGGCCGCCGCCGGGTGACGGCTCGGATGCGGGCTGGAGCCGACGTCGAGATGGAGATGGGACCAATCGAGGTCTTGCCTGTCGAACGACTGGACGTCGACGGCGTCCAATTGGAGTTCACGCCGGTCTCCGTGGGCAACCCGCACGCCGTTATCGCCCGGGAGCCTGACCGGGTCGAGCTGCTTCGGCTGGGGCCGCTGGTCGAGAACCACCCGCGTTTCCCGGAGCGAACGAACGTGCAACTCATGCGTGTCGATTCCCGCAGCGAAGCAACCGCGGGGGTCTGGGAACGAGGAGCGGGGGAGACCCTTTCGTCGGGTACGAGCGCGTGCGCGGTGGCCGCGGCCGCAATCGCGAACGGCTGGTGCGAGAGCCCGGTGACGGTCCACCTCGCCGGGGGCGATCTTCTGGTCGAGCTGGACGAACGCATGCAAGCGCGGCTTACGGGTCCCGCGCAACACATCTGCAGCGGGGAGACGGCTGAGGGGTGGCTCGGGGAATGAAATTCGCGCGACGCCTCGATCTCGTCCCGCCGTACCTCTTCGCCGAGCTCGAGCGCAAGATCGAGGAGAAGCGCAAGGCCGGCATCGACGTCATCAGCCTTGGGATCGGCGACCCGGACATTCCGACCCCGGCAGCGGTCGTTGCGGAGATGCAGCGCCAAGTAGCCCGTCCTGAGACGCACCAGTACCCATCGAACCGCGGTCTCGCGGCATTCCGCACGGCGGTCGCGACTTTCTACCGGGACCGGTTCGGCGTCGAGATCGATCCGCACAGAGAGGTGATCCCGGTCCTGGGTGGCAAAGAGGGTGTGGCGCACATCGCCCTCGCCTGCCTCGATCCGGGGGATGTCTGCCTCGCGCCGGAGCCCGGCTATCCGCCCTACACGTCCGGGCCGCTCTTTGCCGGCGCCGACCTTCATTACCTCCCCCTCCGCGCCGAGAACGAGTTCGCGCCCGACCTGGACGGTATTCCGGCCGACGTTTGGGAACGCGCCAACCTTCTCTTCCTCAACTACCCGAACAACCCCACCGGAGCGACGGC
>Ga0066710_100007890_pt1 | contig 10246 bp, 8 predicted proteins | sample GraSoiAngelo_159_FD_79666 | JGI IMG/M metagenome (GOLD analysis project Ga0066710, IMG submission 79666) | Grasslands soil microbial communities from the Angelo Coastal Reserve, California, USA - 14_1009_16_40cm | ecosystem: Environmental > Terrestrial > Soil > Grasslands | place: USA...
GAATTCGACCCTCACCCGAAGGGCCGGGTGAGGGTCGAATTCTCAACTAATCAGCCCTCCCGGATACGCTCCAAATCCTCACGAAGATCCAGCTGGCTGATTCGGCGCTGCAGGTAGTTCGGCGCTCGAGCAAGCAGGTTGGCTGCTTCAACCACGTTGCCCTTTGTTTCTTCGAGCGCTCTAAGGATCAAGTTCCGCTCGAACGACTCCATTGCCTCATCCAATCTGCCAACTTTGGCGACAGAACCGGCGGCTCGCTTAAGCACGTTAGGCGGCAAATCTTCCGGCCGTATTCGATCGGATTTTCCAAAAATTATCGCCCATCGGATCGCACCTGCGAGCTCGCGAACATTCCCCGGCCAGCTGTATTCCTGAAGAGCTCGAATTGTATTGGGCGGCGTGAGGCCGATCTCGCGTTGAGTCGTGTGCTTGTACTTCTGAATAAAGAATTTCACGAGTATTGGAATATCTTCGAGGCGATCACGGAGAGGAGGCATTTCGAGCGGCAATCCCATCCTGAAATAGAGGTCGGCGCGAAACTTGCCGCTGTCTATCTGGTCCTTCAGCGGGAGATTGGTTGCGGAGATCAAACGTATATCGACGGAGATTGGCCGTGTCGACCCGACTCTTCTGACCTGCTGTTCTTCAAGAACACGGAGTAGCGCTGCCTGGCAGTGCAACGGCAGATCTCCGAGCTCGTCGAGAAACAGAGTTCCTCCATCGGCTTCTTCGATAAATCCCTTTTGATCGCGCTCGGCTCCTGTAAATGCGCCTTTGATGTGACCAAAAAGAGCGCTCGCGAAAAGCGTCTCGGTAATGGATCCGCAGTTAACCGCAACGAATGGTCCGTTACGACGGTTACTGTTGTTGTGCATGGCGTGTGCGGCAAGTTCCTTGCCCGTTCCGCTTTCACCCAGGATCAGCACAGGGCTCTCGGTCGGTGCCAGAAGAGAAATCGCTTCGTAGGCCTTCTTCATCGCGCTGCTCTCGCCGATCATGTCGTGACGAAGATTGACTTCATGGGCAAGCTGCCGGTTCTCCGTCTCCAGCCATTCGACGTACCGGACATGTTCGAGAGCAAGCGCGGCGATCCCTGCGATTGCCGTCGTTAACTGCAGATGCGTTTCGTCGAAAGGCGTTCCAGCGTCCGTCGTCGCAAGGTAAACAACGCCGATCGCAGCGTTCATCACGAGCAAAGGAACACAGAGAACCGAGTGAATTCCCGACGCAATGATGCTTTCCGTCGGCGCACTCGCGAGCAAATCATTTCGAAGTAGCGATTCCCTTGAAGTAAACACCTGCTCCACGACGGTGCGGCTCACGCGGATCTGCTTTCCAGACGCGATTCTTTGATGTTGCACAGCGTGCCCCCCGAAAAGCTGGCCGACCTCGGCACCGAGCAGGATCACTCCTTCCTGCGCGGGAACGATCTTGAAAAGGCGTACGAGAAGTATCGCCTGAAGTTTTTCCGAGGAATCGATGTGGCTGATTTCCGTACTGAGTTGGAGAAGCACGCCGATATTTTGCGTGGTACGGTCATTCACCAGGTCCTGAGCCCGCAATCGCGTTGTGTCGGTGGATAAGAGCGAAGTTTTGGAGTCTTCCTCGAAGTAGATCTGCGGGCACGGAGCAACATCGTCGATGAGAAAGCAAAACCGTGTCGAGCCTACCAGGATTTCATCTCCATGTCCGAGCCGTGCCCGATTCACGGCCTTGCCGTTGACGAAACTGCCGTTTGTACTGTCGAGATCGATCAGAACAAATTCGTCGGCATCCCTTTGAATCCGGCAATGATGAGAGGAAACGGTCGGGTCTTCGAGCCGCAGATCGTTAGTTAAATCACGGCCGATCCTCAATTCCGGCGAATTGAGGAGCACCTGTTCGGGCGCGTGTCCCGATACGCGAAGGAGTCTGGGCTTCATAAGGGGCTACATTCTATTCGGATATAGCGTTTACCTCAAAAGATACGAACTCGCAGTCGTCTTTATTGCACATCAATGATTTAGCGCATCTTCCACACGGCTCGCCACTTGCCATAGTCCAGGCAACCGGGGATTCCGGCAAAGAAAATAAGGAGGATTGTATGACGAGAAAACTTTTTGAGACGGTGACAGTGTTTGCTATCGCAGCCCTGGCGTTGACTGCATTTGTTCCTGCAGCCTCGGCCCAAAGCGGTAAAACGTTCAACTTTGTGATCCCATTCGAATTCTATGCCGGCTCGGTGTTGATGCCGGCCGGAGAGTACACAGTAGCGCAGACGGCGGGTACGCGTGCAACCCAGATCTATGATCGCAACGGCCACGTGACGAGCATTTTGCCTATCACGGGAAAGAGCAATGCGATCGGAAACAACCGCATGGTATTCAATCGCTACGGAACCATGACCTTCCTATCCGAGATACAGTGGGCGAATTCCGAGACTGGTTACAAGCTGCGAGAATCGAACCTCGAGCGAGAGACAAGGCTGGGAAATTCGCCGGTCAGAGTCGCGGTTCAGCCAAAGCAGTGAGAGCCCCGGCCATCAGGATCGAAAGGATTGTGATGGCCAGCCCGATCTTGAAGGATGCAGGATCGAACACGAAACGGACTTCATGATCGCCGGCGGGCACGGGTATTCCGGTCAGGGCATAGTTGGCGGCCACGACTGGAACCCGTTCACCGCTTATTGTTGCGCGCCAGCCGGGATAGTAGATCTGACTCACCACTAGCAGCGATCTGGCGGAGCTCCGAACGCTGAAACGATACCCATTACTTCCCGCCTCCTCGATTACAACATCCTCTCGCGTCGAGGATGTTGTGGAGTCTTCGAACTCTGGCTGCGGCAGAGGCTCCGACAGAATGACAGTACGCTGGGGATCGAAAGAAGGATCCTTGAGACGATTCAACTCCGCGTCCGGAGCTGGAAGCACTTCAGCTCCGGATGCTTGAACAAGAAAAGCACGAGGCAACACGCGTGTGTTCTCGAAAACGGAAACATGGCCATCGCCAAACACCGAAGTGAACCGCTCCGAATGTGCGGCAAGCGTTTGAAACTCCGGTCCACCAGCCGAAACGACGACGTATTTCACATTCAACATGTCGAGCCTCCGATCGGAGGTGTCGGCAACGCGGTAGGCGATGAGGAAAATTCCATCTTGCCTATCCTGGCTCAGGCCCGAGGCGAACAGTCTCGGACGCTCGAGACAAACCTCGTATCCGTCGGCTGCGGCGAAACCGTACATCATGGCCACATTTGCGGGATACGGATTTCCAATCTCCACCACGCGGTCGCGCGAAGCATCAGCATTCTTATTCAGAAAATCGAAAACGGGAGCGGCAGCATAGATTGAGCGTGGCGAAGAGAATCCAGTGAAACCGTAGCTGAACGTCACCATATCAAATATGACGAAGCTCAGAATGAGCGCGGAGAAGACGCGCCCTTTCATTCGCCCAAACAAAGCCCAGGCGAGAATAGCCATCGCAACGCACAGTAGAAGCACAGAGAACGAAGGACGCCGCATCAGCGGCGGCTGGACCGGCGTTGCAAGCTGCAGCCGCGAAATCGCGCCAATTACCGCCGCAAATGCAAGTCCCGCAAAACCCCACGCGTATTTGCGCTTTCGGCCGATCAGCGCCGTCTCGGCTTCCTGAAGAGTCGAAATACCCAACCCCGCCATGGCCGCAATGCCAAAGCTGGCGACGAAAATAAAGCGCCCGTTCTTCATGGATTTCAGATACGGCGTGTGCGCCACAACCCAGCTGACTGGTGGAATGGTGTAAGCAATCATCAAGGCAATGGCGGTTACAAGGATCAGAAAAACAACGTATCGTCTTGCGCGATGGAGGGGTGCCAGCGACGCCGCGAGTAATGTCAACATGCCCAGATATGCAGCGCCTTCGGGCACAGAGATTCCGGCAGAATTCGGACTGCTGAGGATGTCTCTTGAAAACAGACCCTGCGCCTGATGCACCTGCAGCGCCGGCCATGGCGCTTCAAACTGACTGCCGAGCTGGCGAAGCCACTCGACCGTAGGAATGACCTGAACCGCTCCCAGTCCGACGGCGAGCACGCCCACCGCCGCAAAGTATTGAGGAAACCTTCTATCGCGAGCCCATAGAACCGCTGCGAACGCACAGCCGACGAGCGCGGAGTGCGCCGTTGTTTCGGGGTGTCCCGCAAGAATCGGCATGGCAAAAGCGACCGCGGCGAGCACAATGTTTCGTCTCGAAGGACAGCCGCGAAGACGAACAAGCGAGTAGCAGATCAGCGGGAGCCAGATAGTCGCGTCGCCGAGCGCCTGCCCCTGCCACGCCGTGGTGAATCCGCAGGACGAATAGACTATGCCGGAAACAATGGCTCCGGTTTTCGTTGCGCCGATCGACCGCGCAAACAAGCTCATAAAGAACGCGCATACGAACATTCTTATTAGAAGACATGCCGCCCATGCCACTGGAACGGGCAACACGTAATAAAGAAAGTTCGGTGGGTAAAACAGCGCCGACTGCGCATTCGCGAGGAATGGCGCACCCGCAAGTATGTGGGGATTCCACAGCGGAAAGGTTCCGTCGTGCACGGCGCGCGCGGCAAAAGCGTGAAAGGGATAGAACGATGTAATAAGGTCGCCAATCTCGGGAATAGGCGGCCACCTGGATGAGCCGCCCCATACGGGGAATGGAGCAAGCAGGTGAGCTGGAAAAGGAACAAGGCCGATCAGCAAAGGAAAATAGTTCGCGACGGCGAGAAGAGCAAATATGATGAAAGCCGTGCGCCGGAAAGTCATCGAGTCGCGTCGGGACTTCGACCCTCACCCAACCCTCTCCCAGTGGGAGAGGGATTTATTACTTTGCTTGTTCGCATTTTCGATAGCCTAGCACAGTGAATAAAGCTTCCCCTTCTCGTCCCCGAACAGGCCGCTCGGCCGCATTCGTCGCCACGGGCATATTGCTCAGCCGGCTTGCCGGCCTTGTCCGGCAACGCGTTTTCGCCTATTACTTCGGACTGCAATCGGACGCGGCTGATGCCTTCAACGCGGCGTTCAAGATCCCTAATGTTCTCCGGTATCTTTTTGGCGAAGGCGCGCTTTCCGCTTGATTCATTCCGGTGTATGGCTCGCTTCTCGCTCGCAAAAATCAGCGCGGGGCAGATCGGGTCGCTGGTGCCGTGGCATCGGCGCTGGCAGTCATTGTCTCGATCATCGTTCTCATAGGAGTACTCGCCACTCCGCTCTTCATCGATGCAATCGCACCGGGCTTCGCAGGTGCGAAGCGTGATCTCACGATTCAAATTGTGCGGGTTCTGTTTCCGGGTGCGGGCCTCTTCGTCATGTCCGCATGGTGTCTCGGTGTATTGAACAGCCACCATCGTTTCCTGCTGTCATACACCGCGCCGGTCATGTGGAATGCCGCAATGATCACAGCGCTGGTAATCGGAGGGAAATCCCCACTTCCTCGCCTAGCGATCATTCTGGCATGGGGATCGGTTGCAGGCGCCGCACTTCAATTCACAGTGCAGTTGCCCGTGGTCTTCCGTGTCGCTCCGGATTTGCGGTTTCGAATCGATGCAGCTTCCAAGGATGTTCGTGAGGTCATTCGCAATTTCACGCCGGCGTTTGTGAGCCGCGGTGTAGTGCAGGTCAGCGCATACATCGACTCGGTTATTGCGAGTTATCTGCCGACAGGCGCAGTCACGGGACTGACGAATGCGCAACTCTTTTACACATTGCCAATCAGCCTCTTCGGCATGTCGATTTCCGCCGCGGAACTTCCTGCCATGTCGGGCGCGCTCGGCTCGGATCCTGCCGGGGCTGAGACAGTCCGGCGGCGGCTCGCCGCGGGGCTGAGGCAGATTGCTTTCTTTGTTGTGCCATCAGCGGTGGGGTTTCTGGCGCTGGGCGACGTGGTTGCCGCGGCTCTGTTGCAAACCGGAAAATTCAGTCATGACGATGCTCTGTACGTCTGGGGCATTCTCGCGGGTTCTGGCGTGGGATTGCTTGCGTCGACATTCGGCAGACTGTATTCGTCGACGTACTACGCATTCAAAGACACGCGAACACCGCTTCGCTTTGCCCTCGTTCGCGTGGCGCTGACCACGATCCTCGGATACTTCTTCGCACTTCCGCTGCCACGACTATTGAATATTCCCAGCGTCTGGGGAGCAGCGGGCCTCACCGCTTCCGCGGGCCTTTCCGGATGGGTCGAGATGCTGCTCCTCCGACGAAGACTTCACGCACGCATCGGATCAGCGTGGCCCGGCACGAGCTTCCTTCTGAAGCTATGGGGGGCGGCAATTCTTGCAGCGGCTGTGGCGTGGGGAATCAAACTCGTTATTCCTGTGATGCATCCAGCCGTAACGGCCATCGTCGTACTTGGCCCCTATGGTCTGGTCTACTTTGCCGCGACCTACGCGTTCGGAATCCCCGAAACAACGTCCGCGTTGAAACGGCTGCGGCCTTGAGCGATTGAAGACGACATACATCCGCGGAATCCGCGGGTCGAATACGTTTTTCCACGTGGGCATTTACGACTTGGAATATTTTGACACGAGCTCGGCGATCACCGACACGAGCCGACTAGGCTCAAACGGCTTAGGCATGTGGACTTGAAATCCGGCTGACAACACCGTGTCGCGATCGATTGCTGTCGTGTAGGCAGTGAGCGCAATAGCCGGCACGAACGTACCGCGTTCGCGGTCCTTCGCACGGATGCGACCAATGAGAGTGTACCCGTTGTATTCGGGCATGCCGATGTCGGCAACGATAATCGCAGGCGGCCCCTGATCGTAAGCGGCGAGAGCCTCTGGAACGGAGCCAGTCGCGGTTACGGTGCCGCCATTAGTTTGAAGAAGGACACGCAGAAGTTCACGCGTGTCCGGATCATCTTCTACAACGAGAATCGTAATTCCGTTAAGCGGCGACTCCATACCTGATGCAGCTTTACTGAATCCCGAGGAGCGCGCGGCCCTCGGGAGAAATTTTTTCAGGTGTCCAGACGGGATCCCACACAACCTGAACGTCCGCCTCGACGACGCCGGGCAGATCAAGGATTTTATTGCGAGCATCGCCAGCAATCGAGGCGCCCATACCGCAGCCTTGCGCTGTCAGCGTCATTTTCACATCAACGCGAGTTCCGTCTGGGAGTTGGGTAATCTCCATACCATAGATGAGGCCGAGGTCGACGATGTTTACCGGGATCTCAGGATCGAAGCAGGTTTTCAGCGCCTGCCAGACTTCCTTTTCCAGGGCTTCACCCGACAGCGCCTGGCCCGAGCTCACCAGAGTCTCGACGGGGGTTGTCTGCATTCCAATAGCGTCGGCATCGCGGTTGGCGAGCCGGAAAAGTCCGCCATAACTGGGCACGAGCAATGTGTAGGACCCACCCAACGATTGCGTGACCATGACTTCGGTGCCTTGCGAAAGCATTAGCGTATGGCCGGCAGGCACCGCGACAACCTGGCAATCGCGCGTGAGCTTGATCGGCTCGTCTGTTGGATTTTCCATAAATGCTCCAAAAACCATTATAGTTCGCGCGCTTCGATTGGAAAGGAATAGTCATGGACGACCCCTTCGGAAGTCCCGTTCCGTGGTTCGACAGGCTCACAACGCCATCTGCCGCAACACATTCACTCCACTACCAACTGGGAAGGCAAATTGCAACCAGTTGAATGGTCTTATCCGAGCACGCTAGACTGGAATTGCAGACCCTTTTCCATGTCAGGAGGTAATCGAATGCCGAAATGTCCGATCCATCGGATCGACCTGGTATGTTTTTGCCCGGCATGTCGTGGTTCAGTGAGGTCGAAGCGGAAGGCCGCCTCATCTCGCGCGAATGGAAGGCTTGGAGGCAGGCCGCCAAAATCAAGAACCGCGAAACGTCGGGCCCGTTAGGCATCAATCGCCGCGAAAAGGCACGAGGTTCTTCCAGAAGCTTTTCTGCTTCCTGGCGAGAATTACCCGGTTCTTACCCGTACGCTTAGCTTCGTATAGGGCCTCGTCAGCACGCCGGATCAAATCATCAGGATTATCTTCCGGATTGAATTCGGCGAGGCCGCAGCTTGCTGTGAGATTGACTTTGAAATCCTGGCCATCTTTCGTGTACTCGTGACTGCAGCCGGCAATCCTGGCAATTATTTCGACGAATTTGGTTTCGGCCTGGACCAGGTCCAGGTCCGACATCATGATCACGAATTCCTCCCCGCCATATCGGGCCAGAAAATCGCTCGAACGTACGTGCTTCCCGAATCGCTGAGCAGCACTCAATAAAATGCGGTCACCGATCTGATGGCCGTGCGTGTCATTGATCTGTTTGAAATTGTCGAGATCGAGCATGGCGACGACGAAGGCCTTTCCGTTCTGTTTGTGCCTCTCGACCCACCGCTCGATTTCAGCGTCAAAGCTGCCGCGATTGGACACGCGCGTGAGCGGATCCAGTGAAGCTTCTTCCTTGGTCTTGCTGAGATTCGTCTGCAGAACCTCGATTCTTTTGGAAAGCCTCGTATAGCTGTTTTCGTCCTGCTTTTGCTTCTCGGCCACCACGCGGTTCAGCTCACGGACTTCCTGCGAAATCTGCTTTTTCATTTCGCGAATGTCGTGGATTTCGGTAAGTCGGTTGAACCGTTCCGAACTGCCCATCAAACGAACATTGAATGCCTGGGCTTCACCCGCAAGCTTTCCGAGTGCGGTGCGAAGAACATCGATCACCTCGGCGAACTCGGTTTCGCGGTCGAGTAGATACGTTCGCGCGCGCGTTAAATAGTCCTGGCAGAGCCGCAGGCATTCACCCGCGACAAGCGGTGTGTTGTTGTCGCCGTTGACGGAATTTGCAAGACGATGCCGGTATTTTTCGAGTTTGCCGCGGAATTCGTAGGTGTTGAGCGTATCACTCTCGACCGCGGTATCGGCCACGAGCGCCAGCAGACGGGCCGAAAACATGGCAAGCTCGGCGGAGGGATTCCCGCTTTTTTCGGCTGTGACAGGCTTCGCGTTTTGCTCCGGGTCAAGGAGGCCCAGCGGCTTACTGAGTCGTTCGTTCATACCGGACTCATCGGCCGCGGGCCATCGAAACTTTACTGCGTATGTTGCATAGTGTACAGGTAGTTATGCACTGCACCGACCCCTGGAGTGTCCTGGGCGATTTTCTCCGCTATTGAACGAATTTCGTCGTTGGCCACTTCGCCGCGCAGAGTTACGACATCGCCCTGCGAATCCACATTAATCTGCCTGGCAGGCACCTGCTTGTTAAGCGAAAGAGCCGCCTTCACTTTTGCCGTCAACGTGGCGTCTTGCGACGTTTCCTTCATCGCGTAGGCAGCACCTGAAAAGGTATTCGCGAGTTGCTGCTTCGCGCCATCCCACCCCCGTGTCGAAACCAGAAATGCCATCCACAGCAACCCTGCCAGAAACAGTGCGATCACGACACCGCCCAGAAGAGACACTTCCCTACGTCTCGGTGCCGCGACAGGTCGCTCAACGCGTACGGTTCGCTCGCGAACCGGAGCGGGCCCCGTTCTGTAATGATCGCGGATACGCTGTTCCCACGCGGCATCGGTGACGTCGGGCCAGTCCGCGGGATTGAATGCGGGACCTCGTTCAAGAGTCCTTTTATCGATATTTAAAAGAATGTAGTCCGGCCACGGCGAGGCACTGAATAAAGACCAGGGAACGATGAACAATTCGGGATATCCGTCGACCATGAGGACTGCATAAATCAGTCGCTCGGTCGAGGGATCAACAATGACGTCTTCAATTTTCCCGATGTCCTCCCCCGTGCTCGTGCGCACACGATTGCGCAGAATAGTGGTGCCAAGCCACAATTTGCGTCTTTGCATGATTCACCCCTCTAAGATCCGAATTTGCAATTGCCCTGCCACCGGGATCCGATTGTTGCGTCTAAGCTTTGGAATTCGACTTGAGGAGGGTCCGATGAAAAAATTCCTGTCTGCGATAGTGCTCGGCTCCACACTGGCCGCAGCCGCCCCGGCCCAAACCCCGGCCGCACCACAGCCGCCCATGCTCGTGGTTATGGGAAATGGCCAGGTCATGGCAACGCCGGACGAAGCCACGGTTCGACTCGGGATCGTCCGGCAGGCGCCCGCCGCCCAGGCTGCACAAGACCAGGCCAGTGCGGTCGCCCAACAGATTCTGAATGAAATTCGAAAGCTTGGAGTGATGCCCGAACGGATTCAAACAGCGCGTCTGGTGCTTTCGCCGGTATACGCACCCCGCAGCCCCGAATCACGTGACGCACCTCGGATCGTGGCTTACAACGCGTC
>Ga0066710_100007891_pt1 | contig 10246 bp, 7 predicted proteins | sample GraSoiAngelo_159_FD_79666 | JGI IMG/M metagenome (GOLD analysis project Ga0066710, IMG submission 79666) | Grasslands soil microbial communities from the Angelo Coastal Reserve, California, USA - 14_1009_16_40cm | ecosystem: Environmental > Terrestrial > Soil > Grasslands | place: USA...
GCGCGGCGGCGCCGAAGCACGAAACGGGCGAGGGCGGTCATAAGCCGCGCACCATACGGATTCGGAACGAGCCTTCGCAAGGGCGATTTACACCCTGCATGAGTCCTATGCAGCTATTCATTCGGCCGGTCGCTCGTGTATCGTCGGAGCCATGGCGATGACGCGGACGATCGAGCTGAAGACGGCGATTCCGGGGCCCAAATCCCGCGAGATTCTCGCCCGCAAAGAGCGGGTGGTCGCCGACCCGCTGTCCGTCTTTCTCCCTGTCGTGATCGAGGAGGGCCGCGGCGCGACCCTCACCGACGTCGACGGCAATACCTTCATCGACTTCACCGGCGGCGTCGGCTGCCTCAACGTTGGCCACTCGCACCCGCGCGTCGTCGAGGCCGCGCAGGAGCAACTCGCCAGGTTCTCCCACACCGACTTCACGATCGTCCCCTACGAGGTCTACGTCACACTCGCGGAGCGGCTGATCGGCGCCTCTCCTTTCCGCTCGCCGGCCAAGGCGGCGTTCTTCAACGCCGGCACGGAAGCGGTCGAGAACGCGATCAAGTTCGCGCGCGTCTACACGGGCCGCCCGGCGGTGATCGCGTTCGAGGGCGGCTTCCACGGGCGCACGCTCCTGTCGCTCTCGCTGACCTCGAAGACGCACCCGTACAAGGCGGGGCTCGGGCCGTTCGCGCCCGAGATCTACCGAGTGCCGTTCCCGAACGAGTACCGCGGTCCGAGCGCCGAGGAGGCGCTCGCGGCCCTCGAGCGCGCGCTGATCACTCAAATCGCCGCCGAGACGGTCGCGGCGATCGTGATCGAGCCCGTCCAGGGAGAGGGCGGCTTCGTCGTCGCGCCGCAGGCGTTCCTCGACGGCGTTCGTCGGCTCTGCGACGAGCATGGAATCGTCATGGTCGTCGACGAGGTCCAGACAGGTTTTGGGCGCACCGGCAAGCTCTTCGCGATCGAGCACTACGGAATCGAGCCCGATCTGATCACGGTCGCGAAGTCGATCGCCGCCGGGTTGCCGCTCTCGGGCGTGATCGGCAAGGCCGAGATCATGGACGCGCCCGCCGACTCGGCGATCGGCGGCACCTACGTCGGCAACCCAGTCGCGCAGGCGGCGGCGCTCGCCGTTCTCGACGTCATCGAGGACGAGGGCGTCTGTGAGCGCGCGGCTCAGCTCGGCGAGACGATTCGCGCCCGGATGGAGTCCTGGCGGGAGCGCTGGCCGCAGATTGGCGACGTCCGCGGCCTCGGCGCGATGCTCGCGATCGAGCTGGTGAAGGAGCCGGCGAGCAAGGAGCCGGACGCAGAGAGGGCGACCGCGGTCGTCGAAGCGGCCGCGGAGCGCGGCCTCCTGCTGCTCAAGTCCGGCATCTACTCGAACTGCATCCGCGTGCTGGCGCCGCTCATCCTGACGGACGCGGAGCTTGAAGAAGCCCTGGCCGTCTGGGAAGACGCGCTGGATTCCGTGCTGACTTAGTTCCGCCCCGGCGGTACCGTGGCCGTCGTGAAGAAGCCGGCGCAGGTGGTCGCCGCGGGGGTCGCGTTCCTGATCCTTGGAACGGCCGCGGGAGCCGTGCCCCGACGAGCGTACGTTCTGTGGACCGGAAGCAAGGTCTACGTCACCGAAGACGGGCAAGCCTGGCGCCAGGTGACGCCACGCGGCGCCGTCAGGCCGGGCACCTTCAGGGCGATCGACGCCGTGGCGTTTCGTCGGACCCGTGAGGGCTGGTTGATCGCGAGCGACTGCGCTACGGGACGGGGCTCGGTCTACCGGACTCTTGACGGCGGACGGAGCTGGAGGACGTACGCGTTCCATGCCCACTCGTGTGCCGGCGGAGCGAACTTCTCGCTCGACGTTCTGAACGACAAGCGGGCGTGGGTGGTCCAAAACGAGCCGACAGGGCCGACGGCGCGCCTCTACCGCACGACCAACGGAGGTCGATCGTGGCAAGTCGTCCGCGAGCTCGCTGATTACGGCAAGGTCGTCTTTGTCAGCCCGACGAAGGGTTGGCTGGCCGGCTTGCACCTTTTGCGGACGGCCGACGGCGGCAGGACCTGGCACCGCCAGTCGCTTCCGGCTCCGCGCGGCTACCGCGGTCGGCTGGTGTTGCTCACCGCCCCCCGCTTCTTCGGCCGGCATGGCGTTCTTGCCGGTCAGTATGAACGCGGCAATCCAGTGATCGGCTTTTATCGGACGAGCGACGGAGGTCGTCGCTGGCGACTGCTCGGCACGCTGCCGGGCTCGGCGCCGGGGGTCTTTCCGCAGTTCACGCTCAGCGCGGTCTCCGGCTCGATCGTCTGGCTACTGACGGCCGGCGCGAAGCCGGCAGTCCACGTGACCCAGGACGGAGGCAGTCACTGGTCGAGCCATGCGCTGGCGCGCAAGCTGTACGCACCGGTTGCGTTGAGCGCCGGCGTGGCGGCCGCCTCCGACTTCCACGGTGTTCCTTACATCACTCGCAACGGCGGCCGCAGCTGGCGGCGTCTGAAGCTCTAGGGAGCCGCGGCCCTCCGGTCCGGGCATCCTTCAGCGCGTGGTCGGAGAACTGATTGCGGGCCGCTACGAGCTCGAGGAGCTCGTCGGCTCAGGTGGCATGTCGAGCGTCTACCGCGCGCACGACCGGCTGCTCGAGCGGGCGGTCGCGCTGAAGATCCTGCACGAGCAGTTCACGCGGGACGACGACTACGTCGAGCGCTTTCGCCGGGAAGCGCGCGCCGTCGCGCAGCTGGCCCATCCGAACATCGTCACGGTGATCGACCGGGGCGAGCAGGACGGCCGGCAGTTCATCGTCTTCGAGTACATCGACGGGATGAACCTGAAGGAGCTGATGGCGGAGGAGGGCCCACTGAGCCCTCGCGAGGCGATCGAGCTTGCGCTGCAGGTCGCGCGCGGGCTCTCGTTCGCGCACGATCAGGGGCTCGTCCACCGCGACGTCAAGCCGCAGAACGTGCTGCTCGACGCCGACGGCCGAGCGAAGGTGACCGACTTCGGCATCGCCCATGCGGTCGACGTCGACGGGATGACGATCACGGGCACGATCATGGGGACGAGCAACTACATCGCGCCGGAGCAGGCCCGCGGCCAGCCGGTCGACGAGCAGACCGACGTCTACTCGCTCGGCTGCGTGCTCTACGAGCTGCTCACCGGCGAGGTTCCCTTCGCCGGCGACAACTTCGTCGCGGTCGCGATGCGCCACGTGAACGACCCCGTGCCCAGTGTCCGTGACGCTCGGCCCGACGTGCCGCCGCGCCTCGATCGGGCGATCCAGCAGGCGATGGCCAAGGATCACGGCGAGCGGTTCGAGTCGATGGCCGACTTCGCCGCCGAGCTCGAGGCCTGCCACGCCGAGCTCGACGGCAACGAAGGTGCCACGATGGTCGTGCCGGCGCGGTCGCGCACGCGCCTGAAGTCGCGGCGTCCGGCCCGCGCGCGGAGGCACTGGAGCGTCTGGCCCTTCGTGCTGCTCGGGGTTGGTCTCGCCGCGCTCGTCGGCGGGCTCGCCGGGGCGATCCTGCTTCAGGACAACGGCGGCGGCTCAAGCAGCAACCCGCCCCCACCGCCGACCGGATCGGTCCAGCTTCGGGGCGTCACCGCGTTCGATCCTGAGGGAAGCCCCCCCGGCGAAGAACACAACGACACTGCCAAATACGCAACCGACAACGACCCGAAGACTTACTGGCGAACCGAGCACTACAACGGGGCCCAGCTCGCCAAGAGCGGGGTCGGGGTCGTCCTCGACGCGGGAAGGCCGGTTGCTTTGCGGTCGCTGACCGTTACGAGCGAGACGCCCGAGTTCACGGCGGTTATCAAGGCCGGAAGCTCAGAGGGCGGTCCATTCTCGGTGGACTCCGCGCCCTCGACGGTCGGAAGCTCGACGACCTTTCGGCTGAACGGGAAAAACGCCCGTTACTACCTGGTCTGGATCACCGACCTCGGCGGTAACGACCAGGTGCAGATCCAGGAAGTAAAGACGCGCTAGAACTGCAGCCGCGAGCGCCGCTCGTGGCGCTCGAGCGCGAGCTCGACCAGCCGGTCGAGCAGCTCGGGGTACGGAATCCCCGACGCTTCGAACAGCTTGGCGTAGACGCTCGTGGCGGTGAAGCCCGGGATCGTGTTCAGCTCGTTGACGAGCACGACGCCGTCCTGGCGGACGAAGAAGTCGACGCGCGCCATCCCTTCGCACTCCGCAGCGACGAAGCTCTCGACCGCGAGGCGCTGGACGCGCTCGACCTGTTCCCTGGAGATCCTCGGCGGGATGATCAGGTCCATACCGCCCTCGTCGTACTTGGCCGAGTAGTCGTACCAGTCGGGCGCGTCGAAGCCGTGCGAGACGATCTCGCCGGGAAGGGATGCGATCGGGCTGCGGTTCGAGCCGAGGACGCCGCACTCGACCTCGATTCCCGCGACGAACTCTTCCACGAGCACCTTCTCGTCGTGGCGGAAGGCGAGCTCCACCGCGGGCGCGAGCTCTTCCTTCGACCGGACCTTCGTGATCCCGACCGACGAGCCGAGCCGGGCGGGCTTGACGAACACGGGGTAGCCGAACGGGTTGCCGAGCTCGTCGCCCTCGCGCAGGGTGATGTTCTGCGTCACCGGAATCTGCGAGTCGCGCATGACCGCCTTGAACTTGTCCTTGTCCATCGCGAGCGCCGAGCCGAGCACGCCGGCGCCGACGTAGGGGACGCCTGCCAGCTCGAGCAGCCCCTGGACGGTGCCATCCTCGCCGAAGGGGCCGTGCAGGACCGGGATCACGACATCGACGCCGGCCAGCGTCGCGGGAACGCTCTCCGTGGGGACGGGCAGGGTCTCGACTGCGGTGCGGCCGTCGCTTTCGTCGACCTCTCGGGTGACACCTGCGTCCAGCGCCCGCGTCTCGCCGGACTCGAGCTCCCATTTCCCCTCGCGGTCGATCTCGACCGTGACCGCCTCGTAGCGATCGGGATCGAGCGACTCCAGCACGGAGCGCGCGGAGGCCACGGAAATCTCGTGCTCGCTGGAGCGACCCCCCATGACCACGGCTACGCGCAGCTGTTTCGTCGGTTTCGACCCGAATCTCACGGCACGGCCGTCGTCGTGCCGGTGTAGTCGCCGACGAAGATCGTCACCGTCGACCCGGCCGGGGCGCTCGTCCCGCCTCCAGGCTGCTGGCTGACGACGATCCCCTGCTCGCCGGGGTCGCTGACCGACTGCTTGACCACCTTCACCTTGAACCCGGAGCCCGTCAGGATCGCCTTCGCGGTCGGCTCGTCCTGGTTGCTCACGTCGGGAACGGGCGTCGTCGCGGTCGAGCCGCGCGAGACGCTCAGCGTCACTGTCGTCCCGGAGCCCACTCTCGTTCCGGCCCCCGGCGACTGTGAGACCACGGTGTCGGCGGGTTGGTTCGAGTCGACGAGGATCTCCGTGGCGTTCAGCCCGGCCCCGAGCAGCGTCGAGCGGGCGCTCGCGTAGGGCTGGCCGACCACGTTCGGGATTTCGATCTGCCTGACCCCCTGCGAGACGTTGATCCGAACCTTCGTGTTCCAGAAGACGCGGCTGTCCGCGGGCGGATTCTGGCCGGTGACGGTGTCCGGGCTCTGCGACGAGTAGACGTGGAAGACGGAGACCTTCAGGTGCGCGGCGGTCAACGCCGCGACCGCGTCGCTCTGCGCCTTGCCGACGACGTCCGGAACCGTTGTCTTCGGTCTCCCGTTGGAGACGGTGAGCCTGACGGTGTTGCCCTTGTCGGTCTTCTCGCCGCCGTCGATGCTCTGCGACATCACCGTGCCGGCGGGATAGATCTCGCTGAAGCCGGGGACGATCTTCGCCTTCAGGTCCTTGTCAGTGATCTTCTTGACCGCCTGCGCCTTCTTCAGCCCGACGACGTAGGGCACAGCCACGGGCTTGTTCGCGTTCAGCTCGTCCCTGATCTTCCCGTACGCGAACCAGGCCGCGAAGCCGGCGCCGACGAGCAGCAGCAGCACCAGCAGCCACGGCCAGATCGAGCGAGACCGCCGCGGCGGCCCCTCGTAGCCGTAGTAGCCGGCCGGTGGCGTCGGCGGAGGCGCCTGCGGCGGCGCGACCTGTGTGGGTCTCGGCGCGATGATCGTCGGCGCGCCGGAGATGCCCGCACCTGCGAGCACAGCGGTCGCCGCGTCCGTGGTCTCGCTCGAGACGGAGAGGCCACGCTGGATGCGAGCGAGGTCGGCGTTCATCTCCTCCGCAGTCTGGTAGCGGTCCTCGGGATCCTTCGCCAGCGCTCGCAGGACGACCAGATCGAGGTCGTCGGGGACGTCGTCACGCAGCTCGGACGGCGGTACCGGCACTTCGGAGAGGTGCTTCATCGCGATCTCGAGCGGCGTGTCGCCGGTGAACGGCACCGTGCCGGTGAGCATCTCGTAGAGGACGATCCCGACCGAGTAGACGTCGGAGCGCTGGTCGACCGGCGAGCCGCGCGCCTGTTCGGGCGAGAGGTACTGCGCGGTGCCGATGATCGAGCCGACCTCCGTCATCTGGCTCGCGCCCGAGCGGGCGATGCCGAAGTCCGTCACCTTCAGCCGCCCGTCCGCGTCGACGACGACGTTGTGCGGCTTGATGTCGCGGTGGACGATGCCGTGCCTGTGGGCGAAACCGAGCGCGGCCAGCATCTGGCGCGTGTAGTCGATCGCGATCCGGATCGGCGTCGGGCCCCGGCTGACGATCAGCTCCTTCAGCGACCGCCCGGAGAGGTACTCCATCGCGATGTAGTAGGTGCCCTCAGCCTCGCCGCGGTCGTAGATCGAGACGATGTTCGGGTGCGAGAGGCCGGCCGCGTTCTTCGCCTCGCGCCGGAAGCGCTCGATGAACGAGTCGTCGGCGGCGTGCCGGTCGTCGAGGATCTTGATCGCGACGCGGCGCCCGAGCTCCTGGTCCTCGGCGAGGTAGACGTTCGCCATCCCGCCGGCGCCGAGCTTGCGGATGATCCGGTAGCGGCCGTCGAAGACGGAGTCGATCAGGGTGTCGCCTGTTACCGCCATGGCCTTACTTCTTCGACCTCGAGCTGAGGACCGCCTGCATCAGCAGCTTGGCGATTGGCGCCGCCGTCGTGCCGCCGAACCCGGTCTGATTCTGGAGCGTCACCGCGACAGCGACCTGCGGGTTGTTGGCCGGAGCGAAGCAGATGAACCAGGTCGTGTTGATGCCGGAGTTGCCGGTCTCCGCGGTACCCGTCTTGCCCGCGACCGAGATGCCCGGGATCGCCGCCGCGCCGCCGGTTCCGTCGTTGACAGCGGCGACCATCATCGAGTTGATCTCGCTCGCAGTCTGGCGCGACATCACGCGCCTCAGCTTCCGCGGGTCGATGCGGACGATCGTGTGGCCGCCGGAATCGACGACGCGGTTGAGCACCTGTGGCTCCATCTCGACGCCGCTATTGGCGACCGTCGAGGCGACCATCGCCATCTGCAGCGGCGTCACGGCGAGGGTTTCCTGCCCGAAGGCGAGGCGGCCAGGGTCGACCTGGGTTGCCGGATGGGACGGGAAGAAGAGCTTGCCGTCGTGATAGAGGCCGCTCGGAAGCTTCTGGTCGGCGGGCGTCTCGATCGGCGGGTCTTGGTAGAAGCCGAACTTCTTCATGTACTCGAGGATCGTTCCGGCGCCGAGCGCCTTGCCGACATTGCAGAAGACCGAGTTGATCGAGTGCTGGAGGCCCTGGGCGAGGGTGGGGTGACCGAAGGACTCGACCGGCCCGTCGGGGCTCGCGGCGTTCGAGACCTGCTTGCCGTACTCGATGCAGTAGCCGGGGTCGTAGAAGGTCGACTCGGGTGTGAACTTGTGCGAATCCAGGGCCGCCGTCGCGGTGACGACCTTGAAGCTCGACCCCGGCGTGAAGAGGCCGTCGGTCGCGCGGTTCAGCAGCGGCGCCGCCGGGTGGCACGGCGCGTTGGTCGCCTTGATCAGGTTGAAGTGGTTCTCGACCAGGTTCGGGTCGTAGCTCGGCTGCGAGGCGAGCGCGTAAACCTTGCCGGTCTTCGGATTCATCACGACCGCGGCGCCGCACTTGCCCGCGAGCTGCTGCATGGCGAGGCGCTGCACACTCGGACGGACGCTCAGGATCAGGTCGTTCCCGGTGATCGTGACGCCCTTGATCCGGTCGAGCGTCTTGTTGAAGATCGTGCTGAGGTTCGCGTTCGAGGAGGTCAGGTACGCGTTCTCGGACTGCTCGAGGCCGGCCCGTGACCGGACCTGGGTCGAGTAGCCGACCAGGTTCGCGAACAGGCGCCCTGTCGGGTAGCGGCGGAAGTAGAGCGTCTGCCCGCCGACCTTGCGCCGCACGTTCGTGGCCAGGATCGTCCCGTCGGCCGCGCGGATCAGGCCGCGCTTGATCCGGAACTGCGCCACTCGCTGGATTGCGTTGTCCTGCTTCGCAGCGAGGCCCGCGGAGGCCCACGTTTGCCAGTACGTCGTCGCCACGATCAGCGCTGTGAGCAGGATCAGCGAGGCGACGGCGAGCTTCGTGATCTGCCGGTTCACGCTTGCCTCGGCGCGTTGGCGCGGTTGGAGATCAAAAGCAGGCCGGCGAGTAGGACGAAGTTCGCGACCACGCTCGAGCCGCCGTATGAGACGAAGGGGAGCGTGATTCCGGTCAGCGGGATGATCCGCAGAATCCCGCCGACGATGATGAAGGTCTGCAGCGCGAAGCCGAAGGTCAGACCGGCGGCCGCGAGCTTCGAGAAGCCGTCATCGGCGAGCAGCGCGATCCGCATCCCGCGCAGCGCGAAGAGCATGAACAGGAGCAGCAGCGCCGCGATGCCGATCAGGCCGAGTTCCTGCGCGAGCGCGGAGTAGATGAAGTCCGTGTTCAGGTACGGGATCAGCGGGTGGCCCTGGGCGGTCTCGAAGGTTCCCTTGCCCAGGCCGGTGCCCCCGAAGCCGCCGTTCGCGACGGAATAGAGCGACTTGACCAGCTGGAAGCTGCCGCAGTCCTGGCGCAACTCGAGCTTGCCGTCCAGTGCGCAGTAGACCTTGTGATCTGTCCACGGATGCAGCCAGATCGTCACGCGCTCGTGCACGTGCGAGACCTGCGTGTAGATGAAGTAGGAGCCGGCGAGGAAGAGCGCCAGGCCGATCCCCGTGAACAGCAGACGGCCGGTCGCAACGTAAAGCATCGCCAGGAAGATCCCGAAGTAGAGAAGCGCCGAGCCGAGGTCGTTGGTTTCGACGAGGACGAGCATCGCGCCGCCCCAGATCACGAGCAGCGGCCCGAAGTCCTTCAGCCGTCCCTGCGCCAGCACCTCCCGCTTCTCGCGCAGGTAACCGGCGAGGAAGACGATCAGGCAGAGCTTCGCAATCTCGCCTGGCTGAAACTGGAGCGACCCGAAGTGGATCCAGAGCCGTGCGCCGTTGACTGTCGTCCCGAGCCCCGGCAGCGCGGGCAGCACGAGAAGGCCGATCGCGGTCAGCCCGAAGATGTACTTGTAGCTCTCCAGGCGGCGGTAGTCGCGCCGGAGGCCCCATAACGTGCCCGCGAAGACACCGACCGCGATGATGATCCAGACGCCTTGGCGAAACGCGTCTCCGGGACGGATCCGGTAGATCTCCGTCAGACCGACCGCGGTCAGTAGAGCCGCCATCGGCAGTAGGTACGGGTCGGCGTAGGGCACCGCGTACCGCGCGACCAGGTGAGCGACGAGATAGAGCGCGAGGAAGAACGCCGCGTAGGAGAGCGAGGCGGTCGAGACGACTGACTGGCGGGCGATGTAGACGCTCGCAAAGCCGAGCGCGGTCAGGGCCCCGACGACGACGAGGTTCAGCAGCTCTCGGTTGCGCAGGCTCATGAGGCGTCGCTTGCGATGCCGATCTGGAGGCCGTAGCGCCGAGGCGTCGCTTGCGACGCCGGCTGGAGGCCATGCCGGCTTCGCCGGCGTGGCCGTGCGGTTTGCCGCTGCGGCCGTCCAAACCCGGTTGTTGGGGCGGTCACGATTGCGTATTCCAGTTCGGCTTTCATGGGTGGCTATTTCCCGCGGAGCGTCCAGAAAACGACCGCGACGACCGCGATCGCGACGAGAATCAACAGCAACGCGGGAATCAGCCGGCCGCGGGTGCGGCGCTTCGGCTGAGCCTCGACGATCGCTTGCTCGGGGTCGCCGGGCGGTACGACCATCGTGTCGACGGCCGGCACGCGGTCGAGCTCGTCCAGCGTGTCCTCGTCGACCTCGCCGTCGCCGTCTGCGCCAAGGGCCGGGTACTGCGCCGTCTCCTCGAGCGGCTCTCCGACGTCCTCGCCGATCTCGA
>Ga0066710_100007892_pt1 | contig 10246 bp, 6 predicted proteins | sample GraSoiAngelo_159_FD_79666 | JGI IMG/M metagenome (GOLD analysis project Ga0066710, IMG submission 79666) | Grasslands soil microbial communities from the Angelo Coastal Reserve, California, USA - 14_1009_16_40cm | ecosystem: Environmental > Terrestrial > Soil > Grasslands | place: USA...
GGAGAGAATCCGAAGACGTGGATGACGGGGTACTCCGCGAACGTGCCGAGCCAACCACGGCTTCCGAATTTGGAGAAGAAGCGCGTGGCGCGACGATGGAACGCTCCGTTCGGCACGCGGATCACGAGAAGCCCGTGCGGGGCGAGGACGCGGCGAGCCTCGGCGAGCGCGCCATACGGATCCATCACATGGTCGAGGACGTTGATGAAGGTCGCGGCGTCCATCGACGCGGTGTCGAAGGGCAGGCACACGGAGTCGGACTGGACGACGCCGCATTTCGAGTTCGTCCGGGCCGCCACGCACAGCTCGGAGGCGACTTCGCTGCCGATGGCCCGCCATCCGGCCGCCGTCGCCGCTTCGACCAGGTGGCCCGAGCCGCAGCCGACGTCGAGGAGCCGACCACCGCCGCGCGGCGGGCCGAGCTGGGCGACCAATTCGCTGAACAGGTGAAGGCGCGACTCCGGGAGCTGCGCCGGCACGAAGCGCGTTGGGTATTCGACCTCGTAAAAGCGTCGGAGCCCGTCAGCGTGGGGTAGCTTGGCCGCCACCGCGGTGCCGCAGGCCGGGCACGATCGGTATTCTTCGCCGCGATATCGGAAGGGCCGGGTGGGCTCGGCCTGATCACAGGCGACGCAGCGGCCGGTGCGCGCTGGCGTGACGCGTGACGAGGTGAGGGCGCCCAACATGTCCTCGAGGGCGTCCACCGAGCGGCGCCAGCCGTACTGGCGGTCGGCGTAGGACACGCACGCGTGACGCAGCTCACGCATGGCGGCGGGATCGCGATCGCGCCGCTCGAGGAAGCGAAGGATCCCGTCGGCGATCGCCGGCGTGCCAACGTCGGCGAAGAGCAGGGAGCGATCGAGTGGCTCGAGGATCTCGGGCGTCGCCCCGATCGGCGTGCCAAGGACGGGCGTGCCGCAGGCCAGCGCCTCCACCGTCACCAGGCCGAACCCCTCGAGCTCACGCGTCGGCAGCACGAACGCATCGGCGGCGCCGTAGTAGTCGGGCAGATCGCGCTCGGGCACGAAGCCGAGGAACTTCACGTGATCGGAAAGCTCCAGCGAGATCGTGAGCGCTTCGAGGAACGGGCGGAGCGAGCCGGAGCCTCCGATCAACAGCAACGCGCGCGGGAATCGCTCGCGCACCGTGGCCATCGCCCTGACCAGTGCGTCGAGGCCCATCCGCGGCTCGAGATTGCGCAGCGTGAACAGGAGCGGGCGATCGGTGGGCAGGCCCAGCGCCCGCCGCTGAGCGTCCTGGGATCCGTTGGGATGGAAGCGCTGGACGTCGGCGCCGCCCACGATCTTCACGATGCGATCACCGCTGATGCGGTAGAGGTCCCACAGCAGGCGCGCGGAGAAGTCGCTGAGCACGTGGATGCGATTGACCCGGCTGAGCGAGACACGCTCGAGCGTCCACAGCAGGACCGCGCCGGCGTGGCCCATCAACCCGCCACGGTGCAGCCCCGACATCCCGGTCCGTGACCGATATTCGAGGGGCGCTGGCGAGTGGAACGTGTAGAGGCTGGGCAGCCGACGGCCGAGCGCCGAGGTGAGGACGCCGAATGCGCCGACCGGCTGATGGAAATGGAGGACGTCGGCGCCGTGAGTCGCGACAACCGCCTCGACCGCCCTTCGCGCGCCGAGCACCGAGGTGCGGAGGAAGCCGGCCAGCGACCGGCGATCGACCGGGAAGTGATGAACGGCCACGCCGCCGTGCACGAGGTCACCCGGCACGCCGCCATCGGGCGTCCGGCTGACGACCCGGACCTCGTGATCGCGTGCGCTCAATCGCGACACCTGCTCCCACAGCACGCGCTCGCCGCCTCCGAGCAACCTCACCGGCGACACGTCGGAGACCACGATGATCTTCACGCTCCCGCCTTCCACGCGGTCGCGCCGTCGAGATATTCCCGGATCCACAGCTCGGTCATCATCAGCGCCCACAGCCGATCGGCGTGGGTCTGGCGACCACGCAGATGCTCCTGGATCAGCGCGTCGACCGCGGCCGGCGCGAACAACCCCCGCGCGGCGACGACGTCGCGGGCGAGGAGCTGCTCCATGAGGGGCCGCAGATCGGTGCGCAGCCAGCGGGCGAGCGGAATCATGAAGCCTTGCTTCCGTCGCCGCACGACGGTGGGCGGCAGCACATCGGCGAATGCCCCACGTAGCAACCCTTTCAGGTTGACGCCGGGCAGCTTCACGCGCGGCGCGATGTCGAGACTGCGTTCGATGAGACGGTGATCGCAGAAGGGCGCCCGCAGCTCGAGCGAGTGGGCCATCGACATCCGGTCGGCCATCATGAGCAGATCGTCGGGCAGGTAGGTCTGGAGATCGACGCGGAACGCGCCGTCCACGGGATCATCGTGGCCGCGGCCGGCCCAGGCCTCGCGGTGGGCGGAGTCGATGGGCGCGCGCCAGCACGCCTGGACCGCGGGCGCGACCAATCCCTCCAGGTCCTCTTCGGTGAAGAATCGCGTCCAGCTCAGATACCGCTCGAACGGGGGCTGCTCGACGCCGGCGGCGAAGCGACGGAGTCGATCGCCCCAGTTGCTGCTCGTCTCCGATCCGGGCAGGAGCCGCCGAGCGGCGCCCGTCGCCAGCGTGCGCAGCCCACGGGGCCATCGGGCAACGACCTCGGAGACACGCAATCCCAGATAGCGGGGGTATCCGGCGAACGCCTCGTCGCCGCCGATTCCTGACAGCGCCACCTTCACGTGACGGGCGGTGGCCTGGGCGACCATGAACGTCGGCAGCGCCGACGAGTCGGCGAACGGCTCGTCGAAGTGACGCACGATACTGAGCAGGACGTCGGCGATGACCGGTTCCAGGACCTCCTCGTGGTGATCGGTGGCAAATCGCTCGGCGACCTGGCGCGCGTACGGCAGCTCGTCGAACGACGGAGCCGCCGGACCGAATCCCATCGTGAAGGTCGACAGCCGCCCGCTCGTCACTTCGCGCGCGCTGGCCACGATTGCGCTGGAATCGATCCCGCCGGACAGGAACACGCCGAGCGGCACGTCGCTCTCCAACCGCAGTCGCACCGCCTCACGCAGCTCGTAACGAACGAGACGCCGCGCATCCTCGGGCGTCATCCGCTCGACCTTCGATCCGTCGGGGAGCGACCAGTAGGCCGTGCTCTTCATCACGCCCGTCGGCTCGACGTGCAGGAGATGGCCGGGCGGCAGCTTGGCGATGCCCGCGAACATCGATCGGTCGGCCGGCGTATACCCGAACGCGAGGTAGTGATGCAACGCGTCCCAGTCCACCGAGCGCGAGACGGCCGGATGGCAGAGGAGCGCCTTGATCTCCGAGGCGAAGAGGACGAGGCCGTCGCCCTGCCAGTAGTAGAGCGGCTTCTTGCCGAGGCGATCGCGCGCGATCAGCAGTCGGCGGCGATGGCCATCCCAGAGCGCGAACGCGAACATGCCGCGCAGATGCTCCACACACGCATCGCCGAAGCGCTCGTAGGCGGCGAGAATGACCTCCGTGTCGCTCCGCGTGGTGAACGGCCGGCCGGCGGCCTCCAGGCGCGCGCGCAGATCGCGGAAGTTGTAGATCTCGCCGTTGAAGACGACGTGCCGGCGGCCGTCGGCGCTCGCCATCGGCTGCTGGCCGGTGACCAGGTCGATGATGGCCAGGCGGGTCATGCCGAGACCGACACCCTTCTCGACGTGCTGGCCGTCCGCGTCGGGGCCACGATGGCGGAGGAGCCCGAGCATCCGCGGGAGCAGCGCTGCCGGCGCATCGCCGACGTACCCGGCGATACCACACATTCGTTCCAGTATGACGGAGAGGCCCAGAATCCCCTAGCACCTCAGCGTCTGGCGGGACGCGCCGACCCCTGTGATAGGTTAGGTGAAGGAATGACCGTCCTCGTCACCGGGGGCTGCGGCTTCATTGGAAGCAATCTCGTTCGCCGGCTGGCCGCCCGGGGCGTCCGCCTGAGGCTGCTGGATAACCTCTCGGTCGGAACCCGCGACGCCCTGCCCGCGGGTTCCGCCGTCGACCTCATCGTCGGCGACATCAGAGACGTCACTGCCGTGGCCCGCGCCGTCGAAGGCGTCGATGCGGTCGTGCATCTGGCGGCGTCGACCGGAGTCTCAGATTCCGTGAGCGATCCGGCGAGCGACTTCGACGCCAACGTGATGGGAACGTTCAACCTGCTGAGGGCCAGCGTGGCGGCGTCGGTGCGACGGTTCGTCTTCGCGTCGTCCAATGCCGCCATCGGCGAGCACCCGCCACCCGTCGACGAGCTTCGTGTCCCGCGGCCGATCTCGCCCTATGGCGCCGGCAAGCTCGCCGGCGAGGGATATTGCGCCGCCTTCGCCGCCGCCTACGGCCTTCAGACGTTTGTCCTGCGCTTCTCCAACGTCTACGGCCCGGGCTCGACGCACAAGACGAGCGTGGTCGCGCGCTTCATCCGCGAAGGGCTGCAGAAGGGCGCGGTCACCGTCTACGGCGACGGGCGCCAGACGCGGGACTTCCTCTACGTCGAGGATCTCTGCACCGCCGTTGAAGCTGCGTTGGCCGCGACTGGCAGCGGCGAGGTGTTCCAGATCGCCTCGGGAATCGAGACGACGGTGCTGACGCTCGTGACCACGCTGAAGACGGTGTCCGGGCGCGACTTCGACGTCGTCTTCGCGCCGGCACGCACCGGCGACATTGCGCGCAACGTCAGCGACATCAGCAAGGCGACGCGTCTGCTCGGCTACCGTCCGGTGGTTCCGCTCGAGGACGGCTTGCGAAGGACCTGCGACTGGTTTCTCCGGAGGTGACCGTTTACGGCGGCGCGGTTGCCGACGCGCCGGGTCTCACCTCGCTGGTCACGTCGATCGTCGATCAACTTCCCTCTGGAGCCACGGTGCTGACGATCGGGCGCTCGGGCGGACGCCCGCTTCATGTCGTTCCCGGTGCCACTCGACTCGAGCTGGCCTCGCGCGATCGCGCCGTTCCGTTTCCGGACGAGAGCTTCGGCTGCGTCATCAGCCTGGACGTCGTCGACGGTGACGGCGCGGCCGCGCTGGCGGCCGAACACGTTCGCGTGTGCCGATCGGGCGGTGTCGTCGTGATCGCCGGCGACCGACCGGACGTTCTCGGGCGCCTCGATTTGCCAGACCTCTGCGAGCGCAAACTCTGGCCGCAAGACGAGCGGGGCGGTGGCCGACACTGGCTCACGCGTCCGAACGCAGCGCGACACGCGCTGGTCGCGATCGTGGCCCGCAAGCGCGCGGCCGATGCTGTCGCCGAGGCGCGATTGCGCTATCGCCGCGCCGCCAGTGGCTACGGGCGGCGTTACGAGGGCACCGCCGGAACGTACTTCCGCGAGCTGGAGGAGCGCTACGTCGTCGAGCTGCTCGGACGTGTCGCGGGCCTGACGCTCCTCGACATCGGTACCGGCACCGGTCGCCTGGCGGCCGCGCTCGCGCCGCGCGCCGGATTCACGGTCGGCATCGACGTGTCAGCGGAGATGCTGGCCGAAGCCCGGACGAGGACGGTCGGTCACGTCCACCTCGCGCTCATGGACGGGACCCGAACGGCGTTCCGCGAGGGCGCCTTCGACGCGGCCCTCTGCATCGGCGGGCTCGAGGCGGTGAGCGATCTCGGGCCGGCCTTTCGCGAGGTGGCCCGGCTGTTGAAGCCCGGCGGCCGCTTCGTCTTCACGTCGTTCAACGCCCAGCGCCTCCGGCCGTTCGGGAGCTATCGCCTGAGCCCGGAGACGCGCGAGCACACGCTGACCGCCCTCGCCTCAGTGTTACACCATGCCGGGCTTCGACTCGTCCGCTATCGCGGCACGTTCTTCCTCAGCCCCGGATTCGTGTGGCGATATCACGGCGCGCTCCGTTGGACCGCGCTCCGGCGCCCCTACGTCCGAGGCGTCGTGGCCGTGAACCGGCTGCTCGATTTCGTCCCGCGCGGCCGAAGACGGTGCGGGCAATTCGTCGTCCTCGCCGAGAAACCACGGGAGGCATCGGCGTGAAGATCGCCGTGTGCCAGCGGTTCTGCCCGGAGTACATCGTGCCGCTCTTCGAGCGGCTCGCTGCTCGCTGGGACATCCGATTCTTCTTCTCGCTGTACGGCAAGCAGCACGACTTCTTCTTCAACCCGGCGGTCGTGGCGCGAATCCCCTGCACCGCCCTCACGCCTCCGGCGTTTCCGCTGCTGCCCTTCCAGTCGCGCGCGTTGAACAAGCTGTCGGTCTCGGCGCACGTGACCTCGCTCAGCGGCCAGCTCGTCCGCGCACTGTGGCACGGCGACTACGACGTCATGATCGGCGGCGACTTCGGACGGTTCGAATGCGTGACGGCGTGGGCAGCCGCCAGGGCGCGGCGGCGCGCGTTCGTGCTGTGGTCCGACGCCTGGCACTGGCCGGTGAGCCGTCGCGATCGTCTCCGCCGGCCGCTCGTGCGCCGGATGGTGAAGGACGCCGGCGCCTTCCTGGCCGGAGGCTCGCGCGCCGGAGCCAAGCTGGTCGAGCTGGGAGCTTCGCCGGGGCGGATCTTCAACGTGTTCCACACGAACGTCTGCGCTCAGCCGAAGCCGAGCGCACCGGCATCCGACGGCTTCGTCCTCTACGTGGGCCGGCTCGACGAGCGCAAAGGTGTCGAATATCTCCTGCGAGCGTTCGCGCGGATCCAGCCTCACGCGCCGGCCGTGCGTCTGAAGATCGCCGGGGTCGGTCCGCTCCAGCCTCACCTGGAACGGCTGAGCTGGGAGCTGGGCGTCGCCGACGCCGTCGATTTCCTCGGGTGGGTGGACCACGCGGCGGTCGATACGCTCTACCGCGACTGCGCGCTCTTCGTCCTGCCCTCGATCTTCAGCCGCGACGGTGGGTACGAGCCGTTCAGTAACGTGGTGCTCGAAGCCATGGCCTGGGGCCGGCCGGTGATCTCCACCACCGCCAACGGCGCGTCCTTCGACGTGATCGTCTCCGGCGTCAACGGCCTGGTCGTGCCCGACCGCGACGTCGACGCGCTCGCCGGAGCCGTGCGCGAGATCCTCGACGATCCGGAGCGCGCGGCGGCAATGGGACTCCGAGCGTGGGAGACGATCCGCGACGACTTCAACGTGGACCGCATGGCCGAGCGCTTCTCGGACGCTCTCGCCTGCGTCGAGGCCGCCCGCGCCCGGGTGTGATCGGCGGCGACGTCAGAAGTGCTCGGACCAGATGTGCCGTCGCAGCGGATTCACGTCGCCGGCCCGGTGCGACATCGATTCGTCGTGCTCGCGATAGTGGTAGAGGGCCGGCTCGTGCAGCCGCATGAGCCGGAAGCGCTTGGCGACCCGCACCCAGTACTCGTAGTCCTCCACGAACTCGAGCTCGCGCCGGAAGTCGCCGGTCGCCTCGTACACGGCGCGCCGGTAGAGGAAGCAGGCGCCCACGACGTTCCAATCGCGGAACCGCCAGGGCGGATGGGTGCGCTGGACGTACGGCACGCCCGAGGCGGTGATGCGCGTGTAGTCCGAGTAGACGAAGTCCACGTCGGGCCACGTGTCCAGATAGCGGACGAGCCCCTCGATGGCGGTGGGGTGGAGATAGTTGTCGTGGCTCGTCCACGTGAGCAGCGTGCCGCGGGCTCGAGCGAAGCCGGCGTTGAGGGCTCCGGGCAGCCGGAGGTTGGTCTGATTGCGCAGCGCGACGACCCGGCGGTCGGCGCGCACGAAGCGCTCGATGATCTCGGGAGTCGCGTCGGTGGAGGCGTCGTCCACGACGACGACGTCGAGCCGGGCATGGCTCTGGGCCAGGCACGTCTCGAGCGCCTGGGCGAGATAGCGGGCGCCGTTGTACACGGGCAGCACGATGCTCACCAATTCTGTCGGGTCGTAGCGCCGCCAACCCGAAGACGTCCGCGCCGCGTCGGCGTCGCGCGTCACGACCGGAATCGGAGCGAGAGCGGCCCGGAGCTGCGCGGCATCGACGGCGCCTGGCGGTGCCCAGCGGAGATCGACGACGTCGGGATCGAACGAACGCAGCGCCCACACCAGCTCCGGCCAGTACGCTCTGAGGATCAATTTCCAGCCCAGGGCAGGCAGCGTGGACCAGCGACCGACGAGCGCCATCGCCGGTGTGTGCACCCGTGTCCGTCGCGGATCGAGCTCGAGGACCTCGACGCCCGCGCCATCATCGTCGTCGCCCTTCAGGGCAAGCGCCCAGAGGCGATCGCCGGGCGCCAGCCGTGAGCGCCATGCCGCCCGCGGCGCGTCCGCCAGTTGGCTGTGCGGAACGAGCGCTACGACGTTCACTCAGTCAGCTTAGCCTATGATGGCAACGTGACCTCATCTCCTCGATTGGCCGCGACGATCGCCTCGAATGCCTCGTTGGCGGTGGCCCGCGTGCTGATCCAGACGATCAGCGTCTTCGCCGCGTCGGTCCTCCTCACCCGCGTCCTGGGCCCGTCCGATTTCGGGACGTACCGCCTGGCGCTCAGCATCGTCTGGGTGCTGGAGTTCGCCACCGTCCTCGCCTTCCCGAGCGCGACCACGAAATTCGTGGCCGAGCTGGCCGATCGCGAGCCCGGCACGACCTTCCACGTCCTCCGATTCTTTCTCGTCCGCGCGACGGTCTGCTACGTCGTCGTCGCCGTGCCGTTCGTGCTCCTCAGTCCGGTCATCGCGCGCTTCTATCATGACGAGACGCTGGTGCCGCTGCTGATCCTCGGCGGTGTCTCGGTCCTGCCCGGGCTGTGGAGCGGAATCTTCCAGGCGGCGCTGCGCGGGCGGCAGCGCTTCGGCGCGCTGAGCCTGATGGCCGTCACTCACGCCGTGGTGAACTTCACGCTGATCGGCGTGCTCCTGTGGCAGGGCGGGCGCGTCTTTGCGCTCTTCGCGCTCTTCATCGTGCTGAACGCGCTCAACCTCGTCATGGCCCTCGCCTGGACCTGGCCCGACGTGCGCCGACCGGCGACGGGTGCCGCCGTGCCCGCCGAGGCGCGGCGCCGAATGCTGCGCTACGCCGTCCTGTTCGGCGCGACGAACGCCGCCAACCTGCTCCTGTCCGAACGCGTCGAAGTCTTCTTCCTGGGTCGACTCTGGAATTCCGCCGAGGTCGGTTTCTACAGCCTCGCCGTCTCGCTCGCGCTCTACACACGGCGGCTGGCGCCGACGGCGCTCGACGAGGTGCTCTTCCCGGTGATCGCGCGTCTCGAAGGCGCGGGCGAGCGCTGGAGCGTCGCCAACGCGTGGGTGCACTCGTCGCGGTACCTCGCCATGCTGGGATTCCCGATGCTCTTCGGCGGGGCTCTGGTCGCCGAGCCGGCCGTCGTGCTCCTGTTCGGCGCGACCTACCGTCCGGCGGCGTCCGCGCTAGCGCTGTTGATCTCCGCGGCCGGCTTCGTCGCCGTCGCTCATCCCGCCGGCTCGGTCATCCTGAGTCAGGAGCGGCACCGGTTCCTGTTGACGGGCACGGTCCTGGCCGGCGTCGCGAGCGTGCTCCTCGACCTCGCGCTGATCCCGCCCTACGGCGCAGTGGGCGCGGCTGCGGCCAACAGCGTGATCCTCGCCGGATGGTCGAGCGTCCAGATCGGGTACGTCGCCTCGCGTCTGAGGGCTCGCCTTCCCCTCGGCAATCTGGCTCGGCTCGGCGCAGCGGCCGCGATCGCAATCCTGCCCGGGCTGGCCATTCGGATGTGGGCGCCGGCGCCCCCGGCCGTCGAGCTGGCGTTGATCCTGGTGACGTTCGTTCTCATCTATCCGTTTGCGCTCGTGGCGATGCGCTCGCTGCTCCCCGACGACGTCGAGCGATTGCTGGCGGCCGCCGACGCGCTGCCCCGGCTCATGCGCGTTCCGTTACGACGCGCCCTCGGACACCTCCGGCCGGCGGCCACCGCGTGATTCGTCACCGTGCGGCGTCGGAAAGAAGCGCCGCCACGACGCGCTCGGCGGCGTGACCGTCGCCGTAGGGATTCGGCCCCGTCACCGTCCAGGCCCCCGGATTCTCGAGCACGCTTCGGACCTCAGCCATGATGCGCGCGTACGCCGTGCCGACTACGCGGATGGCGCCGACGGCCGCCGCCTCGGGACGTTCCGTCACCTCGCGCAGGACCAGCACCGGCACCCGTAAGCTCGGCGCTTCCTCCTGGATGCCACCGGAGTCGGTCAGGATCAACCGGCACGCCGCCATCAGGTAGCAGAACACGTCGTACTCCAGCGGTGCCGTCAAGTAGATCCGCTCCCGGCCCGCCAGCAGCTCCGAGGTCGCGGCCCGGACCTGGGGATTGAGATGGACCGGGTAGATGATCGCCAGCTCC
>Ga0066710_100007893_pt1 | contig 10246 bp, 6 predicted proteins | sample GraSoiAngelo_159_FD_79666 | JGI IMG/M metagenome (GOLD analysis project Ga0066710, IMG submission 79666) | Grasslands soil microbial communities from the Angelo Coastal Reserve, California, USA - 14_1009_16_40cm | ecosystem: Environmental > Terrestrial > Soil > Grasslands | place: USA...
CTGGGTGCCGAAAAACCGCTGCAGCGCGAACACCAAAGCGCGCACTGGTTCCATGGCCGCGATGGCCTGGGCGATCACGGCTATCCGGCTCCACGGCGGGCGCCGGAAAAGCAGCATGCTGTCGATGCTATTGTCACGACCATCGACAAGAATCCCGGCCTGGTTCTGGTGACCCTAGGGCCGCTGACCAACATCGCCTTGGCGCTGCAGCGCAAGCCCGACATCGCGACGAAATTGAGCCGCTGCGTGATCATGGGTGGCGCCCCGTGCTGCGAAGGCAACATTACTCCAGCCGCGGAATACAACATCTGGTGCGACCCCGAGGCTGCGCGGATTGTGCTCCGCAGCGGGCTGCTCGTTGAACTGGTCGGTTGGCATCTTTGCCGCGGCGAGGCTGTGCTAAAACTGGACGATATCGAGCGGGTGTTGAGCCTGGACACGCCACTGTCACGTTTTGCCATCGAGTGCAACAGCCGGGCACAGGAGGCCTACTTCGAGCAAACCGGTGAGCACGGTATTTCTTTGCCGGATCCGGTGGCGATGTCTGTCGCACTGGATCCCACGATCGTCACGGAACAAACCCAAAACTATGTGGACGTAGAAACGTCGAGTGAGCTGACCCGGGGCATGACCGTCGTTGACCGTCTCCATGTGGCACGGAATGAGCGGAACAGAGCCGTATGGGCCCCGGCACTGGAAAAGGGTGTCAAAGCCAAGGTCGTGTGGACTATCGACAATGCCCGCTGGAAAAAGGCGTTGTTCAACGCCTTGCGCTAACAGGTTTGCCGTAACTGCCGTCTACGGAGGGCCGCAAGGGGATTGCCTTTCAATAAACCATTTAGGTTCAATAAGATAGTGTAGAGAATCCCAGTTCTAGAAGGCCTCCTGAAGGGCTCGGGGAAAGGCTGCCAAGTACCCAAAGGAACGGTACGTACGTCCCATGATTAGCCCGACCGGTCACGAGTTCCCCAATCAAATGAGAAAGGGCAACTTCTTTCCCGGTCCTGGGTTTATGCTAATGGGAGCAAATAAGGTATTAGGCTTCCATCGGGAGGACCCCTCCAGGTACGGTCAAGCAACGGTCCAGCGTCCTTTCCGAGAACAGGGGATTCGTCATGAAGACGACCACATTTACCAGTCGAAACAAGTTTGGTCTTCTGCTATGCGTTGCCGGTCTTTTGATGTTTGCTGCGCCGCAGGCGCGAGCGGACGAGGATAAAGATCCTCCGACAAGCGTCGCGCGCATCAGCTATGTCGACGGCTCCGTGTCTTTGCAACCCGGCGGGCAAGGTGACTGGGGCAGTGCCGCGCGCAATCGTCCCATGACCATCGGGGACAAGATCTGGGTGGACAAAGATTCCCGCGCCGAATTGCAAACCGGGCAGGCCGCTTTCCATCTCGGAAGCATGACGGCGCTGTCCTTTCTCAACCTAAACGAAGGGATTACGCAAGTGCGGCTTGCGGAGGGCAGCCTCAATTTCCGCGTTCGCGAATTACGACAAGGCGATGTTTATGAAGTCGACGCGCCGAACCTGGCTTTCACGGTAAGACAAGCCGGGGCGTTTCGCATTGATGTCAACGAAAACGGGGACTCTACTCGCGTCACCGTCCTTCGCGGCGACGGTGAGATTACTGCCGGCGATAAAAATTACGATGTACACGCAGGTGAGCAAGCGGAATTTAACGGTGCGGAGAATCCGACGTACAGCATCACTCACGCAGCTGGGCCTGATGGACTGGATCGCTGGGCCGAAGAGCGCGACCTGAAAGAAGATCATTCTGCTTCTGGGAAGTATGTTTCGCGCGACATGCCCGGCTATGACGACCTCGATGACTACGGCACCTGGCGTGACGAGCCGGAATATGGACACGTGTGGTATCCCTCCGATGTGGGGCCTGGTTGGGCTCCGTACAGCAACGGTTATTGGGGCTGGGTCGATCCGTGGGGTTGGACCTGGGTTGACTACGACCCGTGGGGTTTTGCTCCGTTCCACTACGGCCGCTGGGCGTTCGTTGGCGGCGCCTGGGGTTGGTGCCCCGGCCCGTTCTTTGGTCCTCCCATTTATGGACCTGCGTTCGTTGGGTTTTTTGGCGGAGGCTGGGGTTTTGGCTTCGGCTTTGGCGTGGGCTGGTTCCCGCTGGGTTTTGGGGAGCCTTTTTTCCCGTTCTTCCCTTGCAGCCGTAATTTCATAACAGTGATCAACGTACACAACACATTCATTCGCAACACGAACATCTTCAACACGAACATTCGCAACATTAACTTCGTGAATGCGCACAACGTGAATGCGGTCACTACTGCTTCCCGCAGCGCGTTTGTGAATGGAGATCCGATCAAGCGCGGTGGGCAGCGTCTTTCGGCGTCGGCACTGAATGGCGCGAAGGTGACAAACTCGGTTGGTTTGAGGCCGACGCAGCACAGCGCACTGGGCAGCGCCAATATCAAGTCGAACGTGGCGCGGCCATCTGCGGCGGTACAGAATCGGCAGGTGCTAGCGCGCACCGCTCCTGCCGCGGCCGCTTCTCATTCTCCCGTGCAGACAATGAATAACAGGGGAATGACTGCCGGACGATTTGGAAATTCGCAAGTCAACGGCACTGCGAGCGCGAACGGTCGTGCTGGCAATTCGACGGTTGGCGGTACGGCGAGAGCCAACGGTCGTGTCGATAATCGGCCCGGCAACACGCCAGCCAATTCTACGATGACGCCGCGGCAACGTGAACTCTCGCAAAATCGGCCGCCTTCAGCGATGCCGAATTCGGGCCGATCCATCAACAGCCCCACGGGCAACAATTCCGCACAGCGCCCGGGAAACAACTCGCGGGCCTGGGATGCACAAGGCAATGCCACTGACCGCGGACGCGCGCCACAGGGGTTCGGCAGCTCGAACCGCCCGACGAATGCGCCGGCGCAGAATTCGGCTCGCGTGATGAATGATCGTCCACCGTGGGCAAATGGCGGGGCACAGCGCGGCGGAAATAACTCTCCGTCGCGGCCTTCCGCGCCAAACTCCAACAGCAATCGGCCGAGTTATTCGAACAGCGGCGCGCAGCGCGGCGGCAACAGCTCGCCCTCGCGGCCTTCGGCGCCGAACTCCAACAGCAATCGGCCGAATAATTCCAACAGCGGGCGCTCCTACGAGCCTCCGCAGCGCAGCTCGAGTCCCCCGTCGAATGGGAATCGCGGCTATGCCCAGCAGCCCTCTTCCTCGCCGCGCAGTTACTCTGCGCCGCGGACGTATTCTCCGCCCAGCCGCAGCTACCCGGCACCGTCTCGTTCCTACTCTGCACCGAGCCGCAGCTACGGCGGCGGAGGAGGTTACAGCGGAGGAGGCGGCCATAGCAGCGGCGGAGGTAGCTACGGTGGTGGTGGATCCCGCGGCGGCGGCAGCTATAGTGGCGGTGGAGGCTCACATAGCGGTGGCGGTGGGGGTTCACATGCCAGTGGTGGCGGCGGCTCTCATGGTGGCAGTGGAGGTCGCCCTCACTAAAAAGAGTTTGAACCTTTGAACCAAAGGCCCGTCCGGAAATTCCGGGCGGGCTTTTCTTATTTTGATGAGCCCGTTCGTTTTCTTCTTCTTGATTCACTTTTTCCGAACAAGCCTTTTGCACCGTGCAACGCCCGGCACAACTCTTTGTCTCAGCGGGTGTTCTAATCATTAGAGCTGTTCGCGGCCGCCCGTTCCTGTTTCGACAAGCGGGACGAGGCAAAACGAAAGCTCTGCAACAACGAAGTGTTAGGCTCTGAGTGGAACCCCAGCAAGGACCCCGTGAAGTGCAAATTAAGCGGCAAAAATGAACGAATGGCCGCCGAAGTTTCAGGAGAGAGTTGGTCATGAGAAAACAGGTGCTGAAACTGGTGAGTTTTCTATGCGTTGTCCTTTTAACGGCGATGCTGGTCCCACAGCGCGCCACAGCCGATGAAGATGATCCTCCAAGCCGCGTGGCTCGACTGGCCTACGCCCACGGCAACGTTTCTTTCAATCCTGCAGGCACGGATGATTGGGTTTCTGCGGTCGTCAACCGCCCCATAACCACAGGCGACAAACTTTGGTCGGATGAAGGTGCCCGCGCGGAATTGCATCTGGGCTACGCGGTGATCCGGCTGTCCGATCATACCGGCTTTTCGTTTCTGAACCTGACCGACAATGTGACCCAAATCCGTTTGACCGAAGGCACGCTGAACATTCGCGTGCGCCGGCTCGACGACGACGACACTTTCGAAGTAGACACCCCGAATCTGGCCTTCTCCATTCTCCGCCCCGGCCGGTACCGCATCAACGTGAACGAAGCGGGCGACTCCACGCTTGTGGCGGTTCGCGAAGGCCAGGGGGAAATCACTGGCGGCGGCTACGCGTACACGATTCACGCGCGCGAGGAAGGCTTCTTCAACGGGATCGACCAACTGGATGCCGACATTCAGCGCGTTCGTGACGAGGGAGATGATTTCGATTACTGGTGCGCGGAGCGCGATCGTCGCATCGATCATTCCGCCTCCGCGCGCTACGTTTCCGATGATGTGATTGGCTACGAGGACCTGGACGAGTATGGCGGGTGGCGCCCGGTGCCGGAGTATGGCACGGTGTGGTTCCCGCATACGACCGTGGTCGGCTGGGCGCCGTATCGCTACGGCCACTGGGTGTGGATTTCACCGTGGGGCTGGACCTGGGTTGACGATGAGCCCTGGGGTTTCGCTCCCTTCCACTATGGCCGCTGGGTGGTTGTTGGCGGCGTTTGGGGCTGGGTGCCGTGCCCGCCGAGACCTGCGGTAGTCACCGTGGCTTACGTGCGCCCGGTGTATGCGCCAGCTCTCGTTGCTTGGGTTGGCGGCGCCCATTGGGGCGTTGGGGTATCCGTTGGCAGCGCACCAGCGGGTGTGGCGTGGTTCCCGCTCGGGCCGCGTGACGTTTATTGCCCGTCGTACCGCGTCAGCCAGCGCTACGTGGAGCGTGTGAACGTCTCCAACACGACGATTATCAACAAAACGCAAGTTACGAACGTCTATAACAACGTTTATGTGAATAAGACGGTGAACGTAACGAATGTCACCTATCAGAACCAACATGTGCAAAACGCAGTTACGGCCACGTCACACCAGGCATTCACGTCAGCGCAGCCCATCCACAACAACATGATCCGTGTGGATGCACGGGAAGTGGCGTCGGCTCCAGTAGCTCCACTGACCCCGACAGTAGCACCGCAGCAGCGCAGCGTCCTCGGTGCTGGCAGTGAAGCGCGAGTGCGGCCGCCCGCAGCGATGGCCAGCCGTTCGGTCGTGGCCAAGCTGCCGCCTCCTCCCCCTCCGGCATCTTTCGCCAGGCAACAACAGGCCGTGCAAGCCAATGGCGGCAGACCTCCGGGGACCTCGGAGTTGCGGCAAAATCAGCCAGAAGGCACACAAGTCGCGCGTCCCAACATTAAAATGGCGCCGCTGGTACGACAGACTCCAGCGCAGAACGCGCCGGTGGTCAGGGCGGACACGCCGCAAGGAAACCCCAATCGGCCGGGCGCCCCGAGCAATCCGAACCAGCCGAGCCAGGCGAACAGACCTGCCAACGTGCCAGCGAACCCTGTAAATCAGCCGAACCAGACCAACAGGCCGGGCAATGCGCCGGCCACTCCGCAAGGCAATCCTAAGATCTCCAACGATCGTCCGCCTTCTGCGCGGCCGGGCGATGCCGATAGGGTGAATCCCCAGCTCGAGCAGAAGCATCAACAAGAACTGCAAGACATGCGCACGAAACAGGACCAGGAACGCCAGAGAATCGAACAGCAGCAAGCGCAGCAGCGCCAGAAGCTAGACCAAAATAATGCCAACGTGCAAAGGCAGCAGAAAGTCGATCAACGGCCGCAGCAGGTTGATCAAAGGCCGCCGCAACAAGTTGATCAAAGGCAACAGACGGATCAAAGACAGCAGGTAAATCAACGGCAGCAACAGGTTGACCAAAAACAGCAACAGGTTGACCGAAGACAACAGCAGCTTGAACAGAGGCAGCAACAGCAGCTGCAGCAGCTCGAGCAGAAACACGACCAACAACAACAGAAGCTAGAGCAGCGGCAACAGCAGGAACACCAGAGGCAGGAGAGACCTCCGAAGCAGGACAAGCCGCCTAAGCAGGATAAAAAGGATAAGCCGGATAAGGATAAGCCTCCCGGCCGCTGAAAACAACACAACCTGGAAACACTTTCCGGACGGAGCGAACGCTCAATAGCGGGCGCCTCGTCCTTTTTTTGTATTGGGAGCCTGAGTTTCCGGTGTGAAAGATAGGGGCTGCTCACGTACTATTTCTCAGCCGTGCCAAGGAAGATTCACAACACCGCATCGCTCCGTGCAAAGGCCGCAGCTCACGCTACTTCTGATCTGCGCTTGTTTCGCATCCCGGGGATGCCGGAGATTCGAAAGGATGAGGACTTGGTCGAGCGGATTGTGGCTACGGTGAAAAAAGCCGGCTTGAGCTTTGAAGACGATGACATCCTCGTCGTGGCACAAAAGATCGTTTCGAAAGCAGAAGGCGCGGTGGTCCGGTTGGCCACCGTAAAGCCGTCGGCAAAAGCGCAGGCCCTCGCTGAGCAACTGAAGAAGGACGCGCGCGTGGTGGACCTGGTCTTGCAGGAATCCCGGCGAATTCTCCGGCAGGACCGCGTGCTGATCGTCGAGACGCATCAGGGATTCGTCTGCGCCAATGCTGGAATTGATCATTCGAATGTGCCCGGCCGGGACGTTGTGACTCTGCTGCCACGCAATCCCGATCGCTCGGCGGAAAAACTGGCTGCGGGATTGCGCAAAAGGACGGGAAAGCTCATCGCCGTCATTATCAGCGACACCTTTGGCCGTCCCTGGCGCCTCGGGCTCACGAATGTTGCAATCGGTGCTAGCGGCCTCCCGGTGCTGCTGGACTTGCGGGGCACGCGTGACAGAGAAGGGAAGCCGCTAGCAGCCACAATTCTGGCCGTTGCTGATGAACTGGCCGCGGCCGCCGGACTCCTGATGGGCAAGTCTGAAGGTACTCCCGTCGTGATCATCCGTGGCTACCGTTACAAGTGCGCGTCCGAAAAAGCGGCTCAAATCATCCGTCCTGCCTCAGAAGATCTTTTTCGCTAAATCCGCTAACGATTGCTGGATTCTCTCCTTTCTCTCCGGTCTCTGTGTCCTCTGCGACCTCTGTGTTAAATTCTCCTTGGTATTTTTTGCTGCCATCTCATGTCTCCAGTCAAAAAACGAAAAATCGCCGCTCTCGCAGGCGGCGTCGGCGCCTCGAAACTGCTTTTCGGCCTTTACGAGGCCATGGAACCTGCGGCGCTGAGCATCATCGTGAACACCGGCGATGACATCGAGCTCCACGGCCTGAAAATTTCTCCCGACCTCGACATTGTGACCTACTCCCTGGCGGGGATCGTCGATCCGGCAAAGGGCTGGGGAATCCGTGGTGAAACTTTTCATGCGCTGAAGCGCTTAGCGGGCTACGGCCGGGCCAATTGGTTCAATCTCGGCGACCGCGACCTGGCCACGCATATCCATCGAACCGCGCTTCTTGCGGAAGGGAAGACATTGTCGCAGGCTGCGGAGTCCATCCGCATCGCACTCGGAGTGAAGGCGCGCATCCTCCCCATGTCCAATGACCCTGTTCCCACAGTCATCGAATCGATCGAAGGCCCGATGCACTTTCAGGAATATCTCGTAAAGCGTCGCGCGGAACCCATTGTGAAGAACATCCGGTTCGCGGGAGTAGAGTCGGCGCGCCCAGCTCCTGGCGTGCTCGAATCCATCAGCGAAGCCGGCCGCATCATCATTTGCCCAAGCAATCCGCTGATCAGCATCGGACCGATCCTTGCCATTCCACTGGTGCGGGAACAATTGCGCGCGCGTAAGAGAGACGTTCTTGCGGTTTGCCCCCTAGTCGGCGGCAAGTCGCTTAAGGGACCGTCGGATAAGATGCTCGCGCAACAGGGCCACGAGGCAACAGCGCTGGGTGTGGCAAAACTCTATGCCGATTTCACGGGAACCTTTGTCATTGATCCGGTGGACAGAACGCAGGCCCCAGCCATATCTGCGCTCGGCATGAAGGTTGCGATTGTTCCCACTGTGATGAAGACCCGTGGTCAGAAACGCAAGCTGGCACGCGCACTTCTCGAGCTGTGAATTTATGGTATCTTCAAAAACCTTGAAAATGACCGCAACCGCACTCACAGCACAAGGATTTCGCGACGCGCTGGGCCAATTCGCGACGGGCGTGACCGTAGTCACGGTGGAACGCGAACCGGGCACCGTTTTTGGCATGACCGCCAACTCCTTCACGTCCGTGTCGCTCACCCCCATGCTGATCCTGGTCTGCGTTGATGAGCGCGCGAAGATCCTGCCTTTGCTCCATAAGGAAAAGCGCTTCGGGATCAGCGTGTTAAAGCAGGGCCAGCAAGCCATCTCCGAGTATTTTGCACAGGGCGAGCAAAACTCCGAAGCGGAGCACCGCCTGGCCCTGCATTATCGGTCGTCGCCCAGCGGCGTTCCCGTTCTCGAAGGGACTTTGCTTCAATTGAGTTGCAGCGTCATCGCGGCTCACATTGCAGGAGATCACACGATTATTGTCGGAAAAGTGGAAGACGGCGAAATTCAGAGTGGCGAACCGTTGCTCTTCTTTCGCGGCGGATACCGGCACATCGGCCGTCAGTAATCAATCTTAGTAATTCGAGAGCCTTTAACTTTCGACTTAGTGATGCCCTCCAAGGGAATCTCTCTTTACACCGTATTCCGCGCCCCACTTGTCAGTCATCTGTGTGCGGATTTCCCACAATTCCGGGAAGAACTTTTGCCGCATTCCCTCTTCCAGGATTTCCACGGGCCGTCCCTTCAGCGATTTCGCCGCAAACCCGATGCTTCGGTAAATCAATTGCATGTGCGCGTAGCGGAATTTCTGAAACAGTTCGTCGAATTCCGCCAGGGCCTCGGCAACCACGTAGGCATCGCCATGCGAATATTCGGAGTCGTAGATTTTCTCGATCGTCAGTCCATGTTTGTCCAGGTAGTGTGTTTGGAACGAATGCCAAAGCGGCTGGTACATCTTCAAGAGCACGCGGAATCCCGGCGATTCCTGGCCGCTCCCGTTGCCCAGGCGCTTGCGAATTTCCTGATACTCTTTCGGCGACATGGTCTCCAGCAGCGCCAGTTGTTCGTTCATCAGTCTTTGCGCGAGATGCACCCGCCGGAACAGCGTGATCACGCGGTTGGTATTTTCTTGCTGCAAATACTCGTCAATATCCAGCAGTGTGTAGGCGATCAGCTTCATCCACAATTCTTCGATCTGGTGTACGATCTGAAATTGCAGCTCATCCCGGTTGCACATCGTTTCAAATTTGCCTTGGCAGGAAAGCAACGTCTTGGTGTTGAGATAGAGCTCGTAGTCCAGTGTGCCTTCACCGCCCATCAAGGCGTAGAAATGTTCTCGATTCACAGGTACCTCCGGTCAAGCGGCTGCCCAGCGTTTCCCGTTCAAGAAACCGCAAAGCGCCCCATCTCAATTTTGTGGATCGCAAGAAATCGTCCGGTGCCGTGAAGCCGTTATCGATCGGGGTTGCCCGAAGGACGCGTTGATTCCGTGGAATCGCCCATCTCTTTTCGATGGCTCTTCACTTCGCGCAGCGCATAGATCGGCTTGTTCTGCGATTCGTAATAGGTTCGCGCGATGATCTCGCCGAGCAAGCCCATGGAGATAAACTGCACGCCACTGATGAACAGCGCCACCGCCAGCAGCATCAGTGGCCCATGCTCCGTCATGATGGCCATGTGGTTGTAAAACTTTTCGTACACCAGATAGCCGCCAAGCAAGGAACCCAGCCCTGCTCCTCCCATCCCTAATAGGCCGAAAAATTGCAGCGGCCGCGTCGAATAATCCAACAAAAATTTCACCATCAGTAAATCCAGAAACACGCGAATCGTCCGCCCAATGCCGTAATTCGATTGCCCGTTTTTGCGCTGGCGATTCTCGATGGGAATCTCCGTGATTTTCGCGCCCGTCGTGCTCGCCAACGCGGGGATAAACCGGTGCAGCTCACCATACAACGGGATTTCCTGAATGATTTCGCGCCGGTAGGCCTTGAAAGTGGTCCCAAAGTCATGCAACTCGATTCCCGAAAGTTTGGCCATCATCCAGTTGGCGGTGCGGCTCGGAAGCTGCCGCGTCAGCCAGTGATCCGTGCGCTGATAGCGCCAGCCGCTGACCAGGTCGTAGCCTTCCGCGATTTTTTCCAAAAA
>Ga0066710_100007894_pt1 | contig 10245 bp, 8 predicted proteins | sample GraSoiAngelo_159_FD_79666 | JGI IMG/M metagenome (GOLD analysis project Ga0066710, IMG submission 79666) | Grasslands soil microbial communities from the Angelo Coastal Reserve, California, USA - 14_1009_16_40cm | ecosystem: Environmental > Terrestrial > Soil > Grasslands | place: USA...
TGAAGGAGTCGAGGCGATGGGCGGCCAGCGCGCGTTCGACGAGGTCGAGGAAATGGCGCTCGCCGGCGCCCTGCTCGAGGTGGCCAGCGAAGAAGAGCTGGACCGTTTCCTCGGCGACCTGATCAAGCGCGCCGGCCGCGCGGTGGGCGGCGTGATCCGGTCGCCCCTCGGACAGACGCTCACCGGCATCCTCAAGAACGCCGCCGGCCAAGCGCTCCCGGTGATCGGCGGCGCCATCGGCTCGGCCGTCGGTGGTCCTTCGGGTGAAGCGCTCGGCCGTCAGTTTGCGACGAACGCCGGACAGTTCTTCGGCGTCGAACTGGAGGGTCTGAGCCCGGAGGACCAGCAGTACGAGATCGCCCGACGCTTCGTGCGCTTCGCCGGCGCGGCGGCCGCCAACGCCGCGCAGAGCGAGCCGTCTGCTGCCCCGCCCGTCGTCGCCGAGGTCGCCGCCGCCGATGCGGCCCGCGAGCACGCGCCGGGCTTCCTCGCGCCGCATCCGGCCGAGCCGGCCGTCGCCGGCGGGCGCGCGCCGAGCGGGCGATGGGTTCGCCGCGGCCGCACCATCGTCATCGTCAACTGCAGCGCACCGGGCCCGAGCCAGACGTCGTGACGCCACACCTTCCACGCAGGTGCGCGGAACGAGGCCCTCGATACGTCAACCCCATCCGGCGGCCGCGCTGACGGCCCGCCTCACGCGGAGGACATGATGCACGATCTGGATCGCACGCAGCTCGAAGCCTATGGCGAGACGTTCGAGGCGACACCGTACGGTTACGCCGGCGAGACCGGCGTGCTCGGCGAGGCCGACGAGATCGACCTCGCCACCGAACTTCTCGGTGTGTCGACCGAGGAGGAGCTGGACCAGTTCCTCGGCAACCTCTTCAAGAAAGTCAGTGGCGCGGTCGGCAAGATCACGCGGGGCCCCCTGGGCGGGCTCCTCAAGGGCGTGGCGCAGAAATTCCTGCCCGTGGCAGGCGGCGCGCTGGGCAGCCTCATCCCCATTCCCGGCGTCGGCACCGCGGTGGGAGCCGCCCTCGGCAACGCCGCCGCCAACATGTTCGAGGTCAACCTCGAAGGGATGAGCCAGGAAGACCAGGAGTTCGACGTCGCGCGGCGATTCGTGCGCCTGGCCGGGGACGCCGCCGCCAACGCGGCGAACGCCGGTGCGAGTGGCGTGACGCCGTCCGGCGCCCGGAGCGCGCTGATCGAAGCGGCACGCACCCATGCGCCCGGCCTGGCCCGGGCGCTGGCCTCGGGCGGCAACGGCATGGCGGCGGCGGGCGGCGCCGCCGGGCGCACGGGTCGGTGGATCCGGCGCGGCCGCCACATCATCGTGCTGGGCGCGTGAGACGCAATGGCCACGGGGATCGTCGCCTCGGACATGCTGGCCCACGAGGCCCGCGCGCTGCTCGCGCGGCTGGCCCGTATCAAGCCATTCGTGATCACCGAGACGATGGTCCCCGCGGCCGCAGTGTCTCCGCGGGCCGTGACCGCCATCGAGCGCTATCTCGCCACCGGGCGCCGGGAGCTGCGCGCTCGGGTGCACGCCTATCTGAAATGGCTGGCGACCCCCGCGGCCCGCGACGTCCCGCCGGCCACGCTGCAGCAACGCTTCACCTTCCTGCGGCTGCGCTTCAACGCGGTGCTGACGCAGTTCGACATCTTCGCCGACGTCCTGAGCCAGCGAAGTCAGCTCGACAACGGACTGGCCCTGTCGGGTCTCGATGTGGTTGCCGCTGATGCGCTGGCCCTCCCCGGCGGGTACTACGCTCCACCGCCGGTCATCTGCTATCTGGACCGGGGGCATGGCGCGGCGATCCGCCGAGAGCGGACGCGCCTGCCGGGCGGCGGCGAGAACCCAGTCGCCATCGTCCGGGTCCCGCGAGAGCGGATGGTGGGTAGCGGCATCGCCTCGTCCCTGATTCACGAGGTCGGCCATCAGGCAGCCGCACTGCTCGACGTGCTCGACTCCTTGCGCCCGCTCCTGCATGCGCGTCACGAGGAGGAGCCCGCGGAGCGGCTCGCCTGGCGGTACTGGGAGCGTTGGATCTCCGAGATCTTCGCCGACTTCTGGTCGGTGGCCCGGATCGGTGTGGCATCCACGCTGGGCCTGATCGGTGTCGTCAGCCTGCCGCGGATCTTCGTCTTCCGGTTGAACCCCGAGGATCCGCACCCGATCCCGTGGATACGAGTCAAGCTGAGCTGCGCGATGGGGCGGGCGCTGTACCCGCATCCACAGTGGCGCGCGGTGGAGCAGCTTTGGGAGTCGTTCTATCCGAGGCTGAGCCTGGCGCCGGACTATCGAGCGCTCCTGGCCGCGCTCGAATCCACGATGCCGAAGTTCGTGGAGTTGCTCGTGACCCATCGGCCCCGGTCGCTGCGGGGACGGTCGCTCGCCGAGGTCATGGACACCGCCACGCGAACCCCCGCGCGTCTGGTCGAGGCCTTCCGGGCGCTGAACGGGTCGCCGGCGCGGCTGCGGGAGACGTCACCGTCACTCGCCTTCGCCATCATCGGGCAGGCGAGAGCCGATGGCCGGATCGGCCCCGAGGAGGAAAGCCGGACGCTGGTCGAGCTGCTGCAGTACTGGGCGCTTCGCAGCACGCTCGACGACGCGGCACGAGCGTCGGCCCGGCCCACGGCCGACGCGCAGAAAACGAGAATGCTGGAACCGAGCCTCAACTAAGGAGGATGTCATGAGTGTTCCCGAAGTCGACGTACATCTGCGGCGGACCGGCATCAAGGGCTCAGCGGATCAGCCGCTGTGGACGGCGATTCGCTTGAGCACGCAACGAATCAGCTTCAAGAACTACGGGCGGTTCATGGACATCCTCATGTGCGGCGACACGAGCCCTGGGGACGAGGGCTTCCCCCTGAGCCGGGCCAGGTCGCTGAAGTTCGATCTGCGCAGGCGCCGAGGGTTGCCATTTCCGGACATCGAGCCCTACCGACTCCTGAAGGTTGCGACGGAGGTCTTCCTGACACTGCATTGCGGTGTCGATCTCGACCTTCGTGAGCGCACGTCGAGCGGCTCCACCGACGGAAAGCACTTTCTGGCGAGTCAGGAAGTTCCGAGGGAGAAGTACGATCCAAACGCGCCCGTGGAGATCCAGGGCAAGGAGCTACCGAAGGCAGTCGTGGAAGAGGAGGAGGCTCGCTATTATCGCGCCCTGACTCATGGCGACATCGAGGGCCTCTGGGGACAGTACCTTGAGAAGCTGCCCAAGGACCCCGAGAAGACTCAGGCGGACCACTTCACGCTTCCCTATCTCGCGCTGATTCGGCAAAAGCTCAGCGACGTCTCGATCGTGGAGTCGAAGGGGACCGATGCCGACTGGTGGGAAACGTGCCGAGGCATCGTTCAACGCAAGCTGACGATGCCGTGCTTCCTCGAATTGATCTGGTCGTACTGGCACGAGGAGGGCATGCTCGTTCAGACCATGAACGCGATCACCCAGCGTTTCCAGAACGTCCGCGGCGCCGCCGGCACCGCACTGGCCCAGCTGGAGATCGATCCGCTGCGTCCGCTCAACAACCTCCTGTGGGGCTACCTCCAGGACGAGCAGCATCGCCTCACGGTACGGCGCCGCGCCTATGAGTACGACCACCACTATGGCATCTCGCTCCACGGCCAGGCGATCCCCGAGATGACGACCGCGGACAGCCGCTCGAAGTTCCTCGAAGCCTTCCACAACCTGCTCCAGATCTGTTCGGCCTTCTTCAAGCAAGACGACGACACCACCGTGGTCGCCGACGGCTTCACGGTGCTCAATGCCCTGCGGGACGTCCACCTGATCCTTTCCGAGGGACAGCACAACCAGTACGGCGATCTGCCGTGGACGGCTCGCATGGAAATGCTGATGCAGGAGTGGCTCCTGGCGCGCCCGGAGTTCCGCGAGTTCCTTCCCACGCGCATCATGGTCGACTACCCCGAAGCGTGGATGGACCGGGTCGACGCGATGAAGAAGCTGCAGGGCTGGACGGATGTCTCGGTGCTCCACTTCCGAAATCTCGGGATCTTCGGGGAACAGATCCTCCTGTCGATCCGATTCGGCAGCTGGAGTGAGTTCAACGATCCGGCGCAGGCGGCCAACTGGGTGCGATACTGGCGCGCCGAGATCCAGGGGTACATCCACGCCTACCGTGCGGTGACTGGCGTGGACGTGACAGACGCTCAGCAGAGCACACGGTTCACTCCGCCGTCTGTCCACCTGCGAAACCGCCTGGCCAGTCAGCGCGCCGGAGCACTGCCGGCGGCCCAGCCGGCCGGCCTGCCTGCCGCGCGGCCACTGCCGGTGCCGACGACGAGTCTGGTGCCGAGAGCCGAGCGCAACTCCGAGCGGTAGTCGCGGGGACGACGAGGGAGCCGTCAGCCCTCGTGGCGGCGGCGCCGGCCGACGGCCGGCGCCGTCGCCCCCGGGTGGCGGCAGCCGTGATGGACACTTGAATGCGACGCTGGACCAACGATGACCCGAATGGCCTCACCGCGGACGCTCGACTTCACCTCCGCACTCTACCTGGGTTTGCGCCACCCGAGCCGGGCGCTGCGGCCGTGGCCGCAGCTCACTCTTGGGGCCCCGCCGGCGCTGCGCGAATTTCCCGTGACCACGGCGGTCGCGGGGACGCTGGCCGCCCTCATGCGCTGCGAGCGCGCCACGCTGAGCCCATCGACGCTGCATATCTTCTGGGACCTCTTTCAAGAGCTGGGCGCGGATGGCGTCATCTATATGGATGCAGAGCTCTATCCCATCGCACGGTGGGGCATCGAGCGGGCCGCATCGCGGGGGATCCCGGTCCGGAGTTTCCCCCACCACGATGCGGACGCGCTCCGACAACGACTCCTCCGGGATGCCGGACGCCGGCGTCCGCTGATCGCCACCGACGGTTTCTGCCCACGCTGCGGCCGTGCGGCGCCGCTCGTCGCCTACGTCGAGGCAGCCCAGCGGTGGGGAGGCCGCGTCGTCATCGACGATACGCAGGCCCTGGGCGTGCTGGGACGCGAGCCTGGACCTCGAGCGCCCTACGGATATGGTGGTGGCGGCTCGCTGGCCCGGGCGGGCCTGGTGGGGGCCGATGTCATCGTGGTCGCATCGCTGGCCAAGGGCCTCGGCGTTCCGCTGGCCGTCCTGGCGGGCGACCGTGCTGCTGTCACCCGCTTCGAGGCGACCAGCGCGACGCGCGTGCACTGCAGCCCACCATCGATGGCGACGCTTCGTGCCGCGGCGCACGCACTGGCCGTGAACCGGACGCACGGCGACGTGCTGCGTTGGTGCCTCGCGAATGTCGTCCTCCTGCTTCGCAGCGAGCTGTCGCGAACGGGCCTGCCGGTCGTCGGCAGTCTCTTTCCGGTCCAGACGCTGGCGACGGTTCGCGGTGGCGCGGCCCTGCGTCTGCATCGTGTCCTGGCGCACCAGGGTGTGCGCGCAGTGCTCCGGGAGGACGCGGAAGGATCCGGCGCGCGTCTGACCTTTTTGCTGACGGCCCGGCACACGGCGGGCGACATCACCGGCCTGGCCGAAGCGCTCTCGCCTGGCGCCGCATCGGCGGCCCGAGCCATCGTCGGCGATGCGTCATGACGCCGCGCGGCGCCTCTCGACGTCCCATCGCGCTCAATGGAGAAGAACCATGAACGAGCGGATCCCCCCGCCAGAGTGGTCAGAAGCTGGTGAGCTCGGCTTCGAGGACCTCGAGGAGGAGCGCGGCCGCCTGCGACGACCGCGGCGCCCCGTCCTGGCCCGTCCATTGCCGCGACCGCAGCGGTTTCCGTGGCCTCGGTTCAGGCCTCGTCCCCGGCTGCCGTGGGGCCCGCCCTTCGTGGCGGTGGAACGCGACAGGCCGGACCGAGAGCCCTCGTCACCGACTGAACCCGCCGACAGCGCAGCCGCCCCGGCGCCCACCGCGCCCGCCGACAGCGAGCTCGTCCGATGGGTCCAGAGCTCGCTGAATCTGATCATGGGGCTCCGCCTTCCCGTCGATGGTGTCATGGGACCGGACACCCGCAGCGCGCTCCGGAGCTTTCAAGAGCGTGCGGGACTTCCGGCGGACGGAATCGTGGGACCGGATACGGAGCGTGCCCTCGCAGACGCGCGGGCTCGGCAGCCCCGCGAGACGCCCGGCGCGCCCGCGGCCGAGTCGGAAGTCAGTGACGTGAATGTACGGCCCGTGGACCGGCGTACCCCGGAGTACGTTCGCTGGCTCCAGGAGGCGCTGAACCGCGTGGTGGGGGCGCGCCTGACCGTCGACGGACGATCAGGTCCGGCCACGCGCGCGGCGATCCGCACGTTCCAGCAACGCCACGGCCTCACCGCCGACGGCGTCGTCGGTCCGCAAACAGAGCGGGCGCTCGTCGCCGCGGGTGCACCGCCACCACCGGCTGCGGCCGCGCCCGTGACACCGAATCCTGCCTCGGCCACGAGCTTTCTCGTGCGCGGAGTCCCGCTTCCGGCGGCCCCGGCCCTCAGCGTGATCAACTTTGCCGATCCGCGCGTGGTGCGGCTCCTCGGCGACCGCCGCCCGGGGCGACAAGTGACGGAGCTAGTCGTCCACGAGACGGAAACATGGAGCGCGCCCGACACGGTCGCGGTCCTGCAGAAGCGCGGTCTCGGTGTGCACCTGATCCTCGGTCCCGATGGGCAGATCACTCAACATGGCGACCTCGGCGACGACGTCACGTGGCACGCCGGCAATCACAACGGCCGGTCCGTGGGCGTGGAGGTCGTCAATCCCATCTTCGAGCGCAACCTGGGCCTCTACAGACGCCGCTATCCGCGCCGCCCCGCCCTGCCCTGGACGCGCACGATTGCGGCTGGCTGGCTCGAAGGCGGATCCTACGTATTGCCCACGCCAATCCAGGCGGAAGCCCTCGCGCGCCTCGTCGCGTGGATCACGTCGCCGGCGGCGCTCGGCCTGGAGATCCCGCGGCGCTGGATCGGGATCTCGGACCGGCGCCTCGCCATGCGCACGGTCGCGGGCGCGCAGCAACCTGCCCCCGGCATCTATGCGCACTCCCACATCGCGCCCCCAAAGCAAGACGGGCCATGGCTCGTCCTCTACGCCTGGCTGCGACTGGAGGCGGCAATGGAGGCGGGCGACGCCTATGAGGAAGCGGCGCGAGTGGCGGCGACTCAAGGCACGTCGGCCGTCCTGCCCGAATCGCGCCCGACGTCGAGCGGTCCGGTCTAAACCGGGCCCAGGAGGTCTGCCAGGTGATCGTCGATGCGCATTGCCACGCGGGAAAGGGAGACGGTCTCAGTGGGCCGTGGGACACCGACGCCCCGCTCGACGCCTACCTCAGGCGCGCGCGGGAGGCCGGCATCGATCGCACCGTGCTCTTCGCCGCCTTCCATTCCGATTATGCGGAGGCCAACGGGCACGTCGCCCGCATCGTCGGCAGTCGACCGGATCGATTTTACGGTTTCGCCTTCGTGCACCCGGAGCGCGACCGAGGTCGCGTCGCCGCCCTGGTACGCACCGCCGTTGTGAAGTACGGCTTCCGCGGAATCAAGGTGCATCGTCACGATGGGCGGATCACACGGGAGATCTGCGAGGTCGCGCGCGCCTATGGGCTTCCGGTGATCTACGACGTCATGGGAGAAGTCTCGGTCGTGGAGCTGCTGGCGACGGAGTATCCCACCGTCCCGTTCATCATTCCCCACCTGAGCAGCTTTGCCGACGACTGGAAAGCCCAGCTGGCGTTCATCGATCATCTCGTGCGTCACCCGAATGTCTACACCGATACGTCGGGGATCCGGCGGTTCGATCTCCTGGAAGCCGCGGCTCGGCGCGCGGGAGCTCACAAGCTCGTCTTCGGCTCCGACGGCCCCTGGCTCCACCCCGGTGTCGAGCTGGCGAAGGTCCGCGCGCTCCAGCTGACGGCGGCAGAGGAACGTGAGGTCATGGGCGGCACCGTGCTGCGCCTCATGCAGGGCACTCGCGTTCCTCACGTCGACCCGCGGACCGCGGCGTTCGCCGGGCAGGTCGCCGCCGCGATCGGAGATCCGTGGATCAACGCCTGATCACTTTCACGGATCACCATTCCGTTCCTGGCCGTGCTCGCGTCGCAGGGCGCGACGCAGCTGCAGCGCACGGTCGGTGACGCCGAGACTCACCGCCGCGCGCTGCAGGTTGCCCGCGTGCTGCGCGATGGCAATGCGGACGGCGGTCTCCTCGGCGGCCCGTCCGATCTCCTTGAGGCCCACGCCCATCGTCACGGCGAGCCGGATGCAGGCCTCGAACGTCATATCGCGCCAACCCTGCTGGCCGATGGCAGCGGCCGGACGATCCCCCGGTGGAATGTCCCCAGGCGTGATCGGGCCGGGGCCGACGTGACGAGACATCATCCGGGCGATGCACTGGCGCAGGTCGCGAACGTTTCCCGGATAGTCGCGGGTCAGCAGGTAGTCGCGGATCTCGTCGCTCATCGGCGGGGGGGCATCGCCTCCATGGAACTCCTTGATGAAGTGACGGGCGAGGAGCAACACGTCCTCCCGTCGCTCGCGCAGCGATGGCACCCGGCACGACCAGTTGGCGATCCGGTGGTACAGATCGCCCCGAAACGCGCCCCGTTCGACCTCGCGCGCGAGGTCTCTGTTCGTGGCGCAGACGAGGCGGAATTCCGTCCGGTGCCAGTTGTTGCCACCGACGCGCTTGTACATCCGTTCCTGGACGACCCTGAGGAGCTGGCCCTGGAGCGGTAGGGGCAACTCACCGACCTCGTCCAGGAACAACGTCCCAGTGTCGGCGAGAGCGAACGCGCCCTCTCGCGCGCTGATCGCGCCGGTGAACGCCCCACGCTCGTGGCCGAAAAACTCGCTGCCGGCGAGCTCGGGCACGACCGTGGTGCAATCGAGCACGACGAGGTCTTTCTTGTTCCCGCGGCGGTCGAGCGTGTGCACGAGCCGCCCGATGAGCTCCTTGCCGGTGCCACTCTCCCCGGTGACCAGGATGGAGGCGTCCGTGAAGGCCGCCACTTCGACGACCTGCCGCAGGAGCGAACGCCAGGCCGCGCCTTGCCCGACGAGGTTGTCGCGGACCAATGAAGACGCCACCAGTCGGTCCACGTGATCCCAGCGCTCGAGCCGAAGCGCCACCGCGCGAGCCGGCTCGTCGAACCCCGACCAGACGATGACATCGGAGGCGCCGGCCTGAAGCAGTCGCCAGCTGGCTCCCTCGGGGACCGCGGTTGGGGCTCGGGCAATCGCCAGCACTCGCGCTTCACCCTGACGGCTGACATCGCGAACATGCTGGTAAAGACCCTCTCCACTTTCGTCGAACAGGAGCACGCCGAGGCCGGCGGTGTTGTCTTCGCGCCAGCGGAGCGAGATACCTGCATCGGCCAGCGCCTGCATCTCGTGGCCCGAGCGCTCGAGGCCGGTGCGGCCGAACACCTCGTACCAGGCGCTAACCATGAATAGAGCCACGGCCGTGCGCGAGGTGTCGCGAGACCACTGCTACCCAGGTATCCATGATCGATACGGTCAGGGCCCTTCTCGGTCAGCGAGTCATCCTGTTCGAGGAAAGAATCTGCACCACAGCTCCTGACCCGTCTGGCGAACGACATACCGACCGCGGTCAGGTCCACTCCGCGGCGGCGCGCCAAGAATCTGCAACGAGCCGCGAGTGGATGCGCGCACTCCGGCAAGAAACGCGCCAGAGCCCGGCGCGAGCCAAATCGGAGATTTACCGTTCTGTGAAAATCTTGATTGGCCAACTTCAGTGCAGCGGGTGCACTGCAACTGGACATCCTTGGAGAAGCAGCCATCTCTTGATCTGGGCGTCTCGCTTCCGCAGCGACCACGGTTCCGTTTTCCACGGCACCGTCTCCTGAAACAATCGAGCGCCTCGTCTCTCTAACGCGGAGACGACCGTAAGGGAGTCGGGGAAAACCCGACGCAGCCTCGCCGGCGACCCGATTGCTTCGCTGCATTCGCGCGGATAACGTATTCGGGGACGGGGACATCCCCTTCACTTTCTTCCCGACGGGAGGCGCACATGCCCATTCCCTCCCAATGCAAACTACTAGCAGCAGAGCTCGAAGAGCTGAAGGCCCGCAAGGAGGATCTGCAGTCACAGCTTCCCGGCCTAGCCGGATCACAGAAGTGGCAAGTTCTGGCTGGCGTTGCAAGCCTCACGAGAAAGATTCAAGCTGCTGCTAATCGGCTTGACGCCTGTATTCTTGCTTTCGGACCGGGCTATCGGGTTGACGTAGTCATCATTGACTTGGCGGGCTCGGTCGTCCTGCCA
>Ga0066710_100007897_pt1 | contig 10243 bp, 11 predicted proteins | sample GraSoiAngelo_159_FD_79666 | JGI IMG/M metagenome (GOLD analysis project Ga0066710, IMG submission 79666) | Grasslands soil microbial communities from the Angelo Coastal Reserve, California, USA - 14_1009_16_40cm | ecosystem: Environmental > Terrestrial > Soil > Grasslands | place: USA...
AGATGCCGACCAGCTGGGCGATCTGTGACTGCGTCAACCCTTCGTAGAAGCGCAGGTGCAGGATGCGCCGCTCGCGATCGTCGAGGGCCTTTAGGCCCGGGGCGAGCACCGCGCGGTTTTCGCTCACTTCGTACTCGTGTTCGATCTCGCCGAGCGACTCGAGCGGGTCGAGATCGGAGTTGTCGTCGCCCGAGGCGGGAGCCGAAAGGGAAAGCGTCGCGTAGGCCTGGCCGCTCTCGAGCGCCTCCAGCACTTCTTCCTCCTCGACGCCGGCGGCCTTGGCAAGCTCCGGGATCGTCGGGGAGCGCTCCAGCTGGACGGTCAAATCCTCGATCAGGCGCGAGAGGCGGACGTTCAGCTCCTGGAGCCCACGCGGCACCCGAACAGACCAGCCCTTGTCCCGAAAGTGCCGCTTGATCTCGCCGATGATGTTCGGCGTTGCGTATGTGGTCAGCTCCACCCCACGCTCGACGTCGAAGCGGTCGATCGCCTTGATGAGCCCGATACAGCCGACCTGGACGAGATCTTCCAGCTGCTCGCCTCGGTATGAGTAGCGTCGTGCGAGGGAACGCACGAGCGGGAGGTACTGCTCGATGAGTCGCTCGCGCGCCTCGAGATCGCCCCGCTCGTGGTAGCGGCGGAGGAGCTCGCGGTCCGCCTTCTGCTCAGCCCCGGCCATGAGCCTCCTCCGAGCGCAGCAGGCGAACCCGCTTCTCCAGCCGCAGCCATTCGTTTCCGTCGCGACTTTCGACGCTGACTTCGTCGACGAGCGTGCCGAGCAGGCGTCCGAGCCCGATGCGATCCTCGCCCTCTTCCCTCAGATCGGCACGAAGCAGGTCTCCGTTCACGGGACCGACCACCATTGCGAGCAAGTCCTCGCCGATGTCGAGCTCCACGGTCACCTCGGGCTCGAGCACGTAGGCGTCGTTCTCGAGGATGCTGGCGAGAGCCAGTTGCAAGTCCTCGAGGTGCTCGTATGAGAGATCGAGCCGCGCCGCAAGCCCGCCGACTACGAGCCGGGCAACGCCGTGGTAAGCCCGCTCATGCGGGATTTCGAGCTTGATCGCGTGAGTCATGTGGTCTCGTGGCCGTGCTCCAGCTCCTCCTCGATCTCGTGCTCGCGTCGGGCGGCTGCCGTCCGTCCACTCTGGAATGCACCGCGAACGTCGTGGCGGACGCGGAACGCAGAGAGGCCATGGGAGAGCCCCGCCGCCAGGCCGGACACCTTCTGCACCGGTCGCGTGATGGCAATCGTGATCGCACGCACAGCCGTGTCGAGGCTGTCCGCCGCATCGACAGCGCTGTCCGTGACGCGATCGAGCTTGTCGAGTTGCGCGTTCACCCGGTCGACCGTTCCTCCGGCCTTGTTGATCAGGGGGAGCACTTCAGTTTCCAGTCCTTGAATCAACGAAGAAACCCGCCGGATGGTTGCGCCCAGGCGAACCAGAACGAAGGCGAGCGCGGCGCCCAGGACGACGAGAAAGATGCTGAGCGCGATCCAGAGGATGTCCAGCGTCTCCACGGCGGCCAAGGGCACGGGGCGATCCTAGCGTCAGGAAGCGGAAGAGATAAGCCCGGCGCCGACCACTGCGTCCTCCTCGTACAAGACCGCCGCCTGGCCGACGGCGACTCCGTACGCAGCCTCGTCGAGGGCCAACCGGAAACCGCGGTCCTCGCCGGTGACCGTCGCGGCAGCGGCCGGCGAGCGGTAGCGAAGCTTGGCTTCGACACGCTCGACGCGAACGAAAAGCCTGCCGCTCCGCACGCGGATCGACTGTCGAGCCAGCGATTCCTTGGGGCCCACGATCACCGCGTTCGTTCTGGGCTCCGTCCGTAGGGCGAACATGGGCCGTCCGGTTGCGACGCCGAGGCCGCGCCTCTGACCAGCCGTATAGCGCCAGAAGCCGTCGTGACGCGCGACCTCCTTCCCGTCCTCATCGAGAACGAGCCCCTCACGAACGGGGAGGCCGTGACGCGCGAGGAAGTCGCGATAGTCCGCGCCGGCCAGAAAGCAGGCTTCCTGGCTTTCGGGCCGCCCGGCCGCGCCGAGCCCCGCCGCTCTTGCTTCGGCGCGCGTCCTTTCCTTCAGCTGCTCGCCCAGCGGGAACCAGAGCCGGGGCAGAAGGCGCGGATCGAGCCGCGCAAGCATGTAGGACTGGTCCTTCTGAGGATCGGTGCCGCGTGCCAGGAGAAGCCGGCCGCGATGCTCAACCAGACGGGCATAGTGGCCCGTTGCGAGCTTGCGCGCTCCGATTCTGCGCGCAAACGCGAGCAAGGCGGCAAAGCGAAAGCCACCGTTGCAGCGGATGCAGGGATTGGGCGTCTCTCCGCGCGCATAGCCCGAGACGAACGGTCCGACCACCGCCTTGCGAAAGCCCTCCCGCAGATCGAGCGTGACGTGCGGATAGCCGAGCCCATGACAAGTCTCGCGCGCTGCGATCACGGCCTCGGGCGAGCAACAAACCCGCTCGGAGGAGGGACCCGCTGGATCGGTCCATAGGCGGAGCGTGACGCCGACGGGCGAGTTGCCTGCGTCGCGGGCACGCAGGAGCGCGACGGCGCTGTCGACTCCTCCGCTCATCGCCACGGCCACGCGGCTCTCGTCGGATCGGGCCGCGATGGCCGGCCCGAGTGCATCGTGAAGCGCGTCGGCGGCAAGCGGAGCCCCGGGGACGGCGGCTGCATCGAGCGTCGTCAGGCCCCGGACGGCCTTGCAGAGCTCGGCAACGCCGGGCCCCTCCCCTCCCGCAGAGGCGATCCGATCCTCCTCGAGACCAAGCCTGATCCAGGCGATCTCGCCGTCGCGCCCGGAGTTCCCGATCAGCTCGTCCATATGAAGGGTGCGTGCCCCACCCCGCCGATCGCTCCAAGCGTGAGGAACCTGGCGAACCAGGTGGGTGCCCTGCCAACCGTCGCCTGGGCGGCGGCCGGACCCGGGCTCCCTCTCAGTGCGAGTTGGTTCTACATATGCGCCCGGAGCACGCACGGGGTCGAGCACGCGATCTCACTCTAGCGGAGCGTCTCGAGCATGTCTCAGCTCGCAAAGCGCCAGCGGATCGTCTGCGTACCGTGAACGCCCAGCTCGGCCGCAAGCGCCTGCGTAAGTTCGAAGTCACGGCCCGAGGGCATGCGACCACGGGCGATCACTTCGGTCCGGATCCGCTGGTTGCCGAGGGCGACGACCAGGTCGACGCCGCATGGAAGGACCGGATGGGAAATTCCCACCGACCCCGAGTCGAGGGCCACTCCGCACGATGTCTTGTGCGCGTAGGCCTCCGGCCCGAGCACGCCCACGACCGCACGCTCCCAGCGAATTTCCCCGGAAACGGGCTCGACCGGCAACGTCTTCACGGTCCTGTTGCCGAGCGCCAAGGCGCCCAGTGTCGCGAGCAAGGCGACACCCGCCAGCGCCGTCTGGCGCTGGAGAAGTGCCGGGCTCACGGCTGGGCAGTGCGCTCGAGCAAGCCGGCGAACGACTCTCGGACGAGCCCGTCGAACTCAGGCGGCAGGGAGCCGTCCGCCGTCGCGAACTCGCGCAGGTGCAAGAACAGGTATGCAAACTCGTCGCGGCGCTCGGGGCGGTGCTTCGTTTCCATCCGCGCGATGCGTTCGAGATCCCACAGGTTCCAGCTCTGGGGCTGGAACGTGCGCTGTGGGAAGGCGACTACGGATGATGGCGCCGGCGGGACGGGGGGGGAGGCGCGCACCGGCTCGGGTCGCGGCGAGGGCAGGGGACGCAGGCGCAACCGCCGCTGTCGGCGTGGTTCTGGCGTCAGTGGCGCGGCCCGGTCCGAAGCGGTTGCGGCAGGGGGCACGGGCACAGGCTCTGGCTCCGGGGAGCGAACTTCCTCCTGGACGGGCTTCGGCTCGGGCGCTACCTCAGCCTCGGGCTTCGGCTCGGGCGCTGGCTCAGCCTCGGGCTTCGGCTCGGCCGCGGGCTCTGGTCGAGCTTCCGGCTGCCATGGGGGCGGGACGATCGCCTCGGGCGGAGCCGGTTGAGCTTCGATTCGGGGTGCATGCGTTTCCACTGGGGGCGGACTCGCCTCGAGAGCCACTGCATCGCTCACTTCTCTGATCACAACCGGACCGCGAGGCGCGCGCCAGGCCAGCCACTCGATCGTCCATGCGACGAGCAAGGCCACAGCCATCACGAGAATCACCACCCACCAAACCGCGTTCAGGAGCCAAAGGCCAACCGCGACGAGCGCGAGAAAGACGGCGAGCGCCGCGAGGCGCATGAGATCGACAGGTCCGGGCACGCTTGGGCGCGGACCAGCCTACGGGTTCTGCGGGGTCCCGTCCTCCTCGGCCTCCCCGGAACCGTCCTCCGAAGGCTCTTCGGCGGTCGGCTCGTGGGTCGGCTCGGGTTCGGGATCCGGCTGAGCAGTCGGCACGGCCACCGGCGTGGCAGGGCTGGTGTCCCCCAGGGGCGACACGGAGGCCTGGGCAGCCTGCACGATCGCGTCGATTGCCTCGTGGATCGCCGCGTCGCCATGGCCGGCGGCCGACAGGAGCTGCTCGGCGCCCATGCGAGCCCGCTGGACGATCACATCGGCCTGCGCGCGCGCCCATTCGAGCGTCTGTTCGACCTCGGCGCGTGCCGCGTTTGTCAGCTCGGTTGCCTGATGCCGCGACTGCTCGAGCAGTCGCGCGCCCTTCGACTCGGCGTCGCGGAGCTCCTGAGTCGAGTCGCGATTCGACTTCGTCAGGACCTCGCGGGCCTCGGTGCGGGCCGCGTTCAGAATCTCGCCGCGCTGGCGCTCCGTCTCCTGTCGGATCCGGGCAATCTCGGCCTCGCGCTGCTGGAGGTCCATCTGGGATTCGCGAATCTCCTGCTCCGCCTTCCCGACCTGCTTCGCGGCCGCTTCCTGCGCGTCGCGTTCGATCGTGTCTGCAAACTCTGCAGCTGAGCGGATGAGGTGCAGCGCGTCCATGCGCACGGCATGGCCCGAGGGCTCCGTGATGGCGCTGCGCGGAGCCGACTGGAGCACTCGCAGCTGCGCCTGAAGTGAAGTGACATGCCGGCGGAATGCTTCAAATGCCTCCTCGACCTTCGAGCGATCGAAGCCCTCGCCCGCGCGAGGAAGGTCCTCGAGGCGCGGCAGCGAGGTCAGCGCGGGACCGGTCTGAGTGCGCCGTGGATCTTGACTCGACATGTGCGTTACGCCTCCACTCCCCCGTGCGGCACGGGTATTGCGAACAAGTATGACGGCATCATCGGCCGAAACTACAGCTTGCCTTAATCGGGCTTGCGTCGAAGCTGAATTCCGAGCTCGCGCAGCTGTTCCTCCTCGATCTCCGACGGCGCGCCGCTCATCGGATCGACCCCTGCCTGGTTCTTCGGGAAGGCAATCACGTCGCGGAGGTTGGGCTCGCGCGCGAGCACCATCATCATCCGGTCGATCCCGAAGGCGATGCCGCCGTGCGGGGGCGCGCCCATGGCAAGCGCGTCGAGGAGGAAACCGAACTTCGCGCGCTGCTCCTCCTCCGTGAGCCGGAGCACGTGGAAAACGCGAGCCTGGAGCTCCGGCTCGTGCATCCGAAACGAGCCGCCGCCCAGCTCGTTGCCGTTGCCGATCAGGTCGTAGGCGTTCGCGAGAGCGTTCCCGGGCTCCTCGTCGAAACGCTCTTCCCACTCCGGCGTGGGACGCGTGAACGGATGATGGACGGCGCCCCAGCGTCCCTCGTCCTCGTGCCACTCGAACATTGGGAAATCGGTGACCCAGACGAAGCTCCAGGCCCCTTCGTCGATGAGACCGAGCTCGCGGCCGAGATGGACGCGCAGAGGTCCCAGAACGCGCGAGACCTGGGCGGCCTCGTCGGCCGCGAAGAGGACCGTCGAGCCCGGCTCCCCGCGAAACGCCTCCAGCTCCTCCTCGGAGAGGAACTTCGCGATCGGCGAGCGCACCTCGCCGGTCTCGTCGAAGACGAGGTACGCGAGCCCCTTCGCCCCCCACTCCTTCGCGAACTCCTCGAGACGCTCGAGCTCGGTGCGCGAATACTCCTGCGGAACACGGATCAGCCGCACGCACGGCGCGTTGGCGAAGACTCCGAACTCGGAGCCACGCGTCAGCTCCGTCGCGTCCTCCAGTTCGAGACCAAAGCGAAGATCCGGTTTGTCCGATCCAAAGCGGCGGTCGGCCTCCGCCCAGGTGAGCCGCGGAAAGGGAGCCTGGAGGACAGCGCCGTGCGCCTCACGCCAGATCTCCTGAATCATTCGCTCCATCAGCTCGAAGAGGAATTCCCGCTCGGGGAAGGCCATCTCCACATCGAGCTGGGTGATCTCCTGAACGCGGTCGGCGCGCAAGTCCTCGTCCCGGAAGCAGCGCGCGATCTGGAAATAGCGATCGAAGCCGGCGATCACGAGCAGCTGCTTGAGGATTTGCGGCGACTGCGGGAGCGCGAAGAAGCGACCCGGCTGCAGGCGGCTCGGGACCACGAAGTCCCGCGCACCCTCGGGAGTCGGCTTGAAGAGAATCGGCGTCTCGATCTCTGTGAAGCCGGCCTTCTCCATCACGCGCCGAATAGTCGAGACCAGGCGGGCCCGGAGCGCGATGTTGCGCTGCATCTTCGAGCGGCGGAGATCGAGCCACCGGTAGCGGAGGCGGAGCGTCTCGTCGACACCTTCCTCGTCGAGCTGGAAGGGCAGCGTGGTCGAGCGGGCGAGGATCTCGAGGGAGTCGACCTGGAGCTCGACCTCACCGGTCGGCAGGTCGGGGTTGACCGCATCGGGAGCGCGGCGCACCACATCCCCCTCGGCCCGCAGCACGAATTCGTTGCGGATGTCATGCGCAGCCTGGGCGGCCTCGGGCGCGCGTTCGGGGTTGACGACGAGCTGGCAGATGCCCGTCTTGTCGCGGAGATCGACGAAGACGAGTCCTCCGTGATCCCGGCGACCGTCGGTCCAGCCCGCCAATGTCAACCGCTGCCCGACGTGCCCCGGCCGCACCTCGCCGCACATGAGGTCACGCCATTTCACAAGGGTAGATCCTCGATCTTCGCCACCTCGATGTCCTGTTCGCCTCGCCGCCGCACCGTGAATCCGCGCTCGTGCGCGATGACAATCGTGGCCGCGCCTAGACGCTGAGCTTGGGTCAACTGGCCCTTGAGCGAGCGGCCGGCATAGTCCGTCTCGCAAGAGCGGGCGCCGGCGCGAAGGCGAGCGAGGAGCGGGAGCACCTCGGTTCGCCGGGACGAGTCCTGGAAGGCGAAGAAGATCTCGATCGCCGGGTCGGGCTGGACGGGCTCGCGCGAGAGAACCATCCGCTCCACCCCCGCAGCCCAGCCCACCCCCGGGGTTGGGGAGCCGCCGATCTCCTCGATCAGATAGTCGTAACGCCCGCCGGCGCAGATCGAGCTTTGGGCCGCGCCGAGGTCCTCGTTCAGGAACTCCCAGACGGTTCGGGTGTAGTAATCGAGTCCACGGACGAGCGTCGGGCGCAGCTCGTACGCAATGCCGTAGGCATCGAGGCACGCGCGCACTGCATCGAAGTGCTCCCGGCAGGCTCCGCAGAGGGACTCGCCGATCGTCGGCGCGTGTGCAAGCGCCTCCTGCACCGCTGGATTCTTCGTGTCGAAGACGCGCAGCGGACTGGTCTCCGCCTTGCGGCGCGAGTCGTCGTCGAGCTCGTCGCGGTGGTCGGTCAGCCAGGCGCGCAGCGCGTCGACATATCGAGGACGACACTCGCGGTCCCCGATCGAGTTCAGCTCGAGACGGGTATAGGGCACGCCGGCCCGGCGCACGATCTCCGCAAATAGCTGAACCAGCTCGGCATCGAGGGCGGGATCGTCGGATCCCATCGCCTCGAAGCCGATTTGCCAGAACTCCCGGAAGCGCCCCTTCTGCGGAGCCGCGTAGCGGAAGAACGGCCCGACGTAGTACGTCTTCACCGGCTGGGGCTCGCGATGAAGGCCGTGCTCGATGTAGGCACGGCCCACCGGGGCGGTTCCTTCCGGCCGCAAGGTCAGCGACCGGCCCGCCTGATCCTGGAAGGTGTACATCTCCTTCTGCACGACGTCCGAACCCGCGCCGGAGGTGCGCGCGAAGAGCTCCGTGTCCTCGAAGGTCGGCGTGGTGATGCGGCCGTAGCCATAGTCGGCGGCGGCGGACTCTGCCGCGAGCACGACCGCGTCGCGGACTGGCTGCTCGGCGGGAAGGACGTCGAACGTCCCGCGCGGCGCCTCGATCTTCACCGGCGGGTGGCTCGAAGCTCGGAGAGGAAGGGATTTGTCTCGAGCTCGCGCCCGAGAGTCGTCGCCGGCCCGTGGCCCGGATAGACGACCGTGTCAGCCGGGAAGCGCTCGACCAGCATTCGAATGGAAGCGAGCAGCGTTTCTGAGTTCCCGTTGGGGCGGTCCGTGCGGCCCACGCCGCCTGCGAAGAGCACATCGCCTGAGAAGAGACAGCCCTCGGCGCCGTAAGCGAGGTGAGCCTCCGTGTGGCCCGGCACCCTCAGCGTCTCGAAACCGATGCCGGCGAGCTCCAACTCCTCGTCTCCACGGAGAAGAACATCGGGCTCGTAGCTCTCGAGCGCCAGGTCCTCAAAGCCTGCCGGCAAGAACTCGTTGATCCGCGCCAGCCGGTCGCTCTCGTCCGCGGCCATGTAGACGGGGGCTCCGGTGGCACGCGCAGCCTCGGCAACGCCGCCCACGTGGTCGATGTCTCCGTGCGTGACGAGGATCGCCGCGCACCCCGCTCCAGCGAGCGCCTGCTCGATCTCCGCCCACGCCCCCGGCCAGCCCGGGTCGACCACGACGGCCTCGTCCCCAGCCGCCCGCCGGACGACGTAGCAATTCTCGGCGAATTGGCCGAGCTCGAGCTGCGTCACCTCCAGGCTCATCGAGCGGTGAGTCTAACCGGGCCTCGTTACACTGCCACGGCCGTGGAAGCGTGGGATTTGCCCGAGCTCGAGACGCCGGCCGGGAGCCGCTCGCCACGAGTTCTACTGAGCGAGGACGAGGCGCGGGCGGTCCTGATCGGACTGGACGCAGGACAAGAGCTCGGCGACCACCAGGTCAAGGAGCATGCCTGGGTGCTTGTCGTCGCCGGAAAAGCGCGGATTCGCGCCGGGGGCGAGGAGGTGGACGCCAAGACCGGAACGCTTGCGCACTTCGAGCCCGACGAACGTCACTCTGTCGCGAGCGACGAGGGCGCGAAGATCCTCATGCTGCTCGCGCCGTGGCCGGGCGAGGGCCATTACCGCGGCAGCTGAAGCCTCGCGCCTAGCGCGCGCGGTCCTGGCGCCGCTGCAGCATGCGGTACAGGAAGACGTCGACCAGGTAGCTGAACGGGATAAAGAACGCGAGTAGGACAACGGCCGTGTAGACCTTGCCTGCGATCGTCGCGTTCTTGGTGCCGGTTAGGAACACGACGACGAGGATGAGCGGGCCGAAGATGGCCGTACGTCTGAGGACGCGGCCCAAGGAAGGCTTCGGCATCGCGCGGCCTTGCCGGTTCCGAACGGCCTTGCTCCCGTTGCTCTTCTCGTCCTTCTTGGCACGTTCCACGGGGCGCTCGACCGGCACCTCTTCGCCACCTTCGGTCTCGACGACCCACTCATACTCGTGGCGCTGCAGCTTTTCGCGGCGGCGGCGTTGCTTCCGACTCGGCATGGGGCGATTATGCCGCCGGGCGCGCGACTAGCGCCGCCTCCTCGCCGTCCTTGACCACACCGGCGACTAGATCGCCCGCGAAGTGGTAGGCAAGGTGTCGCCAGTCTGGGCCATCGAGCAGGACGATGTCCGCTACATAGCCAGGCGCGATCCGCCCGACTCGGTCGGCGCGCCCGAGGACGTGAGCCGCATTCACGGTACAGGCGCCAAGCGCTTCCGCAGGCGCGAGGCGCATCTGGGTGCACGCGAGGGTCATGGCCACCGGCAGGCTCTCGCAGAACGCACTTCCGGGGTTGAAATCCGTCGCGAGCGCGACGATCGCGCCTGCGTCCACGAGTTCGCGCCCTGGCGGCATCGGCCGTCCAAGGAAGAGCGCCGCCACCGGCAGAACAACGGCCGCCACGTCGCTCTTGGAAAGCGCCTCCACACCCGCGGCGCCCGTCGCTTCGAGGTGGTCCGCAGATCGAGCTCCTAGCTCGACTGCGAGTTCGACCGCCCCCAGCTCGGTGAACTGGTCAGCGTGGAGGCGAAGCGCCAGGCCTCGGTCGCGGCAGGCCTCCAGGTAGCGGCGAGCCTGCGCGACGTCGAAGGCTCCTTGCTCGACGAAGACGTCCGCCGCCTCGGCGAGCTC